>ERZ780128.2-NODE-2-length-207002-cov-6.764046_pt1 | contig 207002 bp, 177 predicted proteins | sample MGYA00511170_ERZ780128 | MGnify/ENA primary metagenome ERZ780128 (study PRJEB29588, sample SAMEA1970465) | human gut metagenome | biome: human gut; feature: human-associated habitat; material: faeces | place: Denmark | collected 2008/2010 ...
CTGTGGCAAGTCATACGAAAAGAAGATAGAAGAAAAATACGGAATAGAAATTGAAACAGATGATAAAGATGATTTAAAGAAAGTAGATACTTACTTTTCAAAATTGCCAAAAGGTTTCATAGAAGAATTAAAAAAATATGATGACTATGACAATAGAACAATAAAAATTGTGCTAAAAAAGTCATATGACGAACAGACACGTGTTAAATATGATATTAGTACAGGAGATTGCTGGTACATAGATAGCAGTCAGGATTTGGAGGACCAGATTTCATATTGTGTTATACAGTCAGTTATATTTAATATGGTTAATAGAAAAGACAGGGACGGATTGCTTTTAAAATGGAATGATTTCAATCCGGAGGACTATAAATATGGAGATGATGATAAATACGCTGAATATTTTTACGGAAATACAAGTAAAGAAAACGCATATTTTATAGACCCAAAACCATTACAGAATGCAGGCGATGATGCAACGACTATTTTTATACTTTTAATGAAATCGGATTATGATTTGGATGATTTATTCAAAAACAGCCCTAAAATACGTGATAAAGCAAAATATCTTTGTGAAGAAATAGAGAGAGCATTTGAAACCGTGGATGAGACTGCATATTGGAACAGATACTTTACAGAAACCAAGTGATGTATACAAGGGAGACGGTAGGATGAAAATTAAAAAAATGATACTGTTTATATTGTTTATAGCAGTAATTTTTTCTTTAACAGGCTGTGGCAAGTCATACGAAAAGAAAATAGAAGAAAGATATGGAATTGAAATTGAAGGCGCAGACAATGATACTCTGAAAATTATAGATGAGTATTTTTCAAAACTGCCAAAAGGATTTGTAAACGAATTGGAAAAATATGAAGGAATAGATGACCGCAATATATTTATTAAAATAAATGGTGAGAAAGGAATGTATGATTTTTCGTCAGATATTGCTAAGGGCGATTATTGGACAATAGGCGCTTCTGATGATATGGATATGGGGCTGGGTTATTGCACTATGTATTCTATATGGTACAACGTCACTAGGAGAAAAGATACTGACGGAATACTGGAAGATTGGGACAGTTACAATCCTGTTGGATTTCAATATGGAGATAGTGACATTTACAGTAAATATGCTTTCAGCGAAAATAATTATGAAAATGCTTATTTCATATCAGATGGTACAATTAATCATAAACTCAGTGATATGGGAGGGTATTTTGCAGTCATGATGAGAGCAGGTAAAAATATTGAATCAATGCTTGAACAATGTCCCAAAATACGTGCAAAGGCAGAATATCTGTGTAAAGAAATAGAACGGGCATTTAATACAGTAGATGAAAACGCATATTGGAATAGCTGCTTTGGGGATATTTGATGGAGGTGTTTGCGGTGAGAAAAACATCAATTACGATAGTTATAATGATAATGACAATAATGTTGTCCGGCTGTGGAAAAAATAAAAGCGAAAAAATAAATGAAAAGGAATTGGAAATAGAACAGAAATACGGAATAGAAATTGAGAAGGTACGTGAAGAAGATTTAAAAGTGATAAGTGAATATTTTGCAAAACTGCCTGACGGTTTTGTTGAAGAATTAAAAACATATCAGGACTATGAAGAATATCAGGACAGAAAGATATACATATATGTAAGCGGAGATGGGGTGACAGATGTTAAAAATGATGTGAGCCGTGGTGATTATTGGATATTAGACAATAACAAAGAAATTGAAGACCAGTTAGCTTATTGTACAATGGAATCGGTATCCTATAACATAAGTTACAGAAAAAAGGGTACAAATTTACTGCATGCATGGAATCGTTATAACCCATCAATATATGATTATAGCGATGATAAGGAATATTTTAAGTATTTATATAATGAAGACAATACTGAAGAAGCATATTTTATCGGGGAAGAGCCTGTGTTATATGCGATGGATGATGAAGCCAGAATATTTGCACTGCTTATGACAGAGGATGAAAAGGGATTTGAAATTCTTGATAAAGCACCAAATATCCGCAAAAAAGCATTTTATATACGTAATATGATGGACTATGCATTTGAAACCGTGGATGAGACTGCATATTGGAACAGATACTTTACAGAAACCAAGTGATGTATACAAGGGAGACGGTAGGATGAAAATTAAAAAAATGATACTGTTTATATTGTTTATAGCAGTAATTTTTTCTTTAACAGGCTGTGGCAAGTCATACGAAAAGAAAATAGAAGAAAGATATGGAATTGAAATTGAAGGCGCAGACAATGATACTCTGAAAATAATAGATGAGTATTTTGCCAATCTGCCGAAAGGTTTTGTAAAAGAATTGAAGAAATATGAAGGAATAGATAACCGCAAATTACATATAGAAATTGGTGATGAAACAAACTTTTATTCAGATATTGGAAAAGGCGATATATGGAATATCAAAAAAGATGAAAATATTAAGTTCGCAATGGGATACTTTATGGGATACTCTATCTGTTACAATATATCAACAAGAAAATACAGAAATGGACTTCTTGACGAATGGTATGATTACAACCCTGATGATTTTAAATATGGGTATAATGAGGATGAATTTTTAAAATATGTTTTAAATAAAGGTGAAAATGAAGAAGCGTATTTTACAACAACAGAAGCATTGAAATCAGATAGAAATGATGCTGCAGAGATATTTGCAATTATTATGGATGATGATGTAGATGCGAGCCCTGTTTTTGAGAAGAATTCTAAACTCCGTGCAAAAGCAAAGTACCTTTGTGATGAAATAAACCGTGCGTTTGAAACGGCTGATGAAACTGCATACTGGAACAGATATTTTAAATAGGAGGTACCTTGATGAAAAAAACATTTATTGCGATAGCGATAATGATAATGGCAATAACATTATCCGGATGTGGAAAAAATAAAAGCGAAAGATTAAATGAAAGAGAATTGGAAATAGAACGGAAATACGGAATAGAAATTGAAAAGGTTCGTGAAGAAGATTTAAAAGTGATAGATGATTATTTTGCAAAACTGCCTGATGGTTTTGTTAAAGAATTGAAAACATATCAGGATTATGAAGAATATCCGGACAGAAAGATATACATATATGTAAGCGGTGATGGGATAACGGATGTTAAAAATGATTTGAGTCTCGGCGATTATTGGATATTAGATAAAAACAGAGAGATTGATGGGCAGTTAGCTTATTGTACAATGGAATCCGCTTATTACAACATAAAGTACAGAAAAAATCATATGGAGGCAATGTTTAGTATTCCTTTGTTCAATCCGGAGGGATATGATTACAGTGATACCACAGAATATTTTAAGTATTTATATAATGAAGATAATCAGGAAGAAGCGTATTTTATCGGGGATGAACCTGCGTTAGATGATATTGATGATGAAGCCAGAATATTTTCACTGCTTATGACAGAAGATGAAAAAGGTATTGAAATTCTTGATAAAGCACCAAAAATCCGTCAGAAGGCACTTTATATACGTGATGTAATCCAGTTTTCATTTGATACAGTGGACACAACCGCATATTGGAATAGGCATTTTGCAGGTAAAGAATAACACAGGAGGTATAAAATGAAGCCGATAAAAAAATTAATAATATCAACAATTATAATGTCTTTTATATTAACCATTACAGGATGCAGTAACAGCAAAGAGACAGATTACTGCCTTGATAAAAAAGAAAAAATAGAGGCAAAGTACGGCATAACCATTTGTTATGGCAAAGATAAAATAAAAGAAAAGAGCGTGTCATCATATAAACTATTGGATAATGAACGTAAGGTTGATGCCATTCTGGATGAGATTGATGACTATTTTTCAAAGCTGCCTGAAGGCTTCATAGAAGAAGTTACAACTTTTGATTCGGATGAGGACACAGAAATAGTAATTTTAATTCTGAAAAAAGATTCTGTGGGAGTCAGCTTTAATGACAGGGAACATGAATACTGGCTTGTAAATGAAAGTGACACGGATATGGACTTGGCAGGAGATATGATGTATTCCATGATGTTTCATGCAAAATATTCTCCGAAACGTGACGGCTTTTTATCAGACTGGAATGATTACAATCCCGATGGATTTACATATGGAAGTAGTAGCAAGAATAAAAAATATCTTTGCAGTAGCAGTAATATTGAAAACGGATATTTTCTACTGGATGAGACAATGGAAGATCCTATTACCGAAGTACAGTTGTTGTTCTCTATGCTGTGGGACGATGAATGTATGGAAAAATACAATGCAATAAATCTGCCCCGCATAGTAGACAAGATGAAGTTTTTATGCAGTGAGATAAGCAGGATATTTGATACAGTGGACGAAACCGCATATTGGAACAGGCATTTTACCAAGAATTATAACGCCTGAATATAGGTAAATACTGCCAACGCCTTTGTTGACATTTAATTTATCAATATGCTATAATATCCGCTGTGTAACCGTCTGTAACTATATAGAACTGATGACGGTAATATTAGGAGGAATTATTTAAGATGAGTTTTACAGTCGAGAATTTAGAAAAGAACATGGCAAAGCTTACAATCACAGTTTCAGCTGATGATTTTGAAAAAGCACTTCAGGAATCTTACATGAAGAATAAGAATAAAATCAGCGTTCCTGGTTTCAGAAAAGGTAAAGTACCTCGTGCAATGATAGAGAAGATGTACGGAGCAGGAATCTTCTATGAAGATGCTGCCAACTATGCTATTCCTTCAGCATATTCAGATGCTGCCGCTGAGTGCGGACTTGATATCGTTTCACAGCCTGAAATTGATATAACACAGATTGAAAAGGGCAAAGATTTTATCTTTACAGCAACAGTTGCAGTTAAGCCTGAAGTAACACTCGGTAAGTACCTTGGCGTTGAAATCGAAAAGGTAGACACAAAAGTAACGGCTGATGATGTTAAGGCAGAACTTGAGAAAGTAAGAGAACAGAATTCAAGACTTCTTGATGTAACAACAAGAGGCGTTAAGGATAAAGACCAGGCAATCATCGACTTTGAAGGTTTCGTTGACGGCGAAGCATTTGAAGGCGGAAAGGGAACAGATTATCCTTTAACAATCGGCTCTCATTCATTTATCGATACATTTGAAGAACAGTTAATCGGAGCTAAGATTGGCAAAGAAGTAGAAGTTAATGTAACATTCCCTGAGAATTACCAGGCAGAGAACCTTGCAGGCAAGGCAGCTACATTCAAGGTAGTTGTTAAGGCAATCAAGGCAAAAGAACTTCCTAAGTTAGATGATGAATTTGCACAGGAAGTATCTGAATTTGATACACTTGCAGATTACAAGGCTGACATTAAGAAGAACTTAACAGAGAAGAAGAAAGAAGCTGCAAAGAGCGAAAGAGAAAGACTTGCAGTAGCTGCAGCAGTTGAAAATGCAACAATGGAAATTCCTGATGCAATGGTTAAGACACAGGTTAACCGTATGATTGAAGACTTTGCACAGAGATTACAGTCACAGGGACTTTCAATGGAACAGTATATGCAGTATGTAGGCGGTTCTCCTGAACAGTTTATGGAGACAATGAAGCCTGAAGCTACAACAAGAATCAAGAACAGCCTTGTACTTGAAGCAGTAGCTGAAGCAGAGAAGATTGAAGTAACAGAAGCAGACATTGATGCTGAGATAGAGAAGATGGCTTCTATGTACAATATGGAAGTTGAAAAAGTTAAAGAATTTATCGGTGATACTGAAAAAGACCAGATTAAGAAAGATCTTGCAGTACAGAAAGCAGCAGAACTCCTTGGAAGCAAGGCTGTTGAGAAAGCACCAAAGAAAGCTGAAGACGAAGAATAATTTTAATCATATTAATCAGATAGAAAGGGGATTTATATGAGTTTAGTACCTTATGTCATTGAACAGACAAGCCGTGGAGAAAGATCTTATGATATTTATTCAAGACTTTTAAAAGACAGAATTATTTTTCTTGGAGAAGAAGTAACCGATGTATCAGCAAATATTGTTGTTGCACAGCTTTTATTCCTTGAAGCAGAAGATCCGGGCAAAGATATCCAGTTATATATCAACAGTCCGGGCGGTTCGGTAACAGCCGGAATGGCAATTTACGATACAATGAATTACATTAAGAGTGACGTATCTACGATTTGTATCGGTATGGCGGCAAGTATGGGAGCCTTCCTTTTATCGGGAGGAACAAAGGGCAAGAGATTTGCACTTCCTAATGCAGAGATAATGATTCATCAGCCAAGTGGCGGTTCAAGAGGTATGGCTTCTGATATGAAAATCGTAGCAGACCAGATTCTTAAGACCAAACAGAAACTCAATGAAATCCTTGCTAAGAATACCGGCAAGCCAATTGATGTGATTGAAAGAGATACTGACAGAGATAATTATATGACAGCACAGGAAGCTCTTGAATATGGTCTCATTGACAGTATTATTGAGAACAGAAAATAATATTGAAGACTCCCGCCTGACAGCGGGAGTTATTCTTGCGTAATAAGTACGCAACAAAATGTATTAAAAATAACAGATTGGGGGACCGAAATGGCCGGAAACAGAGAAGACAAAGGATGTCGTTGTTCTTTTTGTAAAAAAAATCAGAATCAGGTTAGAAAACTTATATCAGGACCCGGTGACGTATTTATCTGTGATGAATGTATAGAAGTCTGCAACGAGATTCTTGCGGAACAGATATATGATGATGAACCATCTAAGGGCACTTTTACGGACATTAATCTGCTTAAGCCTATGGAGATAAAGGCTTTGCTTGATGAATATGTAGTTGGACAGGATAATGCCAAGAAGGTTCTTGCCGTATCTGTATATAATCATTACAAACGAATTATACATAAGGATTCTGTTGTAGATGACGGAGTTGAACTTCAGAAGAGCAATATTCTTATGTTAGGACCAACCGGTTCAGGTAAGACATATCTTGCGCAGACGCTTGCAAAGATACTTAACGTACCGTTTGCTATTGCAGATGCGACGACTCTTACAGAGGCCGGATATGTAGGTGAAGATGTAGAAAATATTCTCCTTAAGCTTATACAGGCTGCGGATTATGATATAGATAAAGCCGAAAAAGGTATTATATACATAGACGAGATAGATAAGATTACCAAAAAATCAGAGAATGTCTCAATAACGAGGGATGTATCCGGAGAAGGAGTACAGCAGGCACTCCTTAAGATCCTTGAAGGTACAATGGCTTCGGTTCCACCTCAGGGCGGAAGAAAGCATCCACAGCAGGAACTTATACAGATAGATACAACTAATATTCTCTTTATATGTGGCGGTGCCTTTGACGGATTGGAAAAGATAATTGAGAACCGTATGGATCAGAAGTCAATCGGATTTAATTCCATTATAGCGGATAAGACAGATTTTGAAATCGGAGAATTTTTTGATAAGGTTCTTCCACAGGATCTTGTCAAATTCGGATTAATACCTGAATTTGTAGGACGAATTCCTGTAACCGTGGCACTTGATATGTTGGATGAGGATGCCCTTGTAAAAATCATTACAGAGCCTAAGAATGCCCTTGTTAAACAGTACAGAAAACTTTTTGAATACGATGAAGTCCAGTTAGAAATCACAGAAGAGGCAGTAAGGGCTATCGCCAAGAAGAGTCTTGAAAGAAAGACAGGCGCGAGAGGACTTCGTTCAATTATGGAAAAAGCAATGATGGATGTTATGTACGAGATTCCGTCAGATGATAATATTTCCAAATGTATAGTAACTGAAAATACTATTACCGGGGACGGCAAACCCGAGATTGAATACCGCAGTACTAAGGTAGATAAATCCGCTGCCAAATCCGCTAACAGTAAAAATGGAGAAAAACATGAATAATGAGGTAATCAGATTACCGCTTATAACTCTAAGAGGAATGACCATATTACCACGTATGGTCATTCGTTTTGATATAAGCAGAAAAAAATCAATAAAAGCCGTTGAATATGCCATGAAGCATGAACGGAGAGTGTTTCTTGTTCCGCAGAAATCACCGGACCCGGTTGAACCTAAATTAGATGAAATCTATGAATGCGGAACCGTATGCGAAATCAGGCAGGTAATCAAAATTCCGGGAGGACCTGCACAGGTAACGGTAGAGGGCCTTTATAAAGCATCAGCAGACAAATACGAGCTTGAGAATCCTGAAATTAATTACGCAATGACGACAGAAGTGGATGAATCCGGAGGGTTTGAAGACAACGTAGAAAGAGAAGCATGGCGGAAAGTTGTAATAAAAGCCGTGGAGGATTACTGCAATAGTTCGGGCATAAAATCTGCTAATACCGTAAGACGTTTAAAAACAATAAAAGATGATGCCGGTTTTGTATATGAAGCAACGGCGGAGACACTTGATGATTTTATGCTGAGGGAAGAAATCCTCGCAACAGATGATATTGAAGAAAAATATTTTATCCTCAGTCATTCCATAATGAATGAAGCAGATATCAACGACTATAAAGAATTTATTATTTCCAAAATAAGGACCAAAATTGGCGAACAGCAGAAGGAATATTTTATAAATGAACAGATAAGACTTCTGAAAGAGGAGCTTGGTGGTGAGGATGAGGATGAAGAACTTGACGAAAGGGTAAAGAATCTTAACGCACCGGAATGTGTAAAGGAAAAGCTTGTTTCTGAGATGAAAAAATACAAAAGCTGCCCTAAGATGTCGTCAGAGCTTCAGGTAATCAAGAATTATATCGACACATTACTTGAGTTCCCGTGGAGCAATTTTACGGAAGAAAATAACGATATAAAACACGCAGAGAAGATACTCAATGAAGACCACTATGGACTTGCCAAAGTCAAAGAAAGAATTCTTGAGTTTATTGCGGTAAAAAGTCTCAGTAAAGAAAGCGATGCACCTATTATCTGCCTTGTAGGACCTCCGGGAACAGGTAAAACCTCCGTTGCCATATCGGTAGCGAGGGCGTTAAACCGGAAATATGTCAGAATATGCCTTGGCGGTGTCAGGGACGAAGCAGAGATAAGAGGTCATAGAAGAACCTATGTAGGTGCAATGCCCGGACGTATCGTTGAAGGAATAAGCCAGGCAGGGACACTTAATCCGCTTATGCTTTTAGATGAAATTGATAAAGTGGGAACGGACAGCAGAGGAGATACTGCCTCAGCACTTCTTGAGGTACTTGATAGTGCCGAAAATAGTGCGTTTCACGACCATTTTATGGAAGTACCGGTGGATTTGTCAAAGTGCTTTTTTATGGCAACAGCAAATGACACACAGACAATTCCAAAGCCATTGCTTGACCGTATGGAGGTTATCGAAATTAACAGCTATACAGAGACTGAAAAATTTCATATAGCCAAAGAACACCTTATTCCAAAACAGATTAAGAAAAATGGCTTAATGGCTAAACAGCTATCATTCAGTAAAGATGCGGTAAATGGTATAATTAACGGATATACAAGAGAAGCAGGAGTCAGGGAATTAGAAAGAAGCATTGCTGCAGTATGCCGTAAAGCAGCCGCAAAAATAGTTTCCGGAGAGACACAGACTAACAAAATCAAAGCTTCTAATCTTAAAGAGTATCTCGGTACCATTAAGTTTGATAAAGAAGAAGCATTAAAATCCGATGCTGTAGGTATAGTAAAAGGACTTGCATGGACAGCAGTTGGAGGCGTGACTCTTGATGTGGAAGCCTGCATTATGGACGGTAAAGGCGAGATTACGCTTACAGGACAGCTTGGAGATGTGATGAAAGAGTCGGCAATAGTCGCACTGGGATATATAAGATCCAAAGCATCGGAATACGGAATAGATAAGGAACTTTTTGAAAATAAAGATATCCATATACACATTCCGGAGGGCGCGGTGCCAAAAGACGGACCATCCGCAGGAATTACAATGACGCTGGCAATGCTGTCCGCGTATACTAACCGTAAAGTAAGCCATGAATATGCCATGACCGGGGAAATAACGCTTCATGGTAATGTGCTTCCTATAGGCGGACTTAAAGAAAAGATTCTGGCAGCCAAAAATGCCGGAATAAAAAAGATTATTGTTCCTGATAAAAATAAAAAAGATGTTCTTGATATAGAAGCAGAAATTCTTGAAAATGTTGAGATAATTTATGTAAAGAAAATGGATGATGTAATCCGTAGAGCACTTTGCAAGGAGGACTAAATGGTAATAAAAAGTGTAAATCTTGAAACTGTATGCGGAATAACAAGTAAACTTCCCGAAAATACACTTCCGGAGGTCGCTTTTGCAGGCAAGTCCAATGTAGGAAAATCCTCATTGATTAATGCCATAATGAACCGGAAATCCTATGCAAAGACATCTTCGCAGCCCGGTAAGACACAGACAATTAATTTTTACAATATCAACAATGTATTTTATTGCGTGGACCTTCCGGGATACGGATATGCCAAGACAACCCTTGAGACAAGGGCAAAATGGGGCAAGATGATTGAACGCTATCTTAGCACCTCAAAACAACTGCAAAGAGTGTTTCTTCTTATCGATATCCGCCACGCTCCATCTGAAAATGACAGACTTATGTATGAATGGATTGTAAGTGAAGGGTATGAACCTGTAATTATTGCAACTAAACTGGATAAAATAAAAAGAAGCCAGATACAGAAACAGGTAAAAATATTGAGAGAAGGTCTTGGAATGTCAAAAGAAGGAATACTGGTTCCCTTTTCGGCAGAAACAAAACAGGGACTTGAAAATATCTGGGAAATAATAGACAATGCCGTACTCAAAACGGAATAATTTAATAAAAACAGTCAAAAATAGTGTAAGATGATAAATTTGTATCAGTTAGTCATCTTGCACTTATTTTTTTTGAATGATAATATATATCTAGTTAGTTAAGACTAACTAAGTGTGAATAATCATTATGAACTCCTTATAACAGTAAATGCCAATACTGTATATGCGGGAAATCCCCGCATAAGGAGTTCAAGGTGAAATGAAAAGGAGATATGAACCATGAGTTACCTTGAAATTGAAAAAGTAATCGGAAGGGAGATCCTTGATTCCAGAGGAAATCCTACAGTAGAAGCAGAAGTATATCTTATTGACGGAACTGTTGGAAGAGGAACTGCACCAAGCGGAGCGTCAACAGGTGAATTTGAGGCTCTTGAGCTTAGGGATAATGATAAAGCAAGATACCTGGGAAAAGGCGTTTCAAAGGCTGTAGAAAATATTAATACTGTAATTAATGATGCAATCGTAGGAATGAATGCATCTGACATATATGCAATCGACAAGGCAATGATTAAAGCGGACGGAACTAAAGATAAATCAAAATTAGGTGCAAATGCAATACTTGCGGTATCAATCGCATGCTGCAGAGCCGCATCAATTTCCCTTGATATTCCATTATACAGATTTTTAGGCGGAGCTTCGGGAAACAGACTTCCTGTTCCGATGATGAATATTATTAACGGCGGATGCCATGCCCTTTCATCAGGACTTGACGTTCAGGAATTTATGATTATGCCTGTAGGAGCACCTTCTTTCAAAGAATGTTTAAGATGGTGTTCAGAAGTATTCCACAACCTTGCGGCAATACTTAAAGAAAGAGGACTTGCAACAAGCGTAGGAGATGAAGGTGGTTTTGCACCTGCACTTAAGTCGGACGAAGAAGCTATTGAGACAATTCTTGAGGCAGTAAAGAAAGCCGGTTACGAGCCATACAAAGATTTCAGAATCGCTATGGATGCTGCATCATCAGAGTGGAAGAGTGAAAAAGGAAAAGGCTATTACAAACTTCCGAAGGCAGGTACAGAATATACATCTGCAGAACTTGTAGAGCATTGGAAGAAACTTGTAGATAAATATCCTATCATCTCTATTGAAGACGGTCTTGACGAAGAAGACTGGGAAGGCTGGAAGATTCTTACAAAAGAACTTGGAGATAAGGTACAGCTTGTAGGAGATGACCTTTTTGTTACCAATACCGAAAGACTTTCAAAGGGTATAGAACTTGGATGCGGTAATTCAATTCTTATTAAGCTAAACCAGATTGGTTCGGTATCAGAGACACTTGAGGCAATTAAGATGGCACATAAAGCAGGCTATACCGCTATATCAAGCCACCGCTCAGGAGAAACGGCGGACACAACAATAGCAGACCTTGCAGTGGCTCTTAACACATGTCAGATAAAGACAGGAGCACCGTCAAGAAGTGAAAGAGTAGCCAAGTACAATCAGTTACTGCGAATTGAAGAAGAACTTGGTGAATCAGCAATATATCCGGGAATTAAAGCATTTAATGTGAAATAATTCTGTACAGATACTATGGGGGTCTCCCTTCGTGGTGTAGTTTGCCACAGAGGGAGGCTTTTTTCTGCCTTAAAATAACTTATCATTGAGATTATGTTGGTAATTTGGTATCATATATACAAGTGTATTGGTGTATAAATTATGAAACTATAAATAAATCCAGAGGATTACATATGAGAACACGTAAATCAAGTATAGTGGGAAAAATGTGCTTTTTTATAATTATATCCACATTGTTTACCGCATTGGCAATAAGCATTGTATCAAAGAAAAGCATGAGCAGTTCAATTAAAGAGGAGAGGGATGGCAAGGCAGCTTTTATTGCCAGTGTAATACAGGAAGAACTTGGAGATGATGTCATAGAGGACATTGCAGCCAAGGGTGAAAACAGCAGCAGTTATGATGATTTTAAGAAACTTGCGGATAAATATTCCGAAACGGAAGATGTAGAAAGCATATATATTGATGAAAACAGCAAGGCAGTAGTTGTGGCTATGAATACCGCTGATATCAATAAAGAGGTTACAGGTTATGTAAAGCATATATGCTTTGTGGCAGGTGCGGTATTTGCTGCGGTTCTTTTATTGTATTTCTTTGAGTCACTGACGCTAAGACGTAATTTCAGAAATATTAATACGACAATTAAAGAATTGGGAAGCGAGAATGGTGACCTTACCCGCAAGCTTGATATACATTCCGGGGATGAACTTGAGATTCTCGGCAGCGGGCTTAACAAACTTTTGGACAGAGTACAATATATTATTAATAATATAGCAAAAGGTACAGATAATATTAATGAAAGTATGACATCTATTGGAAATGTTATGAGTGATGCAGAAGCTAAGGTAACATTAATCAATGATGATATGAATAATATGGTAGCAGCCACAGAAGAAATAGCTGCGTCAACGGCAACCGCTTTTAACGAAGTGACAGAATTTTGTCAGGGAACCGAAAAAATAGCTGAACTCACCGAAAAAAATACAGAACTTGCAAAGAAAATCAACAATATTTCCGGAAAAATTGCAAAACATTCTGATGAAGCAAAGGATAAAGCATCAGACAATTATGAAATTATGAGCAGGAAACTCGAGACAGAGGATGCTAATGCAAAGTCTGTTGAAAAGATTAATGCATTGTCCAATGACATACTTGCGATTTCTGATCAGACTAATCTTCTTGCAATTAATGCAAGCATAGAGGCAGCAAGGGCAGGAGAAGCAGGCAGGGGATTTGCGGTAGTTGCATCAGAGATAAGCACTCTTGCAGAAAGTACCAATAAGGCAGCTAATGAGATACAGGTCGTAAGTAACACGGTAATGCAGGCTATAGAAGGACTTGAATCAATTTCAGCACAAATGCTTGCATATATAAGGGACAATGTACTTAAAGATTACAGTGACTATTCACAGACAAACAGACAATTTGCAAGTGATGCTGAAATTATGAACCGCGATATGGAAAATTTATCTGATATAGTTAAGAAGTACGGAGAGTCAGTTGAAGAACTTAGGACATCAATAGAGTCTGTAAGTTCGGCAGCAGAAGAAAACAGTGCCGAGATAATTACGGTGGCAGATATGGTAGATAAATTTGATGCGGCAATGAAAGATACCGTGGCAATGACCAAAGCTAATATGGAGACAGCAGCAGATATGAAAAAAATCGTGTCTGACTATAAAACATCAGACACTGAAAACAAACCGGACCGATAATATGGAGCATATGGTGCTGACGGCGATGGATAAAAGCATCTGACGTTTCCATAAATGTAATGCAGCCACCACAAGGCAAAAATCAATATCAAGGAGATTTGTATGAAATTATGGAAAATCGGTGTTCTGGGGATAGCTGCAGCACTTTTTTTGAATGGCTGCGGTAAGGATTGTAAAGATAAAATAATTAATCCTTCAATGGAAGATATAACAGCGGTAAGTGAAGTTGAGACAACCAAGAATTTTATCAAAAATACTTACACGGGAATAGATATCCGTAACAAGGGTGAAATTACCAATGAAACGGGGGATGTGTCCCGTATTGGAATGAATATGTATCAATCCCGTATCAATGACAAAGATTTTTATTTTAATGATGTGGCTGTCCGTGATGGAAAAATGATTGTTGCATATTCACTTGTGACCAGGGTATATAATGAAGGCGAAAAAGAAAATAATCATAATTACGGAATGGATATATATGAAATACACATAGCAGTAATCAATATTAAAAATAAGGAAATTATAAAAGATTTTGTGCCGGGAAAGGAATTCCTTAATGTTGTTTTTGACAGAGGCGGTATAAGATGTCTTAAGAACTGCTATGGTGGTACGGAAGGCACATATTATGATTACAGCCTTAATAAATTATTTGATTTTAAATGCGATTACGATAATCAGGGTTATTTTTCCGAAAACGGCTGCAGAATATATTACTTTGAAAGAAATAAAATATGTATGTATAACCCGGAGAATGGCTCAGTCAGCAATGTAAAGCCTCGTAACAAAATGCTGATAACGGCAATTAACGGTGTTTTTACCGATATGAACAGTATTGATTATGTATCGGTATCGGGAATAGGAACAGACCTTAAATCCTATAATGGTATCTTCAGGACGGATACCGGGGAATTTATATATCTGAACAGATACACCGGGACAGATGTTTATTTTGATACTACTTCGGGTAATGGCATAATATGGGAAGAAAGAAAGGATTCTTCAGACATTCATAATTGGAAAGTATATCTTCCGGATGATAAAATCTGCAATATCAGATATAGTGGAGAGACACAGGATATTTACTTCAAGGTATTGGATAACGGAGATATATTTTTTTATGGATATAACGGAGAATATGTTGAAATGACATTGTTTGACGGTTATAATTACAAGTGTAAAGGAATTACAAGGCTTGATATCAGAACAATGTTTGATGATGCCGTGAATGGATATCTCATATCTCAGGTTGAGCCGGTATATCTTAACGATAATGGGATTATGATTGTACTAAGTGATGGCAATTCAGGCAACTATTATTTTGAATGGGATATAACCCGGAACAGTGAATATAATGTTAATATAGAAATATATGGTGCGGATGAAGACTTTCCATCGGTTGCATCTATGGCAGAATTATATAATCCTGAATTGTTTGTACCGGGTAAATTATCTGATGGACTTCTTCCACTGAATGACCGGGTAAAAGATATTGAGGACAAATATAATATAAAAATAAGCATAGGCGAAGAATGCAGCAATATCATAGGCGGATACGCAATAAGAGCACTTACCGATTATGATTATGTTAACAATGCTTTGGATATCCTTGATGAAGAATTGTCAAAATACCCTGAAGGGTTTGTAGGACAGATCGGATATGGGAATTATGATACAATACATTTTTATATCGCAGCGGATCTGATAGGAATATCATCGGAGACACTGAACACCGCAGGTGGTTTCCAGCTGGAGATAGGCAATGAATCCGTTATTGTGGTGGATTTTACTTATTTTACGGTCGCAAGAACTACAATTCATCATGAATTAGGTCATTGTATAGATGATACTCTTACATATAATGGTTATATGGATGAGAATATCTGGAATAGCTATAACCCATTATCTGTAACAGGAGGATCCATATATACAGACACTTATGATTTGTATGGGAATTACGGCGATGAGATATATGCTTACGGTTCTAATGGTGAAGATTGCGCAAATTCATATTTTGTGGACACATATTCAATGACTTATCCGTCAGAGGACAGGGCAAAGATATGGGAAAATATAATGTCTGACGAGAAATATGTGTATTGGGAAAAGGCACCGCACCTTACAGCAAAACTTAATTACTATGCCGAATGTATCCGGCAAAACTTTGATTCTACCGGATGGAATGATGTCCGTTGGGAAAAATATATGAATAAATAACGTAGGAGGAAAAATGGGAGCAGATTATTTAATTTTTACAGATGTATCTACGGATATAGATAAGGAAATGCTTAAAAAGTACGATATCAGATTCGTACCGATGGAATATGTGTTAGGCACGGACACATTTTACTGTGAACAGCCTGAAACGGAGGAGATGATGCACAATTTTTACGAAAAACTCCGTAATAAGATAGAAACACATACAAGTCAGATTACCCCTAACAATTATTATGAAGTATTTGAACCCTTTGTAAAAGAGGGAAAGTCCTTGATATATATTTCATTATCAAGCGGATTAAGCAATACTTACAAATCAGCCCTTCTTGCAGCCAATAATCTTAAAGAAGATTATGAAGATGCGGAAATTGAGATTGTGGATTCGCTTTCAGCAACAGGAGGAATGGGCATTTTATGTGAAATTGCGGGAATGAATCGCGAAAAAGGAATGAATTGCAAGGAAAATGCGGAATGGCTCAGAAATAACGCAACCAGAATCAATCATTGGTTTGAAGTGGAGGATCTTATATACCTTAAAAGGGGCGGAAGAGTATCAGCCGCAACTGCTGTTATAGGAACCGCACTTAATATCAAGCCGGTGCTTAGAATAGACAGGGAAGGCCATCTTGAAAATATTGATAAGAAAAGGGGCAACAAGCTTGCCTTGAAAGCTCTCTTTGACAGGTTTTCGGAAAGTTTTGACATGCACATAGAATATCCTGTATATATATCGTGTGCGGATAATATGAAAGATGCAATGACACTTAAGGAAATGATTCTTGAAAAATATCCGGAGGCTGTGGTAAAAGTAACGATGTTAAGCCCGATAATAGGAGCACATACGGGACCTGATATAGTTGCACTTATCCATTACGGAAAAGAAAGAGAATAGTTACATAGATTACCTGTGGTTCGTAACCACAGGTAATTTGGTTTCTATGGTGTAGTTATCAGGTACTCTGTGGGCATGGGGAACCGCTATGTGCCCTTCCCTGTTAAGAATACGTTTTACATAGTCTCCTTCATTGGAAAGAGGTGTGTCAAACTCCATGCCGTAAAGGCGGTCATTCTCTACACTGCCGATTTTATGCAGGTCTGATCCTGCTGTCATGAATATATTATGTTCCCTGCAATATATCTCAGCATTATGGTTGTTATACATGTGGTTGAATGTATTATATCCCTCCATGGCGTCACATGTATCGGGGTTAAGATATATCGTGTTAAGGTAGTCCCGCTCGCGGAAAGGATGTGCCTGTACTACCAGCCCGTTATCCCTGTGAATTACGTCATACTGTTCTGCACGGCTGTAAGACATTATGTCAGGATGGCCTAAAAGCCACTTTTTATCAAGTCCGTAAATCAGAAATTCATCGCCGTCAAAATTGGCTTCCCAGCCGAAAAATACAGGAAAATCAATGGCATCTCCGGCTTCTTTTGCCAATTCATAACTGCGGCAGAACATATTGACCCTGTCTTCCCAGGGAAGGTCATTGGAAATACGACAGTTGCCGTTAAAAAAATGGTCTGTTATAAATATACCACTGTAGCCTAATGATTTATAATAAGCAGGATATTCTGCAGCACTTGTTGAACCGCAGCGGCTGCTTTCTTTTGTATGTAAATGAGTCTCATATTTAAACATAATTGCAGAACCTCCACTCTTGATTATATCATATTATTGATTTAGAATGAATTATATATGAGGTAAATTATGAAAAAAGTTCTTAATTCAGAGGCAGTTAAAATTATTGCACTGGTAACAATGCTTATTGATCATATAGGCTATATTATGTACGGACATATTGATACAGGTGTATACAATGTGCTGAGAGGAATCGGAAGAATATCTTTCCCACTTTTTGCTTTTTTAATAGCGGAAGGTTTTTTCTATACAAAGGATGAAAAGAAATATTTATTAAGAATAATGAGTTTTGCTTTTATATCCGAAATACCATTTAATATGATGACAGGAGGCAGAATAATATACACCGGTTCAGTTAATGTTCTGTTTACGTTTACGATAGCACTTCTCGTACTGTACGTGTGCAGATATTACGATAAAAAGGGACTGGGCTTTGGCATATTGCATTTTCTGACAGCTGTTGTGGGAATGGCGCTTGCTTTTTTAATAAGGTCAGACTATTCCTACTGTGGAGTGGCTCTTGTATTTGTGTTTTATTACATGAGATATAACAAAGGCACAGGATACTATTTTACGGCCGCGCTTATAATGACTTTATATGGCGAAAGCATAAGCTCTCTGGCAGCAGTTTTTTCACTTGTTTTTATCTTCTTGTATAATGGAGAAAAGGGTAAATACGGTAACAGAATAAAATGGTTCTTTTATGTATTTTATCCTGTTCATATGATGATACTTGGTATTATTGGGAGGTTTTTGTAAATGGCAGATATAATGGATTACATGGAGTGGAGGGGCGACGTTACTTTTGATATGATTCCTGTTAATGAAGTTGATGGGTTGATTTTTTCGCAATTTGCATACATTCCGTTAGAGGGTGTTATTGATGATATGTCAGGAGAGATGAGTGTTCTTGAAGCAGGAAACAGATTTTTTGATATCCATAGTGAAGAAGAGATAAGGGGATATACAGAATTATTAAAGAATTGCTGCCGGGTTTTTAAGGGAATGATGAATTGCGACAGGTTTAAGAATTTAAAAATAAAGTATTATCATGCCGATTTTGATCCCGAAATATCCAAACAGTTTGGCGCAGTGACTATTGTAATCCATGATGATTTGTATTATGTGGCATTTCGCGGCACAGATGATTCTTTAGCAGGATGGGAAGAAGATTTTAAGGCGTGTTATACAATGCCTGTTGAAGCACAGGTAGAGGCAGAAAGTTATCTTGGCAGGATTTTTAATGATTATGATGGTAAAATATATATCGGAGGGCATTCCAAGGGAGGAAACCTTGCAGTATATGCGGCAATGACTGAAGGTTATAAGCACAGGGACAGGGTCGTAAGAATACATAATTTTGACGGCCCCGGATTCCTGGAGGAATATGTCAAGACAACTGAATACCAGACTATGGCAAAAATAGTCGAAAATTACAATCCTAAGGCATCTATAGTGGGAATGATAATGTTCCGTGATGATAATTGCGTAATAGTTGAAAGCTCTGAAAAAGGACTTATGCAGCATGCGGGAATTTCATGGCAGGTCAAGGGTACACATTTTGTTACTGCAGACAGCTTTGAAAATTTCAGCATGGTATTCAGCCAGGCAAATAAGACATGGATTAATGGAATAAGTGAAGAAGAAAGGGAACTTTTTATAGAAATCGTATTCCGTATATTAAGGGACGGTTTTGACACGGTTACAGGTCTTAAAGAAGGCTTTTTTACAACTGCCACTGCTATCATAAAGTCCTATAACGGAATTGAAAAAGAAACCAGACGTATGATAAGAAGGATAGTTGGACATGTTATAAAACTTAGTAAGGAATCTTATTTTGAAACAAGAAAAATGATAAAATCTTCAGAAGAAAAGGGAAATTGATATGGACGTTAGTTTATATCTGTGTTAATATACTACTTAGACTAAAGATCGTGTTTGAATATCTTTAAAAGGTGAATATTATATGAAAAATATTGAGAAGCTTGATACTGTGACGGGATTACCAATCTATGACAGTTTTATTGGGATAGCGAGGGAAGAGTTAGCTAATAATTTTGTACCGGGGCATTATGTTCTGATAGCGACGGATATTAGTAACTTTAAGTACATTAATCATATTTACGGATATAGTAAAGCTAATGAATTATTACGGGATTTGATAGCATTGATCAGTAATAGTGTTGATGGAAACGTTTCCACCTGCAGGACCCATTCGGATCATATAATCAGCCTTTTTAAATATAACGGAGATAAGACGGCATTTTGCAGCCGTGTGGACAGATACAGCAGGGATTTTGTTAAAGATAATAACAGAAAATATCCTTCGATTATGCTTCACCTTAACAATGGTATACTTTTTATTGATAAATATAATGATGATTTAATATATTGCATAGATAAGGCTAACGTTGCAAGACGCAGGGCTAAGGGTAATTATTGTGTATCCAGTGTAATCTTTTCAGATGACATGATGGATAAGGAAGAGGAAGATGCTAAGATACTTGCCGTATTTGATACAGCAATTAAGAATGGCAATATTAAGACCTTCTATCAGCCAAAGATTAATATCCGGACCTATGAAATTAATGGTGCTGAAGTACTTAGCAGAATTTATGACAGCAACGGCAAGATGCTGTACCCTGATACATATATCCCGGTTCTTGAGAACAGCGGTAAGGTTGTGGAACTTGACCGTTATGTTATGAGGGAAGCATTTGCTTCCGTCAGAAAGTGGATTGATATGGGATGGAAAGTGGTTCCTGTGTCAATTAATCTTTCAAGAATGCATTTTTATGAGAGCAATGTGGCTGATAATATATATAATGAGTTTAGACGTTACAATATTCCTGTGGAATATGTAGAACTGGAACTGACAGAGTCCTTATTTTTTGCGGATTCAGACACAATTATAAGAGAAATTTCCAAGCTTAGAAACTATGGCTTCAAAGTAAGCATGGATGATTTCGGAGTTGGATACAGTACACTTAATACACTGGGTACACTTCCGGTAGATATTATTAAATTTGACAAAGGTTTTATAAGCAATAGTATGAATAATGAAGCAGTTTACCAGATACTGCAAAGTCTGATACATGTATTCAGACAGATTAATTATGATGTGATTTGTGAAGGAATAGAGACAAAGGAACAGGAAAAGCTTATTTTTGAATGTGGTTGTGATAACGTTCAGGGTTTTCTGTATGACAAGCCTCTTGAAAGAGATATATTTGAGGACAAGTATCTTAAGAAACAACCTATACAATGCCTGGAGGGATAATACTTGATTTGCTATGACGGAATTTTTTTTGATGAACTCACAAGGCTGCCATATGACAGATATTTTGTAAGGCAGGCTCAGGAACTAATTAGAAACCAACTGAAGAGACCTGTAATGATTTCACTTGATATAAGTAATTTTAAATATTTTAATCGGATGTATGGTTATAGAGAAGGTGACCGGCTTATCAGTAGAATGGTGGAATGTTTCTGCCATAATAACGCTGACTGTGTACTGGCATACAGAATATATGTTGACCATATTATCATGTTGATTGAAGCAGAAGGATTGCCGGAGAAAGTATTCAAGGCAAAATATAGCGATATGTTATCCCGTTTCAGTGAGAAGACGAATATGGAATTCCCTTTGGCACGAATAAGACTTTACCTCGGTGCATATTATGTAGAAGACAGAGATGAAGACATCGGGATAATAATTGACAAGTCACAATATGCAAGACGTAGTATTAAGGCAAATTATCTTACCTATATTGCAATTTTCAGGGCAGATATGGAAAAGAAAGCTGTTGATGAAGCCAAAATAATTCCTATGTTTTATTCAGCTTTGGAGAATAACAGAATAGAAGTGTACATACAACCAAAATTTTCAATAGATGATGAACGCCTTATCGGCGGCGAAGCACTTTCAAGGATAATGGATAATGACGGAAATATAATACCTCCGGGAATGTATATAGATATACTTGAAAGAACCCATTTAATTTCAAAGCTTGATGGGTGCGTAATCAGAAAGCTGATTGCAATTCAGAAAAAATGGATGGACGAAGGAAGGCCGCTTACAACAATATCCCTTAATCTTTCCAGGGTTGACCTGTTAGAACAGGGATTCGTTGACAGTATTCATCAGGCAATAGTTGAATCAGGTGTTCCATCCGGGTATTTTGAATTTGAATTGACGGAGACGGTCTTTTGCGAAAATATTACAGAAATCACAAAACAAATTGATTTTCTAAAAGAAAAAGGGTATAAAATAAGTATGGATGATTTTGGCTCTGGCTATAATTCACTGTACATGTTAGGAAAGATACCCGTTGACATAATCAAGTTCGACAGAGGTTTTGTACTTAACAGTCTCCACGGAGAGACCGGTCGGACAATAATGAAGAATCTCATACATACCTTTACAGAGGTTGATTTTGAAATTATCTGCGAAGGTATTGAAAACAGAGAGGAAGAAAGCATCGTGTACAGTTGCGGATGTAACGCAGTACAGGGTTATCTTCATGATAAACCATTACCATATTATATTTTTGCTGACAAATATTTATTGGCAACTAATGATGATTAAAGGAGGAGAATTAATATGGCAAGAGGAGGCGGTGGCGGAGGCCACTCAGGAGGAAGTTTTGGAGGAGGCCGTTCAGGCGGAAGTTTTGGCGGCGGAGGACGTTCAAGCAGTTTCGGCGGAGGACGTTCAAGTAGTTTCGGTGGAGGATTTTCAAGAGGTCCAAGCCACCGTTCATCATATTACGGAGGTTCAAGAAGCTCGTATTACGGACGGCCGACAAGAAGGGTGTACTATGGTTCGCGTGGTTCATCACCATGCGGATGTATGTTTGGTTTCCTTATATTTGCGATGATTTTTATCGGAGGCTTATTTACAGCGTTAGGTGGTTCGTTAGGCGGTAATATTACCAAGAGTAACGAGAAACGTGAGAAGATGGACACTTCCAACACTACATATTCCAACACATGGTTTGTTGACGAACTTGGCTGGTTAGGAAGAGGAAGTAAGCTTAGAGACGGTCTTGAAAGCTTCTATAAGAAAACAGGTGTACAGCCTTTAGTATATCTTGCAGAATATAAATCAGATTATGATTTTAAAAATTATGATTATATGTATGCAAAAGCAGAAGCTCTTTATGATGAGTTGTTCGGTTCAGATGAAGGACATCTCCTTTTCGTGTACTTTGCGTGCAAGAATGATTATCCGTCATTAATGGATGGAAAGGCATTCTATATATGCGGTAAGCAGACGGAAGTGGTTATGGATGAAAATGCAAAGTCTATTCTTGAGTCTTCATATGACTACTACTATAACGGTGATGCATCTATAAGCGTTGAAGAGATGCTTGCCAAGATATTTACAAGAGCCGGTAAAGAGATAATGAAAGGACCTATCAGAATCAGGTACGTTGTTATAATTATAGTATCTGTTGTAGGTGCTATCGTTGTTATTTCATTACTGTTTAAGTGGTGGAAAGCAAGAAAGGCACAGAAGAACAAAGAAGCAGAGGACCTTGAAAGGATTCTCAGCAAACCGCTTGAGACATTTGGCAAATCAGATGTAGACGATTTAAAGGATAAATACAAAGACTGAATATAATAACTAAATGGCAAGGAATATCCTTGCCATTTGTTACAGATAGGGAAATGCAGAAGTTGCATTATGTGTGGAAACAGAGTGGGGAATTATACTATGGAAAAAACTACAAAAAGAAAAAGCCTGATGGGCACATTTAATTACATAATAATATTACCGGTATTTTTTATCGGCATTGTTATGGCAGGTATAAGCTATATTCTGATTAAGAAGAATGTATATTATGAGATTCGGTCAGGTATGGAAAATGAGGCATATACATTAGCCAATACTTATGATGTTATGTATCCCGGATATTATGAATTGGTTAAGGCGGAGAATCTTATGGCTCTTAAGAAAGGAGAACATTATCTTACCAATGATTTTATTGATAACATAAAAGAGGATACGGGACTTGAGATAACAATTTTTTACAATGACATAAGGATGATTACAACCTTATACAGTGATAATAAAAGAATTACCGGAAGTAAAATGAATTCGGCAATCAAAAAGGATGTTCTTGACAATGGATACTCTAAGTTTTATGACGATGTAAGAATAGAAGAAGAACGTTTTTTTGCATATTATCTGCCGGTCCATAACGGAAGCGAGAATATAATAGGTGCAATATGTATACTGAAGCCGGCAAATCAGATTCATTCAAAATTTGCAAAACAGGTAATTCCGCTTATTGCGATTATTATTGCCGGTGTTGTGATTATTACGTATCTGAATTATCTTTACTTTGGTAAACTTAATAAGAATTTCAAACATATAAGAAATTTCCTCGGGGAAGTTACAGGCGGCAATCTTAAAGCTGAAATGAACCGTGAAGCCCTGGCAAGGGAAGATGAAATAGGAGATGTTGCAAAGGCAAGCGTAAATATGCAGAGGTCTTTGAGAAATCTTATAGTTAAAGATTCACTTACTGATTTATATAATAGGAGATATTGCAACCAGAATCTTAAAAACATATCGGAGCAATATATAAAGACGGGGGAACCGTATACCCTTGCGATAGCGGATATTGACTTTTTCAAAAAAGTTAATGATACATACGGACACATCGCAGGCGATGAAGTGCTGGTAAGCGTTGCACAGATTATGAAGAAAAGTATGGCCGGAAAGGGTTTTGCTGCAAGGTGGGGTGGTGAGGAATTTCTGCTTGTATATACAGGCTGTGATATGGAAACTACATTAACTTATCTTGAAATGCTTGTAGAAGCCATACGTGAAATGCGTGTTGAGTATGACGATAAGGCAATCAAAATTACCATAAGTATAGGTGTAGCAACAGGAAATGGTGACTCTGTTGATAAAGTATTATGTACAGCAGATGACAGATTATATCATGCAAAAAAAGAGGGACGTGACAGAGTTGTCTCAGATTAAAAAATTATTTCCAAACTGAAACTTATGTTGACTTTTTAGATATCCATTGATAACATAACGTTAAAAGGTTGTGAGGCGTAAGCCTTAAAATATATGATAACATTAGGAGGAACTTAAATGAGCCATTATTCCAAAGAGGACATTATTAAGTTTGTAGAGGAGAACGACGTTGAGTTTATCAGACTTCAGTTTACCGATCTTTTCGGTATCCTTAAGAACGTTGCAATTCCTAAGAGCCAGTTAAAGAAAGCACTTGATAATCAGATGATGTTTGACGGTTCATCAATTGACGGCTTTGCCCGTATTGAGGAATCAGATATGTGTCTTCGTCCTGATCTTGACAGTTTTGTTATATTCCCATGGAGACCACAGACAGGTAAAGTTGCAAGATTAATTTGCGATGTTTATAAGACTGATGGTACACCATTTGAAGGAGATCCAAGGCATATCCTTAAGAAAGCGATGGCAGAAGCTGAGAAGATGGGATACACATTCAATGTAGGACCTGAATGCGAATTTTTCTTATTTAACGTGGATGAGAACGGGGCACCTACAACCAATTCTAATGATCAGGCTGCATATTTTGACCTGGGACCTAATGATCTCGGAGAAAATGCAAGACGTGACATGGTACTTACACTTGAAGATATGGGATTTGTTATTGAAGCATCCCATCATGAGTGTGCACCTGCACAGCATGAGATTGATTTCAAATATGGTGAAGCAGTCAAGACAGCGGATTCAATTATGACATTTAAACTTGCTGTTAAGACCATCGCCCAGAGACATGGACTGCATGCGACATTCATGCCTAAGCCTAAGGCTAATATGGCAGGTTCAGGTATGCACATCAATATGTCTCTTGAAAAAGATGGTAAGAATGTATTTGCTGATGAGAATGGTAAGAATGGATTAAGTGAAGAAGCATACCATTTTATAGCAGGGCTTATGAAGCATATTAACGGAATTGTTGCAATAACCAATCCTCTCGTTAATTCATATAAGAGACTTATTCCCGGATACGAAGCACCTGTTTATATAGCATGGTCTGCTAAAAACAGAAGTCCTCTTATCAGAATTCCGGCAGCCAGAGGAAAGGGAACAAGAGTAGAACTCCGTAATCCGGATCCGACAGCTAATCCATATCTTGCACTTGCTGTATGCCTTATTGCAGGACTTGATGGAATCAAGAATAAATTAGAAGTCTGTGACAGCGTTGATGCGAACATCTATGCCATGACTAAGAAAGAAAGAAGAGAAAGAGGAATTGACAGTCTTCCGGAGACTCTTATTGATGCAGTAAAGCACCTTGAAAAAGATGAGCTCATCATGGAATTCCTTGGCGAAGAGACAGCAGAAAAATATATCGAAGCTAAGAAGGCGGAATGGAAATCATACAAGGTTGCCGTAAGTGAATGGGAAGTCAACCAGTATCTGAGTACATATTAATATCCAATCACCGGAGGCAGTAATATGGAGAACGTTGTAGTTGTTTTCCCAAAGCTGGATGATGGCAATAAAATTAAAGCTGTTCTTGTTAAAAATGGTATTAATGTTGATTATGTATGTACAAGTGGTGCACAGGCACTTGAGTATGTAAATAAGCTGAATGAAGGAATTGTGGTATGCAGTTACCGTTTTACGGATATGTATTACACACAGTTAAAAGAAGATTTGCCGGATGGTTTTGAGATGCTTTTGGTGGCATCTAAAGGCCACTGGCTTGATGGAGAGGATACCCATATTATTAAAATTGGTACTCCTCTCAAAATTTTTGATCTGTTAAATACAGTTCATATGATGTTTGAAGCACAGACAAGGCGCCGCAAGAAGAACAGAGTTGTACCAAAATTCAGAACCGAAGAAGACAGAAAAGTAATTAAAGAAGCAAAAAGTGTATTGATGGACAGAAATAATATGTCAGAGTCTGAAGCACATGCGTATCTGCAGAAATGCAGTATGGATAGTGGTAACAGCCTTGTAGAAACAGCGGGCATGGTAATATGTCTGTACAGATGCTGATAGAAAGAGGTAACCTATGAAATTTACTAAGATGGAAGGTCTTGGAAATGACTATGTATATGTAAATTGTCTTGAGGAGCAGATTGCTGATCCTTCAAAGACTGCGATTGAAGTAAGTGACAGACACTTTGGAATCGGTTCTGACGGACTTATTCTTATCAAACCTTCTGATAAAGCAGATTTTTTTATGGAAATGTATAATGCAGACGGTTCCCAGGGAAAGATGTGCGGCAACGGAATAAGGTGCGTCGGCAAATTTGTATATGATTACGGCCTTACCGATAAGACAGAAATAACCGTGGATACCTTAGCAGGAATAAAATACCTTAGTCTCAATGTTGAAAACAAAGCAGTGAAGTCAGTCAGGGTTAATATGGGTAAGCCTGAATTTACTCCTGCCCTTATACCTGTCAAAGCGGACGGGGACAGTGTTATTGACAAGGAATTTATTTTTGACGGCAATGCATACAGGATAACCTGTGTGTCAATGGGTAATCCTCATTGTATTACATACATGGATGATATTAAGAATGTTGAAATTGAAAAAATCGGACCTGTATTTGAAAATGACAGTATTTTCCCTGACAGGGTCAATACAGAGTTCGTGGAAGTTATAGACAGAGATACTCTTTCAATGAGAGTATGGGAAAGAGGCTCAGGAGAGACTCTTGCCTGCGGAACAGGCGCATGTGCGGTAGCGGTGGCGTCTATTCTTAACGGTCTTTGCAATGACAGCGTAACAGTAAAGCTTCTGGGCGGTGACTTAAAGATAACATGGGACCGGGAAGCTGACGTTGTTTATATGGAAGGACCTGCCAATATTGTATTTACCGGTGAATGGAACCGATAAAATATATAATATTCCGGAGGAAACAATATGTTCAAAATTAATGAAAACTACCTTAAATTACCTGGAAGTTATCTTTTTTCCACAGTAGGAAGAAAGGAAAGGGAATATAAAAGCGCTCATCCCGACAAAAAGGTAATCAAATTAAGCATCGGCGACGTAACACAGCCGATTGCACCTACAATTATTAAAGCAATGCATGCAGCAGTTGATGAAATGGGTAATGCAGCAACATTTCACGGATATGCACCTGACCTTGGATATGAATTTTTGCGTAAGGCAATAGCTGACGGCGACTATAAGACAAGAGGCGTTGATATTGCCATTGATGAAATATTTGTATCGGACGGTGCAAAATGCGACTCAAGTAATATCCAGGAGATACTCGGACTTGATAACAGAATTGCAGTAGGTGATCCTGTATACCCTGTATATGTGGATTCTAACGTTATGGCAGGACGGGCAGGCGACTATAACAGTACAACAGGAACATGGAGTAATGTTATATATATGCCTTGCAAGGAAGAAAATAATTTCGCTCCTGAGCTTCCAAAGGAAGTACCTGACATAATATATCTTTGCTTCCCTAATAATCCTACGGGAGCTACAATTAATAAAACAGAACTTCAGAAATGGGTTGATTATGCTAACGAGCACAAATCACTTATCATATATGATGCAGCTTATGAAGCATATATATCGGATGCGGATGTCCCTCACACAATTTATGAGTGTGACGGTGCCAAGACATGCGCTATCGAGCTCAAGAGTTTTTCAAAGAATGCGGGATTCACAGGTGTAAGACTTGGTTATACCGTAATTCCAAAAGAACTTGAATGTGACGGTGTGAAGCTTAATGCTCTCTGGGCAAGAAGACACGGCACTAAGTATAACGGAGCACCTTATATCGTGCAGAGAGCCGGAGAAGCGGTATATTCCGAAGCCGGCAAGGCAGAACTTAAGGAACAGGTTGCTTACTACATGAAAAATGCAAAGGTAATCAAGGACGGACTTAAGAATGCCGGATACTCTGTATCAGGCGGTGTCAATGCTCCATATATCTGGTTAAAGACAATAGACGGAATGACCTCATGGGAATTCTTCGACTATGTTCTTGAAAATGCCAATGTTGTAGGAACACCGGGTTCAGGATTCGGACCAAGCGGCGAGGGCTACTTCAGACTGACAGCATTCGGTACATACGAAAATACCGTAGAAGCCATCGAGAGAATGAAGAAGATTATTAAATAATTTTAATTTAAGGCATCCTGACCTGAAAATGGGAGGGGTGCCTTAAAAAATAAGGAGGTAATGAATAATGAAAAAATTAAGAAGGGTATGGGTGAAGTTAAAAATGTAGGGTTAGTAAAAATGTCATACCCTTATGAAAAGCAGGATGAGCAGGTTATCATAACGGAAGAAAGTGAGGAAACTTTAAAATACAAGGATGAGATTGTATTAAGTTTTTACTATGAAGCAGATAATGAGGAACAGTGTGAGAATGGAATTGTTGCTTCCATAAAAGATAAATATTCCGTTGAAGAGGTAGGCTATACAAATTTTTCCGAAGACATAAAGAAATATGAAGAGCAAAATCCTGATGAAGTGGTTGTTGTTCCGCAAAAAAATATTTTTATTTGTAAGATGCGTATTAAAAATATAAAAAATGAGTCAGAGATAAAAACAATAGTAGCTGAAATTGAAAAAGATGAAAAAGTAAGTCAGGTAGAATATATAAGACCTACTTATCATTAATGGTATAAAAAAGATGAATAATTATCAGAAAGAGATTGTTTTTAAAAAATAGATGGGACAGAATATCTAATCCTCATTTTCCCCCTTGCATTAATATTTTGTATGTGATACTATTTATTCCATAGTGAAAGGCAATGAACAAGACTCATATTCATGGACCCCGACAGGAAGAAGACATCATCGACTGAGAGTGACTTCAGGAGGGACGGAATAGCGGGAACACTTGGGAGCCGGCTTTCTGAACTTAAGTAGGTCAGCACGTTGGTACGCGTTAAGTACGAGAGAGGAAGATTTTCTTCAATGCGGGTGGTACCGCGGATAATGTGATTATTCGTCCCGGAATACAATGTATTTGTATTCCGGGATTTCTTTTGTTTGAAGATATGGTTTTAATCACAGAAAATTATTTTAGGAGGACCAACATGGGAAATATTTACAGAGATATGACTCTTGAAAATTTAGACGAGTCATATATTGGCAAAGAACTTAAAGTGGCAGGATGGGTAGAAAATATCCGTGACCACGGTGGAGTTTCTTTTATCGATTTAAGAGATATGTACGGCGTATTGCAGGTCGTAATAAGAGATACGGAACTTCTTAAAGGAATTAAAAAAGAAGAAAGCATTTCCGTAGAAGGATTAATGGAGCAGAGAGACGAAGAGACATATAATCCTAAGATTAAGTCAGGAACAATCGAACTTGAAGCACATAAAATAACAACACTTGGACAGGTGTATACACAGCTTCCGTTTGAAATCCAGACATCCAAGGAAGTAAGGGAAGATGTAAGATTAAAATATCGTTATCTCGATTTAAGAAATGAAAAAGTAAAAGACAATATTTTATTCAGATCAAAAGTAATAGCATATCTCCGTCAGAAAATGACAGAGATGGGATTTGTTGAAATACAGACACCAATTCTTTGTGCATCATCACCTGAAGGCGCAAGAGATTATATCGTTCCATCAAGAAGATATAAAGGTAAATTCTATGCACTTCCACAGGCACCACAGCAGTATAAGCAGCTTCTCATGGTATCGGGAATTGATAAGTATTTCCAGATTGCACCATGTTTCAGAGATGAAGATGCAAGAGCTGACCGTTCACCGGGAGAATTTTACCAGTTGGATTTTGAAATGAGCTTCGCAACACAGGAAGACGTATTCAAAATCGGTGAAGAAGTATTAACATCAACATTTGAAAAATTTGCACCTGAAGGATATGAAGTAACTAAAGCACCTTATCCTATTATCAGCTATAAGCAGGCAATGCTTGAGTTTGGTTCGGATAAGCCTGACCTTCGTAACCCACTCAGAATTATAGATGTAACGGATTTCTTCCAGAAATGTACATTTAAGCCATTTATCGGCAAGACTGTAAGGGCAATCAAGGTTCATGACAATATGTCAAAGGGCTTCCATGAGAAGCTTCTCAAGTTCGCAACAGGAATCGGAATGGGCGGACTTGGATACCTTGAGGTACTTGAAGACGGAAGTTACAAGGGACCTATTGATAAGTTTATCCCGGATGAGCTTAAAGAAGAATTTAAGACAATCGCAGGACTTAGCACAGGCGATACAATTTTCTTTATGGCTGATAAAGAAGAAAGAGCAGCATTTTTTGCAGGACAGATTCGTACAGAGCTGGGAACAAAGCTTGATTTAATTGAGAAGAACGCATACAGATTTTGCTATGTAAATGACTTCCCAATGTTTGAAAAAGATCCTGAGACCAAGAAAATCGGATTTACACATAATCCATTCTCAATGCCACAGGGCGGACTTGAAGCACTTAATACCAAAGATCCTCTCGATATCCTTGCATACCAGTATGATATCGTATGTAACGGTGTAGAATTATCATCAGGAGCAGTCCGTAACCACGATATGCAGATAATGGTTAAAGCATTTGAAATCGCAGGTTATGATGAAGAAGTATTAAAGGCAAAATTTGGCGCATTGTACAATGCGTTCCAGTTCGGTGCACCACCACATGCAGGAATGGCTCCGGGCGTTGACCGTATGATTATGCTTCTCAGAAATGAAGAAAATATCCGTGAAGTAATAGCATTCCCAATGAGCGGAACCGCACAGGACCTTATGTGCGGAGCACCTAACGAAGTAACAGAGCAGCAGCTCAGAGAAGTTCATATTAAAGTAAGAGATTAATTTGAGGTAAAAGAATGGCAAATGTTATTAGCGATGAAACAATAGAATATGTCGGTATACTTGCTAAACTTGAATTGTCTGATGAAGATAAGGAAAACGCCAAGAAGGATATGGCAAGTATGCTTGATTACATTGACAAACTCGGAGAACTTGATACAACAGGCGTTGAGCCGATGTCCCATATTTTCCCTGTATCAAATGTAATGAGAGAAGACGAGATAACTAACGGAGACGGAAGCGAAGCCACACTCCGTAACGCTCCGGAACGTAATGATGACGCATTTATTGTGCCTAAGACAGTAGAATAGAAAGGAGGAACAACATGAGTTTACTTGATTTAACGGCAGTAGAACTTTCTAAGGAAATCAAAGCCGGTAAAGTAACGGCTGTGGAAGCAATGCAGGCGGTTCTTGATAAAATCAATGAGAGAGAAGACGCACTTAACTGTTACGTTACCATAGATAAAGAAAAAGCATTGGATGAAGCCAAAAGAGTGCAGAAGGAAATTGAAGAAGGCAGACTTACAGGACCGCTTGCAGGCGTGCCTGTAGCAATTAAGGACAATATGTGTACCGAAGATATGCTTACAACCTGTTCTTCAAAAATACTTTATAATTTTGTTCCTTCTTTTTCGGCTGAAGCAGTTAATAAATTAAAAGAAGCAGGTGCGGTAATTATCGGCAAAACCAATATGGATGAATTTGCCATGGGTTCTACCACAGAGACTTCTGCTTTTGGAATTACCAGAAATCCTCATAATGAGGAACATGTACCGGGAGGTTCATCAGGCGGATCGGCAGCAGCGGTAGCAGCAGAGGAATGTTTCTTTGCATTGGGTTCGGACACAGGTGGCTCAATAAGGCAGCCGGCATCATACTGCGGTGTTGTAGGCATGAAACCAACATACGGAACCGTGTCAAGATACGGACTTATCGCTTACGGTTCGTCACTTGACCAGATTGGACCTCTTTGCAAGGATGTTACGGACTGCGCAACAATTATGGAAGTAATAGCAGGCCATGACAAGAAGGATTCCACATCTATGAAGAGGGACGACCTTGATTTTACATCTGCGCTTACAGATGATGTAAAAGGAATGAAAATCGGTATTCCAAGAACTTATTTCGGAGAAGGACTTGACCCTGAAGTAAAAGAAGCCGTCCTTAATGTTGCAAAGACATTGGAAGCAAAGGGCGCAGTCGTTGAGGAATTTGACCTGGATTTAGTAGATTACGCAATTCCTACCTATTACACCATAGCAGCCGCAGAGGCAAGCTCTAACCTTGAAAGATTTGACGGTGTAAAATACGGATACAGGGCAAAAGATTATGATGACCTCCACAGTATGTATAAAAGAACACGTTCTGAAGGATTCGGTGCCGAGGTTAAGAGAAGAATTTTACTTGGTTCATTCGTATTAAGTTCAGGATATTATGATGCATATTATCTTAAAGCATTAAGAGTAAAAGCTCTTATTAAGAAAGCTTTTGATGATGCCTTTGCAAAATATGATCTTTTAATCGGACCTGTGGCACCTACCACAGCACCAAAGATTGGTTCATCTTTATCAGACCCAATTAAGATGTATCTTGGCGATATATATACTATTTCTTTAAATCTTGCAGGGCTTCCGGGATTAAGTGTACCTTGCGGTAAAGATTCCGACGGACTCCCTATCGGAGTACAGTTTATCGGAGACTGCTTTAAAGAAAAGAATCTTATTCGTGCCGGTTTCGCTTATGAACAGGCAAGAGGAAAGTTTGAATAGGAGGAGCGGATTATGGCAAAAGAATATGAAACAGTCATCGGACTTGAAGTTCATGTAGAACTTGCAACCAAAACAAAAATTTTCTGCGGATGCTCCACTGCTTTTGGCGGAGCACCTAATACACATACATGCCCTGTCTGTACAGGTATGCCGGGTTCACTTCCTGTTCTTAATAAAAAGGTTGTTGAATATGCGGCAGCAGTAGGACTTGCAACCAACTGTAACATTACAAAGGATTGTAAGTTTGACAGAAAGAATTATTTCTACCCTGATAACCCACAGAACTATCAGATTTCGCAGTTATATCTTCCTATATGCAGGGACGGACACGTTGACATTGAATTAGAAGACGGAACTGTCAAGCCGGTAAGAATCCATGAGATTCATATGGAGGAAGATGCAGGCAAGCTGGTACATGATGACTGGTCCGGAGAATCCCTTGTGGATTTTAACCGTTCGGGCGTACCTCTTATCGAAATCGTATCGGAACCTGACATGAGAAGTGCCAAAGAAGTAATTGCATATCTTGAAAAATTAAGACTTATAATCCAGTATCTCGGTGCATCTGATTGTAAATTACAGGAAGGTTCAATGAGAGCCGATGTCAATCTTTCAGTAAGGGAAGTGGGAACTGCAGAATTCGGAACAAGAACCGAGACAAAGAACCTTAACTCCTTCAGTGCCATTGAAAGGGCAATAGAAGCTGAAAAGAACAGACAGATTGATTTGATTGAATCAGGTGAAAAAGTAGTTCAGGAAACAAGACGTTGGAATGACGATAAAGAATATTCCTATGCAATGCGTTCAAAAGAAGACGCACAGGATTACAGATATTTTCCGGATCCTGACCTTGTTCCAATACACATCAGTGATGAGTGGCTTGAAGAGATAAGAAGCAGGCAGCCTGAATTTAAGACAGAGAAGATGAAACGATACAAAGAAGAATTCGGTATCCCTGATTACGATATTGAAATCCTCACAGATTCAAAGAAACTTGCGGATATTTTTGAACAGACAACAGCAATCTGTAATAATCCTAAAAAGGTTTCCAACTGGCTTATGGTTGAGACTATGAGAATTATCAAAGAAAAATCAATGGATGTATCGGATATCAGTTTTTCACCTGCTAATCTTGCCGCACTTATTAAATTAACTGATGACGGAAGCATTAACAGTTCTGTAGCCAAAGAAGTATTTGAAAAAATATTTGACGAGGATATTGATCCTGTTAAATATGTTGAAGAAAACGGACTTAAGCAGGTTAATGACGAAGGTGCATTGAAAAAGACTGTTGAAGACGTTATTGCAGCTAATCCACAGTCTGTAGAAGATTACAGAAGCGGTAAGGAAAAGGCGATAGGCTTCCTTGTAGGACAGACTATGAAAGCCATGAAAGGCAAAGCTAATCCTGCCATGGTCAATGATATGCTCAAAGAGCTTTTAAAATAATTCAGAAAGGCGGATTGATAATATGAACGAAAAGATTAAAGAATACAAAATTGATAATATTGTAATGGGTATTTTATCGGCAGTAGTAGGTGTGATACTTGTTATTTTCCCGGGAACCACACTCAGGATGATAGGTTATCTTGTAAGTGCAGCATTATTCCTTATGGGAATTGTCTCAATTATAATTTATATAAGAAGAAAAACAGAAGATAACTTTATGAAAAACGATTTCTTAAAAGGACTTGTAGCAATTACGCTGGGTGTATGTACCATTCTTAAAGTCGAAGTTGTTATTTCACTTCTGCCGCTTATATTAGGAATTATTATAATAATCAGCGGATGCAGCAAGCTTCAGGAAACTATTGATATGGCAAGGGTAAAAAGCCCAAGCTGGCTTATACTTCTGATTGCGGCAATTATTAATATAGCCCTTGGCGTACTTGTTGTATGCAATCCGTTTGATACCATGAAATTACTTGTAACCATCATAGGAATAGGAATGATATTCGGTGGTGTAACCGATGTCTTTATTACACTTCATATCGCAAAGAAAATGGGTGGAAAAGATAAAGATATTATTGACGTAGACTATGAGGAAAAACTGTAATAAATAAAAAAACAGTTGACAAATAAATTAATAATGATATTATGAACATATGAACAGTAATTCATATGTTCATTTTTTTTGAAAAGGAAGTGAAATTATGGCAATTAATGATGTTGAGTGTTGTGAAGCGGTGCATATACATTCAGATGTACTGGAGAAAATTAATATGGATATGCCGGACGAAGATGAGCTCTATGATCTGGCAGAACTTTTTAAGGTATTTGGTGACTCAACGAGAATCAGAATTTTATATGTTCTGTTTGAATCGGAAGCATGTGTATGTGATATAGCAACGGCACTTAATATGAATCAGTCAGCTATTTCACACCAGCTTAGAATACTTAAGCAGAACAGGCTTGTTTCATGCAGACGTGATGGTAAATCAGTTATTTACAGTCTGGCTGACGAACATGTACGGCTTATTATTGGTCAGGGAAGAGACCATCTGGAAGAAGAAAACAAATAAAGTTTTTTGCGTAAGGAGATTATTATTATGAAGAAAAAATTTAAACTTATCGACTTGGATTGCGCAAACTGTGCAGCAAAGATGGAAGAAGGTATCAAGAAAATTTCAGGAGTTAAGGATGCAAGTGTAAGTTTTATGACACAGAAACTTGTTCTTGAAGCCGATGATGACAGGTTTGATGAAATTATGAAAGAAGTTGTGGCAGTTTGTGCCAAGGTAGAACCTGACTGTAAGATTGAACGTTAAGAAAGGGCTGACCATATATGAGCAGCAAGCAGAAAAAGACACTGATAAGAATAATAGTGTCCTTCGTAATATTTGTTCCGCTTTTTGTGTTGGAACATCTTGGGGTATTTGATAAACTGCCAAACGAATGGATACTTGGCGGAATTTATTTAGTTCCTTATATCATAATCGGTTATGACATAGTTATTAAAGCGGCAAGAAATATCAGCCACGGGCAGGTATTTGATGAGAATTTCCTTATGATGATTGCCACATTCGGAGCATTCGGAGTAAAGGAATTTGAAGAAGCTGTAGCGGTAATGCTTTTCTATCAGGTAGGTGAACTTTTTCAGGGATATGCGGTTGGCAAATCCCGCCAGTCCATATCAGAGATGATGGATATATGTCCTGAATATGCCAATATTGAAGAGAACGGTGAATTAAAGCAGGTTGATCCTGATGATGTTGAAATCGGCAGTATCATTGTTATCAAACCGGGCGAAAAAGTTCCCCTTGACGGAGTGATTATCGAAGGAAATTCCATGCTGGATACGGCAGCACTTACCGGAGAATCTGTTCCAAGAAGTGCCAAGGCCGGTGACGAGATTGTCAGCGGATGCGTAAACGGCAGCGGAACACTTAAAGTAAAGACAACAAAGGCTTTTGAGGATTCAACGGTGGCTAAGATTCTCGAACTTGTGGAAAATGCAAGCTCCAAGAAAGCAAGAGTCGAAAACTTCATTACAAGATTTGCAAAATATTACACCCCTGTTGTTACAATAGCGGCAGTTATAATTGCCATCATCCCATCCATAATAACAGGAAACTGGGGTGACTGGATAACAAGAGCCTGCATCTTTCTTGTAATTTCATGTCCTTGTGCCCTCGTAATATCGGTTCCTCTCGGATTTTTCAGCGGAATCGGTTCGGCATCAAGAATCGGTGTCCTCGTAAAGGGAAGTAATTTTCTTGAGGCTGTTGCGGAAGTAACAACCATTGTAATGGATAAAACAGGAACACTTACCAAAGGTGAATTTAAGGTATCGGAAATTGTAGCTTCAGGAATATCAGAAGAAAGGCTTCTTGAAATAGCGGCATACGGCGAAAGTTTTTCAACACATCCTATAGCTGCATCAATTAAAGAGGCTTATGACAATAAGATTGATACAGACAGGATTAAAGACGTTAAAGAGATTTCCGGACATGGTGTGGAGCTTTTACTTGACGGTAAAGAAACACTTGTCGGCAATGGTAAACTTTTAAAATCCCACAGTATTGCGTATGAAGAACATAAATCCGGCGGAACAGTTGTATACGTTGCGTATGACAACACTTTTGTAGGAGCGATAGTAATTTCAGATACTATCAAAGACGGTGCCAAAGAAGCTGTAGCGGATATGAAGAAGGTTGGCGTAAAGAATGTTGTAATGCTCACCGGAGACAGACAAAAGGCAGCAGAAGAAGTAGCCAAAGAACTTGGTATCGACACAGTATATTCAGAACTTCTGCCATCTGATAAAGTACAGAAAGTAGAAGAGCTATTAGCCTCAAAAACAGGCAAAGAAAAAGTTGCCTTTGTGGGTGACGGAATCAATGATGCACCGGTGCTTACAAGAGCAGACGTCGGTATTGCCATGGGAAGCATGGGAAGCGATGCCGCAATAGAGGCAGCAGACATTGTATTAATGGATGATGATGTAAGAAAAATAGCATCAACAGTTAAAATAGCACGAAAGACATTAGGCGTTGTTAAGCAGAACATAGTGTTTGCTCTGGGAGTCAAGTTTATCGTATTAATACTTGGTGCACTCGGCATTGCCAATATGTGGGAAGCTGTTTTTGCGGATGTCGGTGTTTCGGTAATAGCAATCCTGAACTCTATGAGAGTTCTTAAAAAATAAAAGGGCTGAAAAAGCTCTTTTATTTAAAACATATGATTAGTCACAACTAACAATAAGGAGAATAACATGTTTTTGAAAATTAAAGGAATAAGAAAATCTTACGGTACGGAGGAAAATCGTGTTGAGGTTTTGAAAGGAATTGATTTAGAAGTAGAAAAAGGTCAGATTTGCGTACTCCTCGGACAGTCAGGTTCAGGAAAATCTACACTGCTTAACATAATCGGAGGCATTGATAATGCCGACAGCGGATATGTCTCAATTAACGGAGAAAAGACAGAGGATATGGATGAAAAGAAACTGACTCTTTACAGGAGAAAACATCTCGGATATGTATTCCAGATGTATAATTTAATCCCTAACCTCAATGTAAAGGAAAATATAGAGGTAGGTGCTTACCTTAGCGATAATCCGTTAGACATTGACGACCTTTTAAAAACACTTGGCTTATATGAACACAGACACAAATTACCTAACCAGTTATCCGGTGGACAGCAGCAGAGAGTTTCTATAGGAAGGGCAATAGTTAAAAATCCCGATATACTTCTTTGCGATGAACCCACGGGGGCACTTGATTACAATACATCCAAGGAAATCTTAAAACTTATAGAAGAAATCAATCATAAATACAACAATACGGTACTTATGGTAACTCATAATGATGCCATTAAAAATATGGCTGATGTTGTAATTAAGTTAAAAGACGGAGAAATCAGAAAACGTTACGAAAATACAGAGAAAGTCTCCGCAGCAGAGCTTGAATGGTAAGGAGGCAGCCATGAAAAATCCACTTAACAAACGTATTTTTTCGGAAATCAAATGCGATAAAGGAAGATACATAGCAATTTTTCTTTTCCTTATACTTGCCATAGGCTTTATATCAGGTTTTATCATTGCTGACAGCAGTATGATAGAAGAAGTCAATAAGAGTGACGAAAAGTACAATATAGAAAACGGTAATTTTGAGATTTATGGTAAAGTAACTCCTGAAATCCAAAAAATAGCAGATGATGAGCAAATCAGCCTTTACGAGAATTTCTATATTGAAGAAGCTGTTTTAAAGAAAAACCAGAGTGAAAGCACAAGCAGATTAAGGATATTCAAAAACCGTGAGGAAGTAAATACGGTATGTGTTATGAAGGGAAACCTTCCTGAAGGCAAAGATGAAATTGCAATAGACAGAATGTATGCCGATAACAATGACCTTAAAGTAGGGGACCTCATAACCGTAGGAAATTATGAATACAAAATAACAGGACTTGTAGCACTTCCTGATTACCTTGCTCTTTTCTCAGACAACACCGATTCAATGTTTGATTCAATTAAATTCGGTGTGGCAATAGTAACACCGGAAGGTTTTGGCAGAAATAACGATGCGGTTATACACTATGATTATTCATGGAAATACAGTAACGAGCCTGAGGATGAGAAACAGGAAAAAGAATGGGCAGATAATTTCTCACTTAAACTCAGTAAAACAACCACTCTTGCAAAGTACATTCCAAAGTATTCCAATCAGGCAATTATGTTCACAAGAGATGATATGGGTGGAGACAAGGTGCTTATAGAATTTCTTTTGTATATTGTAATTGCCATTATCGCATTTATCTTTGCGGTAACAATAAGCAATACAATAGCATCTGAAGCTGCTGTAATAGGAACGCTCAGGGCATCAGGTTACAAACGAAGCGAAATAGTAATCCATTACATGGCGGGACCGCTTATTGTTACAGGTGTTGCGGCGGTAATAGGTAATGTTCTTGGCTATACCGTATTTAAAAAAATTATGGCAGATATGTATTACGGAAGTTACAGCCTTCCTACATATCATACATTGTGGAGCCCCGAAGCATTTATAAAGACTACGGTTGTTCCTCTTATTATGATGCTTATAATTAATTTTGTAATTCTGAGTTACAAATTAAGACTTAAACCGTTAAGATTTATAAGAAATGACCTTTCTTCAAGAAAGAGAAAAAAAGCCGTTAAGCTACCACATTACAAATTCCTTACAAGATTTAAAATCAGGGTTATTTTCCAGAATATGTCAGGATATGTAATGATGTTTGTAGGAATTATTTTTGCAAATGTACTCCTTATGTTTGGAATGATGATGACACCGTTGTTAAACAAATACGAGGATGATGTAATAAACAATAAACTTGCCGAATATCAGTATGTTCTTAAAGCAATGCAGCCAACAGAAACAGAAGGTGCAGAAAAATACCTTGTAACATCCTTGATTACTGATAATGACAGCGAAGAAGAAATAACTGTATACGGAATCAGCGAAAACAGTAATTATGCCAAAATTAATATAAAAGACGGGGCGCTTATTTCCGAGGGCTATCACGAGAAATACGGAATAGATAAAGGAGATACAATTACCCTTGTTGAAAAGTATACGGGTACAAAACACAGTTTTAAGGTAAAAGGATATTACAACTACCCTGCAGCATTATCCGTATTCGTACCTGAAAAAGAATTCTGCGCGGAATTTAATATACCGGATGGTGCATTTAACGGATATTTCTCCAACAAAGAGATAACCGATATCGACGAAAAATACATTGCAACAAAAATAACGGAAGAAGACCTGACAAAGATGAGCCGGCAGCTTGAAAGATCAATGGGTTCAATGTTCTATATGTTTTATGGATTTGCAATAATTTTATTTATGATTATGATTTACATTCTCGCCAAAGTGGTTATCGAGAAAAACAGTAATTCCATCTCAATGGTTAAAATACTGGGTTACAATAACAATGAGATAAGAAAACTTTACATGACGTCAACCACTATAATGGTTGCAATTTGTCTGGCATTATCATTACCTGTATCATACCTGATTATCAGGAAGCTATATTACTTCTTTATGGGCGATATGAAAGGATGGCTCACTTTCTACATCAAGCCTGACATATACTGGCAGATGTTCTTAATCGGAATGGCAAGTTATTTTATAGTAGAGCTGATATTAAGCAGAAAAATCAGAAAGATACCTATGAGTGACGCACTTAAGAATGTGGAATAAAATACCCGGAGCATTAATTTAATAAATCCCACCTCTGAAAACGGAGGTGGGATTTTTACCAGGTGGGATTTTTATCCTTATAAAAATAATACAAATGATTGACAATGTAAATTAAAACGGTATAATATAATTATAAGAGATGCATATAATATTAGTATTGTATTTTGAGATGGAGGCGATTTTATGGCTACGGTACCTACACAAGTAAGAATAGATGAAAATTTAAAGAAACAGGCAAGTGAACTTTTCTCACAGTTAGGAATGGATATGTCCGGTGCAATGAATATATTCTTAAAGCAGTGCGTATTAAGAGGAGGACTTCCTTTTAGTGTTGAACTGCCACAGTATAAGCCGGAAGTATTAGAGGCAATGGAAGAAGCAAAGAGAATCAGCAAAGATCCTAATACAAAGAGATACGCTAGCTTTTCAGAGGCTTTGGAGGAGATTGATTAACGCAATATGAATTAATACTAACCGGGAAATTTAAGAAAAGTCTTAAGTTGGCAAAGAAACGAGGCTTGGATTTGAAACTTTTAGATAAAGTTATTACTATGCTGCAGAATGATATTCCTCTCGAAGAGAAATATCGTGACCATGAGCTAAAAGGGAAATACCAGGGGTTCAGGGAGTGTCACATTCAGCCGGATTGGTTATTGATTTATCTGAAGGAGAATGATGTTCTAACATTGACTTTAGTTGATACCGGAACACATGCAGATTTGTTTAATTTGTAATTCAGTAAGCGAATAGAAAATTCTTCCTGACAAAAGAGTTGTAAGCAAAGTTGATAACTTCTTCCACTTGCCTGCGCCTTATTCTTTAATCGTGTAAGCACAGACGCTGCAATATCAGCCATTCAGCAACACCTCCATCAGTTCGGTAACTTTTTTATACACACGCAATTTTTGGGAATAAGCAGAAAGATTATTCAGATTCTTTTTGTTGTCTTTTACATAAGCGTTAATAGCCTTGTTGAAAATTTCGTTATCTAATCTTGAACGATATTTGAAACAATCACATATTGTTCGCTCACGGTCATATACAGGCAGCTCAACCCCGTTGAAGTTATCGGTAATTTTCCCAAGTTCATACAACTCAGGTTGCATATAATAAGGTTGAATAGCAAGCGAATCAACTTTTAGCTTTGTTCTTGACATTGAACGAGGTACAGCTATTGACCATTTTCGTGGTGCAAAGTCGCTGTAACCATAGTGAAACAATGCAGATTCAACACAAACTATTCCTTTTGGGATGAGTGTTGCAAGCAATTGTTCTTCTGAAGAAACACTTTGTTCGGCAAGCTGATAGTATCCGTGTCGTACACGGTTAAGAAAGCCTGCGTTACACAGGTTTACGACATCAACAGCTCTGATTCCGGCAGCAACAAAGTCGGCAGATTTTGCAATGCCATTATTGTCTACAACCACTTCTTTTGCTCGCTCTTGAAGATTCACTCATTCACCCTCTTCCTTAAAAAATTCACGCACAGCGAATACGTAATTATGTGCTGATTTTATTGTACCTGTGACGACTAAAAAAATCAATTAAAATTTAAACACATTTTTTGAAATGTGTGCGTAAAATTATAAGAAATGTTAATTGACATATATGGAATAATAAGTTATATGAAAACACAAGAACAGTTATTTTATCCCTGATACTGGGCAGCGGATTTTCGTATGCAGCCAGCTACATTGTATATTTATATACAAAGAAGAATTTATACAGTTATATTTTTAAATTCACATTAAAAGATGTAATGCCGGCAGTTATTATAATTTTAATAATATATGCACTTGCATTTATCCCTTCAATAATCAGCATTAAAAAGATTAATGTGACGAAGGACCTGCAGACTGACAGATAATAAAAACCTTGGGAAACCGTTAATATGATTTTCCAAGGTTTTTAACATATATTATTTCGCTTCAAGTTTATCAAAGATATATCCGAGAACGGGAGCCATGCCCACAAACTCACAGCCGTAAGAGTATTCATCATCCTCTAACGCTTCACAACGGATAATTTTAACAACGCTGTAAAGGATGGAGTCCTCATCGTCAAAAGTAAGTGCGGCATTAAAATAATAATTCATTGGAAGAATGCTTTTTGTAATAAAACCGATACCCGATCTTGAAACATCCTTGACTTCAATAGGCGAGTCAATTTTAATCATATCCGCATTCTGGTCAAAAATGTTGGATACAACAAGGTTAAGCTTGACCTTAACTCTTTTGTGGCGTCTTTTATCAACCATATGTATTTCCTCCCGGTAATTTTCTACATTTATAATTATAACTAATATCCATTATAAAACAATACTTATTTTATTTATTTTAGTAGGTATTGACGTTGACTTTATAAAACTTGGTGTACTATAATCGTACTATAAAAAATTGCATAAATATATGGAGGACAATAACATGCAGGAATATAAGCCTTTTAAAGAGGGTAAAGTACGAGAAGTATATGATAACGGTGACAGCCTTATAATGGTTGCAACTGACAGAATATCAGCCTTCGATAACATTCTTAAAAATAAGATAACAGATAAGGGTGCCATATTAACACAGATGTCTAAGTTCTGGTTTGATTTTACAAAAGATATAGTACCTAACCATATGATATCAGTTGATAATAAGGATATGCCTGAATTTTTCCAGAAGGATGAATTTAAAGGCAACAGCATGATGTGCAAGAAGTTAGAGATGCTCCCTATTGAATGTATCGTAAGAGGATACATTACAGGAAGCGGTTGGGCAAGCTACAAGGAAAACGGAACCGTCTGCGGAATTAAGCTCCCTGAAGGACTCAAGGAATCAGACAAGCTTCCTGAGCCTATATATACTCCAAGTACCAAGGCAGAGATAGGACTCCATGATGAGAATATATCATACGAGCAGAGCGTAGAAGTTCTTAAGAAAATTTATCCTGAAAAGGGTGAAGAATATGCAGCTAAGATTAAGGAATATACAATCGCTTTATATAAGAAATGTGCAGATTATGCTTTAAGCAAAGGAATTATCATTGCCGACACCAAATTTGAATTCGGTCTTAACGAAAAGGGTGAAGTTGTTATCGGTGACGAAATGCTCACACCTGACAGCTCAAGATTCTGGCCTCTTGAAGGATATGAAGCAGGCAAGTCACAGCCATCATATGACAAGCAGTTTGTAAGAGACTGGCTTAAAGCTAATCCTGACAATGACCTTCTTCTTCCTGAAGAAGTTGTTAAAAAGACTGTTGACAAATACAAAGAGGCATTTGCATTACTTACAGGCAAAGAATTTAACATCTGATACCTGGAGGTATATATATGATAGAAACAAGTAATTCAGACAATATTGAAGAAAGTGGAGTGCATGAAGAATGCGGTGTATTCGGCGCTTACGATTTTGATGGCAACGATGTTGCCACAACAATATACTACGGACTGTTCGCGTTGCAGCACAGAGGACAGGAAAGCTGTGGTATTGCGGTAAGCGATACGGAAGGACCTAAGGGAATTGTTAATTCCAGAAAGGATATGGGATTAGCAAGTGAAGTTTTTGATGCAGAATCACTTGAGAAATTAAAAGGAAACATTGGTGTAGGACATGTAAGATATTCTACGGCAGGAAGCAGCTGCAGGGAAAATGCCCAGCCTCTTGTTCTTAATTATGTTAAAGGAACACTGGCACTCGCTCATAACGGCAACCTTATAAATGCTCCTGAACTCAGGGATGAACTTTCATACACAGGTGCGATTTTCCAGACAACCATAGATTCAGAGGTAATCGCATATTACATAGCAAGGGAACGTCTTAAGACCTCAAGTGTCGAAGCGGCGGTAGCCAATGCCATGAAAAAAATAAAGGGGGCATATTCTCTTGTAGTAATGAGTCCCCGTAAATTAATTGCGGCAAGGGATGTTTTCGGCTTTAAGCCGTTAAGCATCGGAAAAAGAGACAACGCATATTTCGTATCCTCAGAGACCTGTGCATTTTCAGCTATCGGTGCAGAATTTGTAAGGGATGTGCTTCCGGGAGAAATAGTCACAATAACACCTGATGGTATAAGCTCAGATACTTCAGGATGTATTAATAAATGCGCAAGATGTATTTTTGAATACATATATTTTGCCAGACCGGACAGCTACATTGACGGTGTAGGAGTATACAGTTCCCGTATTATGGCAGGCCGTATACTTGCAAAGACCCACCCTGTGGAGGCTGATATTGTAGTAGGTGTGCCTGAATCAGGTAATGTGGCCGCACTTGGATATTCCATGGAATCAGGAATACCTTACGGAATTGCATTTATGAAAAACAGCTATGTAGGGCGTACATTTATTAAGCCTAAGCAGTCCCAGAGAGAGACCAGTGTTAAAATTAAACTCAATGTTTTAAAAGATGCGGTAAACGGTAAAAGAGTTATTATGATAGATGACTCCATTGTGCGGGGAACAACCTCGGCAAGAATAGTAAAGATGTTAAAAGATGCAGGTGCTACCGAAGTTCATGTAAGAATAAGTTCGCCTCCGTTTTTACATCCATGTTATTTTGGAACTGATATTCCATCGGATGACCAGTTAATAGCGCATGACCACACCGTAGACCAGATATGTAAATATATCGGGGCAGATTCACTGGGTTACCTTGATGTTACAAGATTAAGTGAACTCATAGACGGTAAGACCGATTATTGTGATGCCTGCTTTACCGGCAATTATCCTATAGAACCGCCGACAGAAGATATCCGTGGCGAATATGAAAAATAAAAGGAGATTTAAAATGGCAACTGACAGATATCAGACACCTTTGGCTGAAAGATATGCAAGTAAAGAAATGCAGTATATTTTTTCGCCTGATAAAAAATTCAGAACATGGAGAGCACTCTGGATTGCTCTTGCGGAATCAGAAAAAGAACTTGGACTTAATATTACGGATGAGCAGATAGAAGAACTTAAAGCTCACAAAGATGATATTAATTATGAGGATGCAAAGGCAAGAGAAAAAATTGTAAGACATGATGTAATGTCACATGTATATGCTTATGGTTTACAGTGCCCTAAGGCAAAAGGAATTATCCACCTTGGAGCAACTTCATGTTATGTAGGCGATAATACTGACCTTATAATAATGACAGAAGGACTTAAACTTGTCCGCAAAAAACTTGTGAATGTAATCAACGAGCTTTCAAAATTTGCAGATGAATATAAGGCACTTCCTACTCTTGCATTCACACATTTCCAGCCTGCCCAGCCAACAACCGTAGGTAAAAGAGCAACTCTCTGGATGCAGGAACTTCTTTTAGACCTTGAAGACCTTAATCATGTTATTTCAACAATGAAGCTTCTCGGACAGAAGGGTACAACAGGAACACAGGCAAGTTTTATGGAGCTTTTTGAAGGCGACCAGGATAAAATACGCCGTCTTGATAAGATGATAGCCAACAAAATGGGATTTGAGGATACATATCCTGTTTCAGGCCAGACTTATTCAAGAAAAGTAGATACCAAGGTTGTGAATGTCCTTGCCGGTATTGCCGCAAGTGCCCACAAGTTTTCTAATGATATAAGACTTTTACAGCATTTAAAAGAAATCGAGGAACCTTTTGAAAAGACACAGATTGGTTCATCAGCAATGGCTTATAAGAGAAATCCTATGAGAAGCGAAAGAATAGCGAGCCTTGCTAATTATGTTATGTCAGATGTTATGAACCCTGCAATCACAAGTGCGACACAGTGGTTTGAGAGAACTCTCGACGATTCCGCTAATAAAAGAATGTCTGTACCGGAAGCATTTCTTGCAGTAGACGGTATACTTGACCTTTATCTTAATGTTGTAGACGGACTTGTTGTATATGACAAGGTAATTTACAAACACATTATGGCAGAGCTTCCTTTCATGGCTACAGAAAATATTATGATGGATGCCGTAAAAGCCGGCGGAGACAGACAGGAACTCCATGAACGTATCAGAACTCTTTCCATGGAAGCGGGCAGACGTGTCAAAGTGGAAGGTCTTGACAACAATCTCCTTGAACTGATTGCTGCCGACCCTGCATTTAATCTTACACTTGAGGATTTGCAGAAAAATATGGATCCTTCATTATACACAGGACGTTCAAAGTGGCAGGTTGAGGAATTTCTTTCAGAAGTTGTAAAACCTATCCTTAACGAATACAAAGATGAACTTGGATTAACAGCGGAAATCAACTGTTAATACATCATTACAAAAGAGTTGCCGGTACTGTGCTGTACAGTTGCTGACAACTCTTTCTTTACATATTTGATAATTTAAGGTATACTATTCACGCAGTCTTTAAAAGCCTGCAGTTATTTATATAATAAAAGAGGAGGATCACACATGGTAAGAGCAATAGTTGGCGCTAACTGGGGTGATGAAGGCAAGGGCAAGATTACAGATATGCTTGCCGAACAGTCAGATATTATAGTAAGATTCCAGGGAGGAAGTAATGCAGGCCATACGATTATTAATGATTACGGCAAGTTCGCTTTACACTTACTTCCATCAGGCGTTTTTTATAATCATACGACAAGTGTAATTGGCAATGGTGTGGCACTTAATATACCATATCTTTTCAATGAAATTAAATCACTTGAGGACAGAGGCGTACCAACACCTAAGATTCTTGTATCAGACAGAGCACAGATACTTATGCCATATCATGTTGATTTTGATACATACGAAGAAGAACGTCTCGGCGGTAAGGCATTTGGTTCCACTAAGTCCGGTATTGCACCATTTTACTCAGACAAGTATGCTAAGATTGGTTTTCAGGTAAGTGAATTATTTATGGATGAATCAGACCTTCGTGAAAAGGTTGAGCGTGTTGTGGAATACAAGAACGTGCTTCTTAAGAACCTTTATAATAAGGAACCAATGAATCCTGATGATATATTCAATCTTTTAATGGAATATAAGGAAATGGTTGCTCCATATGTAGCAGATGTTTCACTTTTCCTTCACAATGCACTTAAAGAGGGCAAGACAGTCCTCCTTGAGGGACAGCTTGGTTCCCTTAAGGATCCTGACCATGGTATTTATCCAATGGTAACATCTTCTTCAACACTTGCATCTTACGGAGCAATCGGTGCAGGTATTCCAGCCAGGGAGATTCAGGATGTAGTTACCGTTGTTAAAGCATATTCTTCAGCAGTCGGTGCCGGAGCATTCGTAAGTGAGATTTTCGGTGATGAAGCACAGGAATTAAGAGTCCGTGGCGGAGACGGTGGCGAATTTGGCGCTACAACAGGCAGACCAAGAAGAATGGGATGGTTTGACGCAGTTGCCACAAGATACGGCTGCAGAATGCAGGGTGCAACAGAAGTAGCACTTACAGTTCTTGATGTACTCGGATATCTTGATGAGATTCCAATGTGCGTAGGCTATGAAATTGACGGCGAGGTTATCAAGGACTTCCCTGTAACATACAAGCTTGAAAAGGCTAAGCCTGTACTTAAGAAATTTAAGGGCTGGAAATGTGATATCAGAGGAATTAAGAATTATGATGAACTTCCTGCCGAATGTAAGGCATACATTGAAGCAATAGAGGAAGAAATCGGAGTACCTATCACAATGGTATCTAACGGTCCTAAGAGACACGATATTATCTATAGAACAAGTAATTTATCTAAATAAATTATATTGAGGATATAAAAAAGGTTCTCAAATTTATATGTCCCCTGTCTTTTGACAGGGGACATATTTTTATTAAAACAGGATGTTAGTGGCAGGGAATTCTGTAATCCTACAACAGCGGCGGGGAAAAATCCCGGCCCGCTAGCCGCGGGGAGGGGAGTCAGCTTGCGAATCTCTACCAAAACAGCGGAATACGGCCGAAAAGGTAGAGATTCCCGGCTCGCCGGTCCGTCTAACCGCGACTCTTAACAAATCTCAAAATTACTCATCAGCAGAATCGTCATCGTCTTCATTTTCCAGGATATCTTTTTCGGAAATTTCATCTTCCTCTGAATTCATAAACTGGTTTCTTGTAGCAAGCTTATGGAACATCATGAAAATATATATCCATACCGGAACAACAATAGTACAGAGCATTGATATTTTAAGCGCGGCACCTGCACTCTTATGCTGGATTATTGCGAGTACAAGGGAAGTTATGTACATTCCGACCAAAAGCACTATACAAATAATTGCCATTACTCTGACGGCAGTAGATTTCTTTTTCATATATTAACCTCGTCATCTTATATTTTAAAATGATTTTAGCAGAAAATAAGAAAAATGTATAGAGAGTGCATTTGACTAAATTAAAAGATTGTTATATAATCTCATAATAATACAAAAGTTTTAGGAGAACGAACATGACATTATTAGAACAGTGGAGAGAAATGGCCTATGATGACAAGAAAAGTCCTCAGGCACAACAGATGTTTTGGGCTAATTATTTCAACTTAGAGAAGGGTGTATATATAGACCTTCTTAAATCATATGGTGAACCTGTGAAAGGTACAGTTAAGGAACTGGCAGATAATTATAACTTTGATATAATGACGATGGTTGGCTTCCTTGACGGAATTAATGACAGCCTTAAGAATCCTAATCCGATTGAGACAATGGATGAGAATACAGAAGTGAACCTTGATTATGATTTGGAAACTCTCTATAAGAATATGGTTGATGCAAGAGCTGACTGGCTTTATGAACTTCCTGAATGGGACGAGTTAATTGATTCCAAGAGAAGAAAGGAACTCTATAAAGAACAGAAACTTTCAACAACAGTTGTTAAGGGACCTAAGATTTCAAGAAATGATCCATGTCCTTGCGGAAGCGGTCTTAAATATAAGAAATGCTGTGGCAAGAACGCATAATTTTGTAAACAATCGTGTAGCGTAAAGCGTAAATCCAGATGGATTTACGCTTTATTTTTTTGCAAAGAAGGAGGAAAAAATATGCAAAAAGATAATACAGACAAAATGGCATCTATGAAAATCAGTAAACTTATGATTACAATGGGAATTCCCATGATTTTATCAATGATGCTGCAGGCGGTGTATAATATTGTAGACAGCGTCTTTGTAGGAAGAATTAAAGGAACGGGAGAAGCATCACTTAATGCATTGACGTTAGCATTTCCCGTACAAATGCTTATTGTGGCGGTGGGAATAGGAACAGGTGTAGGACTTGGTGCACTGTTGTCAAAAAGTTTAGGTCAGAATAACATAGATAAAGCAGATAGAGTTGCAGGAACAGGAATTTTTCTTGGAATAATAATCTGGCTGCTATGTGTATTGTTTGGTATTTTTGGTGTAAAACCATATATAAACAGCCAGACAAACGATGTATATGTAGCAAAACTGGCAACGGAATATTTACAGATATGCTGTATTATTTCTTTTGGAATGGTACTGTTTGGGATTTTTGAAAAAATGCTTCAGTCAATGGGCAATTCGCTATATTCAACAATTGCACAGATAACAGGAGCTGTTGTTAATATTGTGCTGGACCCGGTAATGATTTTTTCTATGAATCTTGGGGTAAAAGGAGCTGCATACGCAACCGTAATAGGACAGATTATTTCGTTAATAATGGCAGTGATTTTCCATTATAAAAAAGATAAAGCCATAAATAAAAGTATAAAGTATATACGACCTTCAAAGTCAATAATAAAAGAAATATACAAAATAGGTGTGCCCGCCATTATTGCACAGGCATTAATGTCCGTGATGACCTATGGATTAAATATTATTCTCGGAAAAATAAGTGATTCGGCGGTTACGGCATACGGATTATATTATAAAGTGCAGCAGTTCGTATTGTTTGCGGCATTCGGACTCAGGGATGCAATAACGCCGATTGTTTCTTTCAGCCACGGAATGCAAAATAAAAAACGTATTAACGAAGGCATAAAATGTGGTATAATATATACGGCAATAATTATGATAGCAGGAACCGTATTGTTGGAAACTTTGGCCGGTGCTCTGGCAAAGATGTTTGGCATAGGCGGAGATACAGGAAGGATGTATATATCGGCGATGCGGATAATATCGGCAGGATTTGTTTTTGCAGGAGCCAATATTGCATTTCAGGGTGTTTTTCAGGCACTTGACGGTGGAATGGAATCATTAATTGTATCTGTATTACGACAGATAGTATTTGTGTTACCTGTAGCATATTTGTTATCTTTACCTGTAAGAAACAATTCCGGTAAAATATGGCTTGTATGGCTCACATTTATATTTGCAGAAGGAATGAGCCTTATCATATCATTATTGTTAATGAAAAAAATCAGAAAAAATGTTATTAACAATGTTAAGGAGGCAGATTATCATGAGTAAAATTATTACAATCAGTCGAGAGTTTGGCAGTGGCGGACATTTTATAGGCGAAAACGTAGCGAAGAAATTAGGAATAACATTTTATGATTCCCAGATACTTGAGAAAATTGCCGAAGAAACAGGTTTTTCCAAGAAAATTATAGAGGATCAGGGTGAATATTCCCCATCAAAGAGCATATTTTCCTATGCATTTGTGGGAAGAGATGCGACAGGAAGTTCAATTTCGGACAAAATATATAACGCACAGTCAGAAATAATTAGAGAACTTGCGAAGAAAGAATCTTTTGTAATTATAGGAAGATGTGCGGATTATATTTTAAGGGATAATCCCGATGCAGTACATATTTTTATACACGGAGATGAAGCAGTCAAAAAAGAAAGAATTATGAAATTATATAACAAGACTGAAAAAGAAGCTGTGGATATGATGCGTGATATGGATAAAAAGAGAAAAATGCACTATAATTATTATACAGAAGGTGAATGGGGCAAAGCCACCAACTACACGATGACACTTAACAGCAGTAAATTAGGCTTTGATAAATGTATAGACATTATTTCGGAACTGTAAAGGAATTGGAGATATGATATGGTAACACAGAATAAATGCGAAATATCAATACCTGCTATTTTGAAGGTAGAGAAAGACATATTGGGACAGGTAGGAAAATATCTGGCAGATATGAATTTCCATAAAGTTGTTATCCTCTTCGGAAATGGACTTATTAATCTGTTCGGGGATAAAGTTCTTAAAGGAATGAAAGACAATAACATTGATGTGCTTCTCTATCAGGAAATGGATACGGTTGAAATTAACGCAATAATGCAGCTTGGATTTTCGTTTCCAAATACAACTGAAGCGGTTATAGGCATCGGCGGCGGTAAAGTCATTGATGCGGCTAAATACTGTGGATTTTTAAGGAATCTTCCTTTTATAAGTATCCCTACATCAGCTTCGTCTGATGGTTTTTCAAGCGCCAGTGCATCCCTTATAGTGGAGGGCAGAAGAAAATCCGTACCGGCAAGGATTGCATACGGCATAATCGCAGACATTGAAGTAATAAAAAGTGCTCCTAAGGCATTCCTTTATTCAGGAATCGGAGACATGGTATCCAAAATAACAGCACTTTATGACTGGATTTTTGAACAGGAAAAAGGTTATGATATTGTAAATGACTGTGCTATGATGATATCTAAAAAAGCAGTAAACAGTTTTGTAAGAACACCATTTAAGGATATTCTGGATGATCGTTTTATTAAGGAACTGATGGATTCCCTCGCCATGAGCGGGATTGCCAATGAGATAGCCGGCAGCAGCGCACCTACAAGTGGAAGCGAACACCTTATATCCCATGCACTTGACAAGATGCTTGAGAAACCAAGCCTTCATGGTATCCAGGTAGGTATTGCGACATACATTATGAGCAAAGTTCAGAATCACCGGTATGAGAGAATTAATACAGTATTCACCGACACCGGTTTCTGGGATTATGTAAAGACACTGGAACTTCGGAAAGAAGATTTTAAGAAAGCGGTAATGCTTGCTCCCGAGATAAAACCTTTCAGGCACACATATCTCCACGAAGAAAAATATAGGAATCTTGCTATAGAAATAATAGAAAAGGATGAAAAACTGAATAATATTTTAGTATAAAAATAAGCCCTTACAGAGGATAATCCGTAAGGGCTTATATAATATCTTATCAGTCAGCCGTAACAAAGAATTTCTGGATTGCAATATCTCCATTAGTCTCAACTCTGTAAAGAGTATCGGAACCGAACATCTTGAAAAATGTGTACTTTGATGTACAGCTTATAGAAGTTACATCACCATCATATATTTTTATCTGATTGCTTCCGTCTTTATTCATTCTGTTAAAAGAATGGTCATAAGTCTCTTCCTGATAATAAATAACATCATTATAAACGTTGTATAATACAACTTTGTCTGTTGTAAGAACCTTTTTAGTGTTATTCGAAAGGTTCACAGAGGTAAGAGCATAGTTATTATCGAGGTCAATATAATAAAGAACATTGTTTACAACCGATGCCATGTATGTATTGCCATTCAGATATGAAATTGATGAGCCGTCTGACACACGCATACTGTATACCGAATGGTCGGCAGTACCGGATGAAGAAGGCTTTGAATAATAGATATGTCCTTTATATACTGAAGAATTGGCAATGTCATCTTCAAGAAGGACTTCTTCATTCTTACCGTTAACATTGATGGCGTAAGTTACATTTTTGGAATTGAGTACACCATTAAATATAAGTGTATTGCCGGACAACGCAAGGTCTGTACTGTAACCCGTATGAAGAGTGGTATAACGTCCACCATTTAACGCACATCTTACAACACCATAAAGCTCTCCACGAAGAAGGGAGTTGGTGTTGGATGCCTTGGCATTATTTTTTACATAATAAATGTATCTGCCGGCACAGTTAATATAAGAGACGTCGTCATCTGTAAGACACTTAATGTTGGAACAGTCGCTGTCCATGGAATAAAGCTTGTTATTGTCATAAGGGTTGGAAAAATATATCTTTCCGCCGCTTTCACAAAAGCTTCCTCCGTTTAAAAGATTGCCCGGAGTATTTCCGGTGGTTGAGGAACTGTTCTTGTCTATTTTCGTAACATTATGATATACGATAATAAGAATAATAATAGCGAGAAGAACAGAGCCGCCAATAATGAATTTTGTGTATTTCTTATTCATAATTTATAGACTCCAATACATTATGATAATAATATTATGAAATAAAATTATTTTTTTTTCAAGCAAATTATTATAATTTGTGATATAACTATTAAAAGTGACATATAGAAGGAGAAAATATATGGTAGTTGACTTACAGGAATCAAGAAAACAGATAGATGAGATTGACAGACAGATAGTTGAACTTTTTGAAAAAAGAATGGATGTTGCAGCCAATGTTGCCGATTATAAAATAGCAACGGGAAAAGCTGTATTTGATAAAGAAAGAGAAGAACAGAAAATTGATACACTGAGACATCTTGCACATTCGGATTTTAACAACAAATGTGTGGCAGAACTTTTTACACAGATTATGGCAATGAGCCGCAAATTCCAGTATTCAAAGCTTGAGATGAGAAAGTCGGATTCCAGGTTAGAACCATACGACATTGTTGATGATATAAGACGTGACAATATTAAAGTTGTGTATCAGGGCGTGCCGGGAGCATACAGCCATGAAGCAATGCTTAATTTTTTCGGCAGCGATGTCAGAAATATGAATGTAGATACTTTCAGGGAGGCTATGGAAGCTGTGAGTGACGGTGTGGCGGATTATGCCGTTATACCGATAGATAATTCTTCAGCAGGAATGGTTAATGATACTTATGATCTTTTGCAGGAATTTAATAATTACATAGTGGGAGAGACTTATGTGAAGATAAGACATTGCCTCCTTGCAAAGCCGGGGGCGACACTTAAGGACATAAAGTGCGTATATTCCCATCCTCAGGGCCTTGCCCAGTGTGCCGCATTTCTTGACAGACATAAGGACTGGCACCAGAAAGCATATCTTAATACAGCAATGAGTGCCAAAAAAGTTGCCGAAGACAATGACATTCATCAGGCAGCAATAGGTTCTGCAAATTGTGCCGGTGAATATGGTCTTCAGATTCTTGAAGACGGTATTAACTCATCGGCATGCAATACCACAAGATTTGTAATTGTCAGCAGAAAAAGAGAATTTATTAAAAATGCCGACAAGGTAAGCGTGTGTTTTGAAGTTCCGCATAAATCAGGAAGTCTTTACAATGCGTTATCACATATTATGTTTAATAATCTTAATATGACTAAAATAGAGTCAAGACCTATACCTGAGCATAACTGGGAATTCAGATTTTTTGTTGATTTTGAAGGAAATCTTGCAGACCCCGGCGTAAGAAATGCTCTGAGAGGTATATCGGAAGAGTCGAATTATTTGAGACTGTTAGGAAATTATTAGGAGGCATTATAATGAACAGTTCAGAATTATTATTATACAAAAATCCGGAAAATCGCGAGGTTTTTGATTGCATGCTAAGGATAGCTTCAGAAGAATTTGAAGGACTTGACGTAAAAAAAACGGCAGGACGGATTGTGTCGCATATTCTTGAAGTATCGGAAAAGATGGGATTTAACGGAAATTTATGGCAGGACTATCTTGCATATAATCTTGCAAATGATGAGAATTCTTACAGTCTTTCCTGTGAAAGAAGGGGAAGAATGGAAGGCAGCATTAACAAAGCAGCATTGCTTGATATGGCTGTGTACAGAGAACTTTTTAATACGGATTTAAGCGGGACTGACGCTAAATACGGCACATTTTTATCCATGCTCACCGGATTTGAAAACAATAATGAGGGTGAAAAATACTATAATAAAAGAATAAGAAACAGAATAATTAAACTGGCAGAGGAACTTTCCGGGGCAGCGGATGACAATACATTTTTAAATACCGTATGTGATTTTTATAAAGATGCAGGTGTCGGATGTATCGGACTTTTTAAGGCTTTCAGGGTAGGACATGATGACAATGACAGACCTGTAATCACTCCTGTTATAAGCGTTGAGCACAAATATCTTAAAGACCTCATAGGATATGATATACAGAAAAAGAAAATAACGGACAATACGGAGGCATTTCTTGCAGGAAGTAAAGCCAATAACGTTCTTTTATTCGGTGACAGCGGAACCGGAAAATCATCCTGCATTAAGGCAATACTTAATGAATATTACGATGACGGACTAAGAATGATTGAGATATATAAACATCAGTTTAAGGATTTGTCAGCAATTATCAATCAGGTAAAGGACAGAAATTACAAATTCATCATATATATGGATGACCTTTCTTTTGAAGAATTTGAGATAGAATACAAGTTCTTGAAAGCTGTTATTGAGGGAGGACTGGAAAAAAGACCTGACAATGTACTTATATATGCGACAAGCAACAGAAGACATCTTGTCAGGGAAAAATATTCTGATAAAGAAGAAAGAGACGACGACCTTCACACAAGGGATACAGTGGCAGAGAAACTTTCGCTTTCTGCACGATTCGGCGTATCCGTATATTTTGGCTCGCCTGACAAGAAACTTTTTAATGAAATAGTAAAAGGTCTTGCACAAAAGAATAACATTAAAGTTGACGAAAATACGCTTCTCATGGAAGCCAATAAATGGGAATTGTCCCACGGTGGATTGTCAGGAAGAACCGCGGAACAATTCATAAGCTATATGGTATCGGCATACGCAGATTAATTTAATGAATCACGAAGCTTATCAAGATAATCATAACTTATCATAAGATTGCCCATTCCTGTTCCAAGACGGATGTCAGGTTTGTTTGCACCGTGAAAATCGGAACCTCCGGATTCCAGAAGTCCGGTTTCATGGGCAAGCTTCCTTACCGTAAGTTCGTCAAATCCCTTGTAGGTTGAATACATGGATTCAATTCCGGTGAGCCCGCAGTCTTTAAGTCTTATACATAAATCCTTTAATTCTCCCATTGTAAGGTGGTAGAGCAAAGGATGGGCAAGGATTGCGGCACCGCCGGCTTTTTTTATCATATCAACCGCGTCATATACGGATTTATGTTCGCGGCTCACATACAAAGGACAGCCGTCACCAAGATATTTTGAAAAGGCTTCCTTGTTGTCTTTTACATAGCCTTTCTTAGTCATATAAGAAGCAAAGTGTGCTCTGGTTATAATGCTGTGGGGGAACATGTTCTCAAGAACTTCAAGAGAAACCGGAAAACCGGCTTCATTGAATTTCTGTATAAGCAGCCTGTTTCTTGCATCACGTCTTTTGATTTCTTCATATATTGCATCGTGAAATTCTTTGTTTTTGTAATCAATAAAAAGTCCCACTATATGAATTTCTTTATCTTTATAACTTGTACTTATCTCTATTCCGGGAATAACTTCTATTCCGGCTTTGCCACCTGCGTCGATTGCTTCGTCAATTCCATCCGTTGTATCGTGGTCGGTAAGGGCAAATGCACTTATGCCGTTTTTGACAGCCTCCTTTACAAGCTCTGCAGGAGAAAATGTGCCATCCGAATAAGTTGAGTGAACGTGTAAGTCAATCTTTTTCATTCAAAATGTCCTCTCTTTAATGTAAAAAAATAATTATTTTTGTCATAATTTATATAGCATACATTTTGAGATAATGCTATACTTAATATGTAATGAATGGAATTACTTTATAATCCCGGATAACATCCTCGGGTAAGAGGGTTTAGATATATGAAAAAAAAGAGAATATTGACGATTGCAGGTATTGCAGCTTTTTTTGTTGCAGTAATTACTGTGATTATTGTTTTGCTGAATGTCGGAAGAACAAGTGGCGATTCCTCAGAAACCGGTATAGCTGTAGGGGATACGACTACAGGAGGATATGTTCATATCACCACAGATGCAACAACATCTGACAGATTTCAAGAGACGATGACTACAGAGAACGGAAGAACATCTCCATCTGAGATAGGAGATATTACAAGTGACGACGATAATTTTGATACCGTTCAGGATCCGATTACGACAACAGCAGGCGCAGATAAGACAACATCCCGCCCTGATAACAATACCACAGATAATACAACGGAAAGCACAACTGCAACAGAATCAGAACAGCCGACGGCAGCAGAATCTTCAGTGGAGAGTAATATTACACAATTCTCCTTTGTTAAGTATGACATAGCAGGAATGCCGGATACATACAACTGGAGTGAGTATCTGCTGAGAAAGGGCTATAAGAATGTAAATAACCGGACTGAGCTGACAGATTATGCACAGTCTGTTTTAAATAAAATAACTGAGACCAAGGGCGTAAGATATATACTTGCACCAAGAGGTATATTTGATGATATTATAGGCGAGAATCCATCCGATGCCCATTTGTATGAGCTTTTCGGAATGGATTATCAGACATATATGTGCAAGGGTGTAGCTATATTCCGTATGCGTAAGGTGCAGGATGTGGTGAATCGTGTGACAGATAAGTCCGTGTACGCTATCTATTATTATTCTTATGAGGACTACGTCATGATGACCGAGGTTGACAATAAGATTAAGGAGATAGTTGCCGGATTCAGTGGCAGCGAATTTGACAAGATTAAAGCAGCCCATGACTACCTTTGCGTTAACGTGGAATACAAGGAAGTATCTGACGGATATGCCTCCCATACATCGTATGGTGCATTGATTAACGGACAGAGTGTCTGTGAGGGTTATGCCAAAGCATATAAGCTTATGCTGAATGCAATGGATATTCCCTGCGATATGGTTGTGAATGCCACACACGGATGGAACGAAGTATTTTACGATAATAAATGGTATATGGTTGATGTAACCAACGACGATACCTGGTCCTCGTACCGCTATTTTATGTTGGGCAGGGACGTAATGTTAAGCAGGACGGATAAGTATGTGGAATCGGAATTGATTGATGAAGAAAAGTCAGGATGTATATCATATTATAACTACGTTGACGGAATGAACAGCTCGGTTAATAAGCTGGCTGAGTTTACATACAACAGTATACAAAGAGTAACAGATAAAATCCCGCAGTGATGTGGGATTTTATAAACGGAATTTGATTAATAGTATTAACGAAGGACAATAATGAATAATCTTACATTAATAGGATATCTGAAAAAACAGATAAAAAACAACGGATGCAGCAGCCTTTCAATATCAAAGCTGTCTTCTTATTCTTTAGAACATAATGAATTACTGCACCATATTGCATTATATGCTTACCTTACCGATAAGATACATCTTTGCGGTAAGAATGAAGCTCTTTATATGGAATGTATGAAGATTAAGAATAATGAAAATTACATAAGGGACTGCAAAGAATATGCCGGAATTTACGATGCATATAAAGAAGAGACCGGGGAATTCCAAAAAGAAGATGAATTCAAGGCGAAGATAAGAAAAAGAATTCTGGAACTTCAGAAAGAAAAGTCCATAAGTAATTACAGGATATATACGGACCTGGGTCTGAATCCCGGCAACGTAAACAGTTTTCTTAAAAACGGTGATTACAGAAAATTAAGTCTTAATATAGTAAGAAGAATATGGAAATATGTAGAAAGGATTTAAAGAAATGATAAAGACCTTATTAAAACACGTAAAGCAGTATAAGGCAGCATCCATAGCAACCCCTTTTTTTATGATTCTTGAAGTTGCCATGGAAATGACGGTGCCTTACCTTATGGCATCCCTTGTAGACGATGGAATCGAAAAAAGCGATATGAGACATATCCTTATAGTCGGAGGCATTATGTTTATTGCCGCTCTTGTAGGACTTTTTGCAGGACTTATGGGTGGCAAATACGGAGCCAAAGCTTCTGCGGGATTTGCCAAAAATCTGAGAGAAGGTATGTATAACAATATACAGACATTCTCTTTTTCCAATATTGATAAATTCAGTACGGCAGGTCTTGTAACAAGACTTACAACGGATGTAACCAATGTGCAGAACTCATACCAGATGATTTTGAGAATGTGTATGAGAGCTCCGGCAAGCCTTATTTTTGCCATGATAATTTCTTTTACAATCAATGTAAAAATGGCAAGTATATTTTTGATTGCGGTAATAATTCTTGGCGGAATACTTACCATACTTATGCTAAAAGCCAACAGGTATTTTAAGCAGGCATTTCCTAAATACGATGAACTTAACGAAAGCGTTCAGGAAAATGTATCCGCAATCCGTGTGGTCAAGGCGTATGTCCGTGAAGAACATGAAGACAAGAAGTTTAAAAAAGCCAGCAATAACATTTACTCAATGTTTGTAAAAGCGGAAAATGTGCTGGTATTCAATAATCCTGCGATGATGGTTGCCATATATACCTGTATGCTTCTCATAAGCTGGATTGGTGCAAAACTTATAGTCAGCAGTAATGAGACAGCACTTACGGTAGGCAACCTTACAAGCCTTATATCTTACTGCATGAACATACTTATAAGTCTTATGATGCTTTCCATGGTATTTGTAATGATATCAATGAGTGTGTCAAGTGCAGAACGTATTGCAGAAGTGCTTAATGAAAAAGCTGATATAGTCAATCCTGATAAACCGGTTATGGAAGTAAAGGATGGAAGCATTATTTTTAACCATGTCAACTTTAAATATAAAAAAGACAGTAAAGACATGGTGTTAAGCGATATACAGCTTGATATAAAATCCGGAGAGACAATAGGAATTATCGGCGGAACCGGAAGTGCCAAGACCAGCCTTGTCAATCTTATAAGCAGACTTTACGATGTAACAGATGGTGATATAGAGGTCGGCGGCGTTGATGTCAGAAAGTATGACCTGGAAACACTCCGTAACCGAGTAAGTGTTGTTTTACAAAAAAATGTCCTTTTTTCGGGAACAATTCTTGAAAATTTAAGATGGGGCAATAAAGAAGCAACGGAAGAAGAGTGCATCAGAGCCTGCAGGCTTGCCTGTGCAGATGAGTTTATTGAGAAATTTCCTGACGGCTATAATACATACATCGAGCAGGGCGGCACCAATGTATCCGGCGGACAGAGGCAGAGACTTTGTATTGCGAGAGCCTTACTTAAAAACCCAAAGATTCTTATCCTTGATGACAGCACAAGCGCGGTTGATACAACAACGGATAAAAAAATTAGAACAGCCTTTAAAACAGAGATACCTGACATTACAAAGATTATCATTGCACAGAGAATATCAAGTGTTCAGGACGCAGACAGGATAATCGTAATGGAGGATGGTAAAATTAACGGAGTGGGAACTCACGAAGAACTTCTTGCCGGTAATAATATATACAAAGAAGTGTATGAGTCCCAGACAGGAACGGGCGGAGACTTTGATGAAAATTCAAAAGGAGGCGATAAGTAATGCCTGCACCAAGAGGAATGAAACCTACAGTAAACAATCCTGCACAGGTTTTAAAAAGAATTTTAAAACTTGTATTCAAAAGATATAAATTTGCCTGCATATTTGTTGCGTTATGTATAGTGGTAAACGTTTTTTCAACATTGCAGGGAACAATGTTCATAAGAACACTTATTGATGATTTTATCATACCGCTTTTAAAACAGGATGTACCTGATTATACGGCTTTGTCAAAAGAAATATTAAGAGTTGGCTGCATATACCTTGTAGGTGTTCTTGCTTCATTCGGCAATGCCAAGACAATGGTATATGTAACACAGGGAACATTAAAATACACAAGGGACGAGCTTTTCCATCATATGGAGTCTCTTCCTATCAGATACTTTGATACTCACTCACACGGAGATATTATGTCCGTATATACCAATGACGTAGATACTTTAAGACAGATGATAAGCCAGAGCATGCCACAGTTCCTTAACAGCATAATTATGATTGTTGGAATTGTAATAAGCATGGTTTCAATAAGTCTTCCGCTTACAGGAGTAGCCTTTGTAATGGTAGCGGTAATGATTATTCTTACAAAAAAAGTATCAGGACTCAGCGGAAAGTATTTTGTCGCACAGCAGAGAGACCTGGGTGCCGTGAACGGATATATCGAAGAAATGATGGCAGGACAGAAAGTTGTAAAAGTATTCTGCCATGAAGAAGAAGGAAAAGAAAAATTCAAAGAACTCAATGACAGACTTTTTGACAGCGCATATAATGCCAACAAATACGCTAATATAATAGGACCTATTAATGCACAGCTTGGTAATTTAAGTTACGTTGTAATAGCTATTGCGGGCGGACTTTTTGCAATATACGGAATAGCCGGAGTAACAATCGGAGGACTCGTAAGTTTCCTCACCCTGAGCAAAAGCCTTAATATGCCTATTAACCAGATCAGTATGCAGTTTAACAGTATTATTATGGCACTTGCGGGAGGGGAAAGAATTTTCTCACTTCTTGATGAAAAACCTGAGGTTGACGAGGGTTATGTAACGCTTGTAAATGCTGTAAAAAAAGATGGTGTAATAAGCGAGACCAAAGACCGTACAGGTCTATGGGCATGGAAGCACTATCATAAGGAAAATAATACAACTGATTATATAGAGCTTAAAGGTGATGTGGAATTTTTTGATGTGGATTTTGGATATAATGATGAAAAAATTGTACTTCACAATGTTGACCTGTATGCTACGCCCGGACAGAAGATTGCATTTGTAGGCTCAACAGGAGCAGGCAAGACCACCATAACTAACCTTATTAACCGCTTTTATGATATACAGGATGGAAAAATCCGTTATGATGGCATTAATATTAATAAGATAAAAAAAGCAGATTTGAGAAAATCACTTGGTATTGTATTGCAGGACACACATCTTTTTACCGGTACTGTTATGGATAACATAAGATACGGAAGGCTTGATGCAAGCGATGAGGATGTGTATGCGGCAGCGAAACTTGCCAATGCCCACGGCTTTATAAAACATCTTCCTAAGGGCTACGATACCATGCTTACAGGTGACGGCGCCAATTTAAGCCAGGGACAGAGGCAGCTGCTTGCCATTGCCAGAGCTGCAATAGCAGACCCTCCGGTTCTTATCCTTGATGAAGCAACATCTTCTATTGATACCAGAACTGAAAAAATAGTCCAGGACGGTATGGACAGACTGATGAAAGGCAGAACAACTTTTGTTATTGCCCACAGACTTTCCACTGTAAAAAATGCAGACTGTATAATGGTTCTTGAGCAGGGACGTATCATTGAAAGGGGCTCACATGATGAGCTTATTGCGAAAAAAGGAAGATATTACCAGTTATATACAGGAAATAATATCGGTGAATAATCCCGATTAAGAAAAGTGATATATATTATAGAAAAATGATATTTTATTGGTTCGCCTTTTTTGTTAAAATTAAAAAGATACAAAGAAGGAGGTATTACCCAATGAAAAAATTGCGTAAATTATTTGCAATTCTTCTTGTGGCACTTATGGTATTTTCCATGGCAGCCTGCGGCAAGAAGAAGGACCAGGGATCGGTTGAGACAACAACTCCTGTAGAGACAGAGTCTACAACCGATAATTCCAACAAAGCAACAGAGCTTACTCTTAATGTCCATTATTTAAGAGAAGACGGCGTGTATGATGGCTGGAATGTATGGCTTTGGCCGGATGGCGGTGAAGATGGTAAGGCATACACATTCGGAACAGACAAGGATGAACACGGTGTTAAGACAACAGCAGTATTTCCTGCAGGTACAACAACTATAGGTTTTATTGTCAGACTCAATGAATGGGAATCAAAGGATATTGATTCCGATCAGTTTATTACATTGAACGGTGTTATCGCCGGAACAGTTGAAGTATACATAACTTCAGGTGTTGAAGGATACAAATTAGAGCTAGGAGAAGATTGCGTGACAGGGCTTAGTGTATTAAGTGCAGAGCTGGATGGAGATTTCCAGACACTTAAGATAACATTAACAGAAGAATACAAGGACAATGAAATTAAAGTTACTGACGCAGAAGGCAAAGAATTAGCTATTGACAGTGTTGAAAAAGATTCAGGTGATGCTAAGAAGATAATTGTTAAACTTAAAGAAAAAGCAGACCAGTTTGGCAAATATAAAGTAATGCTGGGAAACGTCGGATATGATGTAACAGTACCTGATTATTATTCTACATCTGAATTTGAAGATGCTTATACATATGACGGAGATGACCTTGGAGCATCATGGTCTAAGGATTCCACAACATTTAAAGTATGGGCACCAACGGCTAAGGCTGTTAAAGTGAATACATACAAGTCAGGTGTTAAGGGAACAGATGACCTTATTAAATCATATGATATGACACTTGATAAGAATGGCGTATGGACAGTTAAGGCAGAAGGAGACCTTAATGGCGTATTCTATTTATATGAAGCAGATTTTGGCTCATCTAAGACAGAGGCATGTGATCCATATGCTAAGGCAGTCGGAGTCAATGGTGACAGGGCAATGGTAATTGATTTATCATCAACAGACCCTGACGGATGGGATAAGGATACTAATCCTAATAAGAAACTTAATGCTACAGATGCATCAGTATATGAACTTCATATAAGAGACCTTTCGGCTGATTCATCATCAGGTATTAAGAATATAGGTAAATATCTTGGACTGACAGAAACAGGAACAACTAATGGTTCAGGACAGGCAACAGGTCTTGATCATATCAAAGAACTTGGTGTAACACATGTCCAGATCGGACCAATGTATGATTATGCAACAGTTGACGAGACTAAGTTAGATACAAAACAGTACAACTGGGGTTATGATCCTAAGAATTACAATGTACCTGAGGGTTCATACTCATCAGATCCATATAATGGAGCAGCACGTGTAAGTGAAGTTAAACAGATGGTTAAGGCATTACATGATAATGGATTAAGCGTTGTTATGGACGTCGTATATAACCATACATACAATACAAGCTACTGCTTCAATGAACTCGTACCTGATTATTTCTATCGTCCGGGTGCTAATGGTTCAGGCTGTGGCAATGATGTAGCTTCAGAGAGAGCTATGGTAAGTAAGTTTATTGTTGATTCTGTAGTATACTGGGCTAAAGAATATCATATCGACGGCTTCAGATTTGACCTTGTAGGCCTTATTGATATGGATACGATTAAAGCAATCAGAACAGAATTAGATAAGATAGATCCTTCTATCATTCTTTATGGTGAAGGCTGGAGCATGACAACTAAGATTACTAAGTCAGGTGTAACACTGGCAACACAGATGTACGTTAATAAGTTAGACAGATTTGCAATGTTCAGTGATACAATCCGTGATGCAATTAAAGGTAGTGTATTTAATGCAGATGAAAAAGGATATGTCAACGGAAACATCTCTAATACAGATGTAATTAAGAAAGCAATCCAGGGCAAGACCGGCTGGTCAGAAAAGGGCTCACAGAACATTGTCTATGCATCATGCCACGATAACAGGACATTATGGGATGAAATCAATTTATCTAATCCAAATGACAGTATGGAAGATAAAGTTAAACAGAATCTTCTTTCAGCAGCTATTGTATATACTTCACAGGGAACACCATTTATCCTTGCCGGTGAAGAAATATTAAGAAGCAAGCCTAATGGTGACGGAACATTTAGCAGCGACAGTTATAATGCAGGTGATGAAGTAAACAGCATTAAGTGGAGCACATTAAGTGATGCTACATACCAGAAAGTATTTAATTACTATAAGGGAATGATAGCATTCAGAAAAGCACATGCTTCATTAAGAATAATGGACACTGCTTCAAGTTATTATAAGTTTACTGAAGACACGGACAAGGGTGTTATTGCTTATGAATTAACAGGTGTTAAGGAAGAAGTATCAGATTCAATCTTTGTTGTATATAACCCATTAAGTGAAGCAACAACAGTTACACTTCCGGAAGGTGACTGGACAATCTGCGTACAGGGCGACAAGGCAGGAACTGATTCTCTCGGAACAGCAAACGGAAAAATTACTGTAGATGGAATTTCATGTACAATACTTGTAAAAGGCGCAACAAAGTAATATAGCATAATTATAGTCCCGGGAACGTCAGGTTTCCGGGACTTGTTATTTTCTGTACATAGGATAATCGCAGAAAATCAACATTTTTAGATTAGAAAATCAACATAAATGCTATTGAAAAAAGAAAACTAAAGTATTAGAATAAGAACAGTCGTAAGACACAATAATGTATTTAGGAAAGGAATAAAAAAATGAAAAAAATTGCAAAAAGAGTAATTACAGCCGTTTTAGCAATGGCAATGGTAATTGGAATGATGGCTATGACAGCTTTCGCAGCAGATGACACATACAGTGTTATCGGATCAATCAATGGTAACTGGGATAAGGACACAGATTTGGTTAAGCAGGCAGATGGAACATATTCAGTAGACATCACAGATGTTAAGGCTGGATCTTATGAATTCAAGATTCGTACAAACCATGCTTGGGATAATGGCGAATATAACCTTGAAGGTGATGCATCAAGCGGCGGAGCTAATGCAAAAGTTGATGTAGCAAAAGATGGTTCTACAGTAACAGTTACATTTGATGGAACTAAGGCAGCTGTAACAGTTAAAGAAGCAAGTGCAGCAACACCAGCAGCTCCAGCAACTCCAGCAGCAGGCGATTCTTCAGTTATGGTATACATCGTAGCAGCAGTTGCAGCATTAAGCGCAGTTGTAGCAGTTGTAGCTAAGAGAAGAAGCGTAGAAGCTTAATTAGTATTTTATAGAAATGCTTACATAAAGGAATCGGTTCAGACCGGTTCCTTTTTTGTATCGGATATTCTTAGAGTTGTAATATTGCACATATATTTAATAAAATCAACATTTTTATAGTTAAAAAACAACAAATGAAATATTGAAAAAATAAAATACCTGTACTAAAATAAAGCTAGTGTCATAAGACATGAATAAAATGTATTGGAAAGGAAGAATACGAAAAATGAAGAAAATTTTAAAAAAGGTCATTGCTACAGTAGCTGCTTTTGCATTCGCAGCAGCAGGACTTGTTGTAGCACCTAAGACTGCTAAGGCAGCAGGAACAACAGTTAAAGTATATGTTGAACTGACAGCAGGTAAGGCAGCAGAGTATTACAAAGGAAATGTTTGGGGCGGAACTGCAAGTGTAGCGACCGCTGCAACAGCAGCTAAGCCAACAGGCTGGGGTGCTGGAACTCTTCCGGTAGGAGATGCAGTTACAGAAGACGGCAAGAATTACGCAGTATTTACAATTAACAATGCGGATGAAGTACAGGGCTTTCAGGTAGTTGGATATACTGATGGTGCAGACAATGCAGAATATCAGGAGCTTGCTTGGAATTCAGAAGTTGTAGCACAGAGCAATGGTAAAGCATATTTCGATTTAACATCAAAGAAGTTATTTAAAGATGCTGCAATGACACAGGAAATTGCACCACTTCCTGTAACTGATGTACTTTCTGTAGTAGGTACTATTACAGATACTGGATTTGATTTACCTGGTAAGACTATGACAAAGAATGATGATACATACACAATTACATTCAAGAATGTAGCAGCCGGCAGTTATACATATAAGTTCCTTCAGTCAGCAGCTGAATATTCATGGAAATACCAGATTGGTAAGGATAATTCATTTGGTGACAATACAGCTAATTTCGAATTAGTATTGGATGAAGTCAGCGATGTAACATTCACAGTAAAAGTAACAGATGTTACAGGTGGTGCAGGACTTGATGCAAAACAGATTACAGCTGTAGAATATGCTGGTCCAACTGTAACACCAGTCGTAGACAACAAGCCAGCAGAAGACAACAAGCCAGCAGAAGACAACAAGCCAGCAGACAATAACAAGCCAGCAGAAGACAACAAGCCAGCAGACAATAACAAGCCAGCAGGCGGCAATAACGGAAATGTAAGCGCAGGTGATTCTATGGCAGTAGCTACAGCAATAATCGCAGCAGCAGCAGCTTGTGGAATCGTTGTTGTTTCATTCAAGAAGAGAAGACAGGATGCTTAATTTTACATAAGTATTTTGAATATGTAGTAAGATAATAGAGGCTTCAGTCACAGACTATGTGACTGAAGCTTTTTGTTATATACAGAACACATTTTTTGCAAGAAATGAGAAATAGTCCTTATAGCCCGCTTTTTTAACGGTAACGGAAGATTTGACATCAATAGTCCCTATAAGCGTACCATTGTATTTGTAGCAAAGCTGCCCGACAACATCACCCTCATTAACAGGGGCTTTCAGTCCATCAATAAATTCAAAATCTTTTGTAATAAGGGCTTCGTCATATTTTTCTGTGAAAAGATAAGAAAAATTGTCACTATATTCGCAGTCAAGCTCTTTAATCATGCCGCCGGATATTCGGGGAGGTGGGATTTTGGGCATATTGGAATCCTTATACATCTGACATAGTGAATAACCATAGTTAAGAAGTTTGATAGAATCGGCAACACGGGATTTGCCGTCCTTGGATGCCATAACAACGGAAATAAGCTCAATATCGTTTCTTTTTGCGGTAGCGGAAAGACAGAATCCGGCAAGGCTCGTAGAACCTGTTTTTAACCCTGTTGCCCATTCGTACTGCTTGATAAGTTTATTGGTATTGGTAAGGGTAAAATCGCTTTCACCCCGCCTTGTAACATGGGTTATTGTGTCCATCCAGATTGTTGAAATATTATGTATTTCAGGATATTTGTTGATAAGTTCCTTTGACATGAGTGCCACATCCCTCGCTGTGGTTACATGATTATCGGCATCAAGACCGCAGCAGTTGACAAAATTTGTGTTAGTCATTGAAAGACCTTTGGCACGTTCATTCATATGGGCAACAAAATTTTCCTCAGATGTGTCAATGTATTCTGCCATGGCTACACAGGCATCATTGGCACTTGCAATGGCAATGCATTTAATAAGGGTTTCAACGGTCTGGGTCTCGCCGGCTTCAAGAAAGACCTGACTGCCGCCCATTGAAGCAGCATGTTCGGATACTGTTACAGTGTCATCCATTTTGATTCTGCCGTCATGTATGGCATCAAAAATCAGTATAAGCGTCATTATCTTTGTAATACTGGCAGGGCGGAGAATTTCATCGGGGTTATGCTCATAAATGATTTTTCCTGTAGATGCTTCCATGAGAATTGCTGATTTGGAGGTTAAGCTAAGCTCATCGGCAGTCACACTGATATGGGCAGATGATAGGATAAGTATAAAAGAAATAATAAAAGAAAAAACCTTCTTCATTAAAAACTCCGGACTTTTTTGTTAGTATATTTTATGTATATAACTAAGATAATATGAGCGTACTATTGAAAAAAGAAAAATTAACGTATATAATTGTAGCATTAACCGGATGAGCGGTGATTTTACAAAAAAGAAGAAAGGATGTATAAAAGTATGTTGAGACTTATTGTTATGGCACTTCGTTCATTTTTCTTTCTGATATATGAAATTAATAAATGTAATTATATGATGAAACGTCCGGAGAAATATAGCGAACTTGACAAGTATCGTGAGGTACAGAAAATTGTGGATAAGATGCGAAAAAATTCCAGGACCACCACAAAGGTTTATGGAAAGGAAAATCTGCCGGAAACAGGCAATTATGTAATGTATGCCAACCATCAGGGACATTATGACGGGTTAGGAATTGTGTGCAATCATGACAGACCTCTTACTATTATTATCGACAGCAAGAGGGAACATCAGATGATTGTCAGGCAGATGCTTCCTATGGTAGGGGGGCACGGCATTAATCTTAAAGACGCCAGACAGCAGATGAAGACCATGATGACTGTTACTAGGGAACTTAAAGAAGGAAAAATATATCTGCTTTTTCCTGAGGGTAAGTATGGTGACAATAAGAATACCCTTCAGGATTTTAAAGCAGGTGTATTTAAGTGCGCGATGGATGCCAAAGTGCCGGTTATACCGGTGGCACTTATTGATTCCTATAAAGCAATGGATGGCAACAGCCTCAGGAAAGTGACAACACAGGTACATTACCTGAAGCCGATACCATATGAAGAATATAAAGATATGAAAAAGACAGAGCTTGCTGAACTTACTAAATCAAGAATACAGGAAGCAATTAACGAGTATGCAAAGTAATTATCTGCCGGAAGTCCTCTTTTCAAATATTCCGATAATTATATAAAGAATTACTGAAAGAATAGAAAGTAAAACAATGGAAAGAAGTACCCAGTCCATTTTAAATACCTGGCTGCCGTAGATGATTAAATAACCAAGTCCTTCCTTTGCTGCAAGGAATTCACCGATGATTACACCTACAAGGGAAAGCCCCAGATTGACTTTCATGGCATTTACGATTGTCGGCAGTGATGACGGAAAGAGAAGGTAAAACAGAACATGACGTTTCTTTCCGCCGAGGGTCCGGATTAATTTTATTTTTTCCTTGTCGGTCTCTGTAAAAGAGGTATATATACTGAGCATTGCACCGAATACAGCAACAGATACGGCGGCTATAATTACCGTTTTAGTGCTGTTGCCGAGCCATACAATAAGAACCGGAGCGAGAGCGGATTTTGGAAGGCTGTTGAGCAATACGAGGAAAGGTTCGGCAACTTTGAAGATATTTCTGTTAAGCCACATAAGTACGGCAGCTGCAATGGCGGTAATCATAACAAATATAAAGCATATAAGTGTTTCATAAATGGTTTTCCATACATGGCGTATGAGAAAACCGTTTTTTGTCAGTTCAATAAAACATTTAACAATCCGTTTTGGACTGCTGAATATAAAAGAGTCGATAATTCCCTTTTCTGCACAAATTTCCCATGCTGACACGAAGAAAACCGCCAGAAAAATACGAAGGAAATGAATTAATACTTTATGACGGAATACTGATTTAAGATAATCAGAGTGTGTTTTGATTTTATTCATTGTCGGACAACTCCTTCCACAAGATATTAAAGTAATCACGGAATGCTGCTGTATCACGACGTTCTAAGGAACTTAAATCGTTGCAGAAGTCAAGGTCAATTGCCGCTTTGAAACGTCCCGGACGTTTAGTAAGCACGTAGACACTTTCTCCTACAGAAATTGCTTCCGCAAGGTCATGGGTTACAAGTATTGCGGTTTTATGTTCTTTTTTTATGATAGAGCTTATATCGTCACATACGGTAAGCCGTGTCTGGTAATCAAGAGCAGAAAACGGTTCGTCTAAAAGGAGAATATCCGGTTCCATCATAAGTGTGCGTATAAGAGCAACTCTTTGCCGCATACCGCCTGAAAGCTCGCTTGGTCTTGAATTTTTAAAATCGAGGAGACCATATTGGGAGAGATAGTGGGTGGCAAGATTTCGTGTGTCTTTTTTTCTGTGTATATCAAGCCCCAGCATAACGTTTCCGTATACACTGCGCCATTCAAAAAGATGGTCATGCTGGAGCATATATCCGATGTTACGCATTTCGTCTTTTACCGGGCGGCCATTTACGATTACTTCACCTGAAGTTGGTTCGATAAGACCGCATATTATGGACAGAAGCGTGGATTTACCACAACCGGACGGACCGACTATGGATATGAATTGTCCTTTTTTTACGGATAGATTAATATCCTGAAGGGCTTTTGTTTCTTTCTCTTTTGTAAAATAGGAATAGTTTACGTCTTTTAATTCCAAAGCCAGCATATTTTACACCTGAAAATAATATATATAATATTTTATGATTTGATATTGAAATAGTCACAAAATGATTATATAATAGATAAGACCAATTCAGACAGGTGACAGACATGAGTAAATTTTGCAACATAATTGAGAATATAACAAGTGAGCATGTGTATATACAGACACATAATTTCCCTGATGCGGATGCCATTGCATCAGCGTTCGGACTCTCAGTTCTGTTGGAAAAATATGGAATTAATTCATCAATTTGTTACAGAGGACAGATTGAGAGATACAGCACGAATGAACTTGTGAACAGTCTTGGCATCAAGATGATTAATATTGAAGAATTGAAGGATATCAACCGGAATGATGAGGTTATCCTTGTGGATTCACAGAAGGGCAATAGTAATATTATCACTACCAAGGGTGATGAGATTATATGTATTGACCATCATCCTACGTTTGAGAATTCCCTTGATTCTTACAGATATGCTGATGTAAGACCTGAGCTTGGTGCGTGTTCCACTATAATAGCTGAATATTATATGGACAATAATATTCCTATTGATAAGAGAGTTGCGACAGCACTTATTTATGGAATATGCACAGATACCATGGGCCTTACAAGAGGAGTTACCGATAAGGATGTTGATACTTACAGTTATCTTTTTAAGATAGCGGACAAGCAGATTCTTAAGGCACTTGAACACTGTTCCATAAGTATTGATGATCTTAAGGCATATGCTAATGCGATTAACTCCATTAAGGTATGTGACAATGTAAGTTTTGCCAATACCGGTTCTAATTGTCCGGAGGCCCTTATAGCCTCGATATCTGATTTTATGCTGGATCTTATTGAAGTTGATTTTTCGGTTGTATATTCTCTTAAGAAAGAGGGAATTAAGATTTCCGTCAGAAGCATGGGTAAATACAACGCGGGAAGGATTACCAATAAGGCATTGTCCGGAATTGGATGTGGCGGAGGTCACGAAGTTATGGCAGGTGGTTTTGTTCCTCTCAAGGAGGGAGAACGGGATATTGATGCCGTAATAGGTGATATTCAGGAACGCTTTTTGCGTGCAATGTAATTTATACTGATGCTGACATGGCGCAGCTGGTAGCGCAACTGATTCGTAATCAGTAGGTCGTGGGTTCGAATCCCATTGTCAGCTTTTATGCAATGGTAACCGGCATAAGATTTCGCATATACAGGAGTCTGTGCCGTTTTTTTTTACTCATAGAGACATAATCAGACAAAAAGTTACCAATTATTACATTGGAGTGCAATAATACGTAAAAAATATTGTTTTTTCAGTAGAAAGGTAGTAAAATAATAATATATGTTGGTTGAAGGAGTGGTTATTCCTGTGGAAATGGAAAGAAAGCCTTTAAGAAAGAGATTAAGAGTAATGTATATACCTGTTATTCTGTCCATATTAGGCATAACAGTATGTATTGTCAATTCAATGCTTATATACAATAAGACGTTCAGATTCTATACTGAACAGTATTATAGGATAGCGCAGGCATTTGAACAGGTAAGCAGTTTTACGTCAACGCTGGATTTATGCCAGAAGCTGCCGTCATCAACGTCATACGACAATCTGGCGGATGCCTATGACATTGAGTTGTTGTCGGCATGTTCGGATTTGTTTTCAACAAGATTTGAATTTGACAGTAATGAACGTCAGGAGATAGAGTCATTGTATGATATTGTACGTACTTCTATTCCTGATAAGTTGAATTTGCTTAAGGACGGCATTAATGACAGAGAGAAATGTGAGGAAGTACTGGCAGCTGTAAGAACGGATATAACAACTGTTGCGGATAAGCTTAACCATGTGATAGAGAAGTCAGTAGCTGCAGGCAATAAGGCATACGATAACGATAGGATAGATGTATATCTTATTGAAGGACTTATGATTGCAATATTTATAGGTTTTATTATAGTTACGGCATATATGGTTAGCTTTATTGAAAAAAGAATTATCAAGCCTATACGTGATGTCGCAGACTGGAGCCGGATGTTTAAGGATGATTATGCCGATATGTCAGATATTGAGATAACGGATAATGATGAGATTAGTGATATCAGCAGTGCTTTTAATATTGTTAAGGCTAAGTTATGTGAAGCCAATAAGACTAAGCGTGATAATGAATCAGCTCTCCGTAAGCTGAGAGAAGAGGAAGAATATAAGAAGAAATTCGTTAAGCAGTTATATGATGAGAAGCGTGAGAAAGAGATAATAAGTTCTGAAGCTAAGAGAGACGGACTTACAGGTCTTTATAACAGACGTTCCTTTGATGCACTTATTGATGAATTTATGAGTAATAAGAGTGTATCATCAGAGGGCGCACTATTCCTTATTGATATGGATAATTTTAAGAATGTTAATGATACCCTCGGTCACATAGCAGGCGATGAAGCACTTAAGACTCTTGCAGGTGCTATGAGGATAGTATTCCCTGGCGGATATCTTGGACGATATGGCGGAGACGAATTTATAGCATTTGTTCCAAGTACCTGTGACGATGAGACATTAGACAGGCTTGGATCATCACTTTGCAAGAAGATGGACAGAGAATTTGAGCACGGTGGCAAGTCAGTAAGACTTTCAGTAAGCGTAGGTATAGTTAATACAGTTGGAATTGATGATTATGCAGAACTTTATATGAAAGCAGATAAGGCTTTGTACTATTCTAAGGAACATGGAAGAAACCAGTATACATTAGCTTCCTCATTAGATAATTTTGCTACAGATTAAGAATATTACAGTTGAAGAAACCGGCTTCCGACAGGTCATGTGTTACTAATAATACGGACTTGCCGGAGGTCATTTTTTTTACATAATTCATGACAGACAATCTGGTATCGGCATCAAGACCTTTAAATGGTTCATCCATTATAATTGTGGTGTAATCCGCAAGAACAGCACGCAATATTGCCACACGCCTTTTCATACCGCCGCTTAAGGATATGACCTTTTCATTCATGCAATCTGACAATCCCACTGCGGCAAATCCATCTGTAATTTTATCTTTATCATTACATACAAGCCGGACGTTTTTAAATGCGGTAAGGTAAGGACATAATCTGTCCTCCTGAAATACTACGGAATATTTTTCATCTGATTCTATAGTCCCTTTATATGGAACGAGTGAAAGGATTGCATTGATAAGAGAAGTTTTACCGATTCCTGAACTGCCTGTTATGGCTGTGCTGCCTTTTGCAAATTCATAAGTAAGGTCTGATATTACCGTATTATCGTTGTATGCAACTGTAAGGTTATTGAGCTTTATCATTGATTGAACCTGTCCTTTTAAAAATTAAATTTAAAATTAATAATACTATTTTCTCGAAAATTATACTAAGAACAATCAGAGAAATTGTCCATGCAAATAAGTTATCCGTTTCCAGATATATTTTTGACTTGTATATGTTGTTTCCGATGGAATGTCTTACAAGACCTATGATTTCGGCGGCAATTCCTGATTTCCACGCAAACCCGCAGGATAATTTTACACCGCTTAGAAAATGGGGAGCCGCATAAGGCATATATATGTAAACCAATTTTTTGAACGGTGAAAAATGAAATACCTCAGCCATTTCTTTCATCTGACTGTCTGTATGGGCAATACCTGAAAAAGTATTTGTATAAATTACAGGCATAATCGTTATCGCTGCGATAAACGTTGAAAGATGTGCGGAATCAACCCACAATAAGGCAAGTATAATGAAAGATGCCACAGGAATTGAACGGATGATTTTAACCGGAACATCAATTACCGACTGCAAAAAGGTATTGACAGAAGCTACAACCGCAAGGACTACGCCGGCAAAAAGACCGGTAAAAAAACCTATGGATATGTTAAAAAGAGAGTATGAAAGGCTTTTGTAATATGCGGAAGTCTTAAGTAAAGAAAAAAGTGCATTGACGGTCTGCAATGGCGAAGGCAGGAATACCGGACTTGAAATTACGGCAGATATAATCTGCCATAATACAAGCCATATAATTATTGAAATAAAAGTGTATAAAGTCTTTCTTTTCATGTTATTTCACAATGTAAAAAATATTGTTGTCAGGTAATTTTTTTCCGAGAGAATCCGGGCTGGCATCAAATAAGACCTTGAAATAGCCAGTTACTTTGCTGATCATTTCATCACCTGTAATAAAACAGATGTTGCAATATGGTATTGCTTTTGTGGCTATGGCAGCTTTGATAATATCGTATTTCTCAAGCAATGAAGCGGTTTCTTCAATGTTGGCTGTTGCATTTTTGGAAGAAGCCTTGTACTCATCAAGGAAAGTTCTTAAAGCATTTTCATTAGAAGATACAAAATCTTCAGAAACAACAAGCACACCTGTTACTATTGAACTGTCATCATGAATTTTTTCCCATTCTTTTGTAAGGTCTATAACCGTTTCAAAAGCCGGATCCTTGGATTTGGCAACCTCAACGAAAGGTTCAGGAAGCATAACGACTGCTGAATCCATGGCTGAAGCCTTCTGGAGAACCTCGGCAGCCTCTGACATATATTCAATTGTTACGTCCTTATCAGGGTCTATATTATTCTCGGAAAGAATATGCCTTAAAGTATATTCAGGGGTTGTTCCCTGTCCTGTTGTATAGATTGTCTGACCTTTAAGGTCTGCAACAGATGATACAGAAATGCCTTTTGAAAGAATATAGAGCACACCTAAAGTATTGACTGCGGCAATTTTTATTCTGCCCTCTGTTTTATTGTATAAGACACTTGCAAGATTGGCAGGAACGCAGGCAGCATCAAGTTCCCCCTTAATAAGTCCGGTTGCGATTTCATCGGCTGTTCCGCATATCTTGTAATCATAGTCATTGGAGGTCTTTTCATTGGATGCGTCATCGTAAAGTTTTACAAGGCCTATTGAAGTAGGACCCTTCATGGATGCAATTCTTACAGTGCTTTTTTCATTGCCTTTTCCGGGTGTGTTATTATTGCCCTGACATGCACTGAGGGATACAAGCATGGCAAAAATAAGTATTAATGATAATATTTTCCTTTTCATAATCTGCCTTCTTTCTTTTTATGCAATTATTATACTTAATCAAAAAAGATAATGCAAGGACAGTAAAATCGTGATACAATAGGCTAAAAAATGGATATGTAACTGAAAAGGAGCAACCTATGATTGAAATTAATAATCTTACCAAAATTTACAGGCTGGGCAGCAGACAGATGCGTAAGGAGAAAGTAACGACAAGCACAAGAGTAGCTGTTTCGGATGTATCTTTAAGAGCTGAAAAAGGGGAAATCTTCGGATTGTTAGGCTCTAATGGAGCAGGTAAGACAACGACGTTAAGATGTATCGCCACCCTGTTGAAGCCTACGGAGGGAACAGTTCTGGTGGATGGCTTTGATATCGTTAAAGACGCAGATAAAGTCAGGAAAAAGATTGGCTTTTTAACTAATGATATCAAGCTTGACCCACAATTTTCCGTGGATTATCTTTTTGATTTCTTCGGAAAACTGCACAATATGAAAGATGATGATATCCGCACAAGAAAGAGCGAACTTTTCAATTATTTCGGAATAGAAGAATTTAAGACAAAGAAGATAGAGGAACTTTCAACGGGCATGAAGCAGAAGGCTGCAATAGCGGTGAGCCTTGCCCATGACCCTGATATAATTATTTTTGACGAGCCTACAAGCGGACTTGACATTATCACCGCAAGACTTGTAACAGACTATCTTAAAAAGCTTCGCAACGAGGGTAAGCTTATAATTATTTCCACCCACATCATGTCTGAAGCGGAGGCACTCTGCGACAGGATAGCCATAATAATTGACGGTAAAAAAATCTGTGAAAACACAATTCCCGAAATTCTTAGAGAATATAATGTTACCAATCTTGAGGACGCATTTTTTGAAATGTATAAAATTAATCATAAGGAGGACAAATAAATGGGCTTCAAAGTAATTTTATCAAAGGAATTAAAAAGGGTATTCGGGGATAAGAAAATGGTTTTTTCACTGTTTATTCTTCCAATCATATTAATTGCGGGAATTTACGGAGTGATGTTTTTCCTTATAGGTAAAGAGAAATCCAGCATAAACGAACACGTATCCGAGGTATATGTACAGAATATGCCTGATAATTTTTCAGAGCTTATGGCAGGGCATACCGACTGCAAAATAAATATTATACCGGCAGGTGAGTCAGTAGAATCATACAAAGATGGGCTTCTTGACGGAACCTACGATTTAGTGGTTGTGTTCCCTGAGAATTTCTATGAGAATTTCAAAAATGCCGATGCAGGTTCGGCACTTCCTGATATAAAGACATTTTACAATCCTTCAGAGAATAATTCCGGTGAAGCGAGAACACGTTTTACGGGAACATATCTTGAAGAATATAAACAGATTTTACTTAAGGAGAGATTCGGTTCACTTGATTATGCCATGGTATTTTCCGTAGATGCGGATAACCCTGACATGATAGTACAGGATAAAGATAAGGCTACAGGCAAGATTCTCGGCTCCATCATACCTTATCTTATAACAATTCTTATTTTTGCGGGAGCAATGGGACTTGGCGTTGATACCATTGCAGGTGAGAAGGAGAGAGGAACCATCGCCAATCTTCTTATAAGCCCTATAAAAAGAGTTGACATCATAATGGGTAAAATAGTATCCCTTGCCATAGTATCCGTTCTTTCGGCGGCTGTATATGTAATATCATTTATCGGCTCAGCGGTTGTACTCAGCGGTATGGGCGGCATGGGAGAAATGGTTAACGGGCTTTCACTTAACTTTACTACCGTACAGATTATACAGTTTGTGGTATTGCTCTTAGGACTTGTGCTTCTTTATGTTGGAATTATAGGTTTCGTATCACTTTTAGCAAAAAATGTCAAAGAAGCACAGTCATTTATAATGCCTGTGTATATAATAGTCATGTTTGCGGGAATGATAACAATGTATTCGGGAGATGTAACTTCAGGCAGTTATATGATACCTGTATATAACACCTCAGCTGCATTCAAAGGTATATTTGAAAGGACAATCACAATGAACCAGTACCTTACGTCAACGATAATAACTTATGCGTTTGCGGGAGTAATGGTATGGCTTATGGCTAAGGCGATGAACAGTGAAAAAATAATGCTTAACGCATAAAAGAGGTCATATATGTTAAATGTTGTATTTGATATGGACGGAGTTCTTTTTGACACCCAGAAAGTGTATACAAGAACATGGCGTGAAGTAGCCGAAATACTTCACATAGATAATTTCGAGATTCCATTAAAACTTTGTATTGGAAGAAACAGGGTTGACCAGGTGGATATCCTTAAAACACACTGTGGCGAGGATTTCCCTTTTGATGAATTCTACGATTTAAAGGAAAAAATATTTACGGGTCACATTGAAGAAGATGGCGTTCCTCTTAAAAAAGGCACAAAGCTCATTCTTGACACCCTGAAAAAAACCGGAGCGAAGGTTGCCATTGCCTCATCTTCAAGAAAAGATGTGGTGCTGCATCATCTTAATGAAACGGGGCTTACAGGATATTTTGATGTAATTATCGGCGGAGATATGGTAGAACACAGTAAACCCTTCCCTGATATATACCTTAAAGCCTGTAAAGAACTTAAATGCAATCCACATGACACCTATGCCGTGGAGGATTCTTATAACGGAATTGAATCGGCTGTTAAGGCGGGACTTAAAACGATAATGATTCCTGATAGTCTGCCTCCGGTCAAAGAATACGACAGCAAAATATTTACAAGATTTGATTCACTTGTGGAACTTTCGGAATATTTTGCCATAAGAGCACTTATGGAGAAGTTGTGGCAGAAGTATGATTATGCCTCAATTCTTTTTGAAAACAGTACAGGAAGAAAATATTCCGTTTCAGGCAGGGGACTGTCTGCATCACAGGATAAAATATCCTGCGCAAGAGGGTATGTCCTGCGTGTCCACGGCAGAAACCGCCTTGTGGAACATTCCTTTAATTCGCTTAAAGTTGGTGACTCAGAAAAAATTATTGCCCAGATAGAAAATCTTTTTGACAAGGCAGAAGAACTTAAAGAGAATTTTACCATTGAAGATACGGAACGTATGGAGGATGAAGTATTTCATTCTTTTTCAGAAAACGATATGAGCCGCAGTCCTGAAATTCTCGGGGATAAGGCAATCCTTGACAAACTCACCGAATTAAGGCAGAAGGGTCTTGAGGCTGACGGACAGATTATTGACTGCACGATTAATTCTTCCTTCAAAAAGAGCAGAAAAATTTTTATCTCCAAAAACAGGGATATGTCCCAGAATATTTTATGGATGACCTGTGCCATGTTAATGATGGCCAAAAAAGGAGATGTTGTAAGAAGTTATTTTAAATCGTATTCAGGAATGAATGGTTATGATGTGCTTGATTCATTGGAGTCAGACATTAAAAACGTTGCCGGGAATACGGTTAAGCTGCTTATGGCAGAAAAGATTACGCCGGGCAGATACGAATGTATATGTACGCCTGAGGTAACGGGGATGATAGTCCATGAAGCCTTCGGCCACGGCGTTGAAATGGATATGTTCGTAAAAGACAGGGCGCTTGCCAAGAACTTTATCGGCAAAGAAGTTGCTTCCGGACTTGTAACCATGCATGACGGAATGGGTGTAGATGAAGTTGCTACCTATGACTTTGACGACGAAGGAACCTGCGGTCATGATACCGTAATTATTAAGAACGGAATCCTGCAGACGGGAATTTCGGATGCCAAGACAGCCGGTATCCTTAAGACAAAAGGAACGGGCAACGGCAGAAGGGAAAATTACGAGCATAAGGCATATACAAGAATGACCAATACCTATTTTGAAGGCGGCAAAGACAGACCGGAGGATATGATCAAATCCATAAAGTATGGTTTTATGCTTGAAAATGCAACCTGCGGAATGGAAGACCCTAAAAACTGGGGAATACAGTGTATGGTAAATATGGCAAGAGAGATAAAAGACGGAAAATTTACGGGCAGAATCTTTTCTCCGGTTGTGCTTAGCGGATATGTTCCGGATTTGTTAAAATCCATATCAATGATGTCAGAAACTCCTGAACTTAACGGAGGCGGATATTGTGGAAAAGGTTATAAGGAATGGGTTAAAGTATCCGACGGAGGCCCTTATATTAAAGCAGAAATAGAACTGGGGTAATTGAAATGGTATCAGAAATAGTTGAAATACTTCACGAACTGAATATAGTTGATTACAATATTTATGACGAGCATAGAAAAGCCTTTGAGATGTATTTTGTAAAACATCGTCTTGATATGACAAGAGACAAGGAAGTAAGGGAAATAAGACTACGCGTTTACAGGAATTTCGAGGAAAATGGTACAGAATATCTCGGAAACTCAGATGTGTACCTATATCCGGGAATGGATGGGGATGAGATAAGGGAACTTATAGAAAGTGCGTGGGAATCCGCTCTTTATGTGAAAAATCCATATTACAGGCTGCCTGAAAAAGTAATCGATAAAAATACGGAAAAAGTATTTGACGGCTGTGAAAGCGTTATTGAAATGGCGAAGGCTCTTTATTCTGCCGAGGATGAAGTTAAGGATGCCTTTATTAATTCAGCTGAATTTTTTGGAGAAACCAGGACTGTAAATATATTAACCGGAAAAGGCTCCGATATATCTTATACATCAGGAAAAATAACCGGCGAATTTGTTGTCCAATGCAAAAAAGAGAATGATGTGGAACTGTATGCTGATTTTTCTTATTATGACATGGAAAAAGAAAACATCAGAAAAAAGTGTGCAAAACAGCTTAAACTGGCAGTTGAAAGAGAATCGGCAAAACGAAGTCCGGCAGATTATTCAGGTTATCCCATTGTGCTTACGGATTCCTATGTTAAGGAATTCCTGAAATTCTACCTTATGAGAAGCAATGCAGCGTATGTATATCCCGGATATTCGGATTACAAAGAAGGTTATGATATTATGTCCGATATAAGCATAGAGGGGGTGCCGGAATATCCGTACAGTGCAGAGGGCGTTAAAACCGGATCCCGTATGATAATAGAACACGGTATTGTCAAAAACATCCACGGCAATGTAATGCACTTGTCATATCTTAACAGACCGTATATAGGAATGTACGAGAATTTACATTGTGTATGTAACGGCGAACCAATGGACAGACTTCTTAACGGAAAATACATTCTGGTAAAAAACTTCTCCGATTTCCAGATGGATCCTCTTACAGGTGATTTTGGCGGTGAGTTCAGACTTGCCGAGATATCTGATGAGAATGGAAAAAGAATTGTCACAGGAGGAACCGTAACAGGCAATATCCTTAAAAATGCAGATAAAATCAGATATTCCGGTGAATACTTTAAAGAAGGATTATATGTTGGTCCTTCAGCTGTAAAAATAGGTTGAATACTCTGACAAAATAATGATAAAATAATCAAAACTGTATAGACTTTACAGAAAAAGGAAAAGAAATATATGTTAGAATTACAAAATATATCATATCAGGTTGATGAAGAAGGCAAAGACAAAGAAATTATTAAAGACATAAGCCTTAAAATAGATGGAAGATTTACGGCGATAACAGGGCCTAACGGCGGCGGAAAGTCAACACTTGCGAAGATAATCGCAGGAATTGTTACGCCTACATCAGGTAAGATCCTGCTTGACGGCGAAGATATTACAGAACTGTCAATTACTGACAGGGCAAGAAAAGGAATCAGTTTTGCATTCCAGCAGCCGGTAAGATTTAAGGGAATAACCGTAAAGGATCTTATAACTCTTGCCGCAGGCGAGCCCATCAATGCGGGCAAAGCCTGTGAGTACCTTTCGGAAGTAGGACTTTGTGCAAGGGAATACATTAACAGGGAAGTTAATGCGAGCCTTTCAGGCGGCGAACTTAAGAGAATAGAGATTGCAATGATTCTTGCAAGAGGCACATCTGTATCGATTTTCGATGAGCCGGAAGCAGGAATTGACCTTTGGAGCTTTAACAATCTTATTGATGTTTTTGAAAAGATGCATGAAGAGACCAAGGGTTCAATTATCATAATTTCCCATCAGGAAAGAATACTTAACATTGCCGACCGTATTATAGTAATTGCTGATGGCAAAGTGGCAGCTTCAGGCGGACATGAGATGTTGCCAACTCTGCTTGGCAGCGGTAATGCAAAAGAATCATGTAAGAAAATGGAGGCAAGGTAATATGGACCAGATACAGAAAAATCTGCTTGCAGAAATTGCGGGACTCCATGAAGTGCCTGCAGGTGCTTATAATTTCAGGGTCAACGGAGCGGCAGCAGGAAGAAATACAACATCCAATATTGATATAGTAACCAAAACGGACAAGCCGGGAATAGACATTATTATCAAGCCCGGAACCAAAAACGAAAGTGTCCACATTCCTGTTGTTTTAAGCCAGACAGGGCTTGACGACCTCGTATATAACGATTTTTATGTAGGAGAAGGAAGTGATGTGTTAATTGTGGCAGGCTGCGGAATCCATAACGGCGGAGATAAGAAATCATCACATGACGGAATCCATACATTTCATATCGGCAAAAATGCCAGGGTCAGATATGTGGAAAAACACTATGGTGAGGGTGATGGCAATGGTTTGAGAATTATGAACCCTACCACGGTTGTTGATATTGACGAAAACGGCTATATGGAAATGGAAACCACCCAGATTAAAGGAATAGATTCCACTGACAGAATTACCAAGGGCAGGCTGGGAGATGGGGCAGTTTTTATTGTTAAAGAAAAGATAATGACCCATGGTAAACAATATGCAAAGACAAGCTTTGAGGTAGAGCTTAACGGAAAAGGTTCAAGTACCAACGTTATATCACGTTCGGTTGCAAAGAATGATTCCACACAGGTATTTTATGCCAAGATAGACGGAAATAACGAGTGTGCCGGACATTCGGAGTGTGATGCCATTATTATGGACAATGCTTCTGTCAAGGCGATTCCTGAGATAACCGCCAATTCCGTTGAAGCAAGCCTTATACATGAAGCAGCTATCGGTAAAATAGCAGGAGAGCAGCTCATTAAATTAATGACACTGGGATTAACCGAGGCTGAAGCAGAGGAACAGATTGTAAACGGATTTTTAAAATAGAGGAATTAATACATGGAAAACAACAGTTTATATTTAATTAAAAACGGACATGTGCTTGACCCTGCATCAGGCAAAGACGGCATATATAACATCGTGGTAAAAGACGGAATAATAGCAGCCGTTGATAATGACAGCCATGATGAAATAGACAACGTTATTGATGCAGCAGGGTGTTATGTAATGCCGGGACTTATTGACCTTCATGTTCATTTCAGGGAACCGGGTTTTGAATACAAAGAGACAATAAAAACAGGTTCTCTTGCAGCAGCAAGGGGAGGAGTAACAACCGTTCTTCCTATGCCTAATACAAAGCCGGTAATTGACAGTGTGGAAATGGTGCGCAGGGTTAATGATATAATTAAAAGAGATGCCGTAGTCAACGTACTTCAGGTAGCTTCTGTTACCATGGGACAGGAGGGAAAAGTTCCTGTTGATGTGGAAGCTTTAAGAGAAGAGGGCGTTGTCGCAATAAGCGAGGACGGCAAATCAGTTATGAACGCAGAAGTATACAGAGAGGCTATGTATCGTGCCGCTGACTGCGGAATGGTGGTATTAGCCCATTGTGAAGATAAGAACATGGTAAACGGCGGTGCCCTCAATGAAAGTGCCAAATCAGAAGAACTGGGTATTAAGGGAATAACCAATGCCGTTGAAGATGTGATTGTGGCAAGAGACATTCTTTTAGCCAAAGAAACAGGCTGCAGGCTTCATCTCTGTCATTGCTCAACCAAAGACAGTGTTAAGATGATAAAAATTGCCAAAGAGGACGGCATAGATGTTACCGGAGAGGTATGCCCTCACCACTTTACATTATGTGATGAAGACATTCCTTGCGATAATGCGGACTACAAGATGAACCCACCTTTAAGAGGACGTGAAGATGTGGAGGCTCTTAAAGAAGGTCTTAAAGATAACATCATGGATGTAATTTCAACAGACCATGCCCCTCATTCTGAAGAAGAAAAGAAAAAGCCTATAAGCGAGGCTCCGTTTGGAATAACAGGACTTGAGACAAGTCTCTGCCTTACATACACAGAGCTTGTGCTTGGCGGAGTCCTTACTCCTATGCAGATGGCAGAGAAGATGAGTTACAATCCCGCAAGAGTAATCGGTATCGACAGAGGAACTCTTTTACCCGGAGCAGTTGCCGATATTACAATAATGGATAAAGATAAAGAATTTGTCATTGACAGAAAAGATTTCGTATCAAAGGGGCACAACACTCCTTTTGACGGAAAGAAAGTTAAAGGAAAAGTAATGCTTACCATGGTAGGCGGTAAAATAGTATACAAGGAGAACAAAATATGATTAACCAGTTAGTTGAAAAAATCAAGAAAACAAATGCACCTGTTGTAGTAGGTCTTGACCCTATGCTCTCTTATATTCCTGAGCATATCCTTAAAAAGTCTTATGACGAATACGGCGAGACACTTAAAGGTGCTGCCGAAGCGGTATTTGAGTATAATAAAGGAATTGTAGACAATATTTATGATATTGTTCCTGCAGTCAAGCCACAGATTGCCATGTACGAGCAGTTTGGTATTGAAGGACTTGCAGCATTTAAGAGAACTGTTGATTACTGCCATGAAAAAGGACTTGTTGTTATCGGTGACATCAAGAGAGGTGATATCGGTTCGACTTCCACAGCCTATGCAGTAGGACATATCGGTAAAGTTACGGTAGGAAGCAGGACATATACTCCAATTGATGAAGATTTTGTAACTGTTAATCCATACCTTGGAAGTGACGGAATCAAGCCTTTTATAGATGTATGTAAAGAGAATGACAAGGGTATTTTTGTACTTGTTAAGACTTCTAATCCATCAAGCGGAGAATTTCAGGACCGCCTTGTGGACGGAAGACCACTTTATGAACTTGTGGGCGAACAGGTTGATAAATGGGGACAGGAATGTATGGGAGATTCATACAGTAATGTGGGTGCCGTTGTAGGTGCCACATATCCTGAACAGGGTAAAATACTTAGAAAACTCATGCCAAAGACATTTATTCTTGTACCTGGTTACGGTGCACAGGGCGGCAAAGGCAAAGACCTTGTAGATTATTTTAACGAGGACGGCCTTGGTGCAATTGTAAACAGCTCAAGAGGTATTATCTGTGCATATAAGCAGGAAAAATACGCTTCATTTGGCAGCCTTAATTACGCAGATGCGTCAAGACAGGCAACACTTGATATGATAGAAGATATCAATACAGCAAGAGGTTAATGATATGAAATTTGAAGAAAACGCAAAGGTTATCAGCCAGAAAAAAATAGCTGACGGCGTATTTGATATGTGGATTATGACAAGCAATATTGCAGAAAAGGCAGTACCGGGCCAGTTCATTTCCGTGTATACCAAGGATGCGTCAAAGCTGCTTCCAAGACCTATAAGTATCTGTGAGACAGAAGGCCGGAAACTTAGAATAGTATATAGGGTTGTAGGTGGCGGAACCACGGAATTTTCTACATATAAAGAAGGAGAGTCCATACACATCCTCGGACCTATAGGTAATGGTTTTCCTATTAAAGAGGGCAGAAAAGCCATTCTTATCGGTGGAGGGATAGGAATTCCTCCAATGCTTGAACTTGCAAGGAGAATGGGCGGTGAACCTGAGATTGTCGTAGGTTACAGAAACAGTGACACTTTCCTTACGGATGACCTTAAAGCATACGGTAATCTTACGATTGCAAGTGATGACGGAAGTATCGGAACCAAGGGAACCGTTATAGACGCAATCAGGGAAAACGGTATCAAGGGCGATATTATTTATGCCTGCGGACCTACACCTATGCTTCGTGGCATAAAGGCTTATGCCGAAGAAAATAATATCGAAGCATATATTTCCCTTGAAGAAAAAATGGCATGCGGAGTCGGCGCGTGTCTTGCCTGTGTATGTAAGACAACAGGAATTGACGACCACTCTAAAGTCCACAATGCCAGAGTATGCAAGGATGGTCCTGTATTTAATGCCAAGGAGGTTGAGCTTTAATGAATACTAAAATTAATCTTGCCGGTGTAGAACTTAAGAATCCGGTAATGACAGCCTCAGGAACCTTCGGTTCAGGAATGGAATACAGCGAATTTGTTGACCTTAACAAATTAGGAGCCGTTGTAACAAAGGGCGTTGCAAACGTGCCTTGGCCCGGCAATCCTACACCACGAATTGCTGAGACTTACGGTGGAATGATTAACGCAATCGGGCTTCAGAATCCGGGTATAGATGTATTTTGCGAGAGAGATATTCCTTTCCTTAAGAAATACGATACCAAAATAATTGTGAATGTCTGCGGTAAATCCGAAAGAGATTATGTTGAGGTTGTGGAAAGACTTGCAGGTGAACCTGTGGATATGCTTGAAATCAACATTTCCTGCCCAAATGTCAAAGAAGGTGGAATTGCTTTCGGACAGAATGCAGCCAATATTGAGCATATTACAAAAGCAATAAAAAATGTTGCAAAACAGCCTGTAATCATGAAGTTAAGCCCTAATGTAACGGACATTACCGAAATGGCTAAAGCAGCAGAAGCCGGTGGAGCGGATGTGCTTTCACTTATAAACACTATCACAGGCATGAAAATAGACATTAACAGACAGACCTTTGCAGTTGCCAATAAGACCGGAGGCCTTTCAGGACCTGCAGTTAAACCTGTTGCGGTAAGAATGGTATATCAGGTAGCCAATGCGGTTAAAATACCTATTATCGGTATGGGCGGAATTGCCACGGCAGAGGATGCACTTGAATTTATTCTTGCAGGTGCCACCGCAGTATCCATAGGAACAGCCAATTTCCATAACCCTCGTACAACACTTGAGGTTATTGAAGGTATTGAAAAATATATGGTAAATAAAGGCGTTTCTGATATTAATGATTTAATCGGAATAGTAAAATAAAGAAAACCGCTGTAGGCATGATATAGTCAGATGATGCTTACAGCGGTATTTTATGTGTATTAGTTATTGCAGCCTGTCATTATTTCAGGGTATCTGCTTAAAAGGGTATTGACAATGGAATCAATGCCTTTTTTGGAAACATGTCGTATCTTATATACTTTTTTAGTATCCGTTACGATACATAAAGGATGATACATTATGGTGTTGCCTTTTTTATGGTAGACTTCGTTATAATCGTATACCCATGTTATATTTTCAAGCGGAATAATATCAGTATCGGTTTTGGTAATGATTATCAGAAACGTATCGGTAATAAATACATTCTTACGTCCTACAGCCACCGCCGTATCGTATTCGGTAACGGCAATCGCAAATAATGTTTTGTAATCTCCGTATTTTCTCAAAGCCTTTACAGGCGATGAGTAATTAGGATTAATTGCAGCTATAATAAGCAATACTAAGAAAATAAGAGATATAAGCGCAATTATCATAAATCCGATTATCATAAACCGGGAGTAGTTGGTATTGTAAGCGTATGAATTTATGAATAAATCACAGCTTACGGATTTGAGTCCATCCTCGGTAAAATTAACCATTTCTGAAACATTTTTTACCAGATCATTGTAAATCGATTCGGAATGCTGCAATTTTGCAGGAAATGTTGCACCATCAATTATTGCAGGAGTACCTTTATCGGTTGAGCCTGTCGGATATATGATGTAGTAGCAGATTCCATTATAGAAGGTATAGTATATACCTGCTTTTTTCTTGCTGCCTTTTACATAATCATATCCTGTGTAGTACATTTTATCTATTGTACACTTTATGTATTCTTCGCCGTTCTCGTATAAGGAATCAATTGCATCCAACGAATCCACAGTATGGGGTGTCAGAGCCTTTTTAAAAGGATTGCTTATTATAAAAACAACTGATACAATAATCATAATTAACGGAAAAACAAGCCGTGGCAGGTGCTGCCGGCGTATAATCTGTATTAAATCTGAGTGTTGCATAATTTTTCCACCTTATAAATCTGTTAAAAACAGTATAGATTATAAGGACGGATTAATCAAGTATGGAGGTTTTATGAAAGCATATTCTTTTTTTGCAAAAGTTTATGATGTATTTATGAATGACATCCCTTATGTGGACTGGCTTGACGGAATAGAGGCATATATGGAACGCAGGAATATACAATGTCACAGAGTTCTTGAGCTTGGCTGCGGTACGGGACGGTTTACGGCACTTCTGGCAGCAGACGGCTACGAAGTTACCGGGCTTGATTTGTCAGAGGCAATGATTAAGGTTGCGAAGAAAAAGCCTTTCGGAAAAAGAATTTCTTACGTCTGTTCGGACATGCGAAATTTTAACCTTGGAAAAAAATTTGATGTTGTAATAAGCGTATGTGATTCCATGAATTATCTTTTAAATAATGATGATATGTATAATACGTTTCTAAGTGTTGGAAAACATCTTGAAAAGGGCGGCTTTTTTATTTTTGACCTGAAAACGGAAACTTTTTATGAAAAGCTTGGAAATAATATTTATTCGGATGAAAGGAATTTCGGACGATATTATTGGGAAAACGAATTTGATAAAGAGACGGGAGATAACTTTTATTACCTTAGTTTTTTTATTAAAAGCATGGGAAAATATAAGCTCTACGAGGAAGAACATACACAGCATGTTTTTACCGGCACCGATATAAGGGAGTGCGCGGCAAAGGCAGGATTTACGGTAAAGGACGCTTTATCGGAGGACATTAACTCGCCCATTGATTTTTCAAGGGACAGGGTTTACTATGTTTTACAGTACAATTAAGGATGGTATGAAATATGGAAGATTATTTAGTAAGAGCAATCGCAGCCAACGGCCAGGTCAGGGCGTTTGCCGCATATACAAAAAATACAGTTGAGACCGCAAGACAGGCACACAACACAAGTCCTGTCGTAACGGCGGGACTTGGCAGACTTCTCACAGCGGGAGCAATGATGGGAAGCATGATGAAGGGCGACAGGGATGTCCTTACAATTAAAGCAGAGGGCAGTGGCCCTGTGGGACATTATCTTGTTACTGCCGATTCAAAAGGCAATGTTAAGGGATACGCAGCCAACCCTAATGTAATACTGCCTGCCAATGCCGCAGGCAAACTTGACGTTGGCGGTTCCCTCGGAGTGGGACTTCTTACGGTCATCAAAGACCTGGGACTTAAAGAGCCATATACCGGCACCTGCGAGCTTGTCAGTGGGGAAATCGCAGAGGATTTAACTTATTATTTTGCCTCAAGTGAGCAGACACCGTCCTCCGTGGGACTTGGTGTCCTTATGACAAAAGACAATACCGTCAATGTCGCGGGTGGTTTTATTATCCAGCTTATGCCTGACGCAACGGAGGAGACAATATCAATTGTCGAAGAGAAAATTTCCACAATAAAATCCGTCACTTCAATGCTAGAAAACGGACTTGACCCAGAGGGCATAATTAATCTTATTCTCGGCGGACTTGACCCGGAGATTCTTGATAAAATGCCTGTCAGATTCTATTGCAACTGCTCTAAGGAGCGTGTATCAAAAGCACTCATCGCAATCGGCAGAAAAGAGCTTGACAATATTATTGAAGAAAATGAGCCTATAGAGGTTAAATGCCATTTCTGCAACAAGGCATATAATTTTACAGTGGATGAGCTAAAGAAATTAGTTTGACTTATAGTTCCTTGTGTGTTAGATTTATAGTGTCGTTTTGTAAGACAACTTTTATAATTTTTGGAGGTATCACGATGAACAAGGGTACAGTAAAGTGGTTCAATGACCAGAAAGGGTTTGGATTTATTTCTGATGAGAATGGCAAGGATATTTTCGTTCATTTCTCAGGAATCGTTATGGATGGTCATAAGAAGCTCGAAGAAGGCCAGAAGGTTGAATTTGAAGTAGCCGATGGAGCTAAGGGACCACAGGCAGTTAATGTTAAAGTTATTTAATTAACTGCAGCACATAAGATAATCAACAAGTTTACAGTGTGCCTTTTTCAATTATATATATTTATATTTTGTCAAAAAGTATATTGTCATTCAAGTAGGATTATGATTAGCCCTGTCAGATTGACAGGGCTTTTACATTGTTAAGGAGATATTTTTTTTATGCAGAATGAGACATTAGAATCAGTAACCCAGGCGATTTCATACGAAGGATACGATATGACTGCCAAGGTTTCAAATGGTAAAATTGCAGCAGGTATCATAGGAATTGTCGTGATTCTTGCTTTCGTTGTAGCAACTATTATTTTTATTAGGAAAAAACAGAAGGGTAACGGTTTTGGCATACTCGGAGGCGTAATTACTTACATTTCATTTAATTATTTTGCTCCATCTTTGCTCATTAATCTTATCTTTGTATATTCACCATTTAAGAAGTATGCGGATTCTGTCAATAAAGTAATTGTGTCCACGGCGGCTTTTATTATTGTATATACATTGTCAACAGCTTTTCTTGCGGTTTTGGGCAGGATGCTTGCTAACAAGGTTTTCGCCTACAGGCTAAAAAGCTTCGGAGAGGGCTTCTCTTTCGGACAGGGTATAGCCTACACACAGGCAGCATTCACAATGTCCTCACTTTTCCAGCTTGTGTCACCTATGATAATTATTAACAGAAGCGGACTTGAGACACTTGTCAGTGGTGCCAAAGACCAGGAGACAGCTACCAAAATGTTAGACAGTGCAATGGAACTTATCGGCTATAAAACATTCGCCATTGTAATGCTCACCATTGTCGCAGTTCTTTTTGTCATATACCAGTTAGCAATAACCATTCCTATGTATGCTGCATACCAGAAAAAAATCCACAAGGGTTATTATGGAATGGTACTTGGCAGCTATATAGTCATTGAAGCAATCCAGTACATGGCAGAGCGTAAAGTTATTAACGTTATCGTCCAGCTTATAGTAACCGCAGTTGTTGTTGCTGCAATCACTTATGTGTGCATCAGAATTTACAACAAGTGCTACAAAGACGAGGAACGTGACCTTGACAAAGAGAAAGAAGACAAAATCAAGAAGATGACAACAGCCAAGAAGATTCCGCGTTTTGATAACCTCAGCAATCTGTAATTTACGGGAAGATAAGACGACGTCTACCTCAAACGCAGGGATATGACTTGGAGGGAAGAATAACGCATTACACATTTATATATTAAATTCAGTAATAGGTAATATTGCACAAAACATATAGCAAAATTCATAAGATTTTCTACTATGAGTTTTTACCATAATTGTGTACAATATAGGTAGGAGATTAAAAATAGTCTCTATCTTTGAGACGTAGTTCAGGAGCGTCTGGCTAAAAATAACCTGACAATATTGCGAGGGGTTTCTCGATGTCACCTGGCTAATAAAAAATCGAAAAATTGTTTTGTATCTAATAGGAAGCAGTAATGCTTCCTATTTTGCTAGGAGATAAAATGTCGGATATACAATACTGTTATATAACGGAACAATATTATATTGATAATCCAACGTTGATAAAAATTTTAGACATTGCTGATTCGTCGAAATATAATATTCGTACTCATATATGCTTAAATATTCAATTTAATAATAATTCTGTTCTTATCCCATTAAGAAAAAACCTAGGTGAACCGAATAGAAAATTTGGTAAAATAGGATTCTCTGTTCCAAGTCTGAGTAAACCAAAAGCAGGGTTGGATTATCGTTACATAATGATAATAAATAATATAAATTATATCAGATTTGATATTCCCAAAATAAGTAATAGCCAAATAAAAATAATAGAAAACAATTATGAAACTATCGAAAAAGAGGCAATAGAATATATAGAATCCTATATTCGAGTAGCAAATAAAGGACGTGTTGACAGAACTGCAAGATTCAAAGAATCAAGTTTAATTAATTTTCATAGGGAGCTGAATATAGTAGATGCTAACAATAATGTGAGGTATAACAATGAAAAAAAGTAAAATTGTTGGAATAGTAGTAATATGTATGTGTGTTATAATTTGCATATTTATTATTAAGGGAAATAATGGAAGTAAAACAAAACTATAGATGGTTTATTCAAAAGACTAACGAGAGCAATTAATAATACTGATAGTCAAGCAATTATAAAATGTTTCCCAGAGTTTATGCAGAAACAATTACCTGCCTTGTCTAATAAGTCGATGGAAGAATTTCATAACAAGGTTGGAGATATTTCTTTTGATATTATAAGACGAAGCAGTATTGAATTTGAAGATATAGAGAATGAAATAAATTCACAATACAACTGTAATATTAAATTAGAACGGTGTGCTTTAGTTGAATGTAAATATCACGATGATTTTGGTGAAGAAATCTTTGAAGTTATTAAAATAGACGGAAGATGGTATTTATGTTATATTAGCCATTTCCCTAATCCAATACAGTATTTTGCGGAATAACAGAGTAAACGTATATTCCATATAGAAAACTTTTCATCATAACAGGTGCTGAGCTTAACAAATTAAAGCATACTCACATTTCTGTAAAGGAAAACTCCTTTGGACGGCTCAAACAAGAAATTTATTATGATGTTGTTCTTTATAGATATGAAAAATTAAAATCTGATGTATATAGCGTTTTTATATACTTGGTAGGTGCGTATTTTGTTTTATCATTTTTTCCTAATCATATCAATGTCAAATCTTTCGTATCCTTTTGTAATACAATCTGTCGAAAATTGCAATTATTTTATCATCACAATGAAAATAACTTTGCTATATTTATTATACAAACCATATTGTACTATTAATAACAGTATTGAACTGGTAAATTGTGGTTTACGGAGGTGCTAAGCATAGTATGGGTAGGTATAAAACATTTTTGTTATTGGGAATCATAATGGTTATATTGACAGGATGCAGTAGTGCATTTGCTAAAAAAGAGTATTATGACACAAATAAGATTGCTGCGGCAGAAGACAGATATTCAAAAGAAAACTCTGTTTTTAATCCGATAGATAATGGTTATTTATTAGAAGTGAAAAAGTTTGATGGCCGTCAGACTTTATGGACAAAAACACTTGAGGATGATGAAAAAATTAATATCAAAATAAAACTAAGTTTGTCGGAAGGCACTGTTAAAATCGTCCACGTAGATGGAGATGGGCATGTTACCACAATAATCGAATGTACTCCGGATGAGTGTGTAGAGGAGTATGTTATGAAAACAGTATCCTTGAAGAAAGTAATCAATAGAATAAAAATCATTGGATATGGATGTAAAAATATTGATTTAGAATTATCGTCATCAGATTGGAAAAAATGATGAAATTAGTAACAGAAGAACAACAGGCAGGCGGCCTTATGATGAGCCTGCCTGTCTTTTTGTGGAAATCTCTACCCCAATCGGGAAAACCAGCCGAAAGGGTAGAGAAACCCGGTGCCCCCCTTAGTCAACCTTTACAAGGTCCTCGTAAGGAACTTTTTCTTTTAATTCACCTGCTTCGATGAGGATATCTTCAAGAAGCTCAAAGGATTCCCTGGTAAAGACGGTGTCTTTTTTCCAAGTGTCCTGGGATTTGTATCTTTCAATTATTGTGGTAATGGTGTCAATGTCCGTGTCCTCAAACTGAGGGGCTATGACCTTGGCAATTTCAGCAGAAGAATGAGAATTGACGTAGTCAAGACCCTTCTGGATGGCAGAAGTGAAATCCTTGATGATTTCGGGATTTTTCTCAATGTAGCTCTTTTTAGCGGAGTAGGCGGTGTAAGGAACGTAACCGCTGTCAACGCCAAGGGAAGCAACTACATAACCTTTGCCCTCTTTCTCAAGAGAAGTGGCACCCGGTTCAAATTCAACGGTAAAGTCATACTCTGTATTGCCGGAAAAAGCACCTGCGGTCAGACCGAAGTCAACACTCTGGTCGATTGAGAGGTCGGAGGCAGGGTCAATATTGTTGGATTTCAGGATATATTCAAGCACCATCTGAGGCATGCCGCCCTTTCTGCCGCCGAGGACATTTTTGCCCTTAACCATATCCCATGAGAAGTTATCAATTTTTTCCCTGGCAACGAGGAAGTTACCGGCACGCTGGGTAAGCCCGGCGAAATTAACGGCATAATCCTTAGAACCCTCCGCATAAGCATAAATTGTGGATTCTGAACCCATAAAACCAATATCGGCATTGCCGGATATAAGGGCAGTCATTGTTTTGTCGGCACCGAAACCTGTTTCAAGAACGAGGTCTATGCCCGCATCCTTGAAATATCCCATTTCTATTGCAACGTATTGAGGAGCATAAAAAATAGAGTGGGCAACCTCATTGAGAACAACCTTTTTCATACCATTGTCTTTTTTGCCACACCCGGCCTGACAGACTGCAATCAAAATAAAAGCCAGAATAAAACAACAAATTCTTTTTTTCATAATTTACCTCTTAAAAATATCTGTAATCTAAATATATTCCCAAATAAATAAAATGTGATAGAATGAAAGCATGAGCGAATTAATGTATTTAAAAAATTGCAGCTATGAGACAATCGGTGATAAAGACAGCCAGACAGTCTGTTATTTTTTTATGGCGGAAAGAATTAATATAGAGCCTGTTGAAGGAGTGAGGCTCGTCATGATATATCCGTATGACTGGAATTACTGTATGACACCGTGGAAATACCACGATAAAAATATGGGAAAAACAGGGGGCGGAGAAGAATTTTTATCATGGTTTATAAGTGAGATTTATGATGAAAAATATCAGAGGCAGTATATCGGAGGTTATTCCCTCGGAGGACTTTTTGCGCTTTTTGCAGCATGTGAAAAAGAATTGTTTGACGGGGTGATGAGCGTTTCGGGGTCGTTATGGTATCCCGGTGCTTTGGAATATTTTAACGAAAAATCCATTGGCAAAAGAATCGGCAAAATTTATATGTCCCTTGGAGATAAGGAATCCCTTACTAAAAATGCGGAGCGGGAAAAAGTCGGATTTAACACGGAGAAATTGGCAGAAGTATTTGGCAGGACTAAAGAAGTGTTTTTTGAATATAACAGAGGTGGACATTTTACGGACATTAGCGAAAGAATAGCAAAATCAATATTGACAGAAATAAATTAAAGTGTGAAAATACAAGGGTTAGAGGAAGGAAAGATTAAAATGGAATTCAAACGTGCAGAAAGATTAAATCATTTCCAGACAGGAATATTTGCTGCCCTGGATGAGAAGAAAAGCGAATTAATCAAGGCAGGAAGAAAGGTTTATAACCTCTCAGTGGGTACACCGGATTTCAGGCCGCCTGAACATGTAATGAAGGCTGTGGCTGAATCAGTCAATAATGCTGAGGATTATAAGTATTCCCTTGTGGATTCGGAAGAAATGCTTAACGCTGTGGTTGATTATTATGCGGACAGATATAACGCTGTCATAAAGGCAGATGAGATTACGGCAGTAAGAGGAACACAGGAAGGTATGGCACATCTTGGAATGGCAATACTTAATCCGGGAGACGTCGTTCTTTTACCTGACCCGGGCTATCCTGTATTTGAAGCAGGTTCGTATCTTGGAGGCGCAGAGGTGTATTATTATCCTCTCCTTAGGGAAAATAATTTTTTACCTGTGATAGAAGATATTCCGGAAGACGTTCTTAATAAGACAAAATACATTGTTTTGTCATATCCGTCCAATCCTGTGGGAGCTTCGGCACCTAAAGAAATGTATATCAGGATGATTGAATATGCAAAGAAATATAATTTTGCGATTATTAACGATAATGCGTATTCGGATATTATTTTTGACGGCAGGGAAGGTTTTTCATTTTTATCATTGCCGGGAGCAAAAGATGTGGGAGTTGAGTTTTTCTCACTTTCAAAATCTTATAACGTAACCGGTTTAAGAATTTCATTCTGTATTGGTAATAAGTCAATTATTGATGCGTTTAAGCTGCTTAGAAGCCAGTATGATTTTGGTATGTCATATCCGGCACAGAAGGCGGCAATCGCGGCCTTAAGAGGACCGAGAGACAGCGTCAAGGCACAGTGCGCAGAGTATCAGAGAAGAAGGGATGCACTTCTTAACGGACTTAGAAAATACGGATGGAACGTACCTGATTCACACGGAACAATGTTTGTATGGCTTCCTGTACCGGAAGGTTATACATCGGCTTCATTTACCGAGGCACTTATGGACAAGGCCGGATTAATAGGAACACCGGGAACGGCATTTGGACCGCTTGGAGAAGGCTACATAAGATTTGCTCTGACAAAAAGTGCCGAAGAATTGGCAGTAATTGCCGATGTAATCGGTCAGTCCGGAGTACTTTCATAATTGAATTTAAGGTTTTGGGAAGAAAATACATAGTATTAGCAGGAGAGAATCCGGTGTGAGTCCGGAGCTACAGCCATAACTGTAAGAGCATTTTTGCTTAAGCCAGATCGCTCGTCCCACAAATCAGAAAGACCAGACTTTTGGGCAGGGAAAAGTTATAGTCATTATAATGGGATTATGCCCGTATTCTAACTATGCCTGCGATTTCTGCAGGCATTTTTTTATTAAAGAACGGAGGAAAGACATGAAAAAAATAATTTCGGCAATTGCAGCATTTGCAGTTGTATTAAGCAGTCTTGTTGTAAGTCCATTTGCAGCAGACGAAAAAACAGTATCTTTAAGAATTGAAGGAAAAAGTGAAACATATTTCTACGGTGATGTAACAACAAACGCATCTACAGTTGCAGAGCTTATGAATGAGGTTGACGCAACTAATGATAATCTTACAATAACTAATCCAACAGGAACTTATATTACAGCCATAAATGGTGACAAAGCAGGAAGTATTGAGCCTCTCAAATATGATGGATGGAGTGATATAATTAACGGCGTTGCACCAAGCGTGGGTATTGGAGAACAGCAGATAAAAGATGGCGATGTAATTGTATTTTATTATGCAGATGAATTTGGTGCTCATGGATTTGCAAGGCCTGTAGCAGACCTTTCAAAGCTTGGCGACAGAGAAATAACTTTTACATCAGATGCATACGCTGAAGATTTCAGTCCTATAACTGTACCTGTTGAAGGTGCCAAAGTAACATGGGACGGTAAGGAATATGTAACAGATGCTGATGGCAAAATCGTTATTGACAAAGCTGATTTTACAGTAGGTGATCATTCTGTAGGAATTTCAAAAGTTGCTGAAGACGGAGTACCACTTGTATTAAGATTTGCATCAGATTACAAAATAACAGTTACAGCCGATATGGTTAAAGCAGAAGCACCGGCAGTAACAGAACCTGAGACAAAACCGGCAAAGCCGGCAGAGGATGTTCCATCAGGAGATACAGGGTATGTTTATTTTGTGGTTGTTGCAATTATCGCAGCAGCAGGAAACGCAGCAGGAAGTAAGAAAAGAGCATATGAAAAATAAAGTCATTGTATTTTTAACAGTAATCGTACTTATATTTACGGGAGCCACAGGCGTTAAAGCAGATACTCCCGATATAGACGACTGCATTAATAAAACACTTGAATATGAATACAAAGAGGCCGCCGTTACAGATGCACAGTCATTTGTAAATGACGGCCTTATGGCTGTTGCGGGGATAAGTCCCTGCGAATGGTGGGTTATTAATATTAAAGCATTATATCCGGAAACAGATTTTTCGGAGTACGTTAAGGCAGTAGAAAAATACCTTGACGAGGCGGAGGATATCAAGCCTACAGACTATGAAAGAATTGCACTTGCATTTTATATATTGGGAGAAAAAGATGATTTTATAAGAGAGGTAATTAAAGAACAGACGGGCAAAATGGGCATTATGAGTGTAATTTACGGACTTATGCCGGCAGCTTACGGCGGATATGATGCGGATTATATCGCCGACAGTCTTTTGGAATTTCAGCTTCCAGACGGAAGTTTTTCCGTAAATCAAAAAGCAGGTGACGTTGATGTGACGGCGATGGCTTTGCAGGCAATGGCACCTTTGAGGGAAAAGTATGAGGAGAAAATTAATAAGGCACTGGAATATCTTAACAATAATATGACCGGAAACGGCGGTTACAAGTCCATGGGGACAGAAAATTCCGAAAGCCTCGCCCAGGTAATTATGGCAAAAACAGCATTAAAAGATACAGAGAATATGGATATTCTTATCAACGAGCTTATTACTTACCAAAACGAGGACGGAGGATTCTGCCATATAAAAGGCGGAAAAAGCAACAGCATAGCCACATACCAGTGTATGTCTGCACTAATTTCCTACAAAAACGGATTTGTATATGATAAAACCAACCTGACAGAAACCGGGAAAGACGATACTACGGTAAATACCATAAAATGGCAGGGAAAATACATTAAATACATTGTGCTTTCGGCACTTGGCATTGGATATGCGGTATTTCTTGTTGTTTTTTTCATAAGAAAGAAAAAGAAAAAGTCAGTATTCATGACTTTTACCATTGTGTTTGTGGGACTTGCGGTATATTTTTCCCTGTCCGATTTTAAGACAAAGGACGAGTACTACGATGTTAAAACATCGGGAGAAGTCGTGACATACCTTGAGATAACAGGCCATGGCAAAGAAGTTATTTTAAGTGAAAAAGAAATAGATATCAAAGAGGGAGACAGCACTTTTGACCAGCTTTTAACGGCTTCAATGATATATGAGATTCCGGTTGACTACAACGGAAGCAAAGTGTTTTCTTCAATTTATGTAAAAGCAATCGCAGGAATGGCAGAGTTTGATTACGGAAATATGTCGGGCTGGACTTATTCGGTAAACGGTGAATTTCCCAATGTGTCCTGCTCGGCTTACAAACTGTCGGAGGGAGATTATGTCAGATGGATTTACACGGATGACGGAAAGGTGGGGCAATGAGAAAATTTGAAAATTTCAACCCATACGTTCTGCTGGTATTTTTTATGTGCAATCTATTACCTGCAATGTTTTTAATGGAAATCAAACTTAATCTTCTGCTTCTTATATCCGGGATAATTTATATATGGGTTTTAAAAGGCAAGGCAGACTTTAAAATACTCAGAAATTCTTTTGTCATAACGATTCTTATTACTTTTGTAAATATGCTTGTGTCACATAACGGCAGCCACGTGTTTTTTTATATTAATAACAGGGCAGTTACTTATGAATCCATGCGCTACGGAATGACAACGGGACTTATGCTTTCCGGTGCCTTTGTGTGGTTTAGCTGTATGGATATTGTTATTACAGGGGAAAAAATACAATATATCTTTAGAAAAATGCCGAAAGCAGGCATTATTTTTTCAATGATTCTTAGATTTCTTCCCATGTATATGCGAAAATACGAAAGAATGAAAATGATCAATGACATTAATAACAAAAGCGGCAGAAACAGTAAAGATAATGCAGTTTTTGTTTTTTCGGGAGTGACAAGTTATGCGATGGAAAGCAGTATGGAGACAGCCGATATAATGGAAAGCAATGGTTTTACACAATCGTCACAGATATTCTGCGGCAGCTACAGGTTCAGGCTCAGGGACTGTATTCTGCTTATAATAACCATTCTTATGGCTGCGGGTGGATTATTGCTGCCTGGGGCAAGGCTTGTTTTTATGGCATTTATGTCTTTAATTCCGATTTTTTACAGGGGAAAGGAGAATGTTAAATTATGGATATACAATATGAAAAGATAGTCGAAAAGGGTAATTTTATATTAGTATGTGGTATGACCGGCAGTGGCAAAACCACACTTTTGAAGAAGTTAAAAGAATATTTTAAAGATAATGCCATGATGGTAATGCAAAATCCCGATAACCAGATAATTATGGACAGCGTGTATGGGGAGCTTGCCGTAAATTTATCGGGAAAAGGGCTTAAAGATGATTTTATTAAAAGAAGAATTGCGGAAACAGCTTCATTTTTTTCACTCAGCCACATGTTTGACAAAAGAACCGATTCACTCTCAGGTGGGGAAAAACAGATTTTGAATCTTGCTTCCGTAATTGCCTGCGATAAAGATGTACTTTTGCTTGACGAGCCTGCTTCCATGCTTGATCCGGTGATGGCCGGAAGGCTTCTTGACAGGGTTAAGAAGATTAATAAGGAATTTTTTAAAACAGTGATTATCACAGAGCACAGGACGGACGAACTCTTTTATTATGCGGATAAAATAATTCTCCTTGATAAGTGTGAGATTGTCTATGCCGGAAAACCTGATGAAACAGCAGTATATATGGCGGAAAACGGTTATGGTTACCTGCTTCCCACGGTTGCAAGGATATTTGCGGATAAAAGACCTGTACCGCTTAGTCTGGCAGAGGGGCATAAATATATAAAACAGAGAAATACTATCCACAAAGAACAGGATTCCGTTAATAATAAAAACGAAATTGCGGCAGAATTTAAAAATGTGTCATTCGGATATACAAAAGAGAACGGTTTTGTAATCGAAGATTTTTCCATGAAACTGTACAAAGGAAAATGTCATTTTATCGTAGGTGAAAACGGCAGCGGCAAAACAACGGTTGCAAAGCTGCTTTCAGGATATATTAAGCCTTATTCGGGAAAAATAAAGACCTACGGCAACAGTATCGGTATTCTTTCACAGGATGTTACAGACCATTTTACAAATGATGAATATGACGGCAGAAACCCTTACGATTTAAGCGGAGGTGAAAAACAACTTCTTGCCCTGTCTCTTGTGTTAAAAAATAATCCTGACATAATAATTCTTGATGAGCCGACTAAAGGCGTAGATAACAGAGAAAAAGTTAATTTGATTAATACTATTAATGAATTAAAAAAACAACAAAAAACCATTCTTGTAATTTCCCATGATATTTCTTTTATGGCAGATGCGGCAGATTATGTGTGTATGATTTCAGACAGGCAGCCGGTGTATTCAGGCAATGTAAGGGAGTTTTGTCTTGAAAATGTATTTTACACAACTCCTGTATGCAGGATGTGGAAAGGAATTTCAGAGGATGTGGTTACGGAGAAAGAGGCGGAAGAATGGAACAGGTAAAGACAGGTGCTTTTATTGTTGCAACAGCAGTTGTTATTTTCTGCTTTGTATTTTTCTATATTCTCGAAAAAAAGAATACTTCAGTGAGAAAAATCATGCTTATAACTGTGCTTACAACCATGTCGATTGCAGGACGTTTCATATTCGCACCTTTTCCCGGATTTAAGCCGGTGACAGCGGTTGTGATAATTGCCGGAATGTATCTTGGAATAGAGGCAGGTTTTTACTGTGGGGCGCTTACCGCACTTGTTACTAATTTTTACTTCGGACAGGGGATGTATACTCCTTTCCAGATGTTGACATGGGGATTAATCGGGATTATATCCGCCCTTATTGGGGGACTATTAAGAAAAAACAAAGCCGTTCTCATGATTTACGGTGTGTTTGCCGGTGTGATTTTTTCACTTTTAATGGACATTTATACGGTTATATGGACCTTTGGGACGTTTAGATGGAGCTATTATCTGATTACGATAAGTACGTCGTTTGCATTTACGATAATTTATGCGGTTTCCAACGTAATATTTTTACTGGCACTTGCAGTTCCTCTTGGGAAGAAAATAGAGCATGCTTATCAAAAAAGAGAGTGAAAATCTTTTAATACCACTTGTTACAAAACACTTACTATGGTACAATTTAGCTTAATCGGGTGTTTAGGATACCTGGTTTGTTATAATTTTAGGAGTTTATTGTAATGAAAAAACATTTATTTATAGATATTATATGTGCAGGCACAGTTGCCGCAGCAGTTTTAACAGGATGTGGCAAGAGCAATTCATTGTCATGTCAGGCAGGAATGAGCAAAATTGAGACCTGCGATTATCAGGGAGCTATAGAATCATTTAATGAGATTATAAGTAAGGACAGCAGTAACAGGGACGCTTACAGGGGACTTGGAATTGCTTATTATAAGCTTGGGGACATTAAAACGGCCGAGGAGCAGTTTGATACCGTGATTACCAAATCAGGCAGCAGATATGACAGTATTTGTCTTGATGCAATGAAATATTATGCGGAATGTCTCACAAAAAGCGGCGAATACGATAAAGCAATAGAGTATTATACAACACTTATTGATGAATGCGGCAAGGCTGATAAGGCAGATTTATATTATTTAAGAGGCTGTGCATATGTCCATACGGGCAATGAGAATAATGCGGCACTTGATTTTGAAGAGGCTATTTCCCTCAGTGACAACAGTTATTCCTTATATTGTAATATGTATAACGAATTTATGGCATCAGGTTATACAGACAGGGCGGAATCTTATCTCAGAAGACTCATTTCAAGTAAAGATGCGGATGATTTTCTTATAGGCAAGACATATTATCTTTTCGGGGACTATACACAGGCAGAACAGTTCCTTAAGAAGGCCATAGACGCAGGTGAGAAGGATGCAGCTTTTTACCTTGCACTTACTTATGAAGCACAGGAAAGATATTCGGAAGCGGAAGACCTTTATATGGATTATATCAATAAAGATACGTCTAACAGCGAAGTATATAACCAGTACGGGGCATATCTTATCAAGAGATTTAAGTATACCGAGGCTCTGGAATATATAAGTAAAGGTCTTGAGTCAGCTAAAGGAGAAACTAAGAAAGCACTGCTTTACAATCAGGCAATATGCTACGAATATCTCGGAGATTTCAGCAAGGCACTGGATTTGTTTGAAAGCTATGTAAAGGATTACAGTGATGATACAAAGGCTTTGAGAGAATATACGTTTTTGAAGTCCAGAGTATCTTAACAGGAGATTTATATGATTGATAACAGAGAAGCGGAAGAAAGAGTTATTCTTGTAGCTGTAAGAAAATCAGACAGAGAAAATACCGAACAGTCCCTTGACGAGCTTTGCGAGCTTGCGTCAACTGCAGGTGCTGTAACGGTGGCAAGGGTAATACAGAATCTTGATAATTTCAATCCGGCCACTTATATCGGCAAGGGTAAGATAGATGAGATTAAAGAACTGATAATAGAATATGATGCAACAGGCATAATATGTGATGACGAACTTTCTCCGGCACAGATGAACAATCTCAGCGATGCCCTTGAAATTAAAGTTATGGACAGAACGCTTCTTATTCTCGATATTTTTGCAGCAAGGGCTAATACCAACGAGGGTAAGATTCAGGTTGAGCTTGCCCAGTTGAGATATCGTTCCTCAAGACTTTCGGGACTTGGAAACGCACTTTCAAGACTCGGCGGAGGTATTGGTACAAGAGGCCCCGGAGAGACAAAGCTTGAGATGGACAGGCGAATTATCCATGAGAGAATAGGACAGCTTAAGCATGAGCTTGAAGCGGTTGTAACCCACCGTGAGCTTACAAGAAGCCAGAGAAGCCGTTCCAATATTCCGGTGGTCGCTATAGTAGGATATACTAACGCAGGTAAGTCGACACTTCTTAATACATTAACGGGTGCGGGAATACTTGCGGAAAATAAGCTTTTTGCCACACTTGACCCTACAACGAGAGGGCTGGAGCTTGAAAGCGGGCAGCAGATTCTTCTCACGGATACAGTCGGATTTATAAGCAAACTTCCTCATCACCTTGTGGAAGCTTTTAAAAGCACACTTGAAGAAGCTGTATATGCAGATATAATTCTTCATGTCGTGGATGCTTCCAATCCTGCAATGGATTCCCAGATGTATGTTGTATATGATACCCTTGAGAAACTGGGAGCGGGCGATAAGCCTATAATAACGGCTTTTAACAAAACAGAAATTGCAGGCAATAAAGTTCTTAAAGATTTTAAGGCCGACAAGACCGTTAATATATCGGCTCTTCACGGTGACGGACTGACAGAACTTAAAGATACCATTGAAGAAGTTTTAAGAGAAAGCAAAATATATATAGAAAAGACATATTCTTATACGGAGGCTTCCAAGATATCCCTTATAAGAAAATACGGACAGCTTATAAGTGAGGAATATGTTGCGGAGGGAATAGAAGTCAAGGCTTATGTTCCTACGGAGATATATGATAAAGTAAAATAGTGCAGTAACAGGAGGAAATAATGAGCTACGCAGATAAAGTTTTTATAGACATGTGTAAGGATATCCTTGAAAACGGTGTAAGTACGGAGGGTGAAAAAGTAAGACCACACTGGGAGGACGGAACTCCTGCTTATACAATCAAAAAATTCGGTGTTGTAAACAGATATGATCTCAGCAAGGAATTTCCGCTTGTTACATTAAGAAAAACAGCGCTTAAGAGTGCAACAGACGAATTGTTATGGATATGGCAGAAAAAATCCAACAATATCCATGACCTTCACAGCCATATATGGGATGCATGGGCGGACGAGAACGGCTCAATCGGCAAAGCATACGGTTATCAGCTTGGTGTAAAGCACCGGTATAAAGAAGGCATGATGGATCAGGTAGACCGTGTTATATATGATTTAAAGAACAATCCTTTCAGCAGAAGGATAATGACTAATATATATGTACACCAGGATTTACATGAGATGAATTTATATCCATGTGCCTACAGCATGACTTTTAACGTTACCCAGAAAAAAGGTGAAGACAAGCTTACGCTTAACGCAATTCTTAACCAGAGGTCACAGGACATTCTCACAGCCAATAACTGGAATGTTGCACAGTATGCGGTGCTTGTGCACATGCTGGCACAGGTATGTGATATGCAGGTGGGAGAACTTGTACATGTAATCGCAGATGCACATATATATGACAGACATATTCCTATTGTGGAGGAACTTATATCAAGAGAATGTTATGATGCACCGACGTTCCATCTTAATCCCGAGGTAAAAGATTTTTACAAGTTTACAAGGGATGATGTATCGGTAGATAATTATATAACCGGACCACAGGTCACCAATATACCTGTAGCTATATAGGAAAGGACATATTATGAATTTAATCGCAGCAGTAGACAAAAACTGGGCAATAGGATACAAAAACGAACTTCTTGTAAGAATTCCTGAGGATCAGAAATGGTTCAGGGAGACCACAACGGGCAAAGCCGTAATTATGGGACGCAAGACCCTTGAAAGTTTTCCTAATAAACGCCCTTTAAAGAACAGAACCAATATTGTAATAACAAAAGATATGAATTACAAGGTTGACGGAGCTATTGTGGTTCACAGTATAGAAGAAGCCGTTGAGGCGGCAAAAGATTTTGCCGATGAGGACGTATATGTAATCGGCGGTGCTTCCATATATAAGCAGATGCTCCCTCTTTGCAACGTAGCCCATATTACTAAGATAGATTATGCTTATGACGCAGATTCGTACTTCCCTAATCTGGAAGATGAAGGATTTGTTATCACAGAATCCAGCGACGAAAGAACATATTTTGACCTTATATATGAATTTGTAAAATATGAAAGGAAAAATAATTAATGATAGACGAAAAAGTTGCAAAAAAATATAAAAAGAAAGTAGCATTAACAATAACCATAATGTCACTGATAGCGATAGCAAGTGTGGTAATTACAGTTATTTTAATTAAAAAAATGTAAAGATAAAGACGTTGCCGGCATAATATATACCATATGAAAAAAAGAGGTATATATTATGCTTATTGCTTTAGATGCAGGACATGGCGGAAGTGACCCGGGAGCGGTGTATAACGGAAGACGTGAAAAAGATGACAACTTAAAGCTTGCCATGGCGGTTGGAGATATCCTTAAAAATGAAGGCATGGATGTTTTTTATACAAGAGATAACGATATATATGAAACACCGTTTAAAAAGGCAACGGATGCCAATAATTCAGGAGCGGATTATTTTGTATCATTTCACAGAAATTCAGGTGAGAATCCCAACGCCGCAAGCGGAGTGCAGGTGCTGATTTACAGTGAAGGCGGAGAGAAAGAACAACTCGCCGAAAACATACTGGATAATCTTACGGATCTGGGCTTTAAGGACCTGGGCATTATAGAAAGACCTAATCTTGTGGTGCTTAAACGTACCAATATGCCGGCGGTGCTTATTGAAACAGGCTTTATCAACAACGATAGTGATAATGAGAAGTTTGATGATGAATTTGAACAGATAGCGGCGGCGATAGCCGATGGAATATTAAAAACCATAGGTTCCGGCACAGCGTCAAGGGATAATAATGTACAGCCTGCGCCGGATGAAAGTAATATAAAAGACCCATACGAGGGATTGTATGAAAAAGACAGGGAAAGCAGCAGATGCACCTGTGACAAATTATACCGTGTCCAGGTAGGGGCTTTCAGAAACCGTGACAATGCGGACCGACTTTTGGAACCGTTGCTGGATATGGGGTATCCCGCATTTATTATTTATCAGGATGACCTCTATAAAGTGCAGGTAGGTGCATACAAAAATCTTGATAATGCCGTGGATATGGAAAGAAAATTAAGAAAATTAAAATATAATACTTATATAACAATCTGATATCGGCTGCAGAGGAGGAAATGCCCTTCTTCTGCAGTTTTTTTTGTGAATAAATGCTATTTTATCGGAAATAGGATGCTTTATTTCGCTAAAACGTATATTGATTAGTAAAATTTTCCGTGCTACAATCAGAACGTGCTTTGGTTTTAATACCTTAAAAGTTAAAATTTTTAAAGGAGCAGACAAAATGAAAAAAGGATTATTTAAAAAAATTCTTGTAGCCATGATGTGTATTGCACTTACACTCGGTATGGCAGCATGTGGCAGCAAGAAAGTGAAGGTTGGCACAGGTGAGAACCAGTCTTCAGAAGACACGGTAAAAGGCAGCAAGAGTGCTGATGACCTTGTCAAAGCAGTAGCAGCTAACAAAGAAGGTTTAGAAAACTTCACAGTATCATTCGATGCAAAATTAGATGCTGATTTAGATTTAAAACAGGTTCTTATTATGCAGGGAATGACTGAAGAAATGATTGAGTCAGCTATTAAAGAAGGTGAACTTAAAGAATCAGACCTTAAGTCATCAGCTAAGGCAGGCATAAACGGAACTCTTAAAATCTGTGATGAAGCAGGTTATGCAGAGGGAAAATCATACGCAGAAATTCCTGATATTGCTGAAGACAGCGATGAACTCAAGACTTATCTTGTTAAAGAAGGCAATACAGCGTATGTCTATGAATATGATTTTGATGACGAAAAATGGATGAAGGAAGAGTCAGATACAAATCTTTCAGATGTGATTGCAAGCTTACGTAGCGTAACAGCAATTACAGATTTTATCAAAACAGCAGATGTAGTTTCTGAAAAGAATGGTATCTACACAGTAGAAGCCAAGCTTGATTTTGACAAAATTCTTGGCGATAAGGAAGATGATATTAAGTCAGCTATCGAAAACAGCCTTTCAGGTTTAGGCAGTGTTTCAGAGGAAGATTTTGATATATCAAAAATTATTGATTTATTAGAAGATGTGGCAATCACAGTAACAATTGACGGAGATAATGACACTATTACAGCCATTTCAATTGATTTAAAGAGCTGCATCGGCAAGATTCTTGAAGTATCTTCAACAGAAGATGTTAATGTTAAAGACTTATTAAGCATTAATGAAGCAAGCGTTACATTTGAATTCTCCGATTTCGGCAAGACTAAGGTTGAGCTTCCGGATGGCATAAGCCTTAATAGCTGATATAAATTTCTACTGTTGTAGATACAGTGCCGCCATCCTCAAGTTGAAAGCTTAATAGCTGATATAAATTTCTACTGTTGTAGATAAATACATTGTTAGAGATATTAAAAATTCTTAATAGCTGATATAAATTTCTACTGTTGTAGATTAACATAAGTATATATAATAATCTGCTCTTAATAGCTGATATAAATTTCTACTGTTGTAGATTGTTCTGTGCCACTCCATAATTTTTAGCTTAATAGCTGATATAAATTTCTACTGTTGTAGATTAACACATATATATATAATAATCTGCTTAATAGCTGATATAAATTTCTACTGTTGTAGATTGAATACAATCCGTTTGCTGTTATTGCATCTTAATAGCTGATATAAATTTCTACTGTTGTAGATAAGGTACTAATAGATTAAAATTAAAAGGCTTAATAGCTGATATAAATTTCTACTGTTGTAGATATAGAGAAAAAACAGTATATTAATTCACCTTAATAGCTGATATAAATTTCTACTGTTGTAGATGTGGTCTAATTCAATGATATATTTCTTCTTAATAGCTGATATAAATTTCTACTGTTGTAGATAATACGGGAAAGCCTGAGAGCTTCAAACTTAATAGCTGATATAAATTTCTACTGTTGTAGATCTTAGACTCTCTCTTTCTTTTTTTATCTTAATAGCTGATATAAATTTCTACTGTTGTAGATATGACGGTTTAAACGTATAGAAAGGACTTAATAGCTGATATAAATTTCTACTGTTGTAGATATATAGCAGTGATATATTTCTTTGAGGCTTAATAGCTGATATAAATTTCTACTGTTGTAGATGATACTTGGAAATGCTTTAGATTTTGCCTTAATAGCTGATATAAATTTCTACTGTTGTAGATGTATACCCCTCTACTATGACCATAGACTTAATAGCTGATATAAATTTCTACTGTTGTAGATTCGCTGGTTACACTAAACTCCTTTTTCTTAATAGCTGATATAAATTTCTACTGTTGTAGATTTGACACAGGACTTGGAAAAACTATAGCTTAATAGCTGATATAAATTTCTACTGTTGTAGATAAACGCTATCATCCGCACGTTCTAAATCTTAATAGCTGATATAAATTTCTACTGTTGTAGATATGAAGGTACTTTCAGCTCATTAAGTAGCTTAATAGCTGATATAAATTTCTACTGTTGTAGATACTTATAGTTGCCGACAAGTCTTTGTCTTAATAGCTGATATAAATTTCTACTGTTGTAGATGCCACGTCCTAGGTATCTCCGTTGAAACTTAATAGCTGATATAAATTTCTACTGTTGTAGATCGATAATTCCGCAAGATTCAATAAAAACTTAATAGCTGATATAAATTTCTACTGTTGTAGATAGATGTCTTTTCTGCAGCTTTCATTTTCTTAATAGCTGATATAAATTTCTACCGTTGTAGATATTGCTGCCACGCTCATAGGAAGAGTCTTAATATGGTAGTAAAGCTATATACCACTATCGTTATATTGTCAATAGGTTTGAGAGTATATATATGACCCATTCATATCCACTGTTGCAGAACAGATACCGTCTTATGATAAATACATTAATTCTGAAGAAGAAACCGAGGAAGAGACAACATCCGGGCACTCAGAACGTATATTTGAATACCCCGCCCCAGTGGAGCAGGACAGAAATTTTTAATCACAAAAGTATAAAAATGTGATAAAATAATATGTTAGGGAGGTAACCGAATGAAAGACGTTATTTTATACCATGGAAGCCGTGACGGAATAGAAGGAAATATAAAACCTGAAAGCAGGGAAAAATGTGATTTTGGTAAAGGATTCTATCTTGGAGAAAATTCAATGCAGGTAAAAGGTCTTATATATGGTTACAGTGACCCTGTTTTTTATGAAGTCAGATTAAAACTTTCAGAAATCCCAAAAGAACGGATTTTGAGACTGGAAGGAAAAGAATGGATATATGCAGTGTTGGCAAACAGAAGAAAATGCGAGGATTTTAATAAACTTGAGCTGGCTGATAAATTTAGAAGAAAGTTATCAAAATATGATGTGATTATCGGACCGATTGCTGATGATCGTATGAACATAGCAATCAAGAGATTTTCTGATTATACACTTACAGATAAAGGATTGGAATACTGTCTTAAAAAAGCGGAATACGGCGTTCAGTATGTTCTTAAGACAGAGTTTGCATGCAGCAAGGCAGAGATAATTTCATATCATGATTTATCAGAAAAAGAAATGGATGATGCTGAAGTATACGGAAAAAATATGAGAAACAAATGTAAGAATATAATAGATGAAGCATCAATTTTATACAGAAATAATGGAGAATATCTTGACCAGCTGATTAAAAGGGAGTTTTACAAACAGAAAGAAAGGGATGAAAATGAAAGATGAAAGGATTACATGAAATAAAAGGTATTGAATACGATATATGTGAAACTCAGCAGGAAATATTCAGAGAGTACGCACTAAAAGGATATGATATGGAGGTCTTTACGAAAGAATATCTTGAGTCTGATTTCTGTTGCAGATATATGGACAGACCGGATTCGAGGTTTCAATTAGCAGATGTTGGAGAGTGTTCAGATTTTTTTCTGCCGGAAATAGGTGAAAAATTGAAAAAACATAAGAATGGTAAAATGTTTGACCCTGATGTAGCTGAATGGATGGGATTTACATACCGACAGCTCCAATTGGAAACAGGAATTAAAAGTAAAGAACTTGTAACCAGAATAACATTTTACGATATGTTGAGGCTATATCCTGGTATGCACACAATAGATGAGCTGGATGCGGCTGAACGCATAAGTGAAATGTATAATCTGGTAGACACTTGAGCTTCCGCCCCAGTGGGCCGGGAACCGGGGTAAATGAAGTGGATGGCTCACTCCCATTTCAGGTTAAACCACTTGGGACAGCGAAAATGCTTACACTAAGGGACAGGCTCCAAAACGCAAAACACACATATATTTTTATAAAATGTATTGCTTTTTTCTTAAATGCAGTTAGAATAATATATGAAATAAAGCAACGTGTGATTCACCTGAGTCACACTCTGTATCATCTTTCTCTGTTATAATTCATACTCATATTTAAATTCAATAATTTTTAGCAAAAAATAAAAAAATCTCCCATAATAATAGTAAGATACATTGTATGTAGAACCATTTAAAAAGGAGATAGATATTATGAATAATTTTTTGAATAATTTTCCAGCAAATGAAGACTGGCGTTATCTGAGAGACAGGGACAACCTCATTACGGAATATGCAGACCGTTTGAGAATTTTTTTACCGGAAGATATTGAAGTTATGTTAGCTGACGGCGAATATAAAAGAGCATACGAATCGCTCTGTCAGAGATTTCCCGAAGAAGCTGTCGAGCATGCTAAAAATGGTAAATTAAATCCTGAGGAAGAAATCCTCTTTAATAACGTCGAAATAAAATGTATAAAATCAGGAGAAGAAATATTCACTTCTTCAGATGGAGATATTTGTGATTACTTCATTATTAAAGAGAACACTCTTAATGATGAAGAAAATGTAAGAAAGTTACAGGAATATGAACTTAAAAGATTATATTATATAGCACACCCCGAGGAATTTCAGATAGCTTGTGAGACACTGAAATCATGGGGAATTTATTAATAACATATCATAAACAAATTAACTCTACATACATGTATCCGTTTTATAAAGCTGTACACTAAGCAATTAGTGTGCAGCTTTTTTTCACAGTGTAAAAAATCAGTAAGCTAAGAACATAAGTTCATGAAATGTGAGAAAGTAAATTGAAAAGTTAAGATCAAAATAACGAAGTATATTCGTTAGTATCGCTGCCGCACCGTTGTCTGATGCGGCAGTTTTGCCCCTTACCTCCTGCTCGCAATAAATCCTGCCAGCCACATGACAGCCGATGCAATAATAAATATAAGAACAAATGTATTAACCTGTTCTTTCCATCTCAATGAAAGAACAACTGCGTCACCTATGACGGCTATGATAATTGGCAGAAGCATAAAAAGGTTAACTGCATCATTATTGAATACCCTGTATGCCATATATGCAAAAGCAGCCACAAGCACAAGTGATACGACTGCCTCTGTTATGTGGAATAATCCGGCGTATTTAATATGTGATTTATATACAACCGGAATAGCCATAGAAAAAAATATGAGATACACAAGTGAAAGCCATAGTAATATGCTGTCATCTGCCATTGCATTATTTTTAGCCGTTCTGATCACAAGTGCGGCTATCAGAAATCCGTATGAGGCAAATTGTATTCCGGGGATTGTATATTCGGTATGCACCATTCCTGAGACCAGAATCACGCCGATTGTAATACATATCATCTTTGTGTTAACCTGCGTTCCGCCTGACACAAGTGCCCTAAGGAAATCCCTGTTAATTGTAAATAATAAAATAAAGGATGCTGCAAGCGACAGAATACAGATGCCGTTTACATACCGGCTGAACCCATCTCCCCACATGGAAAGATTTTTATCAGCAAATGAACGTATGAGACTCTGAAGCCTTTCACCAAAAAGAATCAGAAAATAACCCATGATAAGCCAGTTGATTAACATCTTTTGTCCTCCTCCAAAATTTTAATTGATAATAAATTATATCATATATGAATATCAATTTGCTATACAAAAATATATAATATAAGTCCTTTTTTTGGGACATCCAATATGAGATAATTATTATGGGGCAGGGAAAGCAATAAATCAAGGGGCTTGGAACTTATTATAATTAAAACGACTTGGTTATAAAAAACCTAAATTTGGTTATTGACAATCAAAAGGTTTGAATGTATTATAATCATAACATGATGGTTATAAAAAACCAAAGGAGGTTGCGATGTTAGATCTAAGCATTAGAACATTGATAGAAAATGAATATGAGAACGTTGAAAAAAATGGTTATGAAATTGCTTCGCGATTAAGGAACTGTGGTATCTCAAATTATTACCAAGTAGTTGGTGCTGCATATGCTGCATATTTAGCGAAAGCAAATCAATTAGAAGATTTGCAAAGCCTTCTGGATTATATACAGACAGAGTTAGCTGAATCTAGACAATACTTCCTAAGAGATCACCCATCTGATTCGTACTGGATGTGTGTAATTGAGATCTCAAAAATATATACAGTTGAAGCATTATTAGCGGTTGTGCTTTGGATGAATAATTCAATAGATGGAAGACGTTTTGGTGGAGAATCAGAAACTCCAATTAGCATTGTAAAACTTGCATATGGATTGTTAAAACCAGAGCATGAAAATGTAGCAGATTTTTGCAGTGGGACAGGTGTATTTTTGTCATATGCAGCACTAATGAATCGAGATAATCAGTATTATGGTATGGAAATAAATACCTTAGCCAAAGAGATATCGGAAATAAGAATGTCACTATTAGCAGAACAACAGATTATTGAACAAGGATCTGTCTTTACAATGGATGCAACTAAAAAGTTTGATAAGATTTTTAGTGACAGTCCATGGAATGTAAGATCATGGAAAACTAGTTCAGATGAACAAATAGTAAGTGAAATGGAGAAGATGGTTCCAGAACTGAAAAAGGCGACAACAGGAGATTGGCATTTTATAGTTAACGTTGTGGGCCATCTTAATGAAAAGGGAAAAGCTGTAGTAACTTCTTCAAATGGCTTAACATGGAATGGAGGAGTAAGCAAAGCAATCAGAGAAAGAATTATTAAATTAGGTTGGTTAGAAGCTGTAATATCTCTTCCGGCTAATTTGTATCAGACAACTTCAATTCCAACATCAATTATAGTTTTAAGCAAACAAAAGAATGAAAAGATCCGATTAGTTGATGCAAGCGAAATGGCTATAGTAGGACGTCGCCTAAATGAGTTAAATGATAGTGCCATTAATGAAATTCTTGAATTAATGAGTAAGGATTCAGATAACTCAAAGTTGGTATCAGTAGATGAAATTGCAGCACAAGATTATGCGATTAATCCATCTAGATATTTACAGAATGAAGTTCAGGTTGAAAATGGTGTTCCATTTGAGGAGTTGATTGTAAATATTACCAGAGGAGCACAGATAAAAGCATCAGAACTGGATGAATTGGTTTCTGATGAACCAACAGATTTTCAGTATTTAATGCTAGCTAATATTCAAGATGGAATTATAAGTGATGACTTACCATATTTGAAGGAATTGGATAAGAAGCAGGAAAAATACTGCATTAAGAATAATAGTCTTGTTATTTCAAAAAATGGAGCACCTGTAAAGGTGGCTGTTGCAACTGTAGAAGAAGGTCATCAGATATTAGCAAATGGTAATTTGTATGTGATTGAATTAGACACGAATAAAGCTGATCCATATTATGTTAAAGCGTATTTGGAAAGTGAAAATGGTTCAATTGCGCTTTCTAGAGTTACAGTAGGAGCTACACTGCCAAACATTCCAGTAGATGGTTTAAAGAAAATACTTATACCCAATCCGGATATGGATGTACAGAAACAAGTTGCCAATAAGTATTTGGAACAGCTTTCAGAGATTAAACTGTTAAGGAAAAAAATGCAAGCGGCAACAGAAAAGTTAAAAAATATTTTTTCGGAGGAAAATTAAATGTCAGGGAACGATAAGATAAATGCAGTAGGAACAAATATAGCAGAAAAAGCACAGGTTATCTGGAACGTGGCAGATATGTTAAGGGGTCCGTTTAAGCCACACGAATATGGATTGGTAATTCTTCCTATGACAGTAGTGAAGAGATTTCATGATTGTCTATTACCAACACACGATAAGGTAATGCAGGAGTACGAAAAGGTCAAGAATTTTGCAGTTATAGATGGCTTCTTAACAAAAGCGTCAGAATATCAATTCTATAACACAAGCAAATTTACGTTTGATTTGTTACTTGCAGATCCAGAAAATATCGAAGATAACTTTAGAGATTATTTGAATGGATTTTCTGCAAATGTACAGGATGTATTAGCCAAGTTTGACTTTGACAATATTATCAAGCGTATGGTGGAAAGCAATACCTTGTATTTGATTATTAAAGAGTTTAATTCTGATAAGGGATATCTTGGTGCAGATAAAGTCAGTGCAGTGGACTGTGGATATATCTTTGAAGACTTGGTCAGAAGATTTTCGGAGTCCTTTGATGAAGAGGCAGGAGCTCATTTTACTAGCAGAGATATTATTTATCTTATGACCGACTTACTCCTTTGTAATGCAGATCTCTCAAAAGGGGGAAATGTAACTGTCTATGATATGACTATGGGAACAAGTCAGATGTTAAGTTGTATGGAAGAAAGAATTCATGAACTTAACTCAGACATCGAAGTTAATTGTTTTGGACAGGAGTTTAATCCATCGACATATGCAATTGCAAAGGCAGATATGATGATTAGAGGTGGAGATCCTAATAATATGCGTTATGGCGACACATTATCAGAAGATCAGTTCGCTGGATATCAGTTTGAGTATATTATTTCCAACCCTCCATTTGGAATTGACTGGAAACGTGAAGAAAAGAAAGTTAAGGAAGAAGCTACGAAAGGCGAACTTGGCAGATTTGCACCTGGACTTCCTAAAATATCAGATGGACAGATGTTATTTGATTTGAATGGAATATCAAAATTAAAAGAAAACGGACGAATGGCAATTATCCATAATGGCTCATCACTTTTTACTGGAGCAGCAGAATCGGGAGAATCTGAGATTCGTAGATATATCATTGAAAATGACTGGTTGGATGCCATTGTACAGCTTTCAACAGATGTATTTTACAATACTGGAATTACTACATATATCTGGCTGATTTCAAAGAATAAGCCAGAACATAGAAAAGGTAAAGTACAGCTTATTGACGCATCTAAGATGGTTATGGCTCGCAGAAAGAATCTTGGGAATAAGAGAAATGATATTACAGCCGAGGACAGAGATATTATTGTAAAAGCATATGGTGAATTCAAGGATACATCGTATGAAGTGAATGGAAAAGTGTGCGAATCTAAGATTTTTGATAAAGAAGATTTTGGATTCAGAAGGATACAGGTAGAAAGTCCATTGATTGATGAAAATGGTGATATAGTGACAAAGGGGAAGAAAAATCAGCCAGTAGCAGATGCTTCTAAACGTGATTTTGAGAATGTTCCGCTTAAGGAAGACATCGGAGAATATTTTGACAGAGAAGTAAAGCCTTACAACCAGCGGGCTTGGATTGATACGAACAAAACTAAAATCGGATATGAGATTCCATTTACAAGATATTTCTATAAGTATGAGGCTCCTGAGAAGTCGGAAGATATTGCTGCAAGAATAGCTGTTAGAGAAAAGAACATTATGGATTCATTGAATAAATTGTTTGGTGAGAAGGTGTAGGATTTGGCAAGAAAAATGAAAGATTCTGGTGTGGAATGGATTGGAGAAATACCGGAAGATAAGCAATTTGTACGATTGAAATTTTGTGCAGATATTTCAACAGGAAATATGGATACTCAAAATAATAATCCTAATGGAGAATATCTGTTTTATGTACGATCACCAATTGTTGAACATAGTGATACATACACCTTTGATGATGAGAAAGAATCAATCTTAATGGCAGGAGATGGTGTTGGAGCAGGGAAGATTTTTCATTTGGTAAAAGGTAAATATGGATGTCATCAAAGAGTTTATAGAATAGGTAATATTAAAAATTATATTCCAGAGTTTGTAAAGTATTATCTGGAATCATTGTTTTCCAAGTTAATGGACTATGGAAGTGCAAAGTCAACAGTTGATTCTGTAAGATTACCAATGATACAAAATTTCCCTTTGATTACATTTAATAAGTTAGAACAAAGTGCAATTGTGGAATATCTAAATGTTAGGATAGGAGAGATAAATTGTGCCTTGGACGATGCGGCAAATGTAATTGAAGAATATAAAAAATATAAGCAGTCCGTAATAATTAAAGCTGTAACTCATGGGCTGAAAGAAGATGTTCAAAAAAAGCATACTGACAGTAAATGGATTGGAGATATTCCAGAACACTGGGATTATGTTAGAATTGGAACTTTATTTCAAACCGTAGATGAAAGAAACGATGATCCAGATGCACAGTTGTTATCCTTATATACAGCATTAGGTGTAAAACCACGTTCAGAACTTGAAGAACGTGGAAATAAGGCAGTCACTGTTCAGAATTATAAGATTGTTCACAAAAATGATATCATAGTAAATAAACTACTAGCTTGGATGGGCGCTATTGGATATTCTGATTATGAAGGTGTAACCAGTCCGGATTATGATGTGTATAGGGCTAAAGAAGATGCAAATGTTGTTAGAAGTTTTTATAACAATTATTTCAGATATACATGTTTTAACGGAGACTGCTTTAAATACGGACATGGAATTATGCTTATGCGCTGGAGAACTTATCCAGAAGAGTTTCTAAGAATAAAAGTTCCAAATCCACCATACGATGAGCAGGTTGAAATTGCAGAATATTTGGATAAAAAGATTCCTGAGATTGATAAACTTATTTCAGAGAAAGAAGATCTAATTAAGGAATTGGAAAGTTATAAAAAATCTCTGATTTATGAATATGTCACAGGTAAAAAAGAAGTACTTGTAGAGAATGTGAGGTGATACGCATGGATGATAAGAAAATGGAAATAATGATTTCTATGAATTATAAAAATAGTAATGACCTTGTTAGTGATGTCAAAGGAATCATTGAAGCAGCACAGACAATGGTCAATAGGCAAATCAACTCGACTTTGACAAAAAGAAATTGGCTTATCGGATATCGTATTTCAGAAGAAATCACGAAGGATCTTGATAGAAAAGATGTTTATGGCAAGCAGACAATGAAAAATCTTGCAGCTGACTTACAAGGTGTCTATAAAGAAAACTTTGATGTATCAAACTTGTATAAGTTTAAGCAGTTCTATGAAATGTATTCAGACATTTTAGACACTGCGAGTCTAAAATCTTTTGAAAAATTAACATGGTCACATTATCGTGTTCTGCTGCAGGTTAAAGATGACAAAGCAAGATCTTGGTATGAGAAGGAGGCTGCTGAGCAGACATGGAGTGTAAAAACACTCCAAAGAAATATATCATCACAATATTATTATCGAATGCTCAGTAGTCAGAATCCATCTGTCGTTGAAGCAGAAATGAAAGAGCTTACCGCTGACTATCAGAATGATAAGCTGGAATTTATTAAAAATCCAATTATAGCTGAGTTTCTTGGAATGGCTCAAAATACGGACTTTACAGAAAGCAAATTAGAAAAATATATCATCACAAATTTGCAAAGTTTCATTATGGAGCTGGGAAAAGGATATGCATTTGTTGCAAGGCAGCAGCATATCAGAACAGAAAAAGAAGATTATTATATAGACCTTGTGTTCTATAATTATATTTTGAAATGTTTTGTGTTATTTGATTTAAAAACGCAAAAGATTACACATCAGGATGTAGGGCAGATGGATATGTATATTCGCATGTACGATGAACTAAAGCGCGGGGAAGGCGATAACCCTACAATTGGAGTAGTTCTTTGTTCTGATACGGATGAAGATATTGCAAGATATTCGGTGCTTCATGATAGTGATCAGTTATTTATGTCGAAGTATATGTTGTACTTACCTTCAGAAGAGGAATTGAAACAGGAAATTGAAACTCAGAAGATGATATTCGAATTGCAACAGAGTGAAAAAAAGAATTCTGTTACAGATGAGGATAATACAAAACTAGAGTAGAGAAGTAACTTAAATTGTGCAACAACCCGTTGCACAATTTAGAGGTGACGATTATTTATAGAAAAAAGATTATAGACTCGCCGTGTCTAAAATCTTTTGAAAGACAATGAGGTGACAAATGCTATGGGAATAGATGTTACAACAGAAAAACGATTTGAGGAAGATATTGAAAGCTTCTTCCTATCAAATGAGGGTGGTTACACAAAGAATAGAGATAGTTATGATCCGAAATTAGGATTATATGTAGATACATTAATTCGATTTATTAAGACTACACAAGAAAATAGTTGGAAACGATTTACTATGCAGAATGCTGATAATCCAGAGAGAAAGTTTTGCCTTGCATTTAATAATGCATGCGATGCAGATGGCTTGATTTATGTACTTAGACATGGGTTTAAGCATCGTGGTATTACATTTAAAGTATGTTATTTTGCACCTGAATCTGGGTTAAATCAGACACATGCAGAGCATTATGAAATGAATGAAATTACATGTAATAGGCAGTGGTACTATTCAGCGGATAATTCTAATTCTGTTGATATGGTAATTGCAGTCAATGGTATACCTGTTTTTGCATTTGAACTGAAGAATCAGTATACGGGACAGACAGTAGATAATGCGAAGAGACAATGGATGTATGACAGAGATCCAAGAGAGGTATGTTTTCAATTCAATAAGCGTATTTTGGCATACTTTTGTGTTGACCAGACAGAAGTTTGGATGACAACAAAATTAGATGGAAAAGATACCTATTTTCTTCCGTTTAATCAAGGCTCAAATGGTGCTGGAAATAATGGTGGAAAAGGTAATCCGGCAAATCCTAATGGATATCCAACATCTTACCTTTGGGAAAAAGTTTTCCAGAAAGATAGCATGATAGATATTTTGCAAAAGTTTATTCATTTGCAGGTTAAAGAAGATAAAAAACTTTTGGCCAATGGGACAGAGCAGATTGTTAAGAAAAAGACGATTATTTTTCCAAGATATCATCAGCTTGATGTGGTAAGAAAGTTGATTGAAGATGTAAAGGGAAATGGTCCAGGAAAGAATTACCTTATTCAGCATTCGGCAGGGTCTGGTAAGTCAAATTCGATTGCATGGACAGCTTATAGACTGGCATCATTACATAACGAATTAAATCAACCGGTATTTAGCAGCGTTGTTGTTGTAACAGACCGTACGGTGTTAGATGCACAGTTGCAGGAAACAATTTCTAGTTTTGATCATACTCTTGGTGCGGTAGAAACAATTGATGACAAGAAGAAATCTGTTGATTTAAGGAATGCATTGAATAATGGTATTCGTATTATTGTAACAACTTTGCAGAAGTTTCCAGTTATTTATACAGAGGTTGATAAAAGCGAGAAGAAAAATTATGCGATTATCGTAGATGAGGCACATTCTTCTCAGACAGGAAGTTCAGCATTAAAGCTAAAGACTGCGCTTGCAGATACAGAAGAGGCTTTGCGTGAATATGCAGAAATTGAAGGTGTCGCGGAGGATGAAGTAGATAAGAATGATAAAGTAGTACAGGAAATGATAACTCATGGAAAACATAAGAATCTATCATTTTTTGCATTCACAGCTACACCAAAGGGACAAACGCTTGAAATGTTTGGTACGCCAGTTCCTAATGGAGAAGATGGATTCTATCCATTTCATATCTATAGCATGAGACAGGCGATAGAAGAAGGTTTTATTCTAGATGTCTTGCAAAATTATATGACATACAGTACTTGCTTTAAGATAGCTAAGAAAACAGAAGAAAATCCGGAATTGCCAGAGAGCAGAGCTACCAAAGCAATTAAGAAATATGAAAAACTGCATCCATACAATATTAGCCAGAAGGCTGAGATTATTGTAGAGACGTTCCAAGATACGACGAGATATAAAATTGGCGGAAAAGGAAAGATGATGGTTGTCACAGATTCCAGATTGGCAGCAGTCAGATATTTTCATGAGATAAAGAAATATATAGCAGATCATCAATATGATAATATAGATGTATTAGTTGCATTTTCCGGAAACGTTGAAGATGGAGAAGAAGAATATACCGAACCGGGATTAAATGTAAGGAGAGATGGAACTCATATATCAGAATCTCAGACAAAGTCAGAGTTTCATGATAATTTCAATATTCTTGTTGTGGCAGAAAAGTATCAGACTGGATTTGATGAGCCACTGTTACATACTATGATTGTTGATAAGAAATTGAAGAAAGTTAAGGCTGTTCAGACACTTTCGAGACTTAACAGGACATGCCTGGGTAAGGTTGATACATTTATTCTTGACTTTGCAAATACGAAGGAAGAGATATTAGATGCGTTCCAGCCATTCTATCAGGAGACAAGCTTGGAGCAGGAAGTGAATGTTGACCTTATGTATCAAACCCAGCGTGAACTGCGCGACTATGCAATCTATAACGACAATGACATTATTGGTTTTATTGAGGTATGGAATAGACCTGGAACACAAACGAAAAATTCTATGGGACAAATGACAAGTGCTTTGAAGCCGGTAGCAGATCGATACAACTTGAAAAATCCAGAGGAACGTTATCAGTTTAGAAGACAGGCAAGAAGTCTTGTGAAATGGTATAGCTATATATCACAGGTTGTACGTATGTTTGATAAGGAAATGCATCATGAATACCTGTTTCTCAGATATTTAATTGAGCTTATTCCTGCTGAGAAAGAAGAGAATGTGGATCTGGATGGTAAATTGGAACTGGAATATTACAAGCTGAAAAAGACATTTGAAGGTGCTATTCAGTTAGAGAATATGGATGGTCAATACGAGACTGTTACAGATAAGGGCAAACAAGGACTGAAGAAAAAGAGTACCTTGGATGAAATACTAGAAAAGGTAAATGAAAAATTTAAGGGAGATTTTACGGATGCAGACCGAGTTATGCTTGGAACTCTTCACGATAAGTTGGTAAAAGACGAAAAATTGGCTAATTCTGCACGAACAACAGACCCATTAATTTTTATGCAGACTGTATTCCCAAATGCATTTGGAACAGCTGCAATGGACAGCTATATGGAGTCACAGGAGAGTTACCAGTCCTTGTTTGAAGATAAAGCTAAGTATGATGCAATTATGAACGCGTTAGCTGGGGTTATCTATCGAGAGATGAGAGAGCCAGTGAAGAAGTAGCAGAGCATATGATGCCCGGAAAGGATGAAAATGATAATTCAACAACTAAAAGAAAAAATACAGAATTTATTTTTGGGGCATCAGAAAAATGATTGTCCAGAGGAATTAGGATATAGAGACTTGACACCAGAGGCTGATACAAAAAATAGTCAAGAGTACATTAAAGCACTTCATTGGGCTATTGAAAATAAGGAAGTTAAAAATATAGCTCTGTCAGGTCCATATGGATCGGGTAAAAGTAGTGTTATCAAAACATATCTGGAAAAATATCCTAAGACGAAATATTTGCCTATTTCATTAGCGGCATTTTCTACACCAGCAAAAAAACAAAATGGAATAGGAGACAACCCCAATCCTCTTTCCGATGATTGGACATTAGATGATGTTGATGAGAACATAATTGAGGAAGGTATTCTTAAACAACTCTTTTATAAGGTAGATGTAAGAAAGATACCGCAAAGTCGATATAGGAAGATAAAGAAATTATCATATTGGAAAATGTTTTTAGTATTATTAGGCTTGATTGCTACAGTTGTAATTGTGTCTTTGGAAGTTAGACCAGGATTGTGGAAAGATTTTAATAAGACGGTAATAGATAATGGTGAAGATTTTAGTTTGAATGGAATTCTATCATATGTGGTGCTCTTTGTAACATCTGTTGGATTAATTCTATTAGCTACATTGGCACTAAAGTACATAATGTCAAATTTTAGAGTTGCACACATTAATTTGGGTGATAAGGCAAGCCTTTCGAGTGAAGAAAAGCAGGAATCTATATTTGATAAGTCATTAGATGAAATTGCATACTTTTTTGAAAGTACTCAATACGACACCGTCTTTATTGAAGATTTAGATAGATTCAATCAACCCAATATTTTTATAAAATTGCGAGAGCTAAATACTGTTATTAACAATTATGACAATATCAAACGCAAGGTCGTATTTGTATATGCGATTAAAGATGATATGTTTAAAGATGAAGATAGGACAAAGTTTTTTGACTTTATTATTCCAGTAATTCCGTATATTAATGCGACTAACTCTGGCGAAATATTAAGAGATTTACTTGAATTTGAGAAAGATGAAAATGGTATATATAAGAGCAAAAAGTATGATATAACTGATCGTTATATTGGAGAGATTTCTCCATTTATTCAGGATATGAGAGTGCTGACCAATATATGCAATGAATTTCTTGTATACAAGAGAACCTTAAAAATGACTAAGCTGAAAGATCATGAGATGTTCTCAATGATTGCTTTTAAAAATCTTTATCCGAAAGAGTTTGCAGAATTAGAGGCAGAAAAAGGAATCGTTAAGCAGATTTTTAAAGGAAAAAGAGAGTTTGTAGTTGGAAAAAAGATGGGAATTGAAGAGAAAATAGCACCTAAAAAAGAGATTCTTGAAAATGTACATAATGATATACTTTGGGGAATGAGGGACATTAAACATGCATTTCTGGGATTCTTGTCTGACGAAAATGGTACAAGATATCCAGTGTCTGAATTAGAAATAAATAATAGAAGTTATACATATGAGCAAATTATACAGGATAGTTTCGATATCTCTAATTTTGACAATATCAATCAACTCCATATAGGGTATCGTACATCCAATAATTATAATACACAATGGAGTTCATTTAACAACATTAAACAAAAAATGGATAATGGTGGAAAAAAGTATTTGAGCCGAATGCTTGATATACGATATGCTGAAAATTCTAAAAAGCAACAATTAATAGCAGAAATAAATGGACTGGAGAGACAAGTAGTAGAAATCGAAGGATATTCGTTAAGAGAGATAATTGATAACTTTGGAGAATCATTTTTACCAGAACAACTGGAAAAATATGAATTCCTAAAGTTTTTGCTGATAAAAGGATACATAAACGAAAGTTATGCTGATTATATCAATTATTTTCATCCTAATAGCATTACGAAAGATGAAAATGATTATTTGCGTAGTATTCGTATGCGCAATGGAGTCAAGAATTATGGGTTTGAAATTAAAAATCTACAGCAAGTAAGTGATCGAATTTATGATACAGAATATCGACATCCTGAGACATTAAACTATTTATTGACAGATTTTATGCTTACAACTTGTACCAATCAAGAAAATAAAAGATATTATTTCGATGGATTTGAAATGGATAAGAGTAATACCCACTATCAATTTGCAAAAGAATATATTGAACGTGGGCAGAATGTGGGATTGTTTGTAAGTGAATTGTGTAAGTACTATATCCATATATGGAAATGCGTTTTAGAAGATGTTACATTATCAGATGAGGTCAAATACAAATATCTGGAACTTATATTCAATAATGCAACGATGCCGCAGATTGAAAATATCAATGAAGCGGATAATTCAAATTGTATAAAGAATTTCATTGTGGAGGATGAAAACTCGCTGGCTATGTTAAATGGTGTGTCATCCGATGTGATGATTGAATTTATTTCGGAACAGTCTGTAGCATTTTGCAAAGTGAATAATACAGGAGCTGATAAGCAAGTTCTTGAATTCATATATAAAAACAATATGTATGAACTGAACCGTGACATGATAGCATCTGTGATAGGATTTTACCATCCTGAGTTGGAAGATGAACTTAGCAAATCACACTATACAACACTTATAAAGGCCAATAATGATGTTTTAAATACGAGAATTTGGGGATCTTTTGAAGAGTATGTAAATCTGTTTGTATTGGGAATAGCGGAAAATACAGCGGAGGATATTGAAACGGTAGAGGATATTATTGAACGTTTGGCAAATATAAATGTGGATCTTATTTTCGAGGTATTGGATAAAGAACAAGTTAGCTGGGCAGATTTTAATGAATGCTGTACAAATGATGTTGAAAAAGATATAAAGAAAAAGATTTGGAATTATTTGCTTCAAAATCAACGTATTTACGCTACATGGAACAATTTTGATGCGTATTATACAGAATTTGGTCTTACATCAGAGCTTTCTACTTGGGTTAATAAAATATGCAAAGACATTGTACATACTGAAATAACAGGTAATATTAATGATGATTGCATAAAGAAGATTATCACAAATTCAGAAATTTTACTCCAGACTGTGGAACAGATAGCAGATAATTATGAGTGTAAAGCTGAAATTGAGTTTGATTTGTCAAAACTCTCAGAGGAAAAAATCAATCTGCTGATTGAAAAACAGTTTATCAGATATTCAGTATCAATAACACAGAAGATAAAGAGTCAGGCAATAGGCAGCTTTACAGTATACTGTGAGCAGTATATTGATGATTTTATGAATGATTTAGCATCAGTTTCATTAAATGAAAATGAAATTATATTGTTATTAGATGATATCAAAATTGATAACAAATTTAAACCAGAGATACTGAAAAAAATATCTGCAAGTAGTATGACCGAGAAATTAGCAAAGGTCATTGCTGATAATAAGTTTAAAGCAGAAAAAACGTATGTGACGAATGCTTGGAACAAGTTGTTGGATGTAGATAAGCAAATGTTACTTATCAATCATTTGCTAACATATGATATCTCAGAAATTCCAAACCTTTTAAAAACCATTGGAAAGGAATGGAGCAGACTTAGTGATAATAAATCCAGACACAAAGAGGAGATTTCGATAGATTCAGCTGGTAATAATAAAAAATTATTAGCTGAATTACAGAACAAGGGATATATCACGAGTTACACAGAGAAGAAGGATAAGGTACATACTTTCTTTGAGGTTTGGGTGAAACAACAATAACAACAGGAGGATAGGATATGTCAAAATTAAATATAGACCAGCAAACAATAAAGGAATTGTTTTCCAATAAGAGATCAGATTTTTTAATACCAGATTATCAAAGACCATATGCATGGGAGGAAACAGAATGTCAAACATTGTGGGATGATATATTTATGTTTGCGTTCCCGGAAAATGATTATACAAAATTTGATAGTGATAATGATGAGTATTTTCTTGGTCCTATTGTTACTTTTAAGAATGATGCAGGTAAACTGGAGATAATTGATGGACAGCAAAGATTAACAACACTGATGTTGTTACTTAGGGCATTCTACTCAAAATTTGGAAATATGAAAGATCCATATGCGGTAAAAACCAGTGAGGATATTTCAACCTGTATATGGAAAACAAATGAGTTTGGACAGCCAGACAAAAATAAGTTAAAAATTGATTCGGAAGTATCTACTGATGATGACAAGGAAGAATTTTTAACTATTTTAAAGACAGGACTGATAGATGTAAATCACAAAAGTAGATATGCTCGTACATACAGATTCTTTCAAGATAAGATAAATGAATTTCTGCAAGAGTATCCAGCTTATTTTGCTTATCTTCCAACAAGAATATTGAATAACTGTATTCTGTTACCGATTGAGGCTGAATCACAAGACACTGCACTTCGAATATTCTCAACATTGAATGATAGAGGAAAGCCATTATCAGATACGGATATTTTTAAAGCACAGTTTTATAAGCATTATAGTAGCCTTGGAGAAAAGGATCAGTTTATTCGAAGATGGAAGGATTTGGAGGCAGTATGCGATGAAATTTTTGCAGCTCCATCGGGGTCTCCTATGGATGAACTATTTACAAGATATATGTATTACGAAAGAGCGAAACAGGGAATTAAGAATACAACGACAGAAGCTCTTAGAAAATTTTATGAAAAAGATTCATATGCACTATTGAAGAAGAATGAGACTTTGGATAACTTGGAATTTTTAGCAGAATTTTGGAGAAAAGTATCGGTACAGGATGAAGGTTTCTCAGACAGGGTTTTGAAAACGTTGTTTGTGTTAAATTATGCACCTAATGGTATGTGGACATATTTGGTCTCTGTATATTTTATACAAAATAAAGAAGCAGACGGATCTCTGAATGAGGAAAGGTTTTATGTATTCCTTAATAAAATAACAGCTTTCATATTTGGATATGCATTTATAAGACCAGGTGTGAATGCATTAAGAAGTCCGGTTTATCCGGAAATGATAAATATAGTTTCAGATTTACCGGTTACATTTGTGGGATATGAATTTGATATTGATAATGTAAGAAATATTATGAGTAGCTATGTGTTTACAAATGGTAGGCCAATCACGAAATCAATTCTTGCATGGTGGGCGTACACAGATGCTAGTCAGGAGCTAATCTCATTAGACACAAATTTGGAGATAGAGCATATTTATCCTAAAAAGAGGCAGGAAAACGAAGAATCACTGTGCGATAAGAGTAGTTTAGAGTCGTTGGGAAATAAGGCATTGCTGGAGAAGAATATTAATATAAGAGCATCAGATTATAGATTTACTGACAAAATAAAATATTATCAAGGATACACGACTTCCAGTGGAAAACAGAAGACTGGGACAAAGGTTTATGAACTGCAAAAACTGTCAAACTCAGTGAATGATTATACAGAGAAGGATATAGTGGATAGAAAGAATCGTATTATTGAGGGATTTCTACATTATCTTGAGAAAAATGAACTCATGGATAAATAATATTCAGAGTATTATAAGTCGCAAAATTGAAGGCAGTTTTGGACATTGAGAAAAGACAAAGGAGATGACAAGAGTGAAGTTATTGCTTATACAGCTTAGTGATATGCATTTTGAAAATACTGAGCAAACACACAGTATAAAAATAGATAAGATGATTTCAGCAATTAAAGCTAATGCCGATGCAGAAGAATGTATTATCATAATCTCAGGTGACTTAGCAGCTAAGGGTAAAAAAACAGATTATCAATTTGTGAAAGGATTTATAATTGCATTACTCCGAGCTTTAAACGAAAATGGATATAAGAACAGAAAAATACATATATTGTCTGTTCCAGGAAATCATGATATAGATTATACGTCATTAGATATAACAATAAAAGATATTATTAAAGCATATGATGATGGAACAATTGAAGAATTAAAATCAAATTATATCGAAAGTATGAAAAATTACTTTTTATATGCTACAGAAAATGAATGCTTTAACGAAGATAAAATAGTTTCTAAAAAAGTGTTGGATTATAATGGGAAAAAAGTTGGATTTGTATTACTTAATACCGCTCCGCTATCTTTATTAGGTGGAAATGCAGAAGATATGGGAAATCATTATCTGTCTGAGTCAGAATTGAAGAAAATAGATGATGCAACAGATGCAGATATTAATATACTTGTTTTGCATCACAGTATAGAGTGGTTGAGAACTAGCTACAAAGAAAAAATGCGAAAGAGTATTACAAAAAAATATTCTTTAGTTCTATCAGGACATGAACATTCTTCACTGGGGCAAAGCAGTTGCATTGATAATAATGGAACTGTGCAGTTTATTCAGGGAAATGCATTATATGGATTTACTGATGAAGGAAATGGTTTTTGTACGCTTACCATTGATTTTGATAATTTTACAATAGAAGGGTTTTCATATATATGGAAAAATAATTTGTATGTACCAAATAAAATAATAGATACGAGACTTCGAACAACAGTATCAGAAGAGATAGAATTGTTACAAGGTTTCAAAAAACAATTGTTATGTGATTCTACTAATAGAAAGGTTGATGAGTATTATGTATTCCCTGGTATTACATACAATATGTTGGATGAAAATGATAATATTCAAAGATTTGATATTGATGATGAAAGAAATCTGTTTGATTTTTTGAATAATAGATCATATACGGTTATTACTGGTAAACATAAATCTGGAAAATCACTTTTGGCAAAGCGTTTGTTTAGATATTTTTATGAGAAGGGAAAGAAGCCGCTCTTTATTGAAGCAAGTAGTATTAACAAGAAAAGAATAGAAAGAACTATAGATTATATTTTTGGCGAGGAATATGCAACAGACGATTATGCATATGAAAAATATAAACAGTTAGAGAAATCTCAGAGGGTAGCAATAATTGATGAAGCCGATATGCTTCCAACGCAGACATTAGAAACATTAGTGAGCTTTTTGGGACAATCAATGGGACAAATTATAGTCTTTAGTGAAGACAAGCTAAACTTGAATGTTCGAAAGCAGGTAGTCGAAACTTTAGTTGATGAAAATGAGCTGACCTTGAATATAAAATCATTTTTATATGATAAAAGAAAAGTGTTAATTGGTAATATACTCCAAAATTCTGATAAGGAATACGATGTTGAAAAGGAAACTGCAAAAATAAATGACTTGATAAATATGCAAGTGAAATATTTTAATTTAGATCCAGAATTCATTATAAGCTTTGTAAAGCAATATGAAACAGATATTAATTTTAAATTTACAGCTGGTATGAATGTATTTAATGTGGTATATGAAAGCAGTATTAGAAATCAGATAATTGCCAATTCGGGTGATGTTGACCCAACACATATGATAAATGTGTTAAGAGAACTTGCGTACAATATGCATTTCGGAAAGAAAACTAGTGTTAGTATTGAAGAGATTAGCCAAATAGCTGAGGTATACAAGAAAGAATATCGACAAATTGTAAACATTAAGTCTTTCTTGGATGCAGTTCTTAGTGCAAAAATATTGATAGAGAATAATAATGAATATAGATTTAGAGATCATACAATTATTGCGTATTTTGTAGCACAAGCATTAAATCAAAAATATTATCAGGATGAGGATATAAAAGATAATTTAGATGAATTATTAAGGAATTTGTGCTTTAGCATTAATAGCGATATTGTTTTATTTCTGGCTTTAATTACAAATAATCCTAAATTTGTAAATATCATTATCGAGGGAGCACAAAAGCATTTTGAAAGTCAGGAAGAACTTTCGTTTGACAGGAAAAATGTGGAATATATTCTTAATACAAAACTACCAATAAAAGATTCTTTGCCAGACAAGGAGGAAAGAAAGCAAAGAGAAAATGAGATAGCCAAACAAGAGGAAAATGCTAAGTTGGCAGACTTGATTGAATTGGTAAATGAATATGACTACACTGAAGAAGATTTGAAAAAGATTGAGAATCAGATAATGATATCATTTAAGTATTTGGAAATATTGTCTAAGACATTGCCGGCTTTTTGTCAAAATATGAAAGCTGATCAACAAGATAGACTTGTTGAATTGATATATCGTTGTCCAAATCAATTTCTATATACGATATTAAAGGATATAGGCGAAAATTTTGATGAGTTTACTAATGATTTATATAGTGAAATATCAATCTTACGAAAGGAAAGAAATGTTGCAGAGATCAGTTTACAAAGTGTGCGAAGAGTACTGGAACAAATATCTTCTGTTTTAGTAATTGCATTATATCAGTTGGTAGCATCCACTTGTACTAACGAGCAAAGTATACTTGCGTTAAATGAATTTAACAGTAAAAATAATTCGAATTATGAACTGCAAAATCTTATGATGTGTGCACGAATAGATGATATAGTATCTTTTTCTAAGAAGGTAAAAATATTAGATAAGAAATTGGAAAATAATCTTTCTAAATCAATAATAAGATTTACAGTTCGAGATTATTTTTTGAGAAATAGTAGTATGGATTTACATGGAGAAGCTCAGTCCTTAATGGATCAATTTTTTGCTGGATCGACCAGAAAAAATATTCAAATGAATATGGCGAAAAAGAGATTAAGTGATAAAGACCGTACCTAGGGCTTTTCACTATAGTAGATTAAGCCCAACTACAATAGTGTTTCGTTTAAGTACGGTCAGCTATAGTATATGAGATTTTGACGAAAATATTCGTATATCAATAATAGATATTCAACGCTGTTTCGACAGCAATCTGCATTCCAATAGTAGTATAATAAATCTATCTTACAATTTGCATGAAAATACAACCCTCAGGTTTCTGTCCCGCATTATTTTTTAACAAATTGGAGGTAGTATTATGAAGAAAAAGTTTAGAGTAAGTAGTCTTATCAAAGGTATTGCAGTCGTATATTGTCTGGTTGGATTTGTATTGTTTGTAGTTTGCATAGCAATCAGTGTGAGCCACGATATTTCACTGTATAGAAATTTTGAATCAGCAATATCTATTTATAACTACGGAACATTGGAAACTGCAGGTATAATATGTCAGATGATTGCTATTCTTTTTAGGACAGCACTGATTTACGGATTTGGTATTATTGTAAATATGGCAGAAGAGTACCTTGACAGCCGAAAACATACGGATTAGATCACTGTGTGAATCTACGACAATTTAGCCAGTGCCACATATAGCTGGGATATTTTATACCATGTGGCATAATCGACGGTGCCGGTAACGGGCATGTTGAAGGTCTCCTGGAATTCGCTGACGGAAGCTGCTGTGTCCTTACCGTAGATTCCGTCAACAGTAAGAGGAGGTATGTTGCTGTAGGTACGGCGGATGAGGGAAAGCTGTTCCTGAATGGTGGTGACAGGAGGACCGTATGAACCGATTTCAAGGGTGTATCCGGGGTATGAGACAGGGATGCCCTCAATTATTTCGGCAGTGTTTATATATATGTCGCTGCCGTAGTAATTACGAAGAATCTGGAGAGCGGTTTTGCCGTCATCCCCAAGAGACTTGGAACCCCACTGGCTGAGACCGCTGCAGGTAGTCCTTTTGCCGTCGCAGTATTGGGTGAGGATTGGCTGTTTGACATCGGGACGGGATACATAATTTGAGAAATATTCATCAACAACATTGGAGATGGTGTCGAAAATATTACGCTTATTAATCCACTTATGGTCAAAAGCGGTAGAAGATGTAATGGTAAAATAATAACCTTTATTGCGGTACCATTCGGTGTATACACGGTTCAGGGTAAAAGAAATAATGGCAATTACATTGGCTTTGATGGTTTCTCTGGGCCATGTAGGGTATATTTCGCTGCTGGCAACATTTTTTATATAATCGGCAAATGGAACGTAGTAGTCCGTTGCTGTCGAGTCGGATGGGACACCGTCATGGACAACAATAGTTTCGGGTACCACAACACGGTCAAGAACAATTTCACCGGTGTTTTCAATGGGTTTTATCTCGGCCTCAGGAATTTTTGGAGGATAGTTGCCGATTAGTGTATTGGGACCAATGTTATAATTGCCGGGATTTCCTGTAAGAATAATATTTTGTATTGATAATATTCCGGAAAAAATATTTGTACCGGTAATGGAAACCGGGGCAAAACCCGGAGCAGAAGCTACAATATTATACATGGAGTAAGGTATGATAATGCCGGGAGTTTCACTGATGCTCTGTGGTGGAGCCGGCAGTTCGATTTGTTCTGTCTGACCTATGGAATTGGTTTCTGCGACGTCAACTGGGTTTTCTTCATCCGTACCTTCGTAGATGCTGACGGTTGCATCAATGGGAATTCCTTCTTCATTTGTGATATTAACCTTTAAAAAGCCGGTTTCATCATTTTTATAAAGCATAATTTTAACCTTTCCGGATATTATAATTCATATTGCCGCGATGCAAAATTAATCACAAATGACAGCATCGATGCTTACATGATATTATATGATGAAAAAAATATTTGTTGAGTACAATTTGCATCTTGAAATCAGCCGGATTTTATGGTAAAATTTCTACAATTTGAAGAAAAAAGCGCTATCAGTATGTTTAGTTGTTTTTTTTTTGCCTAAATAAATAATACATGTGAAAGGTTTGAAGGTGTGAAGATGAAAGCATTTTTGATTCTAAGTGACGGAAATGTCTTTGAAGGTACAAGCATTGGAGCTGAGAGAGAAGTAATCAGTGAAATTGTTTTTAATACCTCAATGACAGGATATTTAGAGGTTCTTACAGATCCATCATATGCCGGACAGGCAGTAGTTATGACATATCCATTAATTGGCAATTATGGTATTTGCTATGCTGATGAGGAATCAGGCAGACCATGGCCTGACGGTTTTATTGTCCGAGAACTTTCACGTGTTCCAAGTAACTTCCGTAGTGAAGATTCTATACAAAATTTTCTTAAAGAAAATAACATTCCGGGTATTGCAGGTATTGATACCCGTGCTCTTACCAAGATTCTCAGGGAAAAGGGTACTATGAACGGAATGATTACCACCAATGAGAATTATAATCTTGATGAGATTCTCCCTAAATTAAAAGAATATACCACAGGCAAGGTTGTTGAAAAAGTAACCTGTGAAGAGAAATATGTACTTCCCGGTGATGGATTTAAGGTTGCACTTATGGATTTCGGTGCCAAGAGAAATATTGCAAGATCCCTTAATAAGAGAGGCTGTGAGGTAACTGTTTATCCTGCTTTAACCACAGCAGAAGAAATCCTTGCAGCTAATCCTGACGGAATAATGCTTTCTAACGGCCCGGGAGACCCTAAGGAATGTGTTTCTATTATTAAGGAAATCAAGAAATTATATGATTCGGATGTTCCTATTTTTGCAATTTGTCTCGGACATCAGCTTATGGCACTTGCCACAGGCGCTGATACACATAAGATGAAATACGGACACAGAGGAGCTAATCATCCGGTTAAGGATCTTCAGACCGGTAAGGTATATATCTCATCACAGAACCATGGATATGTTGTTGATATGGATACACTTGATGATAAGATTGCAAGACCTGCATTTATCAATGTTAATGACAAGACCAATGAAGGTCTTGAATATGTAGGTAAGAACATCTTTACAGTCCAGTTCCATCCGGAAGCCTGTGCAGGCCCTAAGGATTCGGATTATCTTTTTGACAGATTCATGAATATGATGAAGAAAGGCAGGGATTAATTATGCCAAAGAATAAAGACATAAAAAAAGTATTAGTAATCGGTTCAGGTCCTATTGTAATCGGTCAGGCTGCCGAATTTGACTATGCGGGAACACAGGCATGTCGTTCTCTTAAAGAAGAAGGCATGGAGGTTGTTCTTGTGAACTCTAACCCTGCCACAATCATGACTGATAAAAATATTGCTGATGAAGTCTACATTGAGCCATTGACAGTTAAGTCACTTGAGCAGATTATTCTCAAGGAGAAACCGGACAGTATTCTTCCTACACTCGGTGGACAGGCAGGTCTTAACCTTGCAATGGAAATTGCTGAGACAGGTTTCCTTGAAGAACATAATGTTAAATTAATCGGTACAACTGCTGAGACAATCAGGAAGGCAGAAGACAGACTTGAATTTAAGACAACAATGGAAAAAATCGGAGAGCCTTGTGCACCTTCTCTTGTTGTTGAGAACGTTGAAGACGGTATTGCTTTTGCCAACCAGATTGGTTACCCTGTAGTTCTCCGTCCGGCATATACACTCGGTGGAAGCGGCGGCGGTATTGCTAAGAACGAAGAAGAACTTATCGACATTCTTTCCAATGGTTTAAGATTAAGCCGTGTAGGCCAGGTACTTGTTGAAAGATGTATCGCAGGATGGAAGGAAATCGAATACGAAGTAATGCGTGATGCCAACGGAACCTGTATTACAGTATGTAATATGGAAAATATTGACCCTGTCGGAGTACACACAGGTGACAGTATTGTAGTTGCACCTTCACAGACACTGTCTGATAAGGAATACCAGATGCTTCGTTCATCAGCTCTTAATATTATTGACGAACTTAAAATAACAGGCGGATGTAATGTACAGTTTGCACTTCATCCAACAAGTTTTGAATATTGCGTTATCGAAGTTAATCCTCGTGTAAGCCGTTCATCAGCCCTTGCTTCCAAAGCAACAGGTTATCCTATTGCCAAGGTTGCGGCTAAGATAGCACTCGGCTATAACCTTGATGAGATACCTAATGCAATTACACATAAGACATTTGCAAGTTTTGAGCCTGCTCTTGACTATTGCGTAGTTAAGATACCAAGACTTCCTTTTGATAAATTTATTACTGCTTCAAGAAAGCTTACGACACAGATGAAGGCAACCGGTGAGGTCATGAGTATCTGCACTAACTTTGAAGGCGCACTTATGAAGGCTATCCGTTCACTTGAACAGCACGTTGATTCGCTTATGAACGATGATTACTCATCATATTCTGATGATGATATTATAGAACTTCTTCACAACATTGATGATAAGCGTATGTATGTTGTTGCAGAGGCTTTAAGAAGAGGCATTTCTTACGATACAATCCATGATATTACCATGATTGATAAGTGGTTTATCGATAAATTCCACATTATCGTTGAAATGGAAAACCGCCTCAAGACAGAAGAACTTACCAAAGAACTTCTTGCTGAAGCAAAGAGAATTGAATTCCCTGACGTTGTTATCGGAAGACTTACAGGCAGGACAGAAAAAGAAATTAAGGCTTTAAGGGATGAATATGGTATTCATGCGGCATTTAAGATGGTTGATACCTGTGCTGCCGAATTTGAGGCTTCAACACCTTACTACTATTCATGCTACAGCTCAGAAAACGAAGTTATTGAGACTAAGCCTGAGAAAAAAGTCCTTGTACTCGGTTCAGGTCCTATAAGAATCGGACAGGGTATCGAATTTGACTATTGTTCGGTTCACAGTACATGGGCATTCAAGGCTGAAGGATATGAGACAATCATTATCAATAATAACCCTGAAACAGTAAGTACCGACTTTGATATAGCTGACAAACTTTATTTTGAACCATTGACACCTGAGGATGTTGAAAGCATTGTTGAACTTGAACATCCGGACGGAGCTGTTGTACAGTTCGGTGGACAGACAGCCATTAAGCTCACAAAAGCATTAATGGAAATGGGCGTTCCAATCCTCGGTACGAGCGCAGAAGATGTTGATGCGGCAGAAGACAGAGAGCTTTTTGATGAGATTCTTGAACAGACAGGAATTCCAAGAGCAGCAGGAAAGACAGTATTCACTACAGAAGAAGCTCTTGAGGCAGCTAATGAATTAGGTTATCCTGTTCTTGTAAGACCTTCCTATGTCCTTGGCGGACAGGGTATGCAGATTGCCATAAGCGACAAAGATATTGTTGAATTTATGGAAATCATTAACAGACAGGTTCAGGAACATCCAATCCTTGTTGATAAATACCTTATGGGTAAGGAAATTGAAGTTGATGCCGTTTGTGACGGAGAAGATATTTTAATCCCCGGTATTATGGAGCATATTGAAAGAGCCGGTATCCATTCAGGAGACAGTATTTCAGTATATCCTGCCCAGAGTATTTCACAGAAAATTGTGGATATGCTTGAAGATTATACAATTAAGCTTGCAAGAGCTTTACATGTAAAAGGTCTTATTAATATCCAGTTTATCGTATACAATGACCAGGTATATGTAATAGAGGTTAATCCACGTTCTTCAAGAACTGTTCCATATATAAGCAAAGTTACAGGTATTCCTATTGTAAAACTTGCTACACAGGTTATTATCGGTAATACAATCAAAGGTCTTGGCTATACACCCGGACTTCAGAAGAAAGCAGACTACATTGCTATCAAGATGCCTGTATTCTCATTTGAAAAGATTCGCGGCGCTGATATCAGCCTTGGACCGGAAATGAAATCGACAGGTGAATGTCTTGGTATAGCAAAAGATTTTAACGAAGCATTATACAAAGCCTTTGTAGGTGCAGGCGTTAATCTTCCAAAACATAAACAGATGATTATGACAGTTAATGACCATGAGCAGAAAGATGCTCTTTCGGTTGCAAAACGTTTTGCAGCTCTTGGATATACAATTTATGCGACAAGAGGTACAGCACGTTATTTCAATGAAAACGGCGTTGAGGCAATTAAGATCAATAAGGTTGAACAGGAATCACCAACACTTCTTGACCTTATTCTTGACCACAAGATTGACCTTGTTATCGATATACCTGAGAACGGTATTGAAAAGAGCCACGATGGTTTCATTATCAGAAGACATGCAATCGAGACCGGTGTAAACGTTCTTACATCACTTGATACAGCCAATGCATTGCTTACAAGTCTTGAATGTCAGGCAACACAGTCAATGACACCGATTGATATAGCAACAATTTAATTGTTATGGAATAATTAAGAATTTCTAATGACAGCTATGAGTTTATCTGGGATTACCGGAATCCTCTCATAGCTGTTTTAACGTTAAAATTTCTTTACAACCGTAAATATGAAAAGTATAATGGAACATAACCAACGGAGGAATAATTTTTATGAAAAAAATATTAGACCAGATTACAGAAATAGTCGGAAATGCTTTTAAACAATGCGGCTATGATGATAAATACGGAAAGACAGGAATATCCAACAGACCTGATTTATGTGAATATCAGTGCAACGGAGCAATGGCAGCAGCAAAGGAATATAAGAAAGCACCATTTATGATTGGTGATGAAGTGGTTGCAATTTTACAGGACAACAGTGCCTTTGAGAAGGTTGAATGTATCAAACCGGGCTTTATCAACATGGTAATGAGCGCAGATTTTATAGGTGGTTATGTTCGTGCCATGGCTTTGGAAGATAAGTTTGGATGCGACTGTGAACCTAAGGATGAGACGGTATTTGTTGATTACGGCGGAGCCAATGTAGCCAAACCTCTTCATATCGGACATCTTCGTTCGGCAGTAATCGGCGAAAGTGTAAAAAGAATCTGCAAATTTGCAGGTTACAAGACAATAGGTGATGTTCATCTTGGCGACTGGGGTCTCCAGATGGGACTCATTATTACAGAACTCAAAGAACGTAAACCGGATTTACCATATTTTGATGATAATTTCACAGGTGAATATCCGGCGGAAGCGCCTTTTACAATATCAGAACTTGAGGAAATTTATCCATGTGCCAGCGGCAAATCAAAAGAAGATGCCGAATATAAGAAATCGGCTCAGAATGCCACATATCTTTTACAGAACGGTCACAGAGGATACACAGCCCTCTGGAAACACATTATCAATGTGTCGGTTGCTGATTTGAAAAAAAATTATGACAACCTTAATGTCCATTTCGATTTATGGAAGGGTGAAAGTGATGCCCAGCCATATATTGCCGATATGGTTAAGGATATGGTAGACAGGGGGATAGCCCATGAAAGCCAGGGTGCCATTGTTGTAGACATAGCCGAGGAAAATGACAGCAGGGAGCTTCCTCCATGTATCATTCAGAAATCGGACGGAGCAGCCAATTACGAGACCTCCGACCTTGCGACACTTATCGAGAGGGAAAAATTATATGCACCTAAGTCATACATTTACCTTGCAGATAAGAGACAGGAACTTCACTATACACAGTTTTTCCGTGTGGCAAGAAAAGCAGGAATCGTATCTCCTGATACAGAACTTAAGTTCATCGGTTTCGGTACGATGAACGGCAGTGACGGCAAACCTTTCAAGACAAGACAGGGCGGTGTACTGCGTCTTGAATACCTCATAAAAGAAATTGAAGACAAGGTATACGAAAAAATCATGGCTAACCGTACCGTGGATGAGAGTGAAGCCAGAAATACAGCTAAGATGGTAGGACTTGCCGCATTAAAATATGGTGATTTGTCCAATCAGGCATCTAAGGATTATGTATTTGATATTGATCGTTTCACCTCTTTTGAGGGAGACACAGGTCCATATATCCTTTACACAATTGTACGAATTAAATCTATTCTTAAAAAATATGAAAATGCAGGAGGCGTGGTGTCAGGTATCCATACTGCTAACCCTGAGAGCGAGAGCGAACGTTCACTTATGCTTGTGCTCACAGGCATGCAGGATATGATTAAGACAGCATATGAAGAAAGTGCACCTCACAAAATTTGTAAATTCATATATGATCTTTCCAATGCTTTTAACCATTTTTATCATGAAACAAAGATTCTTTCAGAAGAAGATGAAAATAAAAAGAAAGGTTATATTGCACTTATAAAACTTACAAAAGATGTGTTAGAGACATGTGTTGACTTGCTTGGTATCGAAGCACCGGAGAGAATGTAATGTCAAAAGCAAAGGATTTAACAACAGGAAAACCAATCAGCCTTATGATAAAATATGCAATCCCTGTGCTGATTGGCAATCTTGTACAGCAGATATATAATTTTGCCGACACAATTATTGTCGGACAATGTCTTGGAAACAGTACATTGGCTGCCGTAGGTAATACCGGGTCAATGTTTTTCCTTGTCAATGGGTTTGTTATAGGAATAACAAGCGGTTTTTCGGTCCATATAGCACAATGCTTTGGGGCAAAAGATTATGACAGGATGCGTAATTCCGTATGTAATGCCATTATGTTGTGGTCCGGAATCACATTGTTTATCACTTTACTTTCGGTGCTGATAACCAAGCCGGTTCTAAGGCTTATTAACACACCGGACGGTATTTTTGATATGTCCTATAATTATATCGTTATTATTTTTGCAGGAATAGCTGCACCTATGCTATACAATGCCGTTTCGTGTATACTAAGGGCTCTTGGTGACAGCAAAACCCCGCTTTATTTCCTGATTTTTTCAGCACTCCTTAACATCGGTCTGGATTTGCTTTTTATAGTCGTATTTAATTGGGGCGTTGCAGGTGCCGCCATTGCTACAGTGCTTGCACAGCTTGTTGCCGGAATTGCGTGTATCGTATATATTTCCGTTAAGTTCCCTGTTCTTCATATAAAGAAAGAAGATTTTAAAATTAATCCGGGAATTATAAAGACACACCTTACCATAGGACTTCCGATGGCGTTCCAGTTTTCGGTTACGGCAATCGGAACAATCATCCTACAGGGTGCCGTAAATGTATTTGGCGAGAATTACATTGCCGCTTTTACGGCTTCCAGTAAAACGGAACAGCTTATCATGCAGTTTGGCATATCGGGTGGCGTAACAGTTGCAAATTTTGTCGGTCAGAATGTAGGTGCCGGCAGATATGACAGGATTAAAAACGGAATATTGAAATGGAGTCTTTTTACGGTTGGAAGCGCAGTTTTATGTATGGGTGTTATTTTCATTTTCGGCAGACCAATCAGCCGGCTTTTCATAAAAGGCGGGGATGAATTAATACTTTCCTATGCAATGACTTATCTCCATATTTCAATGTTTTTCTATATCCCATTGTTCCAGATTTTTATTTTCAGAAATGCTCTTCAGGCAATGGGTAAGACAACAATGCCGTTACTTGCGGGATTTTTTGAACTTGGAGCAAGGTCTATAGTCGCATACACGCTTCCAAAAGCGATAGGTTTTTCCGGTGTATGTTTTGCCGGTCCGGTTGCATGGGTATGTGCTGCCGTACCGCTTATTATTACTTATATAATTTATATGAAAAAATTTAAGAAAAAAGGGTATTTTAATACTCAATTTAGTTGACAAATACCCCCTAAAAATCCGATAATAGAGGTAGCTTAATTTTGAGACTATTTGAACGGAGAGGGTCAGACATGAAAGATAAAGACAAACATGGATTTGGTACTTTCGGTGCCATAGTATTAGGAGTTACGGCAGTTGCAACAGCAATTGTGGCAGTCAGCAAGAGCAAGAAGAAAAAGCAGAGTTTAAACAGTTTCCTGAAGGATGAACTTGTCAAACTTCCGCTTTTTAGTAAGAACGAATCCCACCACGCTAAGAAAAGCGCAGCAGACGAGGACGACATTTTTGTGGATGAGGACAACGAACCACAGAATGACAAAGCCACATCTTTTTACGATGAAGACATTTCTTACGAAGAAGATGAGGAATTCCAGTCAGTATCCAAGGCAAAGCCTATCGTGGATTTCAAACCAAAGCGCGAAGAAGCAGAGAAACCTGCCGAGGCACAGGATGCAGCCGGGGAGCCGGAAGCAACAGATGTGCAGGATGTAGCCGAGGAGCCGGAAACAGCAGATGTGCAGGATGTAACTGAGGAACCGGAAACAGCAGATGTGCAGGATGTAGTCAGGGAGCTGGAAACAGCAGATGTGCAGGATGTAGCAGAGGAGCCGGAAGCAGCAGGTGTGCAGGATGTAGCAGAGGAGCCGGAAGCAGCAGATGTGCAGGATGTAGCTGAGGAACCGGAAACATCAGATGTGCAGGATGTAGTCAGGGAGCCGGAAACAGCAGGTGTGCAGGATGTAGCCGAGGAGCCGGAAGCAGCAGGTGTGCAGGATGTAGCAGAGGAGCCGGAAACAGCAGATGTGCAGGATGTAACTGAGGAGCCGGAAACAGAACCTGATGATACGTTTGTATTTGAGTCAGTGGTTGTTGGCAGGGAGTCAGTTAAAGACGAGCCTGTTGATATATCTGATAAGAAACTTGACAGGGAATTTATTGCAGAACCGGTTGATGCAGAACCGGTGAGAGATAATTTTGTATTAAATGATGAAGATTTTTCGGACGAAGTTCAGGAAATAGAAATCGATGATGTTACCGCTGAACCGGCAGAAGAAAAGGTTACAGAGCTTGAAAAAGAAGATGGTCCGGTATCAGCAGGTAAATATGATGATGTTAGTTCAGAAGCAGAAACCGCAAAAGAAACTTTTGCAGCTGCAGTTGAAACACCTGTAAGAGAAACTTTCTCCGATGTGGAATTTTTTGATGAAGAAGATGACACTGAAGAAGGCCTCCGCAACAACGAGTCATATTATGACTGGACTTATAATGTTGATGAGCATTACAGTGTAATAACTGATGGCACATGGGTATATTGTAAGTCAGATGATGTCCTCACAAGCGATTCTATCAACAAAAAAGGCGAAAGAGAGACAATCGATATAGCCGAAACTTTTAAAAACAGAATTAAGACAAAGGGATATTGTCTGTTGAAGTATATCGGAACGGACAGGGAGGTTATCGTACCTGATACTATCAATGGCAAACCGGTTGTAGCTGCACTTAACACATTTAGAAGCAATCAGATTGTTAAAAAAGTCATTCTCCCATCAACGATGCAGGGCTTGAGAAGGACTTTCTATAGCTGCTACCATCTTGACAGCATTACTTTTGCACCGGGAACCAATCTGGTATACGAATTGGATGCAATCATGTGTGGTAACAATGATATGGACAGCAATACAGAGGCAACAACGGTATACTGTTCACACACAATCGCTGAATATATAAAAGGTCACTACAGATTAGGATGTCCTGTTACATTTGTTGAAAAATAATAGTAAATTACAGAACTTTGGTTACGCATAGTTAAAAAGTGTAACCAAAGTTTTTTTATTGCAATAAAGCGTGTGGGATATGGGATGCAACATGGGGCAGGCGCAGGCATTGAGTGGGTTGCTGTCATTAAATGCGTGGGATGTGGGATGCAAAACCCGTGCATCCCGCCACAGCGTTTGTAAATCTCTACCCAAACAGCTCAAAATCGCTCAAAGTAAGTTCCCTTGCAGTTAAGTTAATTTTGCTGTCCGATGCAACTGTGAAATACACATCGGGTAGTAAGGCATCCTGATGGGTGAATAAGGATTTGGCAGGAGATTTACGGAGACTCTTGAATACGCCGTCACCGGAAAGTTTTGAAACAGCTTCCTTGTAAGTCCAGATACGGCAAAAGTCAGCCTCCGGAGCAGACGAAGACCGGATTGTATTCAATTCACCGGGAGAACAGATTTTGGCAAGCATTGAAGCAGGGACTCTGCGGACGGTTTCCACATCGATACCCACAGGGGATGAATCAAAAATACACATGACGGCTTTGCTGCAATGACTGATGTTGAAATAAATTTCAGGATGGCTTTTCAGGTAGGGTTTGCCATCCGATGAAATATCAAAATCAGGAGTGTCTGTCAGGCTGTATTCAGTGCGGTAGCCGTACAGGAAAAGAAGGTATGCAATTACGCAGGCAAGCCTGTCCTCAGGAAACTTATATTTTAGAGCACGCTTTAACCGCTCAGGTGGAAGAAGAGACATTAAACTGTCAAGCTGTCCTTTTGTTATATTTTTTAAATCCGTAAAATAATAAAGCATAACCTGTCCTTTTTAATAAAAAATACTGTAATCAGTATAAATATTTTATTTTTTTATTGCAACTTAATTTTACTTTGATATAATGTTATAGAAAACGGGGTGCCCTTGGAGGCTGAGATTATACCCATAACCTGATTTGGATAATGCCAACGTAGGGAGATATTTTGTTTTGACAGACAGACACTATCCTTATGTAGTTCTGTCTTTTATTTTACGGAAAGGTAAGCAAAGATATGAGAGAATATACAACACAGATGGATGCTGCTAGAAAAGGGATTGCAACGCCACAGATGAAAATTGTGGCAGAAAAAGAAAAAATGCAGCTTGAAGAGCTTATGGGATATATGGCAGAAGGTAAAGTTGTAATACCTGCCAATATTAACCATCAGTGTATCAATCCCGAAGGCGTAGGAAGTATGTTAAGAACCAAGATAAACGTCAACCTTGGCGTGTCAAGGGATTGCAAGGATTATGACATAGAGCTTCAGAAAGTAATGAGTGCCGTCAATATGGGAGCAGAGGCAATAATGGATTTGTCAAGCCATGGCAATACAGAGCCTTTCCGTAAAAAACTTACATCGGAATGTCCTGCAATGATAGGAACGGTGCCTGTTTATGACAGCGTAATCCATTACCAGAGGGATTTGTCCACACTAACAGCGGAAGATTTTATAGATGTTGTAAGACTTCATGCCCAAAACGGTGTGGATTTTGTGACACTCCATTGCGGAATAACAAGAAAAACAATCGACCAGATTAAGAATCATAAACGAAAAATGAATATCGTAAGCAGGGGCGGAAGCCTTGTATTTGCGTGGATGAGCATGACAGGTAATGAAAATCCGTTTTACGAATATTATGATGAGATTCTTGATATTTGTGAAAAATATGATGTGACAATTTCATTGGGAGATGCGTGCAGACCGGGTTGCCTTGCAGATGCAACGGATGTATGCCAGATTGAAGAACTTGTAAGACTTGGTGAACTTACAAAGAGAGCATGGGAGCATAATGTGCAGGTTATGGTTGAAGGACCGGGACACGTTCCTCTTGACCAGATTGCAGTCAATATGCAGGTTCAGAAGACAATATGTATGGGAGCTCCTTTTTATGTACTTGGACCTCTTGTAACGGATATTGCACCGGGTTATGACCATATAACAGCGGCAATCGGAGGAGCTGTCGCAGCTATGAATGGAGCCGCATTTTTATGCTATGTAACACCTGCGGAACATCTTGCGCTTCCTAATGTGGAGGATGTAAAACAGGGCATTATCGCCTCTAAGATAGCGGCACATGCGGCAGATATAGCCAAGGGAATTAAGGGCGCAAGGGATATTGATGATAAAATGGCAGACGCAAGGCGTGTTCTTGACTGGGATGCTCAGTTTGAATGTGCGATAGACGGGGAAACGGCAAAAGCAATCAGAGACAGCCGTAAACCGGAGGATGACCACAGCGACACCTGCAGCATGTGCGGAAAGTTCTGTGCGGTAAGAAGCATGAATAAAGCACTTAACGGTGAATATATTGATATATTGTAGGGAAATAAAATGAATCGGAATAATCTTTTACTCTATCTTATAACGGACAGAGAAGCTGCCGGAGGCAGAAATCTTTGCGAATGTGTAAAAGCAGCGTTAGACGGCGGAGTGACAATGGTACAGCTTCGTGAGAAAAATATGGAATACGAAGAACTGAAAAAAGAAGCTTTTGAGATAAAAAAACTGTGTCATGAATACAAGGTCCCTTTTATCATTAACGATAATGTAAGACTGGCGCTTGAAACCGATGCGGACGGAGTCCACCTCGGACAGTCTGATATGGGAATTGAAGAGGCAAGACGGATTCTCGGAAAAAATAAAATAATAGGCGCAACTGCAAAGACGGTGGAGCAGGCGAAGGCTGCCATGGAACAGGGAGCCGATTATCTTGGAAGCGGGGCGGTATTTGGCAGCAGTACCAAAAAAGATGCAGTAACAATGTCTTTTGATATGTTGAAAAATATATGCAGGAGTGTTGCAATTCCCGTTGTGGCAATCGGAGGAATTAACCTTTCAAATGTTTCAAAACTTGCCAAAACAGGAATAAAAGGTGTGGCGGTAATTTCCGGAATCCTTACAGAAACGGATATTTGCGGTACATCAGAAGAGTTCCGCAGAATATTAAAAAATATATAAAACACAGCGGCATGCCGGGGGCACCACTTTATGTCGCTATACAAAATTAATGCATGGAGGTAAATACTGATATGAAAACAGCATTAACAATCGCAGGCAGTGATTCCTGCGGAGGCGCCGGAATACAGGCAGATATTAAGACTATGACGGTAAACGGCGTATATGCCATGAGTGCCGTTACAGCTCTTACAGCCCAGAATACAACCGGCGTAAAAGATATTATGGAGGTGAGCAGCAGCTTTTTAAAAGAACAGCTGGAATGTATTTTCACGGATATCTATCCTGATTCAGTCAAAATCGGTATGATTGTCTCAAAGGAACTTATTAAAACAGTAAAGGACGCTCTTATAAAATACAAAGCAAAGAATATTGTTCTTGATCCTGTAATGGTAGCCACAAGCGGGGCAAAACTGATTAGCGACGACGCAATCGATACATTAAAAAAAGAATTATTACCTATAGCTGCGGTTGTGACACCTAATATTCCGGAGGCGGAAGTCCTTTCCGGAATGAAAATTTCCTCAAAAGAGGATATGGAGGCGGCGGCAGTAAGAATATCGGAAGAAAATCACTGTGCGGTCCTGCTCAAAGGAGGCCATAATCTCAATGATGCCAATGACCTTTTAGCAGACGGCAAAAACATCACATGGTTTCAGGGAAAAAGAATTGATAATCCCAACACACACGGAACGGGATGCACCCTTTCCTCTGCGATTGCAGCCAATCTTGCAAAAGGTTTTTCTCTTGTAGATTCTGTAAAGAAAGCAAAAGAGTATATATCGGGAGCACTTAACGCCATGCTTGACCTTGGCAAAGGGAGCGGACCGATGAACCATGGGTTTATGATAAAATAAGATATTCCGGATTCTTAAAGGTAATGGGAAGAAGGAAAAATGGAAAAAATTAAATTAAAGAAACTTGTATTAACCGCAGTTTTTGCTGCCGTGGCAGTTGTGGGCTCATTATTTTCATTCCCTGTTTTTGGGTCAAAATGTGCACCTGTACAGCACCTTATAAATGTGCTTTGTGCCGTTATTCTCGGACCGGGATATGGAGTTGCGGCTGCATTCGTATCAAGCCTTATAAGAAATCTTCTGGGGTTAGGAACCTTGCTTGCATTCCCGGGAAGTATGTGCGGAGCACTTTTAGCAGGACTTTTGTATCATTATATAAAGAAATTACCTGCGGCTTATATAGGAGAGGTATTCGGAACCGCCGTTATAGGCGGGATGTTGTCATATCCAGTGGCAGCTTTTATAATGGGTAGTAAGGGTGCGGCTTTGTTCACATTTGTTGTACCTTTTCTTATAAGTACAGCGGGAGGAACTTTGTTAGCAGTATTAATAACCGTACCGCTTAAACAGACAGGTGTACTGGATAAAATAAAGAGTGAACTGAACTCTTAGGAGGATTTATTATGGCATGGGCTGATATTTTTTCAAAAATTGCTGAAAAGAAACCGATAATACATTGCATAACCAATATTGTGACAGTTAATGACTGCGCCAATGTCCTGTTGGCGATAGGAGCGTCACCTGTAATGGCGCATCATGAGATGGAGGTTAAAGAAATAACTTCCGGAAGTGATGCACTGGTGTGCAATATGGGTGCGATTGAGAATTTTGAAGCAATGCTGATTGCAGGAAGAAAAGCGAATTCGCTGGGACATCCCGTGGTGATAGACCCGGTGGGTGTTGCATCTTCTTCCTACAGACGCAGCCTGTGCCTGAAACTTATAGAAGAATGTCATCCCACATGTATAAGGGGCAATGTTTCGGAAATTAAGGCACTTGCACTGGATGAAACAATATCTAAAGGCGTGGATGCAAAAAATGGGGAAAGCATATCCGATGATATGTTAAAAAAACTGGCAAAAAAATATAATACAATTATTGTAGTTTCGGGAGAAACAGACCTTGTAAGCGACGGGGAAAGCATTTATGAGGTCCACGGTGGAACACCGTTTTTTAAGGGAATAACAGGAGGCGGCTGTATGTCAACTGTAATAATTGCAGGATTTCTTGCAATTGAAAGAAATATTGAAAGCGTTGCAGCAGCAGTCAGAACAGTTAATTATGTGGGAGAAAACGCGGCGAAAGCTACAGTAAACGGAGCAGGTGGTTCAATGACTTTTAAAAATGAATTTATTAATCTTTTAAGCATTCTTGCCAATCCGTCCTTCAGATCAAGAAAAAAAAGAAGATAAATTTGATTTTATTTATATTAAGAGGTATAATATTACATAAGGCTATGTAAATATTCCGGCAGGAGGTATTATTGAATGAGCGAATGTAATTCTGGCTGTGAAGAATGTAAGAGTAGAGAAAGTTGCGGAATTCGTAAGGCTCCTCTTAATAAAGAGAGTTCAATTCATAAGATTATCGGCATAATAAGCGGTAAAGGCGGCGTTGGTAAATCTACGGTAACAGCGCTCATTGCCAGAAGGCTTGCTTCAATGGGATACAGCGTTGGAATAATGGATGCTGATGTAACGGGACCTTCGGTTCCGGCAATGTTTGGTATCCACGGCAAGGTATTATCTGATGAAAATGGTATATATCCTATGGTATCACAGGAGGGCATAAAGATTATTTCAATGAATCTTTTGCTTGACAGTGAAGAGACCCCGGTCATATACAGAGGACCGGTTGTGGCCTCAATTATCAAACAGTTTTACAGTGATGTAATATGGGGCAGTCTTGATTATCTGCTTATAGATATGCCGCCGGGAACAGGAGATGTTCCGCTTACGGTATACCAGTCAATTCCTATAGACGGAGTGGTTATGGTTACATCTCCGCAGAATCTTGTTAAAATGATAGTTATGAAAGCTGTTAATATGGCATCGAAGATGTCAGTTCCTTTACTGGGAATTATTGAAAACTATAGTTATTTTAAGTGTGAAGACTGTGACAGAATATATGAAATATTCGGAAAAAGCACAGCTGAAAAGCTCGCTAAGGAGCTTAACACCACGGTTATTGCAAGGATTCCTATTATCCCTGAAGTGGCACAGTGCGAAGATAAAGGAATTCCGGTCACACAGGATATTGATATGGACCTTTCAAATTTATTATAAGGAAGATATATGAAAAAAGAACGAACAGGAAGTCTTATATGGAGACTTATTTATCCGCTTCTTATTTTTTTAGGAGTGGAATTGATTATAGAACTGGGTGCAACCATAGTATATTTTGCGGTTAAGATGCAAAGCGGTGCATTTGAGAATCTGAGTGAACAGGGAATAGTTGACGCAGCTACAGCATTTCTTACAGGAAAAGCATTGTATTTTACCCTTATAAGAGGTGTTGTTCTTATTCCGCTTTATCTTTGGATAATGAAAGTGGATACGAGACTTGACGTATACTATGAGAGAGATTTTAAATATACGGATTACCGTAAGACATGGCTTATTCTGCTTGTACCTGCAGGAATATGTGCGGCTATAGGTTTTAACGGACTTGTTTCGCTATCCGGAATTGAGAAATTTTCCAAAGCATATCAGGCTGTAGAGAAAATTACTTATTCAGGTAATCTTTTTGTACAGATAATGGCATCTGCAATAGCGGCACCGATAGTGGAAGAGCTTTTATTCCGGGGACTTATTTTTAAACGTCTGAGGAATGTAACACCTGCAGTATGGGCGATGGTTATATCAGGTCTGGTATTTGGACTTATTCACGGCAATCTTGTACAGTTTGTGTATGCGTTCCCAATCGGAGTGATACTTGCTTTTATTTATGAGATTTTCAAGACGATATGGGCACCGGTAATTTTCCATGTTTCGGCAAATTTCATATCGGTTATGCTTACCAATTTCCTTCCCGGAGTAGAATTTAATCTTACAGTGGGATTGTTGGCACTCGTATCTGTTGTGACACTTGCCATATTGTTTGTTATCTTATTCGTCATTGACAATAAGGTTAAACGTACTAAAATATAAAAAAATCAAATCTTTTGTTGGAGAGAGGTTATTATGAAAAAAATACTTTCAATAGCAGTTCCTTGTTATAATTCAGAAGCATATATGAAAAGATGCATAGAATCCCTGCTTGTGGGCGGTGAGGATGTAGAAATTATCATAGTAGATGATGGTTCTACAGACAGAACTGCAGAAATTGCTGATAATTACGAAAAGAAATATCCAAGAATATGTAAAGTAATACATCAGGAAAACGGCGGGCACGGAGAAGCTGTCAATACAGGTCTTAAGAACGCAGCAGGATATTTTTTCAAGGTAGTTGACAGTGACGACAGGGTCGGCAGGGAAGCATATCTTAAACTGCTTGATATTATGCGCAAGGCTATTCTTGAAGAACATCCTCTTGATATGCTTATATCCAATTATGTATACGATAAAGCAGGCGTTAAGCGTAAGAAAGTTATGAGATATACAAGCATTCTTCCTACGGATACATATTTTACATGGGAAGATATGGGACATTTCAGACAGGACCAGTACATAATAATGCATTCTGTAATTTATAGGACGGAGTTACTGAGAGAGTGTGGACTTGTACTTCCAAAACATACTTTCTATGTGGATAATATTTTTGTTTTCCAGCCATTTCCTTATGTCAAAAGCATGTATTATGCGGATGTTAATTTTTACTGGTACTTTATCGGAAGGGATGACCAGTCCGTACATGAAAATGTCATGATTAAAAGAATAGACCAACAGTTAAGGGTCAACAGACTCCTTATTGATTATTATAATCCGGATATTATTGAAAGCAGTAAATGCAGGAAGTATATGCAGCATTATCTTGAAATAATAACGGCAATTTCTTCAGTAATGTGTTATCTTTCCAAAAAGGAAGAGAATTATGAGAAGAAAAAAGATTTATGGAAATATCTTAAGAGCTCTCATCCTGAGACCTACAGAAAACTTAAGAGAAATCCTATGGGATTTTTTATAAATATTCCGGGAAGAACAGGAAGGTTACTTACAACGGGAATATATAGAATTGCTAAGAAGGTTTTTAATTTTAACTAAATATATACTTAAAAATGCACATCCTTTGCCGGTGCCGGTATCGGATGTGCATTATTTTTTACTGGATTTTTTTGAAAAATTTTGTTTTGTATGTTATCGGATAAATGATTGCGGCAAGAACTATTGCAGCCAATACGTCATATACTGAATGCTGTTTTAAGAAAACTGTTGATACGCATATTAATAAGCCCCAGATTGCTGTTATGATACATACTTTTTTCTTATGTCTGCCGAAAGTCTTTGAATTGAATACAGCGAATTCTATAACCAAAGTATTATATACATGCAGACTTGGCAGGACATTGGTCGGAGTGTCGGCTTTATGCAGTAATTTTACAAGGTCTGTACAGAAATTGTCGCGGGGAAAAGTCTCCGGTCTGAAATCGGCAAGCCCGTTAGGAAATACAAAATATATAATTACGGCAATTGACATGCCGATTATAAGGGCAGCCCCCATTCTTACACACTCACCCTGGGAACGTATGAAAAAGTAAATGATAAAAAATGCCATAAAGATGAACCATGAATAGTATGGAATAATGAAATATTCCACAAACGGAATATGATCATCTAAAGCACAATGGATTGCGTGAAATCCGGTTTCACTGGTAACATGTCTTTCCAGATAAAGAAAACATGGCATATATATAAAAGTATAAAGAGCCAGTAATCCATGCCACCATTTTTTGAAAAATGCTTTCATTACGTCTGTCCTTTCATATGTAAAATAAACTTAGCTATTATAACATATTAATTTGAAAAAATCCAATAACTAAATTCAGTTTACAAAAAATAATTAAAGGGGTAAAATATAATAAATATAGCTTTACGGAGGATATTATTTTGAGACTTGTAGTTCGTGATTTAAAGAAGAAATATGGCGATAAGACTATACTTGATGGTGCATCATTTTCATTTTCCCATGGTATTTCATACGGAATAGTAGGAAATAAAGATGACGGCAAGACTACATTCCTCAAGTGTATATGCGGGGAAACGGGCATAGATTCAGGATATATCCGTATTGAAGCTGATTGGAAAGAGCATAGAATTAAGTACAGCGATTTCGGAATCGTTGCGGATTCTGCGGTTGTTCCGGAATATATGACAGGTTATGAATTTTTTGATTATCTTATAGAAATACACCCTCTTTGTGTAACAGAAGGCAGAACGGCTGATGATTATTTTGATATGGTCGGGCTTAATGTTGCGAAGAGAAACAACCTTATAAAAGAATATTCTTATAATGAAAAACGTAAGATACAGGTATTGGCTGTTATTTTGTTAAAACCGTCCGTTATAATATTTGATGAGCCGGTTAAGAACAGCAATAAGAGACGCATTAACAGAATGAAAGCAATTATAGATGACCTTAAAAAAGATCGTATTGTTATTGTTGCGACGGAAAATCCTGATATAGCTGAAGCTTTCTGTGATGAATTTTTATGCTTTGAGGACGGACACATTCTGTCATTGCCGGCAGAGGATGTCAGAACCGTTCTAAGTGGAAGTGAGGAAACCGGTAATGATTAAAGAATATCTCCAATGTATCAGGATAGAAGCTGTAAGACATGCGAATATGCTTGGAAATATTATAGCAGATCTGCCTTTTTATAAAGAAAAAGAAAACGAGAGCAGGGAAAAAGCAAGCTTGTTTGTCACCGGTGAACTCTTGTTTTTCTTATGGAAAATTATAAAGATTTATGCTTATGTAATGGTATTTATGTATATACCAAAGCTGGTTTTTTCAAAAATTACGACAGTGGGAACTTCCGGTTTTTCAACGGAAGACTGCTTTGTGTTTTTTACGCTGGTTCTTACCTGCGTGGTAGGGTCAATTATACATTCGGGCATTTTTGATGTTAATAAAGATTCCTATTGTACAATAAAAATATTAAGAGTCAGACCTGTGATATATTTCAGGGTGAAATTTATATACAGACTTATTACGGAACTGCTTGGATTCTGGAGCGCATTTACGATTCTTGGCATGAATTATGTTAAAGCTTTTTATCTTGTGATTATTATATGCCTGTCAAGGAGTGTCGGGGAATGCATTAACATACTTATCTTTAAGATGACCGGTAAGAGGTTTGCAGACCATAAAGGCGCATTTCTCCTGCTTATGTTAGCCGGATTGTTTGTGGCATATTTTGTCCCTTATGTAAGAGGCTGCGTTCCCGCTGCATATATAAGAATCTTTGATTCTATATGGGTGGCTGCAATACTTGGAACCGGAAGTGTTTTTACATATTATGTATGGTCCTACAGAAATTACGAAAAAATTATATCAAGAGTATATACGGAAGAACAGTTTGATGAAACAGAAGATGGAGAAAAAGACTGGATATCTTATAATTCCAATGAAGGAATGAAATCCTATACCGGAGATAAGAGACTTTTTCATCTCTATTTTAAAAGAACATCGGGAAAAGCAGTATATAATAATATGATTAAAGTTATAATTATAGCAATTTTCTTTGTACTTGGCGTTCTTGCTATTGAAATGGGCAACAAGGATGCTGTCGGGACAGTTATATCGTATTCAATGCCTTTGCTTGCTTTAGTTATGTATTGCCTTTGCAATTGTTCCGGGTATTGCAGGGATTTGTTTACAAATTGCGATATACATATATTGAGAAAGGACAACACGGGAGAGGGACTTGCCGGTAATTTTATATTCTGTCTTTATAATATTTTAAAAATAAATGCGGTTCCTATAATCACACTGGCTGCTTCTTATCTTATTCTGGGATGTATATGTCAGGTGTATGTGATTACCGCACAGATTATTATATGCATTGTTTTTATGGGACTGTTTTTTTCAATATTTGGATTATTTACATATTATATGTTCCAGCCTTATAATGCAGACGGAACTGTAAGAAGTTTCAGATATTATATGCCATCACTTTTGATGTATGCACTCTGCTATGGATGTATTTTTGTAAGGGCAGACAGTATTATATTTGTTGTTGCGTCCGGGATCCTGACTTCGGTTATGGTTATAATGTCATTAAATCTTGTCTATAGGATATCGGACAAGACCTTTGTATTAAATAAGTAAATCAGGAGGTATTATGGTATGCGTAAAAAAATTCTTTTTACAATAGTTTTCGTTGCAATGACTATTTCGCTTACGGCATGTGGGAATAAAACGTCGATTACATTCACCGACCCTACCGAAACATCTGAATCCAACATAACACGTTTTGATAAAAAAATTGCCGGAGAACCTCTTGAAGCTGTGAACTCATTATATGATGCCACCGATATTTATTCAAAGGAAGGATACAGCCTTGTGGACATAGAAGCTTACGGAGACGACGGATTGCTTGTACTGTATACAGGTGATGAAGAGTCGGTTTTATCTGCATATAAGATTTCTACGGGTAGTGAAGTGAGCTCTTTAAAGACTGATAATGCTGTTTCGATGGATACAACATTAAATGTTACAGGCACGGGATTTGTGTATTCGTATGATTATGTCAACGGATATTTTACCTCTTATGATGTTTTGAACGGCAGTTTTGAAAATCTTGTTTTTGATTTAGAAATGGAAAGTTTTGCAGTTTCCGACGGAGGAGACTGTTTATACTGTACAGTGAAAGGCGATAATAATATATACAAATACATTATTAATACGGGTAAAATCGTTTCTGTATATGAATATGATGACGTTTACAAGGATGTACAGGTAGAATATATAGAGAATAACGGAAATTACATAGCTGTTCTATGCAGTGGAGATAAAGGTTCGTTTTACGAAAGACTTGATATCGGAAATCAGAAAAGAACGATAATCTGTAAGGCAGAAAATGGACTGTATTGTGCGGGAGATGCTTATCTCACGACATCGGGAGAAGAAGATGCTGATGTGTATGTATACAATTTCAGCAGACCGAGACTTAAAGATATTTTTACGCTTGATGCTGCACATGAAAAGAATAATATGAAATTTTACAGCGGAAGTCCCTATCTTCTTACATCGGACGAATATATAGCGGGTACGAAGCTGCGTTTTTACAACGTGGGAAGAGGCGTACTCAGTAACGAGATTGTTATTCCTACGGTTTATAAGGTGCTGGATGCAGATTATCTTGTAGTTGACCAGACATTATGTATTAAAGCAGTTAATGACAAAAACGAGCGTATGATTCTGCTTTGGGACATAGAAAATATAGGTGAAATAAAAAATTAGATAATTTATAAAAAAGTGTTGACAAAGTTAAGACTTTAGTAATATAATAGTCAAGCAGGTTGCGAAAAGCACTGCGATATAGATATGAATTTTGGGATCTTAGCTCAGCTGGGAGAGCATCTGCCTTACAAGCAGAGGGTCACAGGTTCGAGCCCTGTAGGTCCCATTTATTCAGATAATTCTATATGGCGGAGTAGCTCAGATGGCTAGAGCACATGGTTCATACCCATGGTGTCAGGGGTTCGATTCCCTTCTCCGCTACTAAGAAGAACCCTTGATTATTAATCAAGGGTTCTTTTCGTTGTAAAATGAAATAAGATGGTTTGTATATATAGAAAGAGGATTTGATATGAGAATTGGAACGGGATATGATGTTCACAGATTAGTACCTGACAGAAAAATGATAATAGGCGGAGTTGAGATACCATACGAATTAGGACTTTTGGGACATTCGGATGCTGATGTTCTCCTGCATGCCATATCAGATGCAATTTTGGGAGCAGCGGCACTGGGAGATATCGGAAAGCATTTTCCTGACAGTGATGAAAGATATAAGGGGGTATCAAGCCTTTATCTTTTGGAAAAAGTCGGAGAGATGTTAGAAGATAATCATTATGTTATAGACAATGTGGACAGCACTATAATAGCACAGAAGCCTAAAATGGCATCGTATATACCGGCTATGAGACAGAATATTGCGGATGCACTTAAGATTGACATAGACAGGGTAAGCGTAAAGGCCACGACTGAAGAGGGACTTGGATTTACCGGAGAGGGACTTGGAATATCAGCCCAGGCGGTGGCAATGATTAGCAAGGTTGAAAATATTGTATATAATGATATTATGAATGACAGAATTGCTGACTGTGGATCCTGTAAGGGATGTTGCAGCAGAAATTCTTAATATTAAGGAGATATCATGAAATTCAGAGAATATGTTAAAGAATCCATAGAGGTCATAAAAGACAGGGACCCTGCAATGAAATCCAACAGGGAAGTATTTCTTTATCCTTGTTTCTGGGCTATATGGGAATACAGAAAGGCACACAAATATTACCTCAAAGGTAAATTTTATAAAGCAAGAAAAATCTCGCAGAAGGCTGCAAGAAAGACCGGAATTGAAATACACCCGGGCGCACAGATTGGAAAAGGTCTTTTTATCGATCACGGACATGGTGTTGTAATCGGGGAGACAACTATAATCGGTGATAATGTTACGATTTATCAGGGAGTAACTCTCGGAGGCACAGGCAAGGAACATGGCAAGCGGCACCCTACTATCGGTGATAATGTTATGATAAGTACAGGGGCCAAGATACTCGGTTCATTTACAATAGGTGCAGGTTCCAAGATAGGTGCAGGTTCCGTAGTTCTTGAGGAAGTTCCTCCTAATTCAACAGTTGTGGGAATACCGGGCAGAGTGGTTAAATGTGATGATATAAGGCTTCCTAACAAAGACCTTGATCAGATTCATTTACCGGATCCTGTAAGAGCAGAGCTTGATGACATTCAGAAACAGTTAAGTAAATTAAAAGAGAAACAGGAGCAATACGATGGAAAATAAAGTATATTTTTTTAATACACTTACAAGAAAAGTTGAGCAGTTTATACCTAATGTTGACGGAAAGGTAGCAATGTATACCTGCGGACCTACAGTATATCATTTTGCACACATAGGAAATTTAAGGTCTTATATTATGGAAGATATTCTTGAAAAAACTTTACGTTATGTAGGCTATGATGTAAAACGTGTAATGAATATTACGGATGTGGGACACCTTACAAGTGATGCCGATACAGGTGAGGATAAGATGCTTAAAGGTGCCAAAAGAGAACATAAGACTGTAATGGAGATTGCTAAATATTATACAGATGCTTTCTTTGATGACTGCCGTAAGCTTAATATTAAAAGGCCTGATGTTGTAGAACCTGCGACTAACTGTATTCCTGAATTTATTAATATGGTTAAAGTCCTTCTTGAAAAAGATTATGCTTACATTGCAGGAGGCAACGTATATTTTGACACATCTAAGCTTGATGATTATTATGTTTTTTCAAGCCAGTCGGAAAAAGAACTTATGGTCGGAGTCAGGGATGACGTAAGCGAAGATATTAATAAAAAGAACAAAGCAGACTTTGTACTCTGGTTTACAAAATCCAAATTTGACAATCAGGAACTTAAGTGGGACAGCCCATGGGGTGTAGGATATCCGGGATGGCACATTGAGTGCTCATGCATCAGTATGAAGCACCTCGGCGAATATATGGACATCCACTGCGGCGGTGTAGATAATATTTTTCCACATCATACCAACGAAATCGCCCAGAGTGAGGCATATCTCGGACATAAGTGGTGCAACTATTGGTTCCATGTTCATCATCTTAACGATAAATCGGGAAAGATGAGTAAATCAAAAGGTGAATTCCTTACAGTATCACTTCTTGAGGAAAAAGGTTATAATCCACTTGTATACAGATTGTTCTGCTTACAGTCACACTATCGTAAACCCCTTGAATTTTCTTATGAAGTTCTTGACAATATGACAACGGCATATAATAAACTTATCAAGAAAATTGGGGAACTGAAGGCAGATGGCAGCGTGGATGAAGAAGCATTTGCCGGTTTTAGAAATAAATTTGAAGACGCAATATGCTCAGACCTTAATACATCTTCGGCAATAACCGTTATATATGATGTATTAAGAAGCGATATTAATGATGTGACCAAGCTGGAACTTATAAAGAGTTTTGACGAAGTGCTTTCACTTGATCTCTTAAAGGACCATGGTAATGATAAGGAAAGTTCTGTGGATTCGGAACTTAAAGAATACATTCTTGCAAAGATTGAAGAAAGAAAAGCTGCAAAGAAAGAAAAAGACTTTGCAAAGGCAGATGCAATCCGTGATGAACTTGCGGCAAAAGGCATACAGATAAAGGATACCAGAGAAGGAACTGTATGGGAAATAGTGTGAGGACAGATTAATGTTTGAGGCAATGGAAAAGGCATTTCAGATAGGAGAGGTAAACGTTGCTTTATATTCTCCTCTGACACTTGCCTATATTGGCGACTGCGTATATGAACTGATTATAAGAACCAATCTTGTAACCAGAGGCAATGCACCTGTTAACAAACTTAATAAAAAGGCAAGTAATCTTGCCAAAGCATCAACCCAGGCACGGATTATTGAGTCAATAATGGATATGCTGAGTGAAGATGAAGAAGCGGCATACAAAAGAGGACGTAATGCCCATTCCTGCACCAAAGCCAAGAATGCATCAACCTCCGATTACAGAAAAGCTACCGGATTTGAAGCGTTAATCGGCTACCTCTATCTTCAGAAAAAGTTTGACAGGATTATGGAACTTGTAAAAAAAGGATTTCAGGAGGAACATATCTCATGAGATATACAGAATTTACCATTGAAGGAAGAAATGCAGTAATTGAAGCATTCAGATCAGGCAAAACCATTGATAAACTTTACGTGCTTGATGGATGTAAAGATGGACCGGTAATGACAATTATCCGTGAAGCTAAAAAGACAGACACAATAATCAGATATGTTGACAGGGAAATTCTTGACAGATTATCAAAGACAGGTCATCATCAGGGAGTTGTAGCCAATGCGGCAGCATACGATTATGCGGAAGTGGAAGATATTCTGAATGCCGCAAGAGAAAAAGGTGAACCACCGTTTGTTTTTATACTTGATGGAATAGAAGACCCTCATAACCTTGGAGCAATAATAAGAACAGCGAACCTTGCAGGAGCGCATGGTGTAATTATTCCAAAAAGACGTGCGGTAGGTCTTACGGCAACTGTTGCAAAGACCAGTGCGGGAGCACTTAATTATACACCTGTTGCCAAGGTTACCAATCTTTCCGCAACAATAGAGGAACTCAAAAAAGAAGGATTATGGTTTGTATGTGCTGATATGGGCGGCGAGACTATGTATAACTTAAATCTTACGGGACCGATAGGACTAGTAATCGGTAATGAAGGAGAAGGCGTCAGCAGACTTGTAAAAGAAAAATGCGATTATGTTGCGTCAATCCCTATGAAGGGTAACATTGATTCGCTTAATGCATCGGTTGCAGCAGGCGTTCTTGCTTATGAAATAGTCAGACAGAGGATGTAATATATGGCAATTACTGATACTTACAAATTACTTTCTGATGAAGAACTTGTGGCTAAATATCATTCAGGTGATGAAAAAGCTGCAGATTATCTTATTGAAAAATATAAAAATCTTGTAAGAAAAAATGTGCGTTCATATTATCTTGCAGGTGCCGATAATGAAGATTTGCTCCAGGAGGGCATGCTTGGCCTTTTTAAGGCAATAAGGGACTATAATCCGGATAGAGACGCATTGTTCATGACATTTGCTTCGTTATGCGTATCAAGGCATATAAGGTCCACAATTACAAGATATAACAGAAAGAAAAATGGACCACTCAATTGTTATGTTTCTTTTGAAGAGACAATTAATGATAATGGATCCGATGAGGATATTAAGCTTGTAGATACGTTAGTAGATGGCAGTATGAAAAATCCTGAAGAGATGATTATAGCGAAAGAACAGGTAATTAAGATTCAGACCTGTATGGATAATGACCTCAGTAAATTTGAAAAAAATGTAGTTGAACTTTACATAGAAGGCCTTAGTTATGCTGAAATCGGGGAAAGATTGCAAAAACCTGTTAAGTCAATAGATAATGCCATACAGAGAATAAGAAATAAAATTTTAAAAAATTGTTGAATATATTCTGCAAATATGGTACATTTGTTCATGAACTTGCTACTATGGCTCAGGAGGTAGAGCGTCGCCTTGGTAAGGCGGAGGTCACGGGTTCGAATCCCGTTAGTAGCTTATATTGATTTCACGGAAAGGGTGTCCTTTGGACGCCCGTTTTTTCTAATATACTGAAAGATAAGGAGGAATACTTTGAAAAAACGACTGGCTATTATAGCTGCCACTTTTTTAACGGCCACCGCAACGGGTTGTGGTAACCGCAATGGTAATATTAACCTGTACAGGGAAGAATTTGAGGTTAATGTGGGCAGCGGGATAAGTACGGAACTTAAAGATTATGTTAGGGCACCTAAAAAGGTACTTCAGGAGATGACCTTGGATCTTTCTGAGGTTAATAAGGATGTTATCGGAGTTTATACGGCAACGATAAATTACAAAGATGAATCAAAGACTTTTCGTATTAAGGTAACTGATACAGAGGAGCCGGAAATCACGCTTGAAAGAAGAACATTTTATTTTGAAGTATCGGCGGATTTGGCTCTGTCGGATGTAGTTAAATCTGTAAATGATTATTCAGAAGTTACATACGGATTCTCCGATAATATTACGGCAGCCGATAGCAAAAAGAATATGATTAATATCCTGTCTTTTGACAAAGTGGGAAAATATAACTGTGAAGTAATCGCAAGGGATGAATATGGAAATTGTGCGGTGAAGGGATTTGAGGTAAACATTGTTGAAGCGGGTAAGATGCCGTCTAACATTATGGGGGATGGTAAGTATTCGCCATATATGAACAATAATACTGGAATTAATGTTAAAGATATTAATTCATTAAGCACGGATGGAGTATACTACGGAATAGGCAATACTTTTGATGAGACAACCAACAGACCTAATCTGGCTTTTTATGAATTAAAATACGGCGATTATAAAGTGGACTTTATACAGCCTGAAAGCAATTATGTCTGGCTTACATTTAATGAGATTCTTGAATATGGCAATACGGATAAAATTCTTGATACACTTAAAGAAAAAAATGTTTCCGCTGTTTTCTTTATAACAAAAAACTATGCGGAAAAGAATCCGGAATTAATAAAAAGAATGATTGACGAAGGGCATGTTCTCGGAAATTACACTGATACCGGAGAAGAAATTCCCGGATTATCTGTAAATAGTTTGACAACGAGGATGGATGTGTTATACAATTACGTTTATGAAACTTACGGGTATGAGATGTATCTGTTCCGTGCTCCGTCAGGATACTTCAGTGAACAGGCACTTGCACTTGCGGGACAGCTTGGATACAGGACTGTATTCTGGAGTTATGCATACTCTGACTGGGATGTCAATAATCAGCCGGAGGTATCACAGGCTTTGTCTAATGCACTTAATAAGGCTCATGGCGGTGCAATATACCAGTTAAGTGGTTCATCATCAACTAACAGGGATATGTTAGGTGATTTTATAGACGGAATCCGTAGTAAAGGATTGGAATTTGCAGTCTATGACAAGAATTAGCAGATAGGAGAAATGAAATGGAAAAGAAACTTAGAGTAGGTATCCTTGGTGGAACCGGAATGGTAGGACAGAGATTTATTTCTTTGCTTGAGAATCATCCTTGGTTTGAGGTTGTGGCAATTGCAGCAAGCCCACGTTCAGCAGGAAAGACTTATGAAGATGCAGTAGGCGACAGATGGAAAATGACAACACCTATGCCTGAAGCAGTTAAGAAGATGATAGTCTATAATGTAATGGATGTTGAAGAAGTTGCTTCAAAGGTTGACTTTGTATTTTCAGCAGTCGATATGACTAAGGAAGAAATTAAGAAAATAGAAGAAGATTACGCAAAGACAGAGACACCTGTTGTATCTAATAACAGTGCACATCGTTGGACAGAGGATGTTCCTATGGTTGTTCCTGAAATTAATCCTGAACATTTTAAACTTATTGAATACCAGAAGAAGAGACTTGGTACTAAGAGAGGATTTATCGCAGTTAAGCCTAACTGCTCAATCCAGAGTTATACTCCTGCAATTTTTGCACTTAAAGAATTCGGACCTAAGCTTGTTGTTGCAACAACATATCAGGCAATTTCAGGTGCAGGCAAGACATTTAAAGACTGGCCTGAAATGGAAGGCAATGTAATTCCATACATCGCAGGTGAAGAAGAGAAGAGTGAACAGGAACCATTAAGACTTATGGGTAAATTAGTTGACGGACATATTGAGAAAGCAGCTTTACCTGTTATTACAACGCAGTGTTTAAGAGTACCTGTTTTAAACGGACATACAGCAGCAGTATTTGTTAATTTTGAAAAGAAACCAACTAAGGAAGAAATTCTTGACCGTTGGACTAACTTCAAGGGACTTCCACAGGAACTTAATCTTCCAAGTGCTCCTAAGCATTTTATCCAGTACCTTGAGGAAGACAACAGACCTCAGGTAGCTCTTGATGTTAATTATGAAAACGGATTTGGTGTTTCATTCGGACGTTTAAGAGAAGATGCTGTATTTGACTGGAAGTTTGTAGGACTTTCACACAATACAATCAGAGGTGCTGCCGGAGGAGCGGTATTAAGCGCAGAATTACTTGTAGCACAGAAGTATATCACAGCTAAATAAATTATAAAATAAAGAGCCTACTTGCTATAGTAGGCTCTTGTTTCTTCTATTTCTTTAGGAATAGGAATATTCTTTGTCTGTATTACCTTAATAAGGTTATCATATTTTCGTCTGTCATTTAACATATGACGCTCATAATAATCAATGCAGTCTGTAAATATCGGGTTGTTTCTCAGCACTTTGCGTATATCCTTGTTAAATGGACAATATTTTGCAAGTATATTACGGGATATTTTGTTGAGTTTACTTGCTCCCTTTGATTCGTAGTTAATCCATGTTTCGTAATCCTTCGCAAAGACCTCTGAATAATTGTTACGGCAGTTGATAAGGAGGGACTTTAATTTCTCTTTCTGCTGTTCTGATAAGTCTTTGTTTTTCTTATAGAAAAGCAGGTAATCGTAATATTCGGAGGTGAGGGACTTTTCAGTTGCCACATTCCAGTAGGAACCCTGTATTCTCCTGCATATTTCCCAACGGTATTTTCCCATGACATTGAGAAATATATTTTCGGGAATTGTGTTACAGAATATAGGAAATAACATTCTGGAGGAAGAATTTCTTTTTCTGCCATTGATTTCCTGCCACAGAACACCTCTGGAGCCAATACATGGTGTAAGGATAATCTCAGGGAGATATTCCTCATATACATATAACTGGCTTATACCGAGTTCTTCATTGGCATATACGATAGAACGGTAAAACAAAGAAAAATCGATTTCCTTAATTTTGGTTATGATATCTGTGACACTATCTGCAGAAAGCATGGCATCAGGAATATTTTTCGCAATATTTTCTTTAATTACAACCGGTACGAATGTACTTACCCTGCCGTAGGTCATATAATTGGCTGATTTGAAAAGGTTGTCAATTTCAAAACGCAGTTTCATTTCGCAATTATTTAATGCAGATTCCTCGGGCATATCTATGCTGTTATTCTTGATTTCCTGACGGATGAATTCTTCGTATGACTGGTCAAAGTTGTTGCGGCTTGGGTTCTTCTCCCCCGACATTACGAGCTTTAACCAACGGTACATTGTGAATATATTATCATTGTTAAACAGCGAATCGCCGGCTTTATATATTTTATAAAGAAGGACGGATACCTCCTCACCGGCAAGTTCCTCATCCATATATCCAAAATTTAAAAACATATATATATACGAAGGTATGGCATCATCATTAATGGATTTAATAAATACTTTGTAGTATATGTCATAGAAAAATCCGGTTATCTGTTTTCTCAAGAGACGTATATTTTCATCACTTGATAATCTGTCGCTGCATATTTTGAAACGTCTGAAAGTGTCGGTTACAGAAGCTCTGGTATCATCGTCAATTTCAGAATAATCCAATATTTTATCCAATGAACCCTTGAGCTCATCAAGAATAAAAAGGTCGTCCTTCGTAAATGTCAGTGCGGGAACGGGACTTCTGGCTGCTGCATTCTGTTGTTTAGGAATGTAGTCGTTATTAATGCCTAGAAGTTCTGACATATCAAGACATATTTCATGGAGGAGATTTATAAATTCAGTATTTTCAATAATGATACCTGCTGAATTACTTATGTTCGCTCCGAAATATGCTTTCTTAATATCTTCCGGAATGGATGCTATTCCGTTATGCTTATCAAGAACCCATTTGTTAAGCCTGCTGTCGGGTGTGAATGATGGATCTTTTCTTTTACATTTTATCATCATGGACAGATATAATTTGATAAGTTCCATTATAAAATGTTCATTAAGGATTACGATATCCGGTACCATATCAGGATATTCACGTAGTATTTTTTCAAGATCAGAGATTCCTGATACCGTGAACTTCCTTAAAGTACAGTCACTTTTTGCAACATAATTATACAAACTTAAACCATATAAACTGCCTGATAACCCAAGAATACTTCCGGCAGATGTGCTTATTCTGCCGTAGCGGGAATAAATATCGGTCTCCCCACTAAGAATAAGATAAAGACATTTTATCTCATCATTGGTGTGGAGCAATACCTCTCCCTGTTTTAATTCAATTATATTATCTTCCATAAGAAACCTCTAAATATATTATAATAAAATACTACATTGAGTTGGCAATATAGTCAAGAAATTCTACAATAAACCTATACGTAAAAAATAAAAATATGTTATAATGTCACATATTAAGTCGAAAAATACGGAGGTAACAATATTTTATGATAATCAGAGACAAAGACAATTTTTTACCATTAATAGCTAAGATGCTTACAGCTCTTAATTATGACAAAGTTGAGATGCATACAGGAAAACCTTATGATATAACGGCGGTAAAAGATGATAAAAAATACTGCTTTAAATGTCAGTATGATATAGACGCAGTCGGAACGGCAGCTATGAAGGAATTTGTGGATGGAACAAAAGACATGTCTCATGATGCCCGTGCATTTATAACCAATAGTTCTTTTATATCAGGGGCAAAGAAACTTGGTGATGAAGCCGGAGTGCTTTTGTGGGACCGGAATACTCTTGACAGAATGAGTATCGGAATTAAAGAAAACATTGTGGAAGATGTTCAGGAAGAAACTAAATCAGGAAAGGGTTTATTGACAGGAATTATCATAGCAGTAGTGGCAATTGCGGCTATTGCGGCATATTTTCTCATAATAAAATAAATGTATGAATATTTTAACTATAGAGAATCTGACACATTCTTATTCGGAAAGAAAATTGTTTGATGATACCTCGTTTTCCCTTGAGGAAGGTGAAAAAGTAGGAATTATAGGTATTAACGGAACGGGAAAATCAACGCTTCTTAATATAATAGCAGGAAATATTGTACCTGATGAGGGCAAAGTTACCATAGCCAATAAAGTTATTATTGAAATGCTTTCACAACATCCGTCATTTGATGATAATGAGACAGTTATACATTATGTAATGACAGATGTACCAAAGGATGAGGATATGTTTGCGGTGGAGGCAGAGGCAAAGGCCATGCTTCAGACTTTTGGACTAACGGATTATGATGAGCTGACCTGCCATATGTCAGGAGGACAGCGTAAAAAAATAGCATTAGTCAGGACTTTATTATCCGGTGCGGATATACTGATTCTTGACGAGCCTACCAACCATCTTGACAATGAGATGTCAACATGGCTTGAAAATTATCTCAAGGATTATAAAAAATCAGTAATTATGGTTACGCATGACAGATATTTTCTGGACAGCGTTTCTGACAGAATAGTGGAGTTGGATAAAGGAAAAATATACAGCTATAATACCAATTATTCGGGATTTCTTGAGCTTAAAGCCGAAAGAGAGGAAATGGCTGTTTCAACGGACAGCAAGAAAGCCAATCTTTTAAGAAACGAGCTTAAATGGGTAATGCGAGGAGCAAAGGCGAGAAGCACCAAGCAGAAAGCCAGACTCATGCGTTATGAGGAGCTTAAAAACAGAAAACGTCCTGAACAGGATTCGGAAATAGAATTAAGTTCCATATCCACAAGGCTTGGAAGAACCACTGTGGAAATTAATAATCTTAGCAAAGCCTACGGCGACAGGCATATTATTAATGATTTTAGTTATATTTTTCTTAAAAATGACCGCATAGGTATTGTAGGTCCTAACGGCTGTGGAAAGACAACTCTGTTAAAGCTTATTATGGGGATTGTTGAACCTGACGAAGGGGAAATAGTTATCGGCCAGACAGTAAAAATCGGATATTATGCACAGGAAATATCTACACGTAAGGAAGATGGGATAAGCTTTATGGACCCTGAAATCAGGGTGATTGATTATATCAAAAATACTGCAGAGTATGTTAAGACGCGGGATGGCTCACTTTCTGCATCCCAGATGCTTGACAAATTCCTTTTTCCTCCGAGAGAACAGTATTCCCTTATAAAAAAACTTTCAGGTGGTGAAAAAAGACGCCTGAATCTGTTAAGGGTTCTTATGGAGGCACCTAATGTATTGATTCTTGACGAGCCGACCAATGATCTTGATATAAAGACGCTGACTATTCTTGAAGATTACCTGGATTCTTTTGACGGAATAGTAATAGCTGTCAGCCATGACAGATATTTTCTTGACAGAGTGGTACGAAGAATTTTTGCATTTGAAAATGGCAGGTTAAGACAGTATGAGGGCGGATACTCGGATTATGAGCTGGTTGCTGAATTTGACAAAGAACCTGTAAAAGCCGAGCCCGGGATACCGAAGAATACCGGAAAAAAAGTTAAACAGGAAAAACTTAAATTTACTTATGCGGAACAAAAGGAATTTGAGCATATTGAAGATGATATCGGAAAAATAGAAGCACGGATTACGGAAATTGATAATCTTATGGTAAAAAATTCCAATGATTTCGTAAAACTCAATGAACTTGATTGTGAAAAAAATAAACTCAATGAAGAACTTGAATATAAAATGGAACGTTGGGAATATCTTACCGAACTGGATGAACAGATAAAGAACCGGTAAAAATAGGAGGGGCACCTCGGTTAAGAGGTGCCCGGATAGGAATGAAGAAAAAGGATATAGCCTTTTCTTTTGGTTTGGTACAATATGTATTGTAACGTGAAAATAAGTCTAAACTGTGAAATAAATATAAAAAACTTATAAACTAAATAAAATAAAATTAAATTTTCTAAAGCCGTTTTTTATTCTTAACGGCACATTCCCTTCAATATAATTAAATATATCTGCTTTGCCCAATTCCCCCCAATCAGGGGGGAGAATGAAAAAAATGGGTGTGATAATATGGCATCATATGGAAAAACAGGAAAAGGAGCAGAAAAATGAAAACAAAGATGAATGGATTAGGACGTGTGCTTAGTATGATTCTTGCTGTGGCACTTACAGTTACTACAGTATTTTCAGGATTTTCAAGAAAAACTCTTGCAGCAGAGAATAATGTAATAACTGTTGAAGAGGGAGAAAAGGATAGTGTAACATTTGATTGGAGTAAATGGAAGGTTGAATCTAACAGCAATCCTAAGGTTGCAAAAGCAAGTATCCATACTAACATTATAGGAGAAAAAAAGCTTGTAGTCGAAGGATTGAAACGTGGCAGCACAACAGTTGTTGTAAATAATGGGAAAAAAACTAAAACGTATGTTGTTAATGTTTCAAGAGCAAAGGGTATAAAAGCGGATCACCTTTACGTTTCTGTTAATAATCAGTTTGAACTGTACGATAATGGGAAATTGGTAGGAACAGTTAAGACGAACAAAAAAAGTTTTGATATGAATAAAATAACTGTTACCGCAGCGTATGGTGATGGAGAAAAAGTTAATATCAAAATTAACAACAGAAAATTAATTGATGGCAGTGACGCGGTTTTATTTGGTAATGACTTTTATATTGGTTCAAAAAATGACCCAATATATTATACAATGTCATATCCTGTAACATTCACAGTTAATGGCAAATCTGTCACAGTTGTTTTTACTGATAAAATGACATTCTATGATAAGGAAAACAGCTGCCATTATGTATTAGATGATGGAGGCATTGCTTTTGAACTTGAAAACAAACAGAATGTCACAAGACATACCGTTAAGTTTGTAAATGGAACAGAAGTTATTGAAACAATCAGCGTTATTGATGGACAGAGTGCAAGGTACAATGGCGCTACACCTGTAAAAGCTGAAACTGAGTATGCTTCATATACTTTTAACGGATGGGTTGACGTAAATGATAATCCAGCAGATTTAACTAATGTTAAGTCAGATAAAACAGTATATGCGTCATTTACTGAGGAAGTAAAACAGTATACAGTTAAGTTTTTATATGAAAACGGAGAGGTGTTATCAGAACATAACTATTCATATAATGATACAATTACGGTGCCTGATGTACCTGAAAAGGCGGACAATGTTGAATTTGAATATACAGGTGCAGCATGGAGTCCTGAAGTAAGCACTGTATGTAAAGGGAATGCAGAGTATAAGGCAACATACGAAGCCGTAAAGAAAAAGTACAAAGTTATATATTCCGTAAACGGCAAAGAGACTGAAAAGATATTTGATGCTCTGACATCGGCTGAAGATGTCAGAAGTGGGGCACCGGAAACAGCTTCAGATTATGAAATTGATGGCAAAAGATATGAATTCAAAGGCTGGGATAAGGAATTTGAAAAAGTTACAAAAGATGTTGTGTATACAGCACTTTATGACGTAACGGATATTAAATATACGGTAAAATTCGTTAACAGTAACGGGGAAGTAATTTCAGAACAGAATTTAAAATATGGTGATAAGATTGTTAAACCGGGCAATCCAAAGTATCCCGGAAACAAAGATATTTATGAGCATATGTTTGCAGGCTGGGATAAGGAAGTAAGCGATGTATGTACAGGAGATGCAACATACAAAGCAGTATTTGATAAATCAATTAAGATTGCATTCTATAAATACAATATCGAAGCGTCGTCAAGAAAAGATTTGTTTGATTACGAATACATTACAGAACGTGAGCCAAAGTATTTTACAAAGCTTGGTTCAACAATTACTGTAACAAATGATTTTACCGGATATGAAAATATAATATCAATGCTTGAAGAAGCTTATATAAAAGGTGAATCAGATACTATTTACGGTAATAATAATGAAGAATTTGTAAAGTCTTTTGTAAGTCTTACAGCAGAAAAAGCAGGAGTTAAAGAAGATGCGGTTGATTGCTGGTATGTTCTTAAACGTGAAGCAGACGGCTGGCATGTAGACGGGGGAAATTTAAAGGATTATACGGTTAAGTTTGTAGATTATGATGACAGCATTATTTCAGAAAGAATATATAATGCCAATGAGAATATAATAATTCCTTCTAATCCGGTCAGGGAAAGTGACGAGACTTATAATTACACATTTGCAGGCTGGGATAAAGAAATCTCAACAGAAGCTTTAAGCGATGTTGTATACAAAGCGGTATATGAACCATCATATATTGACTATACAGTAAGATTCCTTAATGAAGATGGAAGTGTAATAACAGAAGCAACCTATCATTACGGAGAAGATGTAGCAGTACCGGCCGATCCTGCAAAGGAAGCAGATGAGACATATAATTACAAATTTGCAGGATGGGATAAAGAAGTAACATCAGTAAAAGGAAATGTAGATTACAAGGCAGTATATGAATCATCATATATTGACTATACAGTAAGATTCCTTAATGAAGACGGAAGTGTAATAACAGAAACAACCTATCATTACGGAGAAGATGTGGTGGTACCGGCCGATCCTGTAAAGGCAGCAGATGAGACATATAATTACACATTTGCAGGCTGGGATAAAGAAGTAACATCAGTAAAAGGAAATGTAGATTATACCGCAGTATATACAGATGAATACAATAAGTATATCGTAAGATTCCTTGATGAAGATGGAACAGTAATTTTGAATGCCGTATATCATTATGGAGAAGATGTAGTGATACCGGCTAATCCTGCAAAGGAAGCAGATGAGAAATACACATACACATTTGCAGGCTGGGATAAAGAAGTAACATCAGTAAAGGGGAATGTTGATTATACCGCAGTATATACAGATGAATACAATAAGTATATTGTAAGATTCCTTGATGAAGATGGAACAGTAATTTTGAAAACAACCTATCATTACGGAGAAGATGTAGCAGTACCGGCTAATCCTGCAAAGGCAGCAGGTGAGACATACACATACACATTTGCGGGCTGGGATAAAGAAGTAACATCAGTAAAAGGGAATGTTGATTATACTGCAACATATACAGAAAGATTAAACAGAATTCCGGAGGTGGAAGGTGATGAGGACATAGTTCCTGAAATCAACCCTGGTAATAATGCTTCAGATGATAATAAGCCATCTGTAAGACCTGTAAGAAAACCGGAAGTAGAAGCTGATGAAGACGTAGCAACAGGTGATGGCAATATGACACTTTATATTGCAATTCTTGGACTTAGTGCAGCAACTCTTGCAGTAATAATGGGCAGAAAAAAAGAACAGGATATTTAGTCGATTTGATCGTAAGGATATATATGTTACAATATACGGGGGTATATCCCCTGTAGAAAAAAATGACTGCAAAACAGTCTTGAAAAAAAGACCATATGTAACGGTTTGATACATATGGTCTTTTTGTATTGTAAGTTCTGGTATGACTAACTTTCAAGATATTCTATTCTTGATTTGTAATATTCTATTTTCCGTATATCCTTTTTGGTGGGATGTGGAATTCTTGATATATCCGAATTGTGCTTTAAATCGGCAAGTTTGACTTCTCTTGCGATGGAATTTGTTTTTATTTTTTCATAATAGATATCTTCGTCATAATCAGGACCTTTTTTCTTTGTTACAAGGTCAAGTGCTATAAGAATATCTTCGTTAAAGCCATATTCTCTGAGTGCATCAAGAGTTACATCAGTGTCCTCCACTACATCATGAAGCATCCCTACAATCCTGGATTCAGGAGAAGTACAGTGTGCAGATACAAAACGGGGATGATTGATATAAGGATGTCCCCCCTTATCCAACTGACTTTTATGAGCATTAACGGCGATTGTTTCAGCTAATGCCAGCATTTTTTCGTAATAAGCTTCCATAATATCCTTTCAACAAAAAAGACCCATGTATGTACATGAGCCAAAAATTATCAGTGCAGTCGATGGGACTTGAACCCACACCCGGAAACCCGGACATGAACCTGAATCATGCGCGTATGCCAATTCCGCCACGACTGCAAACAACTATATTATTTTAGCATTGCTTAATTTTAATGTCAATCTTTTTGGGAAAAATAAATTTTAAAAAATACTTGCAATTATATTCCTGATATGATAATATACAATACGTCGCTGGTAATTGGCGACACATTTAAGCAGACGTGGCGGAATTGGCATACGCGCTAGACTAAGGATCTAGTCCATATTGCTTGGGTGCGGGTTCAAGTCCCGCCGACTGCACTATTAATAAGGTTGTGTTTATGACATGACCTTTTTTTAATATAAATTTGTAAAAGCAAAGGAGATTTAAAATGTTGGATAAAGGAGATTCGGTGGGGCTTGTGGCCTGCTCTGATGGATTTCCAAATGATAATCATGAGGTAATCGATGAGGTTGAAAACAGCCTGTATGATATGGGCTATAAGGCGGTAATTGGTAATATATACTGTACTAAGGAAAACAGAACACTTAGCAGCAGAGACAGGGCAGATGTTTTTAATGAAATGGTCCGGAATCCGGAAATTAAAGTTGTTTTTGATATATCCGGAGGCGATTCCGCTAATGAAATTCTTGATTATGTTGATTACGATATGTTAGAAGAGAATGGCAAACCGGTTTTCGGATACAGTGATCTTACCACCCTTCTTAATGCCATATATTGCAAGACGGGAATCTGCACATACCTGTACCAGATAAGAAATATTATTACCGGATATGGGGAAAGGCAGAAAGCAGACCTTGAAATGGTGTTAAGCGGAGAAAGCGATGATTTATACGATATAGATTACGAATTTGTACGCGGCGAAGAAATGAAGGGCGTACTTATCGGAGGAAATATCCGCTGTTTTTTAAAATTAGCGGGAACATCATACATGCCGTCGTTTAGACATAAAGTGTTATTCCTGGAGAGTAACAGCGGCAGAGAAAACAGAATACGTTCTTATTTTACCCAGTTGAAACAGATGGGCGTATTCAATGAAGTAAACGGGGTTTTACTCGGAACATTTACGGAACTTGCACAGGAAGGAATTACAACTGCCGCAGAAATTCTTACAGATGTATGCGATGATAAGGAACTTGCTATAGCAGTAACGGATGAAGTCGGTCATGGCGCAGATTCCAAGGCAGTAGTTATTGGCAGGGAAATTGAGCTGGAGAAATAAAAAAATACTTTATTTCCATTATAATATATGATATAATCTAACTAGTTTTTATGAAATAAAAGGAGGCTCGTCATGAAGCACATTAAGACAATTAATACTAAGAATCTTAAGGAGACAGCTAAGAAGGGCGGATGTGGAGAATGTCAGACATCATGCCAGTCAGCATGTAAGACTTCTTGCACAGTTGGTAACCAGAGCTGCGAGAATAAGTAAGAACTTAATAATTAGCAATGATGAGAGAGTGTTTTTCTGGAGTGTCAGCATCATCAGGACACCCGTACACTCTCTTGTTTTGCGTAGGAGGAGAAAGTGATCCATCAGTATAAGAACAACGGATACAATATTGTATTGGATGTCAACAGTGGCTCTGTACATGTTGTAGACGATATTGTATATGATATAATTCCTCTTTATGAAGATAATGATACAGAGGAAATAGTTAAGAAGCTGGGTGACAGATATAAGGAAGAAGATATTCTGGAAGCCTGTGCGGAAATAGAAGAACTTAAGAGAGAAGAAGTTCTTTTTACAGAAGATATTTACGAAGATTATATAGATAAGTTTACAAAGGAAAAAGAACAGTCGGGAATCGTTAAAGCTATGTGTTTACATATAGCCCATGATTGTAACCTTGCATGCAAGTATTGTTTTGCGGAAGAAGGCGAATATCATGGAAGAAGGGCTTTAATGTCAGCGGAAGTCGGAAAGAAAGCACTGGATTTCCTTGTTGCCAATTCAGGCAAAAGACGCAACCTTGAAGTGGATTTCTTTGGCGGAGAGCCTCTTATGAATTTCGGTGTTGTTAAAGAAATTGTTGAATACGGAAGACAGCTTGAGAAAGAGCATGATAAGCTTTTCAGATTTACAATGACAACCAACGGTGTACTTCTTAATGATGAAGTACAGGAATTTGTAAATAAAGAATGCGGCAATGTAGTGCTCAGTGTGGACGGACGTAAGGAAGTCCACGATATGATGAGACCTTTCAGAAACGGTCAGGGAAGTTATGACCTTATAATGCCTAAGTTCAAGAAGATTGCCGATTCAAGGAATCAGATGAATTATTATGTAAGAGGTACCTTTACACATAATAATCTTGATTTTTCCAAAGATGTATTAAGCCTTGCTGATTTAGGATATAAGCAGATATCGGTTGAACCTGTAGTTGCTGATGAAAGTGAAGACTATGCGTTAAGGGAAGAAGATCTTCCTAAGATATATGAAGAATATGATAAGCTTGCGGTTGAGATGATTAAGCGCGAGAAGGAAGGCAGAGGATTTAATTTCTTCCACTTCATGGTGGATTTAACAGGTGGTCCGTGTGTATATAAGAGATTATCAGGCTGCGGCTGCGGTACTGAATATCTTGCAGTAACACCATGGGGTGATTTTTACCCATGCCATCAGTTTGTAGGTCATGAAGAGTTTATTATGGGTAATGTATATGAAGGAATCAAGACTCCTGACATACGCCATATGTTTAATGAAAGCAATGTTTATTCAAAGGATAAATGCAAGGACTGCTTCTGTAAGTTCTACTGCAGTGGCGGCTGCGCAGCTAATGCGTATAATTTTAATCACGATATAAATAATCCGTATGATATTGGATGTAAGCTTCAGCGTAAGAGAGTTGAATGTGCAGTTATGATTAAATGTGCACTTGCGGATGAAGGCGTTGAGGCAGCAGATTACGGTAATATAGAAGTGCATTGTTAATTAAGGGTGAAAAAATATAAGGAGGCAAACCGTAAACGGCTCACCCAATGTAATATAGCCGTAAACGGTAAAAGACAAAATGAAAATTTGGCAGAAAATAGTTGCAACAGTAGCATTGCTCGGTGCATTTGTACTCGCCGGATACACAGTGTTGTGTGGATTCGGCAATGGACATAAGGGCAGTGCCAGAAATATCACTTTGGGACTTGATCTTAATGGTGGTGTAAGTGTTACATATCAGGCTGTGGGAGAAGTAACTTCACAGGATATGAACGACGTAGTATACAAGATGGTTAAAAGAGTAGAGGAATATGACGGAGCACAGGTATACAAGGAAGGAAGTAACAGAGTTACAATAGAGATTCCAGGTGCCGATGATGCCCAGGCTATTCTTGAAGAACTTGGTAAGCCCGGTGCGTTATATTTTATTAACCAGTACGCATCAGACGACAAAACAGCCAACTATACATCACAGTATGCGGTTGATGCATCAGGTAATCTTGCACTTGTTACAAAACTTAACAAGACCCTTGATGAAATCAAAGCAGACGGAACAATTATCCTTACGGGTGAGGATATAAAGGATGCACAGGGTGTATACCAGCAGAATTCATCAGGAAGCAAACAGGCCGTAGTAAGTTTTGCACTTACTGAAGAGGGTGCTGCTAAGTTTAAGGAAGCTACAACAAAGGCTGCTTCTAAGAAGTGGTCAATAGGTGTGTATTATGACGGAGAATTCATCAGCGTTCCTAAAGTTAACAGCGCAATTACCGATGGTGAAGGTGTAATTGAAGGAATGGCAGATATTGAGGAAGCAAAGAATCTTGCTTCTGCAATCCGTATCGGTGCCCTTCCTGTAGAACTTGAAGAAGTATCATCACAGGTTGTTGGTGCTACACTTGGACAGGAAGCAATAAGCACAAGTGTTAAAGCCGGTATAATCGGTTTTATATTGCTTTTCATATTTATGATAGCTTACTATAAGATTCCTGGTCTTGCAGCTAACTTTGCATTAATTGCATATACAGCAGGTATGCTTCTTATCCTTAATGTATTTAACTTTACATTAACATTACCTGGTATAGCAGGTATTATTCTTGGTATAGGTATGGCGGTGGATGCCAACGTAATCATTAATGCCCGAATAAGTGAGGAACTGGCAAGAGGCGTATCTGTAAGGTCAGCAATTGCAACAGGTTTTAAAAAAGCACTTTCTGCAATCATTGATGGTAACGTTACAACACTTATTGCAGCAATTGTACTTGGAATAATCGGTTCCGGCCCTGTTAAGGGATTTGCATTAACACTTGGTATCGGTATAGCACTTTCAATGTTTACATCCCTTGTTGTGGCAAGGTGGGTATTACTTCTTCTTTATCATCTTGGATGTAATAAGGAAAAAATGTACGGAATCCACAAGGAAAGAGCAAGTGTCAACTTTGTATCAAAGAGAAAGATTTTTATATCAATTTCAGCTCTTGTTATTGCAACGGGTGTTGCTTTTGCGACAATTAACGGAGTAAAGGGTAACGGAAGCTTTAATCTTGACCTTGAGTTTTCAGGCGGAACATCAACAACTGTAAATTTTGATAAAGAATATACACTTGATGAAGTAGAAAAAGAGATAATTCCGGAAATTAAGAAGGCAACAGGTCTTTCGACGGTACAGCAGCAGGCTGTAAAAGGAACCAATCAGGTAATATTTAAGACTAAATGGCTCACAGAAAAACAGCAGAATTCATTCTACAGCTTATTAAAAGATAAATATAATGTGGATGTAACCAATCCTGACAAATTAAGTTCAGAAAAGATTTCAGCAACAATAAGCTCAGAGATGAGAAGAGATGCGATTATAGCCGTTATTGTGGCAACAATATGTATGCTTATTTATATCTGGATAAGATTCAGGGATGTAAAATTTGCAACAAGTGCAATTATTGCATTAATTCACGATGTATTAATTGTTATTACATTCTATATAATTTCAAGAATACCGGTTGGAAATACATTTATAGCATGTATGCTTACGATTGTAGGTTACTCAATCAACGCAACAATTGTTATCTTTGACCGTATCCGTGAGAATATGAAGGTTATGACAAAGTCAACATTATCAGAGGTTGTAAACAGCAGTATTACATCAACACTTTCGAGAAGTATTAATACATCGCTTACGACATTTATTATGGTATTGATGCTTTACATTTTAGGCGTATCATCAATAAGAGAATTTGCTGCACCAATTATGGTAGGTATACTTGCAGGTGGTTACTCATCTGTATGTATAACAGGCGCATTATGGTTTATGATGAAGAAATCTTCGTATAAGAGAGCTCTTAAGAAGGAAAATAAATAAATGCAGGAATGGCGAATTTATTCAAAAAAAGCTGATTTTAGTGCCATAGGTAAAAAATATGGAATAGATCAGGTAATAGCAAGAGTAATCCGCAACCGGGATATAGAAGGCGATGCAGCTATGGACAGCTATCTTAACGGCAGCGTTGATTCCATGTATGACCCTATGCTTATGAAAGATATGGGAAAAGCTGTGGATATCCTTCTTGACACTATAAAAAACAAGCGAAAAATTCGCATAATAGGTGATTATGATATAGATGGAATTTGTTCCATCTATATCTTGTTTAAGGGACTTTTATTTTTAGGCGCAGATGTGGATTATGAAGTTCCGGACAGAATAAAAGATGGTTATGGAATTAACGAGAACCTTATTAAACAGGCGTATGATGACGGTAGGGAAGTAATCCTCACATGTGATAACGGCATAGCTGCCACAGAACAGGTCAGATATGCCAGATCACTTGGATTTACCGTTATTGTAACCGACCACCATGATATAAGATATGAAGAAATCGATGGTAAGAAGACATATATTCTTCCGGAGGCGGATGCCATAGTGAATCCGAAACAGTCAGACTGCAGTTATCCTTGCAGTTTTCTCTGCGGGGCAGGCGTGGCATATAAGCTTATGCAGGAACTTTTCAAACGCACAGGCAACGAAGGAAAAGAAAGGGAATTCCTTGTTTTTGCCGGAATAGCAACCGTTGGTGACGTAGTTGACTTAAAGGATGAGAACAGGATATTCGTAAAAGAAGGACTTAAACAGTTCAAAGAGACAGACAATTATGGACTGAGAGCCCTTACGGTAATTAATGGACTTGATGATAAAGAAATATGTGCATATCATATAGGATTCATAATAGGACCATGTCTTAATGCCAGCGGAAGACTTGATACGGCAAAAAGAGCGTTGAAAATGCTTCTTTCAAAGGACAAATATGAAGCAGAAAGACTTGCAGGCGACCTTGTATCCTTAAATGAAGAACGTAAATCACTGACAGCGGCGGCAGTAATACTGGCAGAAAAAATTGTTGATGAGAATTACACAGATGATACCGTTCTTGTAATATATTTACCTGACTGTCATGAAAGCATAGCAGGAATTGTTGCCGGAAGAATAAGAGAAAAATATTACAAGCCGGTTATTGTACTGACCAAAGGAGAAGATGGAGTAAAAGGCTCGGCAAGATCGATAGAAAGCTATAATATTTTTGAAAAATTATGTGAATGCAGTCATCTCCTCACCAAATTCGGAGGACATCCCCTTGCGGCAGGAATGTCACTTAAAGAAGATAATATTGAAGAATTGAGGAAATATCTCAATGAGCACAGTAATCTTACAAAGGATGACCTTACGGAAAAAGTATGGATAGATGTCCCTATGCCGCTTGAATACATAAACGAAGATATTATTAACGAACTTTCGTTGCTTGAACCTTACGGCAAGGGCAACGAAAAGCCTGTATTTGCAGACAAGAATCTTATAATTGTTTCATTTATGCGGATTGGAAGGGATGGAAAATTTGCTAAAATGGAGCTTAAAAAAAATAACGGAATGTCCATTTTTGCGATGTGTTTTAATAATTGTGACGGACTTAACGAGGCATTTATTAATAATAAAAGAATTTCCTGTACATATTATCCTGAAATTAATGAATTTCGCGGAAATAAAAAATTGCAGATTTGCATTACAGGGTATAGAATAGAAGAAGATATTTAACATGGAGGCACATATAATGAAAAAAGTTGAAGATTATGTAAGAACAATTCCTGATTTTCCTGAGAAGGGAATTATGTTTCGTGATGTAACCAGCGTAATGCAGGACCCTGAAGGATTACAGCTCGCGATTAACGGTCTTAACGACCTTGTTAAAGATGTTGATTATGATGTGGTGGTAGGACCTGAATCCAGAGGTTTTATTTTCGGAACACCTATCGCTTATGTTAACCATAAGGCGTTTGTACCTGTAAGAAAAAAAGGAAAGCTTCCATGTGAGACTGTAGAGGCAACTTATGACCTTGAATATGGCACAGCAACAATAGAGATGCATAAGGATGCCATTAAGCCCGGACAGAAGGTTGTCATAGTTGATGACCTTATTGCAACAGGAGGAACAACAGAAGCAATAATAAAGCTTGTTGAAGAACTTGGAGGAAAAGTAGTGAAAGTTATTTTCCTTATGGAACTTGCAGGACTTGAAGGACGTAAAAAACTTGCCGGATATGATGTTGATTCGGTTATAATATATCCGGGAAAATAATTTCGGCGGACATGTTACTGCTTTAATACGGGCATCATATAATAGAACAGGAGGTACTTATATGCCTGAGGAAGAATACAGACAGAGAAGAAAAATTGAAGAAAGACCATTAACACCACCTCAGACCAATGTTCCTTCGGAATTGTTTGAGATATTGAAAAAAAGTATTCTTGATTATCACCCATCCACGGATTTAAGCCTTATCGAAAAGGCATACAAGGTTGCGGATAAAGCTCACAGCGGTCAGAAACGTAAATCGGGAGAACCATATATAATCCATCCTCTTTGTGTGGCTATCATACTTGCACAGCTTGAACTTGATAAAGAGACAATTATAGCAGGAATACTTCATGATGTTATAGAAGATACAGAAGTAACTTATGAAGATATAAGCCGTGAATTCGGCGAAGAAGTTGCACTTCTTGTAGATGGAGTTACCAAATTAACCCAGTTAAACTATGAGCATGATAAGATAGAAATCCAGGCAGAGAATTTAAGAAAAATGTTTCTTGCCATGGCAAAGGATATACGAGTAATCCTTATTAAACTTGCCGACAGACTTCATAATATGAGGACGATGCAGTACCAGAAGCCTGAGAAACAGATAGAAAAATCAAGAGAAACCATGGAAATATACTCTCCTATAGCACAGAGACTCGGTATTTCCAAGATTAAAGTAGAACTTGATGATTTATCACTTATGTACCTCCAGCCTGATGTGTACCATAAACTGGAGCATGACCTTACTCTTGGTAAAGAGGCAAGGGAGAATTTTGTAAAAGAAATTGTGGCAGAAATCAAGGAAAAACTCTCTACAACCGGAATAAATTACACCATAGACGGAAGAGTAAAGCATTTTTTCAGCATATATAAGAAAATGGTTAATCAGGACAAGACTCTTGACCAGATATACGACCTTTTTGCGGTAAGAATTATTGTTGATACAATCAAAGACTGTTATGCGGTGTTAGGACTTATCCATGAGATGTATAAGCCTATACCGGGACGATTTAAGGATTATATTGCTATGCCTAAGCCAAATATGTACCAGTCTTTGCATACAACGCTTATATCCCAGACAGGACAGCCGTTTGAGATACAGATCCGTACTTACGAGATGCACAGAACCGCTGAATATGGTATCGCAGCCCATTGGAAATATAAAGAAAATATTGACGGTACAAAGGGTGATGACAGCGAGGAAGCAAAGCTTACATGGTTAAGACAGATTCTTGAATGGCAGAGGGATATGTCCGATAACAAGGAATTTTTAAGCATAATAAAGAGCGACCTTGATTTATTCTCGGACAGTGTGTATTGTTTTACTCCACAGGGAGATGTCAAGAACCTGCCGGCAGGCTCCACTCCTATTGATTTTGCATACAGCATACATTCGGCTGTAGGTAATAAAATGGTGGGTGCCAAAGTAAACGGCAAGCTGGTACCTATTGATTACAAGATAAAAAACGGTGACAGAATCGAAGTTATTACGTCCCAGAATTCTAAAGGACCAAGCCGTGACTGGCTTAAAGTAGTAAAAAGCCCGCAGGCTAAGAACAAAATTAATTCATGGTTCAAGGCTGAACTTAAAGAAGATAATATTTTAAAAGGAAAAGACCTTATCCATAATTACTGTAAGACAAAAAACATTGTTTTATCAGATCTTCTTAAGCCTGAATTCATAGAAAAGACTATGACAAAGTATGGATTCAGGGATTGGGATTCCGTACTTGCCGCTGTAGGACACGGCGGACTTAAGGAAGGCCAGGTTGTTGGTAAACTTCAGGAAGAATACGATAAGAAGCATAGGGAAGAAATTACCGATGCGGATATTCTTGCAGACAACTCCGAAAGTACCATAAAACAGAAGGATGACGGTAAGCCATCTAAGACCGGAATTATTGTTAAGGGCATACATGATGTGGCAGTCAGGTTTTCAAAATGCTGCAATCCTGTTCCGGGTGATGAAATCGTAGGTTTTGTAACAAGAGGAAGAGGAATATCAATCCATACCACGGATTGTATTAACGTAATTAACATGTCGGAACTTGATAAATCAAGACTTATTGACGCTGAATGGCAGAAACTTGATTATGAAAATTCAGAAGAAAGATATACAACAGATATTAAAATATATGCAAATAACAGAACAGGCCTTATTGTAGACATTTCAAAGATACTTACAGAGAGAAAGATTGATGTTAAGACCATGAATTGCCGTACAAGCAAGACAGGAACGGCAACACTTGAACTTAGTTTTGAAATAAGTGGCGTAGATGCACTCAGGGAACTTTTTGATAAATTAAGAAATGTTGAAGGAGTTCTGGATATCGAGAGAACGAGAGGTTAGTGTATGATAAAAATTGAACATAATATAATAGGAATGTGTGCTACCAATACCTATTATGTATATGATGACGAGACTAAAAGAGGCCTTATTATTGATCCGGCCGGAGACCCTGTCAGAATTATTGAACGTGTTGCCAGATTACAGATAAACGTTGAAGGCATTCTTATTACCCACGGACATTTTGACCATGTGCTTGCCCTTGATGAAGTAAGGGAACGTTTCAATGTAAAAGCATATATAGGAAATACGGAAAAGGCTGTATTAGAAGACCCGGAGGCCAATCTTACATCAGGCTTTATGGGTGAGGGCAGAACCTTCAGTGCAGATGTGTACCTTAAGGACGGAGAAGAATTTGAAGCCGGTGGTTTCAGAATTAAGGCATTTGAAGTTCCGGGACATACAATAGGCGGAATGTGCTATTATTTTATGGATGAAGGTGTGCTCTTTTCGGGAGATACACTGTTTTGCGAATCAGTCGGAAGAAGTGATTTCAAGGGAGGAAGTACATTTGCCCTTATCGCTTCAATTAAAGAGAAATTATATACTCTTCCCGATGATGTCAAGGTATATCCTGGACATTCGGAAGCAACCACTATAGGGCATGAGAAAAAATATAACCCTTTTGTAAGATAGGATATAAAATGATTTTTTTTAGTATTAATACAAAAGATTATGAAAATGATGTCAGGGTCATGACACAGGCATTTTATCCCGATACAAGAATTACGACGGAAAATTGCGATAATCCCGAACTTTCCATAGCAGTATTTGTTGATGGCAAAAAGGTAAAAGGAAGCGTTACAGGTGCAGATATAACCGGGGCTTCTTTTGAATATGATGTATATGAGGATAAGAAAAGAACCAGAAACAGACTGAAAAGAGAACTTTACGGAATATATTCCTCTCTTACGGGCAAGTCCCTGCCATGGGGAACTCTTACGGGAATACGTCCTGTTAAGATACCACTTGCCATGGTTGAAGAAGGTGTTGATGATAAGACAATAATCAGACATCTTGAAGAAGAATATCTTGTTAATGAAAAGAAATCTTTACTTAGCCTTGAGGTTGCTGCAAATGAAAATAAACTGTTAAAGACACTGGATTATAAGAATGGATATAGTCTGTATATAGGTATTCCGTTCTGTCCTACTACCTGTCTTTACTGTTCTTTTACCTCCTATCCCATAAGCATGTGGAAGGACAAAGTAGACAGCTATCTTGACGCACTTTTTAAAGAACTTAAATATCTGTCGGAACATCTTAGAGGAAGAAGACCTGACAGCATATATATAGGCGGCGGAACTCCCACCACACTTTTACCATATCAGTTTGAAAGACTTTTTGGTTTCCTTGAAAGCTGTTTTGATTACAGCAACCTTAAAGAATTTACCGTTGAAGCAGGCAGACCGGACAGTATTGACCGTGATAAACTTGAGGTTATCAAAAAACACGGAATAGGAAGAATTTCAATCAATCCGCAGACCATGAATCAGAAGACCCTTGATCTGATAGGAAGAAGACATACCGTAGAACAGATATGTGATACGTTTAAGATGGCGAGAGACTGTGGTTTTGATAACATTAACATGGATATGATTGTGGGACTTCCGGGAGAAGATAAGGAAGATGTGAGAAATACCCTTGAACAGATAATGAAATTATCCCCGGACAATCTTACGGTTCATTCACTGGCGATAAAAAGAGCCGCAAGGCTTAACTATATGAAAGAAGCATACGCAGACTACAGAATAGATAATACGGACGAAATAATAACCATGACAAAGGAATATGCCGATATGATGGGCATGACACCATATTACCTTTACCGTCAGAAAAATATGGCAGGTAATTTTGAAAATGTGGGATATGCAAAAGAAGGCAAAAAAGGTGTATATAACATCCTGATAATGGAAGAGAAACAGTCCATATATGCGGCTGGCGCGGGAGCACAGTCGAAAATAGTTTTTCCGGATGAAAACAGAGTTGAACGTATAGAAAATGTAAAAGATGTATCTAATTACATAGAACGTGTAGATGAAATGATAGAAAGAAAGCGAAGTTTTTTTAATGAGAATTAGAGCAAAAGCCAATCCGGTTCAGGCAACACTTCTATCGGATTTTGAAGATAATATCAATCATGGAGTGTGTGTAAGCAATCTTACATATCTTCTTGCCAAAGAGATGGGCTATGACGAGAGCATTTGTTATGAACTGGCACTTGCCGGACTTGTCCATGATATAGGCAAACTTAAACTATCAAGGTATCTTTACGGCAGAAATGAGGATGATGACCATAAAAATGATGATGGAACGGAATATATGAGAATGCATTCCAAGTTAAGTTATGATATACTTAAACAGTATGATTTTTCGGATCTTGTTCTTGATTCTGTTTTGTATCATCATGAGAACTATGACGGAACCGGTTATCCTGAAAACAGAAAAGGCGAAGATATACCGTTTGGTGCGAGAGTGATGCGTGTTGCGGATACTTTTACCGCCCTGATTTCAGACAGACCGTATCGAAGGGCATTTGACATCGAAACAGCGATGCAGATAATAATAGATGAGATAGACTGCTATGATATGGAAGTATTTTTAGCTTTCCAACGTCTGATTCATGAGCCTTCAACCATAGAGAAAATTAAGAACAGCAGGCTGATGATTAATTTTACAACAAGAGAGATTATGAAAAAGTGAGGATATAATAATGGCACTGATTAAAAAACCTATGACAGGTATGAAAGATATTCTGCCAAAGGAAATGCAGATAAGAGATTATCTTATCGGAATAATTAAAGAAACATATTCAAAGTTCGGTTTTACGTCCATTGAAACACCGGCAGTTGAAAATATTGCCAACCTTTCAAGTAAACAGGGCGGTGAAAATGAAAAACTTATTTTCAAAATTATGAAAAGAGGAGAAAAACTTAATCTTGAAAGTGCTTCATCAGAGGCAGACCTTGTTGATGGAGGATTAAGATATGACCTTACGGTACCTCTTGTAAGATTTTACTCCAATAACCAGGCATCCCTGCCATCACCTTTTAAAGCACTTCAGATAGGAAGCGTATGGAGAGCAGACAGACCTCAGAAAGGCAGATTCAGACAGTTTTACCAGTGTGATATAGATATACTCGGTGAACCAACCAACCTTGCGGAGATAGAACTGATTCTTGCAACCACCACAACGCTTGGCAGGATTGGTTTTAAGAATTTCAAGATTAAAATAAATGACAGAAGAATACTTAAGGCAATGGCTGCATACAGCGGATTTGCAGAAGAATCTTACGATAATGTTTTTATTATTCTTGATAAAATGGACAAAATCGGAATTGAAGGCGTTAAGGAAGATCTTATTGCCAACGGCTATGATGCGGCTTCGGTAGAGAAGTATGTAAGTCTTTTTGACGGAATTGAAAAAGCCGATAACGGTCTTTTATATCTTGCGGATACAATCGCTGAATTTCTTCCGGATGAGGCTAAAGACAATCTTCTTGAGATTATTGAGAGCGTCAACGGAACAAAGAACTGTGATTTTGATATAGTATTTGACCCTACGCTTGTAAGAGGAATGTCTTACTACACGGGAACAATTTTTGAAATTGAAGTTCCTGAATTCGGAAGCAGCGTTGGCGGTGGCGGACGTTACGATAAGATGGTGGGCAAATTTACCGGACAGGAGACACCGGCCTGCGGATTTTCAATTGGTTTTGAAAGAATAATTACTATTCTCATGGATAATAATTTTGAGATACCAAATCAGGGAAATAGTATTGCTTTTCTTGTAGAAAAAGGTATACAATCAGAGATGTTATGTAATATTATCAAAGAAGCACAGAAACTTCGGGAAGAAGGAATCAAGGTGCTTGTTGTAAGAATGAATAAAAATAAAAAATTCCAGAAGGACAACCTCATTGAACAGGGGTACAAGGAATTTAAGGAATTTTACAAAAATCCAATAGTAAAATAAAGAGAGGAACTATCTATGGTACAGTCTAGAACACACAACTGTGGAGAACTCCGCCTTGCCGATGCCGGTAAGGACGTAACAGTTGTTGGTTGGTATGAGAATATTAGAAAGGTAAGTAAGAACTTAGGTTTCCTGATTTTAAGGGACTTTTACGGAACAACACAGGTTGTTATCGAGACAGAAGATATGATGTCGGTTATAGATTCTGTCAATAAGGAATCTACAATTCAGGTAACAGGTGTTGTAAGGGAACGTTCAAGCAAGAATGCAGAACTTCCTACAGGTGAGATTGAGGTTGTTCCATCTAAGATTGAGGTTCTCGGTAAGTGCCGTTACAATGCACTTCCGTTTGAGATTAACCAGTCTAAGGATGCGGATGAGAATACAAGACTTAAATACCGCTATCTTGATTTAAGAAATCCTGCGGTTAAGGGCAATATTATTTTAAGAAGCAAAATAGTTGCTGAACTCCGTAACAAGATGAACTCACTTGGATTTATGGAAATAACAACACCAATCCTTACATGTTCATCACCTGAAGGAGCAAGGGATTATCTTGTACCGGCAAGAAATCATCCGGGTAAGTTTTATGCACTCCCACAGGCTCCACAGCAGTTCAAGCAGATACTTATGGCATCAGGCTTTGACAGATATTTCCAGATAGCACCTTGCTTCAGGGATGAGGATGCGAGAGCTGACCGTTCACCGGGAGAATTTTACCAGCTTGATATGGAAATGGCATTTGCATCACAGGAAGATGTATTTTCGGTAATTGAAGAGGTTCTTCCTCCTGTATTTGCAAAATACGGTGTATATTCCAATGCATCAAAGGCTCCTTTTGTGAGAATACCTTATCTTGAATCTATGGATAAATACGGAACAGATAAGCCTGACTTAAGAATTGACCTTGTATTAACCGATGCTACAGAACTTCTTTCAGGATGCGGATTCGGACCTTTTGAAGGACAGACAGTAAAGGCAATTGTTGTTGACGGATTTACTGCAACAAGAAAGCAGATAGATGCAATATGTGCGGATGTGGAAGTTGCCACAGCCAATAAGGCATATTGGTTCAAAGTAGATGAGAATGGAGAAATTACAGGCGGAATCGCTAAGTTCCTTCAGAACATCAAAGAACAGGTAATAAACACACTCGGTCTTAAGCCGGGAGACTTTGTAGGACTTACAGCCGGAAAGAAACTTGTCGCACAGAAAACAGCCGGTGTACTCAGAAGACTTCTCGGTGCAGCCAGTGAAAAACATATGAAACAGAATACATACGAATTCTGCTGGATTGTAGATTTCCCTATGTATGAAATAGGTGAAGAATCGGGAGAACTTGAGTTCTGTCATAATCCTTTCTCTATGCCACAGGGCGGAATGGATGCACTTAAGAACAAAGAACCTCTTGATATACTTGCATACCAGTATGATCTTGTATGCAATGGCGTCGAATTATCATCAGGTGCGGTAAGAAACCATGACCCTGAGATAATGATAGAAGCATTCAGATTAGTAGGACTTGGTGAAGATGATGTTAAAGCCAAATTCCCTGCAATGTATAATGCGTTCTGCTATGGAGCACCACCACATGCAGGAATAGCTCCGGGAGTTGACCGTATGATAATGCTTATCTGCGGAGAGGAAAGCATAAGAGAGATAATTCCTTTCCCAATGAACAAAAACGCAATGGATGTTATGATGGGAGCACCTGCCACTGTAGACCAGAAGCAGCTTGATGATGTTCACATCGCTATTGTAAAAGAAAGAGAAGAGTAGGAGGACTGTATTAATGTATTCATTTGATGAAGTAAAAGAATTTGATCCTGAAGTTGCCGAGGCTATTAAGCTTGAAGTGGGAAGACAGAATGACCATATAGAGCTTATTGCATCAGAAAATTTTGTCAGCAAGGCTGTAATGGCAGCAATGGGAAGCTGGCTTACCAACAAATATGCCGAAGGTTATCCCGGAAAAAGATACTACGGCGGATGCCAGTATGTTGATATTGTTGAGAACCTTGCCATTGAAAGAGCAAAGAAGCTTTTCGGATGTGATTATGTAAACGTACAGCCTCATTCAGGAGCACAGGCTAATATGGCAGTATTCTTTGCCATCCTCAATCCCGGTGACACATACATGGGAATGAGCCTTGCACACGGCGGACATTTATCACATGGTTCACCTGTAAATATGTCAGGAAAATATTTTAACTGCGTGCCTTACGGCGTTAATGACGAGGGCTTCATTGATTATGATGAGGTATTAAGAATTGCCAAAGAATGCAGACCTAAGATGATTCTTGCCGGAGCAAGTGCTTATGCAAGAACAATAGATTTCAAGAAATTCAGGGAAATAGCCGATGAAGTCGGAGCTGTTCTTATGGTAGATATGGCACATATTGCAGGTCTTGTTGCAGGCGGACAGCATATGAGCCCAATTCCTTATGCAGATGTTGTTACAACAACAACACACAAGACGCTCAGAGGACCAAGAGGCGGTATGATTCTCTGCAATCAGGAAGCAGCAGACAAGTATAACTTTAATAAAGCAATTTTCCCGGGAATCCAGGGCGGTCCTTTAATGCATGTAATTGCAGGTAAGGCAATATGCTTTAAAGAAGCTCTTGAACCTGAATTTAAGACTTATGCCAAAAACATTATTGACAATGCCAAGGCACTTGCAGATGGTCTTTTAAACAGAGGCTTTAATCTTGTATCAGGAGGAACGGATAACCACCTTATGCTTGTAGATTTAAGAAGCAAGGGTGTTACAGGTAAAGCAACAGAAAAACTTCTTGATACAGTTAATATTACATGTAATAAGAATGCAATTCCAAATGATCCTGAAAAGCCATTTACAACAAGCGGTATCAGACTTGGTACAGCAGCAGTTACTACAAGAGGCTTTAATACAGAGGATATGGATAAAGTTGCTGAAGCAATCACTCTTGCAGTAACGGATGATGATGTTAAGAAAGCAGAGGCAATGGCTATTGTTAAAGCATTAACAGACTCTAATCCACTCTATTAATCCGATATGTAAATTCAGTAAGGCAGGGCTTTTTAAGCCCTTGTCCTTACTTTTTTTCATCTTTACAGAGAATGTTTTCGTAAAAAAGTCCGGCGATAAACCATACAGGAAAGTAATCAAGTCTTATAACGCCTTTGATATTAAGTTTGGCTTTTGAATAGTCCCATGGACAGCAACCATTTTTTTTCAACAGACTTCCTGTCAGAAATTCGGTAATGAAAATACACATTGCATATACAAAACCACGTTGCATCACGGCGCAATGCCTGTTTTTCATTCTTGTACCGATTGGCTCAATGATGATTGCCGTCGCATAAATCGGAAACATCCATATAGAAGTGTTGCTGGTAAGTTTCTTGTCTTTTTTTATGGCAGAACCAAGACCGGTCCAGAACACTTCCATACACCATCCGGTCAGGCCGCACATCATATATTTTTTAATCATGGTTATATTGTTGCTGATTATATTTTTTTTATACTTGTGTGGAAATCCTGATTTTGTAAAAAAAGAAAGGTTAAAAATTATGGCAGATGTATATATTAAAAAAGGCGAAGGCCGTTCATTTAAGTCCGGCGGAATGTGGTTTTACGATAATGAAATTGACAGAATAGAGGGAAAATTTGAAAACGGAGATATTATCGATGTACTGGATTTTGACGGATATTATCTGGGACGCGGTTTTATCAATACCAATTCAAAAATAACAATAAGAATCCTTACCCGTCATAAGGACGTAAACATAGACCGTGAATTTATAAAAAAGAGAGTAAAAGATGCCGTAAAATACAGACTTGACACAGTGGATACTTCATCCTGCCGTCTTATCTTCGGTGAAGCGGACTATCTTCCGGGAATCGTTATTGATAAATTTTCGGATATCCTTGTAGTCGAATCCCTTGCCCTCGGAATTGACAGGCTTAAGGCGGATATTATCGAATGTCTGAAAGAAGAGCTTGCAAGCCACGGTATGAATATCCGTGGTGTGTATGAGAGAAGTGATGCCAAGGTAAGACTTAATGAAGGCATGGAAAGGGTTAAAGGTTTTATCGGAGAACCGTTTGATACCAAAGTGGAGATTGTTGAAAATGGCGTAAAATATATGGTTAATGTGGCTGATGGACAAAAAACAGGCTTTTTCCTTGACCAGAAATATAACAGGGCTGCAGTGGGAAGATTGTGTAAAGGTGCCAAAGTGCTTGACTGTTTTACCCATACAGGTTCTTTTGCACTTAATGCGGCTACATCAGGAGCCGAAAGTGTCCTCGGTGTGGATGCATCGGAGCTTGGAGTTGAGCAGGCAAAAGAAAATGCCGTTCTTAACAATGTTCAGGACAAAACAGAATTTATATGCAGGGATGTATTTGAACTGCTTCCTGAACTGGTGGAAAAGGGCGAGCAGTATGATGTGGTTATTCTTGACCCTCCTGCATTTACCAAATCCCGTAACTCCGTTAAAAATGCCACCAAAGGCTACAGGGAAATTAATATTAAAGGCATGAAGCTTGTCAAAGACGGCGGTTATCTTGCTACCTGTTCATGTTCACATTTCATGACACAGGAATTGTTTACCAAGACAATCGGAGAAGCGGCAAGAAGTGCACATAAGAGGCTTAGACAGGTGGAATTCAGAACCCAGTCACCGGACCATCCTATACTCTGGGCGGCGGATGAAAGCTATTATCTGAAGTTCTATATTTTCCAGGTTGTTGATGAAAAGTAATGAACAGAGAGTAATCGAGAAAATTCGGTTGCTCTTTTTTATTGTGAATGAGCTTATATGTGCTATAATAAAACAAATTAACAAATCGGGATTTGTGGAGCTTGTAAGTTCTTATATACTTAACATAGGAGGATGGTCGAATATGGATGATATAGAATTTGTTAGATGTTCTGGCATAAATGAAGACTTTATTATGAACTGTCAGTTACTAGATATGGATTTAAATAGGCGAGTAGGAAGGGTAATTAAGAGAGACAAGTACAAACAGTACAACCAACTTGATGAAATTAAAGAGGCTATAGTTGTATATGTTGATGGCAAAGCCGCTGGTGCAGGAGCAATTAGAGAATATCATTATGGTGATATCGATGATGCAACCGAATTGAAAAGAGTATTTGTCAGAGATGAGTTTCAGGGGAAAGGAATAGGAACCAAGCTGGTTCTTGAATTGATTGAGTGGGCAAAAGAGCTGGGATACAAGAGGTTGATTCTTGAAACTGGAGAACTGCTACAAGAATCATGTCATGTATATCGGAAAGTAGGATTTGAAAAAATAGATAATTATGGTCCTTACATTTCGATGCCAGAATCATTGTGTATGATGAAAGAATTGTAGCTGGCAACTTCAAGTTTATAAGGATAATACAAAAATTATTTTTGCATGAAAAAAGGTGCGAAGCACCATAGCCCGTCAGAGAGACTGCCTTAGTCCGCAACCTATAATGAATGGTCGCAAAGAGAACAGGGGTATTTGAAAGTCTTGACCCGAAGGTCTAATTTGCGTTGCTGCTGATTCCCTTTGCTTTACTGGATCTGGCTGTCTATATCGCTGATATTGTCCGGGATTTATTTGGTTTTAAAAAATCTATAGAGAAAAATAGTGAAAAAATAGTGAAATATTAATGGAAAAAAGCTTACCTTTTGTATATAATAATATTTGAAAGGGAGGCTTTTCTTATATGATAAAAGTGACTTTAACGAATGAAATTTTAAGATATATAACAGAGATTGAACAGAACAGATATAAAGTATCATCGGTAAAGCTGTCCAAAACTGTCATGAATAAGCTTCGCAAAAATTCGAAGAAAAAAAGTTCTTATGCTTCGAATAAAATTGAAGGTAATCCATTGTCAGAAAAACAGGTGGATGAAGTAATAGAAAGCGACGGAAGAAAACATTATCTGAAACCGGAGCAGGAGGTACGGAATTATTTTCTGGCACTGAATTATCTTGAAGAAAAGGTAAGTAAAAAAGAGAAATTATCCATGAAACTTATTTTAGATGTACAGAAATTGGTAGAAAAGGGGGCTTCCAAGGAGGAAATCGGACTCAGAGGACCTATGCCACCGGGAGTGTTATTTGCGGTATATGATTCTAAGACAGGAAACCCTGATTATATTCCGCCGGAATATTGCGACATTCCGGGACTTTTGAATGAGTTGGTGGAGTATGTAAATACAACCGATGACCACCCTCTGATTGTAGCAGCAGTTGTACACTATCAATTAGTGACAATACACCCGTTTGAAGATGGAAATGGCAGAACTGCAAGACTGTTATCTGGTTATATTATGGACTTGAATGGATACGGCTTTAATGGAATCGGTTCATTGGAAGAATATTTTGCTTATGATATTGATGAATATTATGAATCCATTCAGATGGGACTCCCTGCGCTGTACTATTCTGGCAGAGATAACCCGCCACATCCGGAGATCTGGATCAACTATTTCCTCAGAATGGTGAAATTGTATTCCGGAAAAGTCTGTGATTTGCAGTTGGCTTCTGAAGAGGAAGATATTACCGGAAGTCTGTCGTTTTTGAAAGGAAAAGAAAAAGAGCTATTGCAATTTCTGATAAAAAACTATAAAGGAGAGTTTACTCCGATTGAAGTCAGCAGGAAATTGTCGGTAACAAATAAAACGATTATTAACAGACTGATGGTTTTGGTAAAAAATGGATTTGTGATTCCTATATTAGTCAATAAGAGAATTCGATTCTATGAATTAAGTGAATTTACCAGAGATCATGAAAAAGAGATTATGAAAGCTATCGGTTAAAATTTTTCATCTTCCAGGTTGTTGATGAGAAGTAACAAGGACACCGTAAGAAATAATATTGAAGATATATGCGGAGGTGATACGGTTGCACTTTCATATGAAGAATATAAAAATATGAAAGCGAGAATAGAACTCTTAGAGGTATTAGCCGAAGCAGAAGATGATGCAAAAAATGGCAGAGTTGCTCCGATATCTGAGACATTCGATGATTTGAGAAAAATGCTTCAGGAGGAGTGATTATGAAGTATGAAGTAATAAGAACCGATACAGCCGATGAGGGCATCAGAAAATAATATTGTATGCTGCCCAGAATTTTGGAAATACAGTTGCATTGGAGAAACTAAATCAGATTGAAAAACAGATTCTTGAATTGGAAGAAGAGCCATACATTGGAACAGAACCCAGATACCGTGTTCTTAAGAGACATGGATATAGAGTGCTTGTTTTGGAAAAAGACTTGTTTTTTTACAAAACTGATGAAGAAAATAAAAAAGTAGTTATATATGCGGTTGTAGATGGACGTCAGGATTATCTGAATATTATACGTGGCTTATAGAAATCGTTGATTCTTATTGAAAAAAAACATGGCCTCAATTGTAATCCAAGATAGCGGGTATGGAATCTTGGATTACAATTGAGGGAAGATAGGAGGTGGCGTAAATGGCAAGTACAATACAGGTAAGAGTGGATGATGATTTAAAAGCAAAATCAGATGAATTATTTAAAGATTTAGGTACAGATACGACAACTGCAATCCGTATGTTTTTGACGCAGGCATTAGCTGTAAATGGATTTCCATTCGAGATAAAAAAGATAAATGAAAATCCGTATAAGGCATTATCAGAAGTTGAGATGCTTGAAAAGTTAGAGAGAGCACGTGAACATGCAACGCAAGGAATGTATAAAGAGGCTCATAATGTTTCACATGATATGAGGGCGAAGTATGGATTATAAGGTGGTAGTAACAACAGATGCAGAAGAGGATTTGGAACGCTTTGTCAAGTATCTGATTTTTGAGAAGAAAAGCTTGCAAGCGGCAGAAAATGTGTTGAAAAATTTTTTAGTAGATATAACTAAAATATTTTTATATATTCCGACATATAATTCTATATAATTGTAAAATGTGACAAAAAAAATAAAAAAAACTTGACTTTATTGTGAAAAAGTATTATATATAGACTATAAGTGAATTTATTTTTCAAGGGTTAAGTAATTTTTAAGGAGTCATATATTTATATGTTAGAAATTAACACCTCTTGAAAAAGAGGTGTTTTTTTGTGGAAATCAATTAAAATTTTCCGGAAAGTGTGCATTGCACGTCTTATATTAAGCTCATTATGTAGTCATTCTACATTTTGATAAATGAATTGCAGGAAATAAAGATATGTATAGGAGGTACAGTAAATGAAAAAAACCAAAAGAAAAATTGCAGCATTAGCAGTGGTAGTATCAATGTTAATAGGAATGCTTCCGGTAGGAGTTATGGCCAAGGACCGTAACAGAGGAAGTTGGGGTGTGTATTCATATGGGCCCGGTGCACAATTAAAATACAGTTCGGTTGAACTATATTATACTACAGATGAGAAGTATGCATTTAAAGTTTCTTCAATCACTACAGGAGGATGTTATTATTCGTATGTTGAAATTGGGTGTCCGAATGGAAACATATATATGGATGGAAATCTAAGCAAAAAGATGTCATCATGTGGAGTTAAGACATTTACAGTAAAGAAGACAAGTGGCACATATGTTAAGATATCAGCAGAACTGTATTGTGATGCGTATGGCCCTATCTACAATGGATTAGCATATATTGTTCATAATTAATTAGTATATTGTTTCCTGCAATTCATAATTAATTATCCTAATTAAAAGAGAGGTACAAAGTATGAAGTTTAAAAAAGCATTTATTCCGTTATTACTTACTACAGTAATGTTGGCAGGTTGTGGAAGTAGGGACAAAAACAAATCAGAAATAATTAAAAATGATTTTAACGAGGTAAGAAAAGAGGCACAGGAAATAATTAAAACAGCAAAGTATGATAATCTTGATATAAAATGTGATAGTGTAATTTTTCCTGAGACAGATAAAATAGCGACATGGTGGATTGATACAATATATCTTAATGAATGGAAAAAACCTGATGAACTGGTAAATTATATTATTGATGACATGACACCTGAACTTATAGGAGAACTTGATAAACAGTATATCTATGATGGCGAAGAATTGCGTAAATATGAGGAGGAAAAAGACTGGTATAATGCAAATTATGAAAACAAAATTTCAAAAACCAAATACACAGAAGCTCCTGAACTAATTTATTACCGTGATCCCAAGACTAAAAGAAAATCTGAAATATTTACCGACACAAATATAATGAATTATGCAGCAGGAGCCATCAACAAAATCCTTGGTGGAAATTATCTTTTTGGATTGCAGGATGATATGGAATTAATTAAAAGATACCGTATAGGAATGGATGATTTATCTGATAAATATAAACTCCTTGATAAAGAAGTTACTGTTGCGGAAGCTGTTGAATCGGCAGAGAATTATATAAATTCAATTTATCCATACACAGGAGAAAATGGAATTAAGACAAAAGTATATGACGTGTATGTATATAAAATTAAAAATTCCGGAGAAACCGTTTTCAGATTCTTCAGAACCGAAAATTATAAAGGTATTGATGTCCAGGAGTTAATTAGCGGACAGATAAGTTTTGGTGAAGAAGAAAACTATGGCGAAGAAACAGGCATAATGTCAGAATGTTTTATGATAGAAAGCGGCAAAATTGATGTGTATTACGGAGAATATAACAGTTACACCGTGCCTAAAGAAATAACTAATTATGAGACAATATTATCACTTGAGTCAGTACTCAATAATGTTTCAAAAGAACTTTCAAAGCTGCCCGGTGTAAATTTTGAAGTTAACCAGATTAAGATGGAATATAGAATGTTCAATGATAAAGAAGACAAAAGTAAAAATGATAGAGCAAAGTACATTGTTCCATCCTGGAGAGTTGATTTACTTAATCCGGTTAATAATGATGCATATGTTGCTTTAGTAAATGTTGAAAGTGGTGATGTACTCGTAAGACGTGTACAGGAATAACAGAAAGCTGTAATTTATGAAAAAAACTATATTGACAGTAAAAAAAGACTTATATATTAACTTTACAACCATCGGCATTGTTTCATCCATAATTATCGGGCTGATTATTATTGGAATATGTGGCATATATACAGATGGCGAAGGAAGAACTTTTAACTGTATCAGCATATTCAGTACATATAACAAAACAGAACTTTTGCAAATGCACTTAATGGGAGAAACAGTATTTCTGAATGTATTGGAATCTCTTGCACCTTATGGAATGATGCTTGCTGCATTTTCCTTTGCATTTGGTATGTATGCAGAGAAACAGAATAAGACAACGAAGTATGTTATTTACAGAACAGGAATAAAAAGATACGTAATTTCAAAGGCACTTCTTGCATTTATTTCTTCGGTATTTGTTATGGGAATTATTGCCATAATATGTGCAATATACATTCATGGAAGGTTCCCATCAATTAGTGAGGCAGACAGCGAATTTATAGAATTCAAAATGCAGGGCAGCGGTTATAGTGATACGGGAAGAAAATTAAATCTCGTATCGCAGATGGGATTTGGAGCTGCATATCTTTATGGAATATTCGGAATGATGCTATATGGAGGATTGTGTGCATCCATAGGCTTTATTGTATACGCGTTGACCAAGGATATTTATTTTAATATATGTCTGCCTTTTTTTGTAGGATATGGACAAAATGTTCTGGTAAATTACTTTATATTTAATAAACCGGAAATCGGCCGGAAAATAAATAATACAGGTTATTTATCCTATTATCTGAGAATTCCTTATAATGAAAAAAGATTATTGGTAAATCTGCTTATTTTTGTCGGAATCTGGGTATTAGCCATTGTAATCAATATTGCGAAGATTCGTTCCGTAAAAGATTATGGAGGTGACCTATGATTAAGACCATAAAATCTGAATACCATAGCTTTATATGCAGGAGCAGGATGATTATTCTTCTTGCATTTGCAATTCTTGTATGGCAGGTTGTGGGATCAAGTTTGTGCAACCATGCAAAAATGATGGAAGCAGGTTTACAGCTTTTTGAACCGTATATTGCCACGGCTAATTCATACCTGGTTCTTTTAATAGTACCGATATTTGCACTTATACTTATGTCGGATTTCCCTAATCTTGAAGACGGGTATATGTTTACCATATACAGAATGGGTAAGACTAAGTGGCTCATCGGGAAAGTAATATTTGCTCTTTTATGCAGCTTCACAATAATGGCAATTGTTTTTGTTTTGTCTACAATACCATGTGCAGGAAAGATTTCGTCAGGCACAAAATGGAGTCCTGCAACGACAAAACTTGCATATTATTATCCGGAGCTTACCTACAATACAGTATTTAATCTGATACAGCGTGATATTTATAATCATATATATCCGGGAATAGCGGCTATTCATTCAATATTGCTTACTACATTGCTTATATTCGGATATTCACTAATGCTGTTAATCGGAAAGATATTTAACAAAAAAAATCTGTTTATGGGAATAGATGTAGTACTTATGGCAGCAGGAGGAATCCTTGCAACAATAAAACATAAAGCAGCCTTTTTCTTTCCGGCAGGAAACGCTTCTTTAGCGGGAAGATATACAGAAATAGGAAGAACGAGTAATATGCCGTTTTACCTTTCATATATATATATGTCTGTGTGGATAGTTCTGATGCTTATTGTAGCATTTGTAGGTATTAAGAGGAGAAATATATGTACAAAATAAAAATAGAAGATGGTTCCATCAAAATAAAAAATAAATACATTCTGGAAAATATAAATCTTGAGTTTGAAAGCGGAAAGACATATGGACTATATGGACGTAACGGTTCGGGTAAAACAGTGCTGATGAAAAGCATTATAGGACTTATGAAACTTACAGAAGGAAAAGTAATATGCAATGATAAAATAATCGGTAAAGACAGTGATTTTATACCCGATGCAGGAATACTTATTGAAGAACCTACATTTTACGGACAATACTCTGCGGTTACCAACCTGAAACTGCTTGCAGGAATACGTAAAAATATACCTGTATCCGAAATTAAGAAGGATATAGAGGCTGTAGGACTGGATCCTGAAGATTCCAAAAAAGTAAGTAAATTTAGTCTTGGCATGCAGAAAAGACTGGGAATTGCCCAGGCTATAATGGAAGACCCGGGAATACTTATTCTTGACGAAGCTACAAGCGCTCTTGATGAAGATGGTGTAAAATGGTTCAGAAGTTTTATGCTTGAACAAAAGAAAAAAAATAAACTGATTATCATATCATCCCATATAAGGGAAGATATAGAACTCCTTTGCGATGAAGTGATTTCTCTCGAACACGGCAGGGTTGTAGGACACAAATCTTATTGAGAAATTTTATCGTATGGAAATTCAAGTGACATCATATAATTAAGGCATATGTTACACTTTAGTGTTGGACGAAACCCTATCCCATGAAATTTCTACCCATATGAGAAATATCGGCCGAATAGGAAGAGATATGTGACCGGCGGAAGTTGGAATCTCTACCTATTCGGCTGATTTTCTGCTGTTTGGGTAGAGATTTACAACCGGGGTCTGCGAGAATCTCTACCTATTCGGATGATTTCCGCCATTTGGGTAGAGATTTCCAACCGGCGGCACTTGGAATCTCTACCTATTCGGCTGATTTTTGCTGTTTGGGTAGAGATTTACAACCGGGTGCTGCGGGAACCCCATCCCGTATAATTTATAACGATGCCTATGAAAACAGGGCTTTGTGGACAAAAGTACGGAAACTCAAGAAAATCTTCATTGCCATAACACCCGGAATACAGTAGAATAATAAAAAATGAGGGTCAAAAGGTATTTTGTCCCTCAATTATGATTAATCAGATTACTACATGTAATCTGACGCTATCTTGAAATAGGGCTACCGCAATCCCACTGGTTTTAGACGGTGGGTTAAGGTAGCCGGAAGCGGAGGGTTGTGCTATACTTGCGTTATGGGAACGTGGAAATCAAAAAACAGACACAAATATTTGTTACAGTATCATATTATTTTCGTATGCAAGTATAGAAAGAAATTGCTGATGTCAAAACAAATATCAGATGATATAAAGCAGTTTTCTTATGAGATATGTCAAAAGCATAAAGTCATTATCAGATATATGGAGACAGATAAAGATCATATTCATTACATGATAGAAACAGAACCAACAATGTCTATCAGTAAAATAGTAAATCTGATGAAGAGTTATACAACATATCATATTTGGAAAAGATATCCGGATTATCTACGAAAACATTACTGGAAAGAACATACTTTTTGGACGGACGGATATTTTGTCTGCAGTGTAGGAAATGTTTCAGAAGAGATGTTGAGAAAATATATAGAAAATCAAGGGTAGGAAGGTGGCGACAGTAGGTGTTAAAAGCATATAAATACAGGATATATCCTAATAGCGAACAAAGAATTCAGATTGCAAAAACATTTGGCTGTTGCCGTTTTGTTTACAATCAGACATTGGCATATCGGAAAGAAATATACGAGAAAGAGAAAAAGTCAATTAGTAAAACGGATTGTAATAATTACTGTAACAGAGAATTAAAGAAAGACTATGAATGGTTAAAAGAAATAGATAAATTTGCTCTGACCAACGCAATCTATAACATGGACGCTGCATATCAAAAATTCTTTAAGGAACATGCAGGATATCCGAAATTCAAGAGCAAACACGATAACCATAAATCATACACAACAAACTTCACGAATGGAAATATTGCGGTAGATTTTGAGACAGAGAAAATAAAATTGCCAAAATTAAAAGCGGTAAAAGCAAGGTTACACAGGGAATATAGTGGGCAGATTAAGTCAGCGACCGTTTCGCAGGTTTCCAGTGGAAAATACTATGTATCCATACTTGTAGAAACGGAGCATAAGGAACTGGCACATACAAATCATAACATAGGAATCGATTTAGGAATTAAAGATTTATGTATTACTTCCGATGGGAAGGTATATGAGAATCTAAAAATTATAAAAAAATACGAGAAACAGCTTGTAAAGCTGCAAAGGCAACTGTCACATAAAGGGAAGAGAAGTAAGAACTATTATAAAACAAAGAAAAAGATAGCATTACGCCATGAGAAAATAAGGAACATAAGAAAAGATTATCTACATAAAGTTTCACATGAGATTATCAGCGAAAACCAAGTGATAGTTTCAGAGAATTTACAGATAAAAAACATGGTAAAAAATCATCATCTGGCAAAAGCCATAAGTGATGTATCATGGTATGAGCTGACAAGACAGTTAGAGTATAAGGCAAAATGGAATGGCAGGAAATACATCAAAATAGATACATTTTATGCTAGTAGTCAATTATGTTCTGTTTGCGGGTATCAGAATCCAGATACAAAAGATTTGTCAGTGAGGACATGGATATGTCCGAAATGCGGAGCAGAACATGACAGGGATATCAATGCCGCAAAAAATATACTGACAGAAGGATTAAGTCAAATAGCATAAAGAAATATATAGGGCAGGGACTGCCCAAATTAACGCCTGTGGAGATAGTAGGTTACGAGGTCGATGAAGCAGGAAGCCCATTGGCTTAAGACAATGGGTAGTTCACAAGTTAAATGCATGTTATTCCCGTTGGATGAGATACACTGTGCACAAAAAGTTTTACAAATTGTCACATGAACCTTGAATAAAACGGGGGGATGGTAAAATGTTTCTCATCGGATTCTGTTGAACAAAAATGCGGGTATGGGCAAAAATGTTCAATAAGTGTTGATGTTATTTGAAATATTGGGTATACTTTAATTGAACAAAAATGCGGGTATGGGCAAAAGCGTTCAATAGGAAGGAGACTTATATGGTAATTGAAAGAACTGTATATCTTGATAAATTGATAAGTAAAAAACATAATGGGTTAATAAAAGTTATAACCGGAATTCGTCGTTGTGGAAAATCCTACCTTTTATTTCAACTTTTTAAAAATCAATTGTTAGCAAATGGTGTAGATGCTGAGCATATTATAGAAATTGCATTTGATGCATTTGAAAATAAACAATATCAAGATCCATATGTACTGTTCCCTTATCTGAAAGAAAAGATAAGTGGTGAAGGAATGTTTTATGTTCTATTGGATGAGGTACAACTTTTAGATCAGTTTGAATCAGTTCTTAATAGTTTGCTTCATATGAGAAATGTAGATATTTATGTAACCGGAAGTAACGCACATTTCTTATCAAAAGATGTAATAACTGAATTTCGTGGTCGTGGAGATGAGGTGCATATGTATCCACTTAGTTTTGAGGAATTTATGTCAGTATACGATGGGACGAAACAGGATGGATGGAATGAATATATGCTATACGGAGGACTTCCGCTTATATTAAACTTCACAACTCCGGAGGAAAAGATCGCATTTTTAAAATCGCTGTTTGAAGAAACCTATATTTCAGATATAGTAGGACGACATCGTGTGCGTAACCGGTCAGAATTGGAAGAACTATTAAATATTCTTTCGTCATCCATTGGTTCGCTTACAAACCCTTCAAAATTATCCGCTACATTTAAGAGTGTTAAGCAGAAAACAATTAGCAAAAATACACTGACAAATTACATTGAATATTTGTGTGATTCATTTTTGATTGATAAAGCAGTGCGTTATGATATTAAAGGGAAAAAATATATAGATACACCATCAAAGTTTTATTTTACTGATATGGGACTTAGAAATGCTAGACTAAATTTCAGGCAAATGGAAGAAAACCATACAATGGAGAATATCATATTTAATGAGTTAAAAATGAGAGGATATAATGTTGATGTAGGTGTAGTCCCTGTAAATTATACAACAAAGGATGGCAATAATGTCCGAAAGCAATTAGAAATAGATTTTGTATGTAATCAGGCATCTAAGCGTTATTATATTCAATCAGCATTTGCAATGTCTACACAAGAAAAAATGGAGCAGGAACAGAGATCGTTGATGCTGACAGGCGATGCTTTCAAAAAAATTATAATTACGAAAGATACACCTGCAAAATATTATAATGATGACGGGGTTCTCATTATGGGTATATATGATTTCCTGCTCAATAAAGATAGTTTGGAATGGTAAATCCTTTTAACGCAGGAATAAATGCTGTGACGAACTGCATAAATGGACTAAAAAATGTCATTAAGTCACAAAAAAGTGGTGGGATGACATTTTTTTATAAAAAAGATGAAGCCACCAGTGCACTGGATGCCGGAACAGAAGAAGTGGTGCTTGGGAATCTTCGCAGTATGACAGACAAGACAGTGATCATTGTAACTCACCGCCCGGCAGCATTAAAGCTGTGTGACAGGCAGGTTGCATTTGGGGAAGAAAGATGGTGACAACATACAGAAAATACATAATATAGAGCAGATTCCTTATGACATGCTGTATCTGCCATTAAAGGGCATTATCATGAAGGACTATTATCCGTCAGTCGGAATGCGGCAGATGTCGGACAATGATATCCTGTTTGATGCAGATGCATGGGAGCGGATGGAGAAGCATATGATTTCAGAGGGCTACAAGGCAGAGTATGTAGGTAAGGGTAACCATGATGTCTATCACAAGCTACGCTTACAAGCATTATAGCGGCAGTGGTACAGGCTTGCGTACCTTAATGGATTTTTATGCCTATCTGAATGCAAAGGGAGACACATTCAATCTTGATTACATCCGGACAGAGTGTAAAAAACATAGGGATTATATGCTTCGTAGGCTGTGGAGAAAGTGGCGGCACAGAAATACAATGCAGAGTTGTAGGACACAAATCTTATTGAGAAATTTTATCGTTGACACTGCGGGATAACAGAAATATAATCAAAAGAATTAAAGAAATGCTCGCAGGAGGTACATAATATGTTAAAGTGTTTACAGCGCGTGAATTGGAAAAAAGTAGGACTTTTTGCTGCCGGTTTTGCATTTGGAACTGCCGGAGTTAAGATTTTATCCAGCAAAGATGCAAAGAAGGTATATACAAATTGTACTGCTGCCGTATTAAGGGCAAAAGACAGTGTTATGAAGACTGTCAATACAGTTCAGGAAAATGCAGGAGATATTCTTGCGGATGCCAAGGCAATCAATGAAGAAAGAGCAGCCAAGGAAGCAGAAGAATTTGAGGATGTCAAAGAAGATACTGAAGAAGCAGAAGAATCCGAGAAATAGAAAAATATTATGAAGTTTATAATACGACATGAATCAGATAAGCGGATGAGAGTTCATTTCGCAGTCAGTAGAATGACATATAAAGAAGCGGATATTTTGTTGTATTTTCTTAATAATACTAAAAATATCACTTTTGCAAAGGTATATGAAAGAACTGCAGATGCGGTTATAGAATACAAGGGAAAACGGACAGATATAATCAACACATTGAGACGTTTCCACTATGAAGATATCGAGGTGCCCGCAGTAATTACAGATAATTCCAGCAGACAGGTTAATGCGGAGTATCAGGAAAAACTTGTAACAAAAATTGCACTGCATTACGCAACCAGATTTTTCATACCATTACCTGTAAGGGCTTTGATGGTAATATCAAAATCTTTTAAATACATAGGAAACGGAATCAGAACCTTGCTCAGACATAAGATTGAAGTGCCTGTTCTTGATGCAACCGCAATAGGAGTATCCATACTCAGGGATGACATAGGAACCGCAGGCTCAATTATGTTTATGCTTGGCATAGGCGAGATACTTGAAGAATGGACACATAAAAAATCCGTTGGTGACCTCGCAAGAAGTATGTCACTTAATATCAGCAAAGTATGGCTGTCGGTTGATGGAAAAGAAGTTCTTGTATCCTCAAATGACGTTAAACCGGGAGACAAGGTTGTAGTACATATGGGTAATGTAATACCTTTTGACGGAAAAGTATATGACGGTGAAGCCATGATCAATCAGGCATCCCTTACAGGCGAATCCGTTGCCGTAAGAAAAGCAAAAGACGCAGTTGTATATGCGGGAACCGTTGTAGAAGAGGGCGAAATTACAATCCTTGTAAATCAGACTAAAAATTCAAGCCGTTTTGAAAAGATTGTTGCAATGATAGAAGAATCCGAAAAACTCAAATCGGGATTGGAAAGCAAGGCAGAGCATCTTGCAGACCGTCTTGTCCCATACAGTCTTGGCGGTACGATACTTACTTACCTTTTAACAAGAAATGTGACGAAGGCACTTTCTATCTTAATGGTAGATTTCTCCTGTGCCTTAAAGCTTGCAATGCCTATATCCGTACTTTCTGCGATTAGGGAGGCAAATGCCCATGACATTACTGTCAAGGGCGGTAAATTCCTTGAAGCAATGGCAGAAGCAGATACAATTGTATTTGATAAGACAGGCACACTGACAAAGGCAAGACCAACAGTTGCGGATGTGGTTTCATTCAACGGAGAAACACCGGACGAACTTTTAAGAACGGCGGCATGTCTTGAAGAACATTTCCCACATTCAATGGCAAAAGCGGTAGTCAATGCGGCTATGGAAAAGAATCTGCAGCATGAAGAAATGCATACCAAGGTAGAATATGTTGTGGCACATGGAATATCAACCATGATAAACAATAAAAAGGTTATCATCGGCAGCTACCATTTTGTTTTTGAAGATGAAAAAAGTATTATTCCTGAGGACAAAAAGGATTTATTCAATACACTTCCGGAGGAATATTCACATCTTTATATGGCAATCGACGGTGCTCTTGCGGCAGTTATATGCATAGAGGATCCGTTAAGGAAAGAAGCAGAAGACGTAGTCAGAAAACTTCACAAAGCAGGTTTTACAAAGATTGTTATGATGACCGGTGACAGCGAAAGAACAGCAAAAGCCGTTGCAGGACGTGTAGGCGTTGACGAATATTACTCGGAAGTGCTTCCTGAAGATAAGGCAGGCTTTATAGAAAAAGAAAAAGCGGCAGGAAGAAAAGTAGTGATGATAGGTGATGGCATTAACGATTCGCCGGCATTATCGGAAGCAGATGTAGGAATAGCTATCAGTGACGGTGCCGAAATAGCAAGGGAAATTGCGGATATCACAATAGGAGCCGATGACCTTTACCGTGTTGTTACTCTGAAAAACTTAAGCGATGCCTTAATGAGACGTATCGGTAAAAATTACAGAACCATTGTCGGTTTCAATTCCATGTTAATACTCCTTGGAGTTGCAGGTGTCATACAGCCTACAACATCAGCTTTACTTCATAATTCTTCAACCCTTCTTATAGGACTTGAGAATATGAAGAACCTGTTGGATTAGGAATTTAAGGTAATAATCCATGTGTTTGCAATTAGGCAAATACATGGATTTTATTGTTTGTTGAGGAGTCCGGAAGGATATATATGATGAATTTAGCAATTCGTCAACTGTGCCGGTTCAAAATAAGCCGTTTCTATCCCCTGCAGAATACCGCCAGTTCTCTCTGGAAAAACGTGCTAAACTTCTTCCGCCACCCTCTGATGACCGGATGGAAGAACTAAAAATTGGTAGAGAAACACAAACTGAGCGAGAGTTGAATTCTACCCAGAGGTGCTTGAAATGAGCAAAGGGGTAGAAAAAAGCAAGCAGAACGAGAGTTGAGCTCTACCCAGAGGGGCTTGAAATGAGCAAAAGGGTAGAAAAAAGCAAGCAGAGCAAGAGTCGAGTTCTACCTAGAGGTTATTAAAATTTCACAAATTAATTAGTAGATTTCTCCTGTACCGATGCGGATGATATGTTTTATGGAAAACTGGCAGACAGAGTCAGATACTTCAAGGAAGATGCGAAAGGAGTTGAGAGTATGTGCAAAGCAATTGAAGAAATGAGAAATCAGGAGCGTGAAGAAGTAACACGTGAGTTCGTTGTTCGTATGATTCGTGATGGCGAAACATCCGTTGAGAAAATGGCACGTTATTCCGGCTTGTCTTTGGATGAGGTGAAAGAAATCGTAAAGCAGGAAGCAGTTCTTGCCTGATTATAAGGTGTGCGTATGGAGCAGAGAAATCTGATATCAAAAATTTCCTAAAGAAGATATCTGCCATATGTTTTTACAGAACAAGGTATTGCAATGCTTTCTGCGGTGTTGAGGAGTGATATTGCAATACAAGTCAGTATCAGGATAATGGAAACATTTGTTGAAATGCGTAAATGAATCACAGCAGAAAATCTTTTTTGATGGACAGATATATGATGCGTTTAGCTTACTGATAGATCTGGTAGCTAGTGCAACGAAAAGTCTTGTATTGGTCGATAATTATGTCGATGTGGGAACTTTAAATATTCTGCCCAAGAAGAAAGAGAATGTATCGCAACTTTAGATAGCGATATCTATTGGGGTTAAAGGCCGGAGGCGTAAGCTGTTAGTACGACTGGGCAGTTACAAACCCATGACCTTCAGGTCGTGGGTAGTTGACAAGTGGAATTATCAGTTTCGTAAATATCCTGCTGGAACATTCCATTCCATTTTCCATGATTTTGTGCTTTAAGAGATATTTATCCATGGAATAACTAGGAAAATAAATCCTCAAAAATGAAAGAAAGGTAACAAGTAATGAAGAACTGTAAAGGGAAAAAGATTATTTTGGCATTGTAGTAATATTAACGTTTGTTATAGGTGTGCTCGGCATGAATAGTTAGCATAAATAACTCATAAAATAAATATTGATTGATGACATACACTGAGTTAATGCAGAATTTGTCGCTTGACAGTTTTGTAGCTTTGTTGTAGAATTCAATCAGCGATTAGGTTTCAGATACTCGAGAGGACTGAGACCGGGGGAGGACCTGCGGGCCCTCCTTTTTTCATACATAAAGGGGGAGTAGTTTGAAGCCATTTCTTACTTATGAGCAGCAATTGCATAAATTGACAGATGAAAAACAGTTGATTATTAACAATAGAGAATTTGCAGAAGAGAAGCTACGTGACATTGGATACTTTGCATTGATTGGCGGATATAAAGAACCCTTTCGAGATGCAATGACACGGGTATATCTTGAGAATACTACATTTGAAGATATATATGCACTCTACGATTTTGATAATAGACTTCGCGAGCTTATATTTCGATATATCTGTCAAATTGAAAAGAAAATTCGTAATATCATCAGTTATTCATTTTGTGAAGTATACGGAGAGATGCAGACACATTATCTTGACACCGCCAGCTATAATTATGTGAGAAGTAATCAACGAGGTATCGACAAATTAATACGTATGGTAGATGGACTTGCCCTGACAAATACAGATTATGATTATATTGTTCATCAACGAAATGTGTATCAGAATGTACCATTATGGGTTTTGATTAATGCGATGACATTTGGACAGATTTCTAAGATGTATTCTTTTCTTACAAGCCGGATTCAAAGTAAAATCAGTAAGAATTTCAAGAAGGTAAATGAAAGGGAATTGGAACAATATCTGAAGGTACTTGTACTGTACCGTAATGTGTGCGCACATAACGAGCGTCTCTTTTCGCATAAGGTGTATTCTGAAATACCGAATACTGTGTTGCATTCAAAGCTACATATTTCACAAACTGGAAATCAGTATAATCAGGGGAAGAAGGATTTATTTGGTGTTGTAATAGCATTTCGTTATTTACTCTCTGCAGACAGCTTTTTATTGTTTAAAAGAGAACTTGTTCTTCTGATAGATAAATATGTAAGAAGCAGCTCCAGAATCACAGAAAAGAATCTGTTAAAACAGATGGGATTCCCGGAAAACTGGAAGTCAATAACACGATATCGGATATAAGTTGAAACTATCAATATCTTCTACGTTATCTGGAAGAAAGCAATTTCTGCTTGTATTGCTTCAATTGATTAGTTACAGGAGCATTTGCTCATCGTTATAGTGGAACGAAGAAGAAACAAAGCAAATTGCATTCTATTTAATTGTCGACTCGTTGCGTCGACAATTAAAGGAGATAAAAATGAATGAAATCGTAACAAAAGACCATAATGATATTATGAACGTATATAGAAAATCATAGGGATATTTTTAGAAGTGGGCTTGAAACCCTTATGTAATGGGAGTTTCCGGCAGTTACCTATGCTCCCTTTTTAGATTTGTCAGTATCAGTTGCAGCTTCTAAAGCTGCTTTTTCTTTTTCAGCACGTTCTTTCTCTGCTTTCCGTCAATCGTTTCCAATCCGGTCTCTCAAAGGTCGTACCGCTATATCCATCATCTATCTAAAAGCCGTCTTTGATACAAGCCCATTTGCGGAAATGGGCAGAAAACGGCTTGAAAGAAATCGACCGTTGCTTTTTCTTCCTGCCGCAAAAACAACCGAGATTGACCACCAAATGTATGACACAGCCCTGATCATGGAGAAAAATCTGCAAATATATCCTCTGTTTCGGATACTGCCTGACGGATATGCAACACCGTCTCTCGATTATTGATCGAAGATGAATTTGACAACCCCTAAAAAACTTCGTGCAAAGTCGTCCGTGTGGGATTGCTTATATTCGGATATTCGTATATAATGTATCGTGTTGAGTATTATCCATGCGGAGGTGCGGTATGAACGGGATCAAGGGCTATATCTCCATTCGGGAGGCGTCCTACCGTTGGGGCGTATCGGAGCGGCGGGTCAATCAGTATTGCGCCGAGGGGCGGATCCCCAGTGCGTCCCGGTTCGGGCGTTCATGGGCGATTCCGGAAAACGCGGAAAAGCCGTCCGACCCGCGCTTTCAGGAACAGCACCGCGATCCCGGCAGGACAAGCACCTGACGGATCCTCTCCGCATTGGAATTAGAAGCATCCGCAAAAAGGAAGTGAGTGCGATGGCCTGCGATGAAACCCTATACCGCCAATATCTGAGCGGCGACGACGAAGGGCTCAATGCCCTGATGAAAAAATACGGCGACCCCATGACCCTATATATCGACGGATATCTGCACGACGTTCACGAGTCCGAAGAGCTGATGCTGGACGTTTTTGCCTATCTGTTCACGAAAAAACCCCGCATCCGGGACGGCGGCTTCAAGGCGTATCTCTATAAGGCGGCGCGGCACATGGCACTGCGCCATAAGAGCAAACGAAAGCCGCTGTTCAGCCTTGATGCACTGACCAACGAGCCGGACGGACGGCT
>ERZ780128.3-NODE-3-length-164812-cov-24.810412_pt1 | contig 164812 bp, 197 predicted proteins | sample MGYA00511170_ERZ780128 | MGnify/ENA primary metagenome ERZ780128 (study PRJEB29588, sample SAMEA1970465) | human gut metagenome | biome: human gut; feature: human-associated habitat; material: faeces | place: Denmark | collected 2008/2010 ...
TGTTCCACAATAATTGAGTAAATCGCAAATCTGGATATTTCTCTACTAATTCCGATAGTTTAGAAAGGATAGCTTTGTTATATAAATATCTATTGTTCATAATTTAAAATGGAAGATATTCGGATAATATAGACTGAACCTGTTTAGCCATTTCTCCAGGAGTCTTTATTCCAAAAGTTGGAAACTCTGTGCATCCGTATGCAAAATCGTCACATATAATGCTCAATCCTTTGATAAAATCATCTGGTAAAGGATTCTTCTGAGTAAGCTGCATCAATACTTTATAATGAGTAACATCTGGCTTTTGCTGTTTAGCTTTCATAGTTAAATAACAAACTAAAGATATTACTGCAAATTTATGTTGAACATCAGTATTTAAATATCCCAAACTAAAATATTTTCCATAAATGTCTTTTAGTTCTTGATAACTAGGTCCATACGCTTCCATTAGATAACTATCCGGCCACATGTTTATTTAATAATGCTGCCATTCTTAATAATTTTTTAAATTCTTCAAATCCCCTTAATAGCTCTTTTTTAGATACTGAATAAACTCCAGCCCCATAATCCGGAACTGTAGATACTAATAACATATTGGCTTTCATTGAAAAGTTAGACACATTATAGTATTTTTTTATCACGAGACTCAATAAATAAGAATAAACTCCCATTTGACGATAATAATGATATTTCTCAAATGACCCTTGAAACTCTGAAATGATGTGTCCAGTAGTTTTTAAATCATTGAGGGTTACTAAATTATCATCAGGTTCGATAGTAAAATTATCAAGTTTTGCTTTAAATTTTATAATAGTAGAATATCCATCGGGGAAACGTAATTCAAAATCAATAAGTATAGCTTGTTCATTTAAAGAAATGGGTTTTTCTACAATATATTCTGGATACAATAAGCTCTGTATTTCTTTACATCCGTTTATAGAATTTAAACAAGATTTTAATATTTCTCTATTCTTTAAATCCAAATAAATGAGCTCTTTGGAATCTTTGTAATTATGTTCAAACAAAGCCCTATTTCTCCAGTAATTAGTACACTTAGCAAGTAAATCGTCTATTTTTTTATCATCCATCTTGTCTTTGTAATAATTAACTTTATTGGATGCAGCTATTATTTCATCCTTGACTGGCATACTTCCATTAGCTTTGTATAATACATCCGCCATTAATCCGGCTTTGGCAGTCGGTCTATCCACTGTATCTACCAGTAAAAAATCATTAGGTTGTAAAGTTAAACAATGTACAGCTGAACCTAACAACAAGGAAGACGATTCCTTTTTAGGATTTTCAAGATATAACTCATAACTCCCGCCCTGCTCTGGATTTATATAAGATAACCTAGAATTACTTATATACTCTTTATAATTTGGGCCAAAATATTCTTCGTCTGAAATATCTAATATTTGTAAAGTGTCTAATAGAGGAATTATTTCAATCTCAGACAATCTCATTTCTAATGTCTGAATTTATTCTATGTAAATATATAAAATCTGCCCATTTAAAAGAAATTTTCTCCATATATTTTTAAAAGATTGTACGCGTCTACTATTTCATCTTTAGTAATAGAAAAGACTTTAAAAAGAGGATTATCGGCAGTCTTATCAGTATGGTATAAAAGAGCAGGCAGTCCAGATTTTTGACATTTAATAACATTACTAAGAGAATCGTCTATAAAAACATCAACTTTCCCTTTAATCATATCTGCTTTATTACCATGTTGATAAACCATTTGATAAATCGGAGCTTTAGGAAATCCATTCATGTCAAGCCATTTTTGTGTCCAAGCCTTATTATTGATTCGCTTGGTGCAATATAATGTAGGAACAAAATCCGGAATATTCACAACTTTTAGATTCAACCAAAAATCTCTGTCTTTACTAAGAATTCGTTGTACATTTCTAGTAATTATGTGGTCTTCTAACATTTTAGGATTATGCTTAGTATCAAAATATTCACAATAAGCTCCCCAAAAATCTGCTAAACAATCATCAATATCTAGTCCTATTCTAAAATTTCTCATATATCTCAAAAAAAAATACTTATTCTTTACAAACTATCAATGTCTTCCGGCATTCCAACAACAACATCTATACTAGATAATTGTTCTACAAATTCTTCCCAATCTGCAGAAACTTCCAAATCCCACAGTTTAGTATATTCGTCAATTATTCTGTCTTGAACCGCGGCAAGAGAACGAGATTGGTATTTGTCAATCCAAATCTCATTCTCGCTATTACAAAAAGGAACTACGTAAGTATTCATTAAATGAGTTACAGTGTATAGTTTGTTTCATTACTAATTATCACGCTTTCGTTGTAGAAGTTGAATCCCGCAGGAGTTCCAAAATTCTCAAATACAAAAATGTCTTTACAATCTCCTACGTGAATAGCTTCATCTGGACTATTGCTATCGTAAAACACTTTCACAACAATACCATAAATACTAGTTTCTCTGCCATTATATGCTAAAATAACATAATGGCAATTCTCATTAGAATATTCTAATAAACAAGGATAAGGGAGGTCTTCCGCAAACTGGATATCAAGTTTGGGATTAACTCGTTTTCCACTTACAATCATAAATTTATTATTTTTATAGGATTAAGATTAAATGAACTCGGGGTTATTTGAACTTTATCTTTAGTAAGAATAACGTTCTTACTTAAAGACTCAGCAGGATACAACCATGTTTTTATTTTGGATGTTTGTAAAGCATTAATAAAATGAGCTCCAAAAGCAACATTTTTAATGTTATTCTTCTCTACTTGCTCTTCTAGATATTCGAACACACCATCTTCAATACCTTTAGTGCTTCTTCCTGATGGCATGAGAGGTAAAAGAACATGATAAAGAATATCGTCTCCGTAATACAACCATGTCTGTATAAAATTATCTACAGATTCCTTAGTGGAGATTATATGATGAATATTTACATTCGTATTGCCATATTTTATAAGATTTTCTACAGCCTGCTCAGCTTGATGTCTTATAAGAAGATTACTAAATGAAACTGCCACTCCTCCTACAAAATTAGAAGTCGCCTCCATAATAGAATCTGCTATAGGGCTTTTACCATATTTACTTAAAATAATACCGTTAGTAGTATAATTTGGAACTACACTAGTGCTAAAGACGGTTTCTAAAAATTCTGTAAATTCTGGATGGATTGTAGGCTCTCCAGTTGAACCAATAGCTATCTGGAATGGCTTCTCTGTAAATGTAAATTTAAAAGCTTTCTTTTGAACCTTTTCTCTATAAGTACCCATCCATTTTTTCCAAGTTTCGCAAATATCTGGGTAATTTATACCTTCATGACCTGCAGAAACATAACAAAAAGGACATTCCGCATTGCATTTAGTATTAATTCCAACATCATAAAATTCAGCTTTATCGGGCTCCAACTCTTTAGCTATTCCATCACCAAGTCTTACCGTTTTGAGATTAAACCAAATAGCATTATAATTGTTGTTGAGAAAACAACGCCTTTTTACACCCCAATCTTTAAAATCTTTCATTTTTTATAATTTATTTCGTTCATTTTCTGGAAGTTTCTCCCCAACTAATTAATTCGATAATTTTCTTAGTTTCAGGATTTACTCTACAAGGACAAGAACATTCCTTAATGTCAAGATTATTTATCATCTAATTAATAGTAGCACACCTATTATGGTCAATCCAAAGAAATGTTTCTAACTCTTCAACGGAATTTGAAAAATGTAAAGAATATATTTCTTTAGTAAATAGGTGTTTTTTATTATCGGGAATATACTTCTTAGCATTTTCATACATTGTCATAATGCTAAATTCCCTACCCATTCCAGATGAAGAATCGTACATTTTCTTTTCTTCTTCAGAAAGACTATTCCAACTTTCCCAATCACCCGAAAAGTAGTCTCTGCTGCCAATAGCTTGAAGGAGTTCCGCAAGGGCTACAGCTGGCATTGACTGACTAGTCACGACAAACAATTCTGAGCTAGAATTGGTAATCAAATCAGACACACTCTGAATCTTAGCTATGAATCTCATTTTCTTCAATGACGTTAAATTTTTTCCTTATTTTATTAATAGTATTTTTGGAATTTGTATAAACAAATACACATTTTTTCAAGTCACTAAGTGAAGAATCAAACTCCAACGAAAACCCTTCTGGAGTAGCCCATTGTTTTTTCTTACACTTTCTTTTATAAAGTTCAAATTCTTCTTCGAAAGTAGTAACTTTTATATCCGGATATGAGTTTTCAGAGAGTATAATTCTAGAAGGCTTTATTACTAATTGAATCATTAATTATAAATTGCTTCTCCATAAAACAATTCATTTATTTTATTAATATTTTCGGCTGCAGAATTAAACTTCGAACTTTTAGCTGTTACTTTAAATCTAGTTTCGATACAATCACTATTGTTATCGCAAAAATCTTCAAGTGAAAGAAGTTCATTTTCATGTAAAGCATTCTCAAACTTCTCTCGCAATACCTTTACACCAGAAGCACATTCTCTAATAGATTCAAGATTTTTGATAGATTTCCACAAAGAATAACATAAATCTGAATGTTCTATAAGATAATCTTGATATCTCCATTCTATTTCTTTTGAGCAAATTCTATCTATTTCGAAAAAATCGTCAAATGACTTTTCTGGGGCTGTGCATTGTATTATAGAAGTAATAGCATTTTCCAGAATAGATAAAGCATTTGAAGTCAACATTAAATATACTTCAGTAGAGCTGTTAGTTATAATATCCGAGGTTGATTGTATTGATATGTTCATCATATTATCCTAAATGATACCTAGAAATATGGTTGTAATTTAATTGTTCTATAAATTCCATAAGCCAATATGGAATTGAATTTTCGTCAGCAGACCAGATAAGCATATCTCCTTTTTTATACTTAATATTCCAGCCATCGATTTTCCCATCCGTCGAAGCTACTTCAAAACTTAAAATATCATCAATTTCGAGTCCAGCAGCCGTCATTACACTAGTTATAAGTTCTTGATTTCTAGATTTCAAGTTTCGTACAACAAATACTTCAGAAGAACTATTGGTTATTATGTCTGATACAGACTGCGTCGTCAACTTTACTATCATTTTCTAATAGTGTTTCAAGATTTTTAATTTCGGTTTCGTAATAACAAATCTCGTCTAGCAAATCCTCTATAATATCCCTTCGTAATTCTATTTGATTTGTTATTGCTTCTCGTTGTTCGTTTGTCATATAATAAAAAAGGCAACCAATCACTTAGCTGCCTGAATTAAATTATAAAAAAATTCTTTTGTCATAATAACATATTCTCCAATTGAGCCCATGTTAACCTCCTTATTTACTTGATAGTTATGAAAAATTACTAGAGGTCTATCTTTTCTAGGGCAATTGGGAATAATTTCCTGATAAGAAGGCTTATTTTTAGTACACTTACACTGTACGTAGAATGGAAGAGTATTAGGAATTGTTTCTGCTATATCTATCTTGTCGGCATCTAAATTCTTAGACTCCGAACGAGAAGATTTTAAACCCTCGTAGCCTAACGCTGTTAACTCTTTGATAATCTTTAATTCATAATTATTACCCTTTCTCTTCGCATACGCTCCTGTATGTTTCTTTTTCGGTTTCTGTTCTTGTTCTTGTTTTTCTGCCATATTCGTTTACCGCATCCTGAATTAATTTTATTGTCTTATCTCTTCCGTATTTCTTATGATAATCTGAAATATCCTTTGCTTCATATTTGCGAGGTATCCAAAAACAAGGAATATTAAACCGCTTTCTAATTTTATTCATATTAGACAGTCCAGCTAAATCATTGTCATATAACACACAAATATAATTGAAGGATTCTTTCAATTTCTCAAACAGAACATCAGGAATAAATAAGTTTTCAGAATTAGGGGCAATAGCAGGAAGTCCACACGAGTACAAAGTCATTACATCTTTGAGAGATTTGGTTATAACTAAGACTTTACCTTTTTTGGGTAATTGGTCTAAGCCTTGAATCATCTTCGCAGACCAATTAGAAAGGAATCTATATGACTTTCGTTTTGGAAAATAAATTCTCCATAGTTCTAGTCCATCCTTTTTACCTTTATAGTAACCATAAATGGGACTTTGTTCGCTGGACGAAGCAAAATAATTTCCATTTAAAAAAACAGATTTGCAAGAATATACTCTAAACTTTTTCAGAATATCTCTTGTTATACCGTAAGAAGCCCACCAACTGAGTTCTTTTTGAGAAAATTCCTGCATCTCGATTTGAATACTAGCAGGGCCAGCTTCTTCAAATTTCTTAGGATTTTCATTAATTTTTCCTGGATTTCTCTTGATGTGAGGATTTTTTATCAGCCCAAAATCATTGGCAATGATTTTCATAGCCATATGATATGTACAACTATATTTCCTCATTACAACATTTATAAAATTGCCATAAAAATCACCTTTGAAATCCTTAAAGATAACATCACCTGATTTGTTCACATAAAATGAACAAGTCGGGTGGTCATCAACTCTTAGCGGTGATTTAAATAATCCTTTTTTGACAGGAATACCCAAATAGTATTCCATATAGGTCTCTTGAGGATACTTGGATAATAAATAGTCTTTTGTGATGGTTGGTTCAATTTGTATTTCCATTTGTAAAAAGATAATTTATTGAACCACAAAGATACTAATTATTAGCCTCAATTCCAACTAACTCAAGCACTTAATTATTAAGTACTTTGAAATCAATTTTATTTCAAAGAATTAAAGTCAATTGCATCAACATCAGTGGTTTCTCCAGAAACATCACCGTTTGCAATTTCATTTTCTTTAGCTGCCATATCAGTAGGCTTCTTTTTAGACATTTCTTCTTTCCTCTTTTCTTCATAAGAAGAGAAGAAAACTTTGTCACCTATAAAATTATCGGAAGTAAAACATTCTCCTTGTTTATTTAATGCTACAAAATAAGGCAAACAAGGAACATAATTTCCATCTTTATCAGTTTTCCCGATTAATTTTAAATTAGTTTCAGTACCAATTTTTGGTTTTAGAATTTTAATAAGTGCTTCACACAATTCATCGAAGCTCTTAAAAGAGACACCTTTCATTTTGCCATATTCTTCTGGAGCAATTACAGTACCGAGCTGAGCTATAAACGTCATAGTTCTTTCAAAATTACAAGGCATTTCTACTTCATGACCTTCTTTATTCTGACGAGTAGGCCTTTTTAAGTCACTTTCTTTAGGGAAGAAAATACTTTCTTCATAATATCCTTCCTTGTTTTCAAAACGAACTTTTAGAATTTCATAAACAGCGTCCGGGTCTTTTTTACCCTGAATACGTTCTACTTTAATATCCTTAAAAGCAACTCTATGAATTTCATAAGGTTTAAGTCTAGGCATTGAAGAAGAAGTTGCTTGTGTATTCGAAAGGTTAAAATTCATTTCCATAATAGATATTTTTTTTATTTTAATGTATAGTCAAATTCAGAAATCTCATTCTTGTCTACATCATCTGCTAACATATCTGCCAATTGAATATCTAAAGGAAGGTCATCAACTGGTTCATCTTCTATATCTATCTTTATCTCTTTTGTTTCATTTGGAGTTGGGGCTGGCTTATCACCTTCTAATATAAATAGTTTATCACTGGATGGATGAGGAACTAAAGTGAATTTTGTCCCAAACTCTGCAAGCATGTCATTGGCTTTTCCTCTACAACTAACTGTTAGAGACTGAGTAAGCTTATTTCCACCTTTAGTTCCAAATGCTTCATTTGAACCTATAACTGGGGTACGAGTTTTTCCTTTTCTCTCATATTTAATCTCTAATCTATCTTCTGGAACAACACCAAGAACATCTGCAGCTTCTTGGTTTAAACAATACTTATTGTCTTCCAATATAATTGCAGGACCAGTAATCCCTTCGATTTCAGTAACTGCAGTTTTCTTTTTTGATGTTCTAGGTTTCTTTTCAGTTGCAATTTTGTCTTCAATGATTTCTCTAGAAACTGGAGTGTATTCGCCAGTTTCTGGGTCGAAATCAAACACTAATAACATTTTAATCCTCATCGCCATTATATTCCTTAATACGCTTAATAACCATATCTAAATCATTATCTACGAGCAATGTATCAAATAATCCCATAGGAGATTTAGCTGTACATGTTCCATCAGAGTTCGTTTTAAACTTATAACATGGTTTATTTTCCTCGTCTTTATCTATTACAGTAAAGAATACATAAGTAAACAAGCCCTCTAATGTAATTACGCTATCTAGCATTTTACCCAGAGTTTTAATTTTATAATATGGATTAATTTTATCCCCCATATTTTCACTGTGAGTAGATACGATAATATATAAATCATCACGAAGATTCATCGCATTCTTCATTACTGAATAGGCGTGTTGAGCCATCTCAGTAAATTTCTCGTATCCTTTTTCTTTAGCTCTATCCATAGCCTCAAAAGCCATGAAATACTGGAAATCATCAATTATAACATACTTAATCCATGGCATTTTCATATCTACTAACTTCAACATAGTCGCGACATTGTCTACATTAGTAGTTGTATAGAAATTTCCCAATTCCTCTCTGGTTGTACCTCTTGTATTTAACGTTTTATATTTCTTCTTTGCCCCAGGTATTCCAGGTCTTTTTCCGGTTGTTGTAATAATAAATGTTTCTTCTGGATTTAAATTTCTAATTGAAGTAGTCTTTCCAGAACCAGACTCCCCACAAATACAAATCATTTCTGCCATTCTTATAACGTAATTGGAATTTTTATAGGTTTATCTTGTTTTATATTATCTTCAGGTATTTGTTTAATCTCATCGTCCTCTTCTAAAAGATAATTAGAGGTAAGATATTTTTCATAATCATATATTTCATCGGCTCTAGGTAATTCTTTCCACAGACCGCATTTACCATAGAAAGCGACTCCGACTTCAACGTCAGCTTCGCCATACCTATTCTTTAATACAGTGATACTTCTAAACCTACTTCCTAAAGTGTTTATATCATATCCTCTATGAGAACTTAATCTTTCTCTATGAGGATTAAAAATAGAAATGATAATTTCGCTGTCTTGTGCTGGCGAGCCGCTATCTTTTATATCAGATAGTTGCATATTATCTAATCCAGCTTTTCTTCTATCCATGGACGTAGAATCTCTATTTGCCTGCATGATAACCAAAGGACTTATTTTACATCTATTTCTTAAAGTTACCAAATAAGAAGAAATAGTATCCATTTCGTCTTTTAGCGTTCTTCCTTCAGATTTTCTAACCAAACTCAAATGGTCGATAACTACAAGATGTACAAGGTCTTCGTTATGTTTTTCGTAGGTTATTCTTGTTTCAGACTCAGTAAAAGTACCCTCTGCTTCTAACTCTTTATAAAGGGTAGCATAAAGTATTTGAGCATTTAGTGCTTTATCATGTACTGTAATAATGTTTTCAACATCGTGTAGCCATGAGATACACTCTTTTACTATTTGATAATTTTCATCCGATAAACGATAACCTTTTTCTTTAGAGAGGAGTTCTTTAGTAGATAATTCTACTCCATAATGTTCAAAAATATACATACATAGTAGTTTGGCAAATAATAACTCACTACTCATTTCCAAACTAAAGTATGTTACTTTAAAATTTCCATCATGTAAATGCTCCATCAATGGACGATAAATATAGGAATATAGAGCTAAACTAGTTTTACCACTGCCGGTTCCACTAAAAATTAATGTATAAGTATTTTGTGTAACTCCATCAATTATAGTTTCCAGCTTGGGAAGCCCCATTGTATATCCCCAATTCTTCCCATCTCTACCTAAAGTAATTTGATGAATTAGAGAATTAGTAATCATAAAGCACGAACAGCATTAAAATTTATTGTTCCAATTTCTCCACTTTTCAATTTCTCAATCTCTTCCCATTTTCTACTAATTACAAATTCACAAATATTAAAACATACATAGCTTGTATTATCCCTAGCCCATTTAAGCAATTCAATTATGTGTTTATGCTTAGTTTCGTCATAGTGAATAGCTTTCCCATAAGCTCTAAAAAAATCCTCTATAGAATCATATTTTTTAGCAATATTTTTAAGAGTATAAGGTACTCCATTTATTGTGGTACTAAACGGATACTCATTCCATAACTCTTCTCCAAGTTCATAAGAGCTTTTAAAATAAGTTCTAAGAAAAGCTTTATTAAACTCTACATCTTCGGGATAAAATTGTTCTCCTCTTTGTGGAATTTTATAAGACTTAAGAATAATACCTTTATCTTGTAAACTTACTAATTGCTCTCTAACGTCTCCTCGCATTTCGGCAGGAATAGCCAAAAACCTAAAAATATATTCCGGAAAGTATTCTTCGTTAGCAAGAAATAATAATTTAATTAAGAACCACTCATTGGGGGAGATTTGATATTTCTCCATCAATGCTAGTTCATTATCAATAGTTAAACTTAATTTTTCCAAACAGTTAAAAATTAAATAAATAAATTATTAATCTCTAACTGCAATCATTTTAATCTCCTTTCGGAGTGTTATCAATTACATACGGTTTTAAAAATTCACTCATCAGTTCTCGTGTTCTTTCTCGGAGGGCATCTAAATCAACATACCCAAGTTCAACAAGTTCAACCTTACTTTGATTTAAATCAATAGCATCCAAGATTTTACAACAGAGTAACAATTCTATCTGTCTTTCTAGAATCATTCTAATAGAGTTACAAAGTTAGTAAAAATATAAGACATATCCAAACCCAAAATGACATTTTAGTTAATTTAACCTACATCATTTGGTGGGGCCAAGGAATGTCATTAAAAAGTCTTTTAACCCTTTTTCACATTCCGAAGCAGTTGAATATCGTATTTTTCCATCAAAACACTGATATCCGCATTCTATGGACCACATCCATCCTCCAGGCTCATTTTTAGATGAAGGACAGTATGCCATATAAATATTATGTTGTATACTAGCAGTTTCTAAAGTCATAATTAAAACCTAAATATCATTTTAAGAGGTTTTGATTTACATTCTTTAAATTCTTCATGTTTCAAAACGTGCATTAGTTGTTCTTCATCTATAGTAATATATTTTTTATCAGCATTTGAACGGGTAAACCACTCTTCTTCAACAGTTCCTCTTAAAACAAGTGTAAATATTTCAGCAACTTTATTAGGAGAAAATCTTATGACTCTTCCAATCCTTTGAGTTTTCTCAGTTTTGGAACTAGTATTACTAAGAATAATTGCAAGATTTAGACCTTGGATGTCTGCCCCTTCATTAAGAGCTTTAGAAGTATTTAATACTCCAACCTTCATCGGAATAAAATCTTCTAAAGTCATCGCGTTCTTTTTTTTAGTTTGCTTAGAATGAAGTACACCTCCATACTTTATTTTCTCCGCAACTTCAATAGTTGGAGAAAATGTTATCGCTTTACTATCTCTTCTATAGTCAAGAATCAGATTTGTTATTTCAACTTTTTTTGGATGGGAATAAATAAAGGCTTTTCTTTTTTGCATAGTTCGCATAAAACCCATTGCATGAAAAGTTATGTCTTTTAATAGCTGAGATTTAGTAGTTGGGTCAGTTCCTGTATATAACAGGTCTCTAAAAGCCATTCTTTTTCTAAATCCATCTTTCCCAACTAACTTCATGCACAAGTCAAAATCATAATTAAAAAATGCGAAGTGTTCATTAAATTCTCTATTAAGCGCATTGTACTCAGTAAGGTCTACATCTATATAAACCTTATATTCCTTATATGGAGCAAGCCATTCATTTTGAGTAGCTTCCTCGATAGAGATTCTATCGCAAACTGGACAATATCGCTCAATTATAGTATGTCTTTCGTCAAGCCGCTCTAATGTAGCAGTCAATCCTAAAATGAGTTTATATTTGACTTTATCAAATACTTGCTGGAAAGAATCAGCAGCCATTCTATGAATTTCATCAAGTACCAAAATATCACAGTTCCATTCATGTTTTACTACTGTGTTAATAATAGCTACTTCTGCATTCATAAATAATCCTGCTTTAGCTAAAGCTTTCACCCACTGGTCTTTAAGAGTTTCTGTAGGAACTACTACTAATACTCTAAATCCAGTATATTTCTTTAAGACACTCTGTACACATTTTATTGCAGTGGTTGTTTTACCTACTCCAGTTGCATATTCTAATGTTCCTTTGCACTTATTATCAATCCATCTAATTCTTCCCATTTCTTGCCTTTCATCACGAGTAGGTGGGGAGAACAAATCCATTAGCTAATAATATAGAGTAATCCTACATAATTATCTACTGGAATAATATTAAGTTTATGAAGATTTAAGTAAAGGTATGTGACGAATTTATAGAGTATATCCATGATATTCTGCTACTTTTTCAATTTGTTTCATCCTAGTTTCCCACTGACTAATATGATACTTTACGTCTGCCTCAAGAGCAAATAATATTCTATTTCTTAAAGTTAACAATTGTTCCGTTGTTAAATCAGAATACTTTTTACTCTTCAAATTAATCATGGAACGTAAAGCGCTATAAGATAAACCTTTAGGGTTAGCTTTTAAAGTCATGGATTGCTTAAGATTGAGGCGTTCTTTTACAACTTCAATTCGGTCTCTAACCTGCCCAGTAACTTCATCTTTCTCCATTAAATCTTTCATTTCTTGAGGAGAAAACCACACGCCTTGCTTAAGAATGAATGTAAGAGTAATATGTTGTTTATCGAACTTACCGAGTGTATCCAAACACCCATCTATAACTAAATCAACTGGAAGACTACTAAACTCTTCAGGAATTCCGTTAGTCACAATAGAAATAGGACATGTTTTTAGTGCTTCTTTAGTAAGTGTTTCTCTATTAGCATCAAGAACAGAGTTAAGATGAGAGAGATATAAATATCTAGGATAGGGCTTTCTATCTTCTGCGCCTTTTTCTAAATATCGTAAATATAATTCCGTATTACATCTATTTCTCTGGTCCTTAATGATATCCAATAAAACATATCGTCCTGGATGTGCTTGGTCTTTGCTTCTCAACATAGAAATGCAATGGTTATAAAATTCTCTTAATTGTTCTTCGGAGCAATCAATTAAGCGATACTCTTCTTGAACCTTTTCTCCATTTACTTCTGTTTTTGCGCCCTTCCAAACAAATGTTTTAACATTATTATCTTTCGCATTTAATGCGTCTTCCAATTTCTCTCTAACTGTCATAACTTTTATAAACTTTACTATTTTTTAATTAATCATCTCTGGTGTTTTAAAAGTTATCTTTTGCGGTTTGTCTGATTATAGATAAGCACAATATTCTTTTTCTGAAGGTTTTGTGATAAACTTTATAAATTGAATATTGGAATAATTATATGGAATGAAGTTTGTCCCATCGTACCATTTATCTACACCAGCTCTAATCTCTTTATACTCTAGATAGCCAATTTCTCCTAGACGTAATTCTCGATGTTCCCAATTTGGGAACTGAACACACATAAGATACTCTTTACTCTCTAAATCTACGAATACATATGTAATATAGTTATCAATATCACTACTTTTAGCTACAAGTTTCGCCAGAATCGTTATCATCTATAACGTAATTCCGAATTAAATCCTCTTCTCTAATATCATCATCTTCGGTGGAAACGCAATAGTAATCAACCCAGCCTTCTATAAAAGAAGTATAAATTTCTTCAACAAGATTTTCATCAAGCTCTTCTCCAAGATTTTCTTCAAAAGCAGCATCTCGCGCATCTTCATATGTTGGAAGACCATGAATTTCGGCATAACTTTCGTATTCCTTACACGCAGCTTGAAATGCTTCATTGGATGCCTCATCCTCATTCTCGCAAAGAGTGGTGTACAAGTAGTTTGCTCCACCAAAAGAGCCGTCCAATCCTGCATATATATTATACTCTTTCATATTTTCTCTATCAATAATTTTATAATCCATAGGTACATGTTATAAATAAATCCATGCTATAAAAAGCACGAAATAATATAAATATGTTTTCATTTAAATAGCCAATATAAAATTTTATTTTGTTTCCAAGAATCATCCATATGGTCAATATCTTCTATTTTTATTGTAAATAGAAGGAGGACGGCCACACCTGCGATAGGAATACTTGAAATGCATATAATTGCAATTTTTAAAAAGTTATTTATATGAAGCTTCTTTAATTTACAATCAATAGTTTTAGTATAAGCATATTTATCATATACATATATAAAACAGCAAGATATAATAATTTGTAATAAAATAGATATTATCATTGTTTATCTGTATAATTAACACATCCATATTTGGCAAAATCACAAACCTTCTTTTCTATGCCAATAAAGCAAGGATATTTAGCACACTCCTTGCATGTTCTTTCTGGATGCTTGTATTTGACTCCGTCTTTATCTTTATCGTTTCGAAGTTTTTTCATTTGATATAAGATTATTACAATATGCTATCACTGCATTTAGAGCTTCGTAATAATCAGAGTATCCTCCAACAGGACCACCTTCTTCTGTATGGTCCCGCAACCATTTAGCTCTAGTATTATTACCTATGTAAACTCCAATACACCAAAACCATTTTCCTCCAGACATTTGAGGAAGTACACATGGTCTTAAACCGTTTTCAGATAATTTATTAATATCATTCTCCATCGCACAACCATGATAATAAAATTCCCTACATAAAAGCCGACGCAAAGGTAAGCCACCCTCCCAAATTAAAAGATGCGATGATTATTGCACCTATTATGAGGGAAGTATAATATCGTATATTTTTCATTTTGCTAAAAGTATAATTAGTAATCCGGCACTAACTGTAAACCCTCCAACCGCCCAATTTTTCCATGTTTTAATTTTACGGTCTTTCTTTTGAATGGTTTTATTTAAAGAACTAATAGCCTGGTCTTGCATTTCAGCTTGAAGCATACACCTTCGCAATTGTACACTTTTAATAGAATCAGATAATTCGAGATTATGATTAATTGCCCCTAAATTTTTATTTTGAGAACTTAATAAGTCTACCTCATTTAAAAGCTTTTTGTGTTCTAAGAAAATTAAATTAGTTTGTTTTAACTGTTGAGGAGTTATAACCACCAAAGAATCTTTCGTAACTTTCGGATAAGTAGTTTGAGAAAAACTCGATGTCGTTCCCAATAGGCTGATTAGTAATATTAATAAAATCTTCTTCATATTCTTTTTGATTTATAATAATCTTTAACTTCGTAGTGTCAATAACAGACCTAAGACTGTCATTAGTTTTGTTAATTTCAGTAATATAACTAGATAAAGAGTCGATGCTATGCATCAACTCTTTATAATCATTATTGGGAAGCTCCAAAGGTTTATTATATAATTCACTCATTAAAAACATAGTACTAGCAGTACATATAAGTCCTACTAATAGGAATGCTGCCCAATATTTTTTCATCATAAATTAACCTTCCTTTTATTTAAGTGACTCCAAGTTACACAGATAGCTAAATTAGTCAATACTTCATCGGATGAAGAAATTAGGAATTCATGAACTTTCTTAGCATCTTCTGATAAATCCTTATAGATAGCCCTTACTTTTTGTTCGTCTTCCCAATCTTGTTTATCTACATTATACGAAGCCAAATACTTACCAGGATTCGATTCAAAGAATTTACCTTCCTGATTCAAAATAGACTCTACCACTTCTTGATTGATAATTCCGAGAGTAGTAGCACGAATAATATTGCAAGGATTCTCCATAGCTTTTCTTTCAGCTTCCGTCATTCCAATACCGCGTACATATTCGTCCCCTTCTCTGCGAACAGCAATTCCAAGACGAAGCTGTTTTACTTCATCATCTCCGGCAGCATCGTCAGTTTCAGAAATTGGGAGGCTTATTGCGCACATTGTATATTCACGTTTATTACCTTTAAAATCGATAAAAGTACCTTCTTTAAAAACAACTTTTTTCATACTTATTTATTTTTATAAAAATCAAGAATTGCATTTTCTTTACGTAACCAAGAAGCCTGTTCACAAGCCATATCAAGAATTGTACGACTGATGGATTCTTCCTCTACTTGCTCTTTAACAAGAGAGCCAGTTTCAGCATCCTCTGACATAAACCACTGAAATGTAGCATAATCTCCTTCATCCCAAACATGCTTTACAATACTATTAATTCGCATTGTAGTTTCTATTTCCCTGTCTACAGTAGCTCTGAAAGGGTCTTCTCTGTTTTTGATTGTTACATTGATTGCGGGAATTTCAGGATATTCAAATTCCGCATCATTATATGTTAAATACCAATATATCCAATCGTGATGCTTTTTTTCTTCTTCCGCTCTTCCCTCAAAATACTCCCCTAATTTAGTAAGTCCCTGAGTATCGAACCAATTTGCAAAAGTTTTGTACATGCTATAATTACTCAACTCTGCAGCAAGCTGTGTAACAAGCATTTTAATTGTTTTTTCACTCAGTGGGCATATTCTTCTACTTTTGTCAGTTACAAACTCAGTAATCTTCATAGATGGAGTAGTATTTCTCTCATCTTCTCTTATTTCTTTTTGAATTACACTTTCTACCTTTTTGTTGTCCATCGCACAAACTAAAATTATTATTTTCTAAATAATCTAACGGGGCTGACACCCAAGTAACTGTCTTCATTACTCTAACAAGTTTATCCTTTTTGATAACTTTACACTCCTTATAATTTATGGGTTTAGGAGAGGAATAGAATCGAGACCCTGCAGCCTCGACTCTATCTGGATAAATAACATATAGATTTACTTCATAAATAAATCTATCAGCGACAGTTAACTCAACATTTCCAGAACGGTAACTCGCTTCTTTTATATGTTTTGCCATTCCATGAATACGTTGGGTACATTACCTTACTGTATTGTTTCAAAATTCTAGGAATATCATACAAAGTGCTAGAAATGGAAAGTGTTGTTTTTCCACCGTCAGCAGGGGAAACATGAAAAATCATTTTACTTACTAAAGGACAGGAATGTTTTGGCTGTGCTGACCATCTAGTAGCAAATTCAGTTTTATCGCGAAGTTTTGCCTGTTTTAATTTTGCTTTTTCAGCAGGGGTTTTTGTCCAAACCGTAGTATCTCGAGGTTTCAAATTTGGAAGACGAATACCCTCTGCAACCATTACGGCATCATTTGTTACATCAATTGGCTCTCTTTCTACTTTTTGTTTTCTTGCAATCTTTTTCATAATTACTGTACTTTGATTATTGATATTCCTTTAAAATTATTAGTAGCAACGAGATATTCTTCATCTTTATAAGTGATTAAATATACTCGTGCTGCACTTGAAAGTTTATAAATGCATTCTGCATTATTTTCTTTGTAACTCCTGTTCTCAGCCGGAGCTGCGCTGCAACCTGTCATAAGAGCTACTCCTAAGATAAGTCCTAAAAAATAAAATTTCACTACAATTTTGTATAAAGAATCTTACAGAATATACTATATTTAGATATTAGCTCTGCTTCATAATTTCCTTCTACACAATCATCGAGGAAACTATAGACAATTACCACATTAAGAATAGGAATAAATGTAACAAGTAAAAACTTTATCGCATCTAATAAAACTACTCTGTCATCAATCTCTCTTCCACATAGAACCATTGCCCTAAGTAAATCTATACCTATAAATACAGGAATGATATATAGAACAATAAAAAGCATTCAAAGAACAATCATGCATGGACAGTTTTACAAATTATACACTTATAAATCCCCTTATCAGCATCAATCAACGAATGCTTAGTTTGACACTTACATCTAGGGCACGTGGTGAGTTTAACTGAAGAGTAAACTCTTTTTGATTTAAAGCTCGGCATATTGTTTAAATAATTGTTTAACTCGTTTTGCTACTATAGAATTATATTTAGGGTCATAGCACATATTCCAATCCCCCTCATCATACATCCATTTTATATGTCTACTGTTTAGACAGCCGACTGTCATATAAGGATAGTTACCATGATACTCAGAAGCATTAAGAAGTTCTCCACTAGACAACATTATAGCATAGTGACTACCACAAAACATTATATCACTATAATCAGAACGTTTGTTTCGATTTTTTATATCGCGTCTAACAGCTAAAGAAGAGGCTCCTTTTGTATCATAATCATATATAACTAGTTTATATTTTATTCCTAAAGCTTCCAATTCTCTAGCTAATACACTAGCACAATAACAACATCCTCCCGCGTTTAATGAATATCTATCATGAAGTTCTTCACATAGTGCATTTATGGCTTCAATCACCTCACTTCGCATATTTTATTTATATCTCGATATATTTTTCTAAATTCTTTCATATATTCTGCCATAGAAAGGGCTTTATCCTTATATTTAGCAGAAATTCTATATTGAATTATTTTTTTTATAGCAGTTCCAAGCTGTAATCCATATCCTGCAACCTTAAATTCTTGACGTTCTTCTCCTCCTTTCGGTTTTACAGTATGGAGCAATTCTAAATCAAAGAATAGACTGCTATCAGAAACGGATTCCAATTTGAAATCTTCTTCTTGAATAATCACTTACTTCATTTCTTAAAATTAACAATAAGTATATCTTATAATTTAAAAAATTAGCTACTTACATAATTTAAAATGGATATATTAAATTTTGTCGAGCCAATTGGTCTCGAATCATTTGACCTGTAAGCCGTGACTCAAATGTAACATATTTATCTAAATAGCAGTTTAACTCCTGAGCTAAGCCTGCACAACTCAAAATGTTGCAAAGGTTTGGATTTTTAACTGCCCGGTAATAGCTTTGATGTCAAGAGTATTGTTCAGATAATTATATTTAATTCTAACTTTAATAACATCACTGTTGGAAAGAATTTTGTATTTGAGCACAAAATGCAACACCTGTCCTTCTTTAGAATCCGGAAGAGTGGTAAATTTCTTAACTCTTTTCTTAACCATATCAAAAAAAATAACCTCGTCCACATAATAAATACATGGACTAGGCTTTAATACTATAAGATTACTTCCCGGAATTGCTCAGTTTGTCAGCGATGTCCATTACCATCTTCAAACCTACTGCATCCATTGCACTATTTCCATTACCGTTATTACCTAACATAACGTCAGGAACCCATTTAATTTTAGACTTAGATAAAGCTTCTGCAACACCTACAGTAGTTTTATACTTCCATTCTGCAGCTTCTTGAGGAGTTAAACCAGCTTGAACTTTAAGTCTATTGGCTTCTGCTTCCGCTTTACCTTCAGCAATGATTTTCTTAGCTTTTTCATTAGCTTCTTTAGCCTGTAGTTCTGCAACTTCAAATGCTTGTTGTGCTTTAGTAACTTCTACAGCTTTAATTTTTTCTTGTTCCCATTTAGCTTGAGCTGCAGATGCTTTACCTTCTTCCTCAATTTGAATCGTACGTTGTACAGCTTCTAGAGCTTTAGCTTTAGCTGTCACTATAGACATGTCAGCCTCTCTTTGTTTACTAATTTGAGCTTTAGTTGCGTTCTCATAATCAGTATCGGAGATGGCTAATTGAGAAACCTTTAAACCATAGAATGCAAACGGAGATTCTTCTTGACGCTTAATTCCATTAGGAGCTAAAGAGTCTGGAATTGCTTCTGCAATCTTAGTAAGTTGTTCTTCTCCAGTAAGTGGATTAATACTTTTAACTGTAGTTACTTTAGTCTTATAGACCCCATGATTTAACTGGTCTGTAATAAGGGAAATCAAATCGGTTCTCTTTTCACTTACAGATTCCAGTGAAGACATAAGAGGACCGCAAGACATAACAACTTTACTTAAGGTCTGCTTTACTAAGTCTCGAATTAATTTCTCTTGACTTCCGTAGTGAGTTTGAATCCTTTCTAGATACTTAGATTCAAGAGGCATTTCTACTCGAACCGAACCCATAACAAAGCCCTTTCCTTTATCATTATAAGTGATAGTCATTGCAGGATTTTCCAGAGAGCTGTCAATATAAGGATTTCCATCTGGGTCTTTCTTTATCTCATTGAACCAAATTTGACTAGTCTTGTCGTAAATTGACACATTTCCAAATTTTTGCCACTGGAAACCTCCATCTGTCCAATACTCATAAGTACCAGTAACAGGAATTTGATTAATTCCGATTTTACTCTTGTCCATATCTTCCGCAAGCATAGGGAAACAAGCGATTAACACTACGGCAAAAATGCTAACAATAACACCTAAAAGTTTAAGTCTTTTCATTTTTTAAATTATTTAATAAAAAAATTAAGAAATTTCGATTAATTATAACCTTTCGGGTCTGCAACCCAGTAATAAAATGGGATTAAACACCTAGGCACAGTAAATTTTCGATTTGTAAACCTTATTGCTCCAAATAAATGAAGAACTAACATTCCGTAGTATATTGCTAACAGCAACATAATTACAATACAAATAATTCTAAACGCTATCATTTTTTTGTTATTTAAAAAATCTTAGCAATCTGTTAACGCCATGTTTCCCTCAGAAATAAATACTTTATAACATCTAAGGTCTTCAAAGAGACTTCTACATACTTCTTTAAAATCCATATTCTTTTGCATCATCTTCTAGTATTTTGGTTATACCCTGTATCATTGCATGACATAGAGCCTCTTCATAGTCTCTAAAACCAAATGGAGAAAATAATCTTTCCCAACAAGGACTGCCAGATGTAGATTTCTTTTTGTTGTAAATCCACGTTTCAGATGTGAAGTATCCGGTACTTTTGCGAATTCCTACAGATGCAGTAATTCCTAATTTCGTAAGCCGCAACTGACATTCTGTAAGATAATATTGTTTGTATGAAATTTCCTGCTCAGGAACTCCTCTATTATCTAGAAATTCAAGAATTTGTGTAATTGATTTTGCGTTCATAAGTTTCAATTAATTTATCAAATGCAGCTACTCTAGCATTGTGGCCAAGTTCGGTATCCGGCTCCCACCAATATGCTTTACTTTCTCTATTCTTAGGAGCATTTAAGAATTTTCGATTAAATTCCGGAAACATTTCTACTATATCACGTTCGTTGTATTTAACAACTCCTCTTTCTGTACCAGCCATTGCATGTTCAAGACAAAAGCACATTCCCCAATATTCTGGATGTTCAACAAATAATTTTTTACCTTGTTTAAGAATTTTAAGTTTTTCCGTATTCGTCATAAATTTTCAAAATTAAGTACCTAGACAGGGAATCAAACCCTGACCTCAACATTCGTAGTGTTACGTTCTATTCATTAAACTATCCAGGCATAATTAAACGACAATAATTTTATCCTCTTCCTTTAGGGGTTCTGCAGGAGTATTATATCCATGCAATTTACCGCATCTAACACACCATATTACACCATAAGAATTCTCTCTTGGTTTACATTTACCCTTAGCACAAAACTTAACAACTTTCATGTAATCTTCTTTGTTCATAGCAACAAGTATATATAAAAAATCCCCGAACTTTAGTAAGTTCGAGGATTAATTATTAAATTATGTACCCCGTGATGGATTCAAACCATCGACCCACGCCTTAGAAGGGCGTTGCTTCTATTCACTGAGCTAACGGGGCAGATTAGCATGTTAAACATGCTAATTGTGTTCCTAACAGCACTCCTATGGAATTACCCAATGGTCTGTCGCCTATTCTGAGAGTAAGAGTCGAATAAGTCTTTCTTACTTGTAGTTTTAAGGCTCAGGGACTCTGGTTTGAACACATATAATATAGTCCCTTGTTATGTATGTTTTATTAGTTCATGCGGAAAGTAAGAAGGTTTAGATTGAGGCAGGAGAATTACGTCGTTAATATCTACACAAGTCCACCCTTTTTCGTCAAAACGCTGAACAATAACGTTTCCACTATCAGAAAATTTTTCGTAGCCTACAACAACACATTCAATATAAATATCTCCTTCCAAGAAAGAAAATCGTTTACCAATTATATTAGGAATTTTATCTGAACTCCAGATTACCTCGCAATATAAATCTTCTGGCACAGCATAGGTAGAATCTGGACAAGGATGTCCTTGTATTTCTTGACAAAATACACACTCACTCTATCTAGGATGTTCCATGAAATCCTGAATTTCAGGAAACGAAACCAATACATATCTTTCCATTTCTTCTTTTTATTATATTTATTATAAACTAAAAGTTTCACTAAACCATATATTCCAAGTCTTCCTACTTACATTGAATGCTTTTATACACATAGCAATTAAGAGAAATCCTAAATAAAAACAATTAAGCCCAGGAACAAGTATACATAAAAACGTGAGAGGATTAAATTTCAATTTTTCTAGCATAAATCCAAATATCATTACAGTAACAAAAGAAACTATAACAGATATTAAAATTATTACTCCAACTATGTCTGCCATAATTAAATTTTAGTTATTATAGTATTGTTGCCCTGGAGGAGTACGATTCCCCAATTTCAGAACCAAAATCTGACGTGTTGCCAATTACACCACAGGGCAATAATAGGCTGCATATTACAGCCAAAGCCATTAAAATACATCACTTTTAAGTATGTCCACAATCCCGCTCTCTAATGCCTCTTCGTAAGAAGGATAGATATCTATGTTAATATCAAGCGATGAAGCTAATTTATTGTCTTGATAATACGAAGCATAAACAGAAAATCCCTGAAAGTGTAAATAGTCTTCTCTGTTTTCATTAAATTCAAAGACTGGACATACATAAACGCAAATAAATTTTTTAAGAAGCCATTTTATAACTTGCTCTTGTAATGGGGCTGTGCAAAAGTTAGAATAGAGAGATTTATTAGTATCTCCAATTTCAGACCTCTTCAGATACATACTTTCATTATGAATAGTATATCCCTACTCACAATAATCATTAAATCCTTTATCCTTTAACAACCATGCTGTTTCAGGACGAACATATTTTCTACTTAAGCCCATCTTTACTTATATATTCTTGACTAGCTCTAACAGCCAACTCGTCCGCTCTCGCATTATACTTATCTTCATAATGCCCTTTTACCCAGGCAATTTCTAAATCTTCTATAAGTGAACGTTTGCTGGCTACTACTTTGTCTAATTCAGTAAATAAATCTATATTCTTATTTCTTTTATTTTTTAGAAATCCAATATGTGAGCCCCCAATAGCATACATAGAATCACTAATGATAATTACATTATCAATAGGTTCTACAATACATTTCAAAGCTAAAGTAATGGCTTTTATTTCCATTCTATTATTGGTAGTATTTCTAAAGGCTAGAGAAAATTCAGAAATAACAGTATCTACTCCATCCTCCTCTTTTACAAAAACTACTCCGACTCCTCCCTGATTTCTATCAAAACTAAAAGCGCCATCAGTATAAATTCTAAGTTTTCTCATTTTCATTTTTCTGCAAAAGAAGATAAGCCTCTCTGCCAAGAATAATTGCTATCTTCAATAAATCACTCTCTTCATTGTCTATTAAAACAATTTTATCAAGTATATAAGCATTTAAATCAGTAAGGAGTACAGTATTTCCATGTATTTGAAGATACTTTTGTCTCCAAAATTCTATCTGTGATTTATATCTACGTATATTCCATTTTATAGGAGCCAACTCTTTATCTGGATTTATGTCTCCAAATCCATCTTCTTTAAATTGCTCACAAACTAGACCAATAAGAAATCCAAAATAGTATGCTTTTATAACATCTCCATTTATAAATGTAAACAACTCTAAATCATTAGTATACATTTCTTGAAGCAGCTTATCTTTATAATCTATAGTTACGTTTAACAGCATAAGTAAATAATTTAAGAGAGGAAGGCACCAGAATCGAACTGGATACCCTTTCGAGTACGAAACTACTTAGCAGGTAGCCCCTATCACCATCAAGGTTTACCTTCCAGTTACATTATTCAAGTAACTCAGTTAATTTATTAAGAATAATTTGATTCTGTTCAGCGACAGCAATCAAAGACTCCTTTTCTGCTAAAGCTGCATCAATTTCTTTTTGTTTTACATCAGCTTGATTCCTAGCTTGAGAAATTACATCACTAAGTCCATCAATTGTTTTCTTGAAAATTCCTAGAATGTTGCTAGCCTTTGAGGACAATTCTGAAGACGTAAAAGTTGAAGTTTTTGTAAAAAATGCAATAATCTACATTTTAAGTTAAACAAAATATTACTTGTATCTGAGACCGGACTCGAACCGACACGCACTAAGTACACTACGTTCTAAGCGTAGCGGGTCTACCAATTCCCCCACTCAGACAGAAAACCGGCGGACTTTCATATGTTCAGAGGCTATACGGGACGTCTAACTCCGCATAACATGATATTCAATGGAAGAATTTTGGGGATTCAGTCCGCCGGTGTATATTTTAGATGAGACTTTAATAAATCTTTATATGATTTATGATTGCAATATATGTGCAGATAAGCGATATATACATATTTATCTTGAACAATTTGAGGATATTTCTGTTGAAATTCATATACAGAATCAGTGTTTTCATTTACAAATTCAACATGATATTTTGCAACTGAATCATGTACAAAGATACTACTTTTTTCACATCGTACCAATGCAAAGACCATAAAAAATGTTAAAATCAATTTGTATATAAACTTTCTCATTTATCACAATCATTAGAAAGTCTACTTTCTATTAGAGAAATAAATTGTGGACTAATCCAACTTTTGGGATTTATTTCTGAGAAAAAACGTATATAATTGTCAAAAATGGAATCTTCATAAAAAATACAATCCACTTTATTAAGTTCAATCATAAAATCTTTTACTGACCTCTCATCAGGAAGGCTATCGATTATTTTATCCAATAAGGATTCTACTCTATACTTAGCAATTATTAAGAAGACTATAAATGCAATGGTTCTTAGCATTAAACAGGATATACATATTAATAGAATAAGTTTAATCATAAATTTAATAGCTTTATTAATTTTTGGTGGGCCCGGAGGGGATTGAACCCACATGCGACCAATTACGGTTTCTACTGGTTATGAGCCAGAGCCGATACGAGCCCTTAATAAAAAAGGCAGTTGTTACACTGCCTTTCATTTATATTATTTTACTCAGATTCTTCTTCAACACCCAAAACATCATAGTCCAAGCCACAAATATTTTTTAGTTCTTTAGGCATGTTTAGTTCGCTTTCAGGAAACCATGCATTATAAGTTTCGAGTGCTATTTTCCAGTCAATAAGGGCGTCACGAAGAGTACTTTTCAAATCCTGGATTTTTTCGCAAAATTCTCTTGGGTCAAAATCCTTATCTACTGGAGACAAAGAAGTAGTATTATTAATTGACAAATCCATTAGGCTAGTCAATTGATTTATTAAAGATAAAGCAGTTCTTTTGTACTCAGAAATAATTTGCTCCTGCTCATTCTTTACAGTATTAGCAATATTATTTGCTCTCACTTGTAATAAATTATTGCCGCTTCTAGATAACATTTTCTTAAAATTCATAAACCATTTTCAATTTTAAATATTCTACAAAACAATTAATACCAGTAGTAATTAATTAAATTTCCATAAATAGCTTGGAACATTAAATCTCCAAATTGAGAACTTACATACAAAGCGGTTTCTCTATCTTTACAAGCAAACAAGCCGACATAGGCAGTGGCATAGCCAACCCCATTGAAAGAAGCGAAGTTACCGAGACCGGAATTAGCACCAGCATTAGCGCGGCCGCCAACGAGGAAATACCTTTTTCCATTCAATGTAAAACTACGAATGATGTTCTTTTTTTCGCTTGCGGGAAGTTTACATTCCTCATAGAAACGCACCCATGGGTACCACACGTCTCCCTCAGTTAAACTAAATTCATGTCCTTCATTTAGAACCTTTAGGATAATTCTCAATTTCATAATTGCATTAAGTTGAGAATCGCTAAAACAGATTTTCTTATCTGCAGGTATATCAAGAATTTTACACGCATCTTCAAACGTCTTTACTTGTTCCCTAATATTAATGGGTACAAAAGTAGTTGTTTGAGACTTTTCATCATACACAGGTTTCTTTCCTTCCGGAGCTTTTACTTTAATTTCAAATTCTTTCATATTAACATTATTAATAAAACATTTGAGCCACCTTAGGGACTCGAACCCGCTGTCTTCGGCTTAACAGGCCGCAGCTATATACCACTTAAGCTTCCTCCCCAATATTTAAAGTACAAAATTAAACTACATAAAATTAATCAATCCTAGGCGTCGGATTATTCCCTAACATAAGGAACAATCCCTGTGGGAGTCCACATATAGCTTTGTGCAGCTAAATTGAAATACCACTTGACAGCTCTCTTTAAAAGATTTACTACTTTTTTCATAACTGTAAGGATTTAATTAATAAATAAAATATCTAATTACTTATTAAAGTAACTCATATTGCTGACTATCCCAGCCAACGCAACGATTCCAAAAATAATTTGTACCATAACAATAAAATTTAAGTTAAACAATAAATTTTGTGTGCCTGCTGGGACTTGAACCCAGGACCCACGGATTAAAAATCCGTTGCTCTATCCAGCTGAGCTACAAGCACAAACCTAAATTCCCTTTCGGGCAGAGTACATCGTTTAGCTGGGTCAAATTAAAAGTTTGATGCTGAAATAAAATTGCTGTAAGTACTCTTTATTATAATAACAAAAAATAAGAGCCCAGAGTGAGATTCGAACTCACGAAACAACGCTTTTGCAGAGCGCGGCCTTAGACCACTCGACCATCTGGGCATTAAGAGAACCACTTTCGATAGTCTTCTCACATACTAATTGAGTTAGTTCCCTGTCACACTTATGTGCCTTGTACAGTTTCACCCACTGTCCAGGATACTTATTTCTTGTTGAATAAGTACGAAAAAGTCACCCAAGTTTATCGTCACACTCAGTAAACGGTGAGGTCGAGCGGGAAGGAATTGAACCTTCGACCCTTACCTTATCAGAGTAATGCTCTAACCAACTGAGCTACCGCTCGATTACGAGACTTGCTCATATGCGTCCATATAAGTAGTATCTCAACCTATCTTCTACTTCGGTCGTTGATAGGGTAGAACTCCTCCTAAATTTGTGCATCCATATCCGAATTCGGAGAGGCAAAAGAAGGAAATATTTTTAATCCACTAATTTCCACTCAACATGAGTATCTCCACCTTGCTGGGGCGGAAGACATAAATTATAAAATTTAGAAGACTTCATAGCTTTACCAAGAGGAGACTCGGAAGTAAAAAAATTACCGTACATAGAAAGCTCTTTATTTATAGATTCTATTTCTTTATCAATTTCAATTCTTCTCTTATTTTTCTTTCCTAGAGGCACTTGTTCTTTTTCTAACTCGGCAATCTTGGTATATAAAGGCTTAATATTACTCTCGTATATTGCATGAGGGATTAAATTAAGGACCTGAGTTACTCCACTTAAGTATTTTAGTTTAACCTGCTGCATTTATTAAGTATTCGTTTAATTCTGATTCAATAACAGTTTTATTAGCATGTCTATTTCTCCGATTTTCATACTTACGTTCAAGCCGTTCCATTGTAGTTCTGTACGGAGTGGTGCAATTCTTTAAAAGCTTTGCATAAATAGAACTATCTAAGAATTCTGAAATAGATTCACAACGTTTCATTGCCTTATTTCTATATAAAGGACAATTATATCGGACATTAGATTTGATTCCTTCAATTGGAACATAAAACATTCCGCAGGAGTTGTAAACTTTCCTTGCCCTAGAAATCCATTTCTTTTTAGTACGCTCACGTCTTAATGCTCTATTCATAAATAGATTTAAATTAGTTAGTTGCGGGAGGGGGACTCGAACCCCCGAGGCTTGCGCAGAAGCTTATGAGACTTCCCAGATACCAACTTCTGACACTCCGCAATCATATTTATTCATTAAACATTCTAATTACTCGCAAAGGGATAACAGCTACATTCTCATAATAAGAATGTCCGTTTTGCTTTTTAATAAGGAGATTTAATCCATCCAACTCAATTTTTACACTATCCCAGTTCGGACTCTCTTCTATGATAGTAATTTTGGTAACTCTAGAATCGTTATAACGGATTATATAATCTTTTGTATTCATTATTGAATCCGCTTTAGACGAAGAACCACATTGAGTATAAGCGATTGCTACCAATTTTAGTTTTAGAATTAATTCATCGACTGGATACTGTTAGATAAACTTAAGATTATCTTCAATAATTGTACATAAATCTTGTTTCATAAAATACATATTTAATTTTTTTGAGCGGGTGAAGGGGCTCGAACCCTCAACTTCCAGTTTGGAAGACTGGCACTCTAACCATTTGAGCTACACCCGCAATTGTCAAATTGAATTACAAAGATATTATACTTTTATAAGTCTGCAAAATCTCAATCATTAAAAAATGTTAAAATAGACTATTCTCACGAACCGTCTATTTTAATAGTTATGGTATTAGCTGAACGGTCAGGATTCGAACCTGAGTGAGCTTCCGCTAATGCTTTTGGAGAGCATCCTCGTCGACCACTTGAGTACCGTCCAATAAACAGATGTCTTTTGTTGAGTTGTTCCATTATACATCAGATATTAAAAAATTGCTGTAAGACATCTTTAAATACAATTGTGGGCCCGGCAGGACTCGAACCTGCAGTCCAATTAAGGAGTAGATTTACAGTCTACGCGGCTACCAATTACCGGTTACGTGCCCGACAAACAGATGTGTTTAATTTACCATTTAAATATTTGTTTCTTTGCTGCATTATTCACTAATTAAAAGTCTGGATAGCAGGATTCGAACCTGCGGTCTCTTGGTCCCAAACCAAGCATCTTACCAACTCGACTATACCCAGATTGAAATCTTTATAGATTTCTCAAAAATTGTTCTAATGCTAGTGCAGAAGAACCTGCAACCAGTACTCCATTCTCATGTGCTTTAATCAAAGCATCGGAGACTTCTTTTACACTACAGTTAGCCATTATTTTATAAACGACCTCTCTTTTTTTGGTAGTCATTATAGTTTTGTAATGAGGAACTTTCTTCTTTACAGCCTCCCAGAAAGCAGTCCAATTGCTATTATCGAATTTATTGCAAGTTAAATCAGCCTCTTTCTTTTTGTTCTTTACAGTAGTCCTATTTGCTTTGACCTCGCTATTCAATTTCTGTATCTGTTTAACATATATATAATTGGATATAAAAGTCTTAACTCCTGCAAAATTAAACGTAAGAATTTGAGGGCCTTCTTTAACTTGTACTAAATATACTGTTTTAGCATTTAAAGGATTAACAATTCTTATGTGACAAGAAATGCTAGATGCTTCAGGAAAATGGTCGCTTACTCCAATTTTTAGGTCGCCTATTTTATAATATTGGCTGTTAGTAGTTGCAATATGCACAGAATCCGATTTACTCATAAGGGATTCTAGAAACTTAGTTAGCCTGGACATATCAATACAACCCTATTACTTGAGCACAAATAAATCGTTTTGTAAAGGTTTTCAGTTCAGTTTCTTCATCCTCCACATAACGTTTATATTCTGGATTCTCTTTCAATAATTCTAAAGCATCATCTTTGCTCGTGGACAAAACGACAGCCGTTCTAGGTCCAAGATAATAATTTGAAAATTTAAATTCGAATATTTCCATAATTTAATCTTTAATTAATTACTCGTTGCGGAGTGAAGAGGACTCGAACCTCTTTAGCCGCAGGCATCTCAATCTCCGCTTTAGCCTGCGAATGCTACTTATTCTACTTTATCCTCAGAAAGAGTACTATTAGAAACGGATTAGGGTCGTACCTCTCTTTACTTTCAAGTCCTTTACATAGCTTGTTGTCTAGATAATAATTAGTCATAGTGTAAAAAATTTGCTGTACCTAATCCTTATAAAAGTAATTATTTATTATAAAGTTAGCATATTTAACAATTCTTGATTCATAGCTGCTTCAAACAACTCTTCAGCGTTACGTGGAACATTTTTAGTCGTAGTTTGTCCAGTTAAAAATGCAATACCTGAAGGGTCAAATCCACTCATATAAAACGTATAACCTTCATCACAAAGCGATTCGAACTTAGGACGAATTCCATCATCATAAAATCCGTTTGGAACGTCCCAGAGGACTATAGTAAAGGTATCTACAAACTCCTTAGAAAATGCTGTTCTCAAGATATCTCTGAACTGAGTAAAAATTGGAGAGTGTTTTGTAGTTCCATTAAACTCTCCATCAGAAATACAAACAATTCCTTTTGGGAAATCTTTTTCCTCATAGGTTTTTCTCATTTCTACTAGTAATTGTGCAACAGATAACAGATTAGTGCTGCAGAAGCCATTTCCCTTATAAGAATAAAATTGTTCGAAAGGAGTACTACCTTTCCAAGATTTTATTAAACACGTATTAGAAAATTCCAATACAGTATTTTTGAATGGCCCAGTAAGGAGATGAGAGAGATATAAACCTATTGACTTAGCAACATGATAAGCGCTGACTTTCAATCCTCTAGCAGTGCCAGTCATAGACCCAGAAGTATCAAGAACCGCAATCAATTCAGATTTTCTATTCATATTTTGTTTTGCGGTATCAATCAATTGCATAAATTGCTTGTTAATCGTTTCTTTCTGATAATTCTTAAGATTGGGAATTGCTGAAGACCATCCAATATCAGGGAATAATTCGTAAACAAATCCTGTGTATTTTGCAATTGGTTTAGATTCTAGCCATTTTTCGTAAGCTTCTTCAAGTTCATGATTTTCTAAAAACTTACTATTAGCAAGAAGACTTAGTGCTCTACCTGCAATAGAATTAAAATCAAGATTTTTATAGTCCTGACGACTAATAGCTTGTTGCCATTGATGAGCAGTACCAGATGCTTTGAGCTTACGATACGCTCTATAAGCTTCATGCTTGTCAGAATCAGTTTCTCCCATATCAAAAATTGCTTGTACAATTTTCTTTGCAATAAAGTTATTACACTGAGAACGAAGAGAAACACATTTAGAAGCTGGCTTTATTCTTGGAAGGTATTTCTTTATTAAATTACATTGGTCTTTATCACCTAAAGCCTTAGTAATAAATTTAATAATAAAGTCCCAATCAAGTACGCGACGAGCTATTCCATGGTATTCTAAATCTAATCTAAGAATTTCAAAAATGTCATCCCATGAACCTGCAACAATAAAGACAGGAAGATTTTTCTTAAAAAGGTTAGGGTGCTCTACAGCTAACCAAATTAATCGCATAAAAAACTCCGCTTTAAGTCCTTGTCCTCTTTGAACACTTAATTTCTTACCAGAAAATAATTTTGGATTTCTAGTAATTAAACGAATGTATGTACTTTCTTTTATAGTCAAAAGTGGGTCAATTCGATAAAGGGTTTGCATTGTTTTAGAAACTTCCTCAAATGTTCTAGGGTTTCTATAATTGGCAACCAATGCAAAATCATCAACAAAAGGATTTCCAGTCGTGGAATATTTTACACTTAGATTTCCGGAAAGAGTTTCGTGTTCTTTCTTAAACTGTTCCCTCTCAAAAATGTTATTAAACTTTGAAGAGGCAGAACCTTGTGTAGTTTCAGGAACTGCATCGTAAATAGACGTTCTTTTTTCATTAAACATATTCGTTTACATTTTTAATTACATTTGTAGCCGAAGCGGGACTCGAACCCGCACGAGCATTTCTGCTCCTCAGATTTTAAGTCTGATGCGTACTGCCAATTTCGCCATTCAGCCATCCTTCTACTTTCTCAATGCTTTTTCAACATCGTCAGTACTAAAATATTTACTCCAAAATCGATTTAGTCTTCCAATATTTAGAATCCAATCACAAATATCATAATCGTTTACAAAAGTTTTAGGATTTGAGATTTCATAATCCATCACATCTTGTAACGTTAAGATTTCTTTTACTTGACGTCTTCGAATTATACGATTATACCACGTATGTCCAGTTTTATCCTTTAAAATTGGATATTTTTTTCTACTTCTGCTCATAAGTGCCTTTGATTAATTATCGGACTGCAAAGATACGACAATTTTCAAAAAGTACAAACATCAATTAGTTAATTTTTGTGAATTCTGAGTTTTCATCTTTTATCCTATCCAATCCCACATATTTTATAACCGCAGAGTCATTGGAGGATTGAAATATTTCATAAATTTGATATTTAGTACCTTCAATGTAAAATAAATTCTGAGATTTATCGATAATAATCTCAGCACGCTTATGTGGAACATAAATTCCAAATCCGCAGAAACTTAGTATAGTTAAAAATATTCCTATCAATGACCCCAGCCAAAGTTTTAAAACCAATCCATAAATCCGAGGAGAGAAAGAGCTGCAGATTATCCATAAAAGTAAACACGAACACAAAAGAGAAACAGGTATTACAGTTCCCATAGTTTATAATCGTTTAAAGATTTCACAAAAAATCACATAGACCAGACAGAATCCGGCTGCAAAAGCGCAAGTACCTAAGATTCCAAATATAAAACTCATAAATACTTCCATACTTAGAATTCCTTTCTTGATTTACAAATGAAACTACCTATGTAAAACACTTTAAGAAAAGCAATGATTCCACTCCAGAAATTAATCATAATCTAAAGGCCTCCTAACCTTGTGTAAAATTTTAACTTTTCTCTTCGAGAGATATTGTTCACCAAAATATCCTATAATTCCGTATACAAATAAAGAACATATGTCAAACAGAATAACAAGAGATACACTTACAGAAGCCAATAATGTCGAAAATGTACAGACTCCAATAATATACAAAGTCATTATCACAACTGGGTTATACTTGCAAAATAGACAAATCCTTTCTAATATCATTTTATGTTAGGATTAAATGTAACTTCTTTAAATACAACGTATGCTTTATCATCTTTCTCTTCAATACATCCATTATTTGCTAAGAAATTATAAATGTAAGTTAAAGGAATTTGATAAGAATCAGTGATTAACATTCCAAGATTGGAATCTATGTGATATTGCTCTTTTCTCTCTAAACGAGTAGGATTTCCGTTAACCCAAATTAAGCCAGATTCTGGATTTTCCTCATCCGGCTTAATTGCCTTGATATAAACAGAGTATCCTTCTTTAGTAAAATATACTTGTTGTATAACTGCCATTCAAAAAAATTCTCTATATTATAAATCTGTTTCCTTTATTTGTTTATAAACTGAGATGAGTGTAGTCATTCTGGTTTTTAGGGCGAATAGCTATCATTTCAGTTCCTTCTTTAGAGCGATATCGAATCCATTCAGTATTATGATTGTACTTATTGGGATTGATATGTTCAGGTTGGCAATACTCATGGGCACAAAGATGAGGAAGTACAACAGAAATTACTTCTCTGATTGGAATGGTAACTTCATGTCTCATAGGAATCCAATTGGCATAAGTGTTTACAGTATGCAACTTGACTCCTGGTTTAGCTTGCAATCCCTCATTGCTAGAAAAACGTACATAATCATGAGCTACTTGCATTTCTCTAGTTTTATCAAAATCGTAGTCTTCTAATTCTACTACGAATTTTCTATCATCTAATTGTTCTAGTATTTGCATCTTTATAAATGTTTTAGTGAAAATGGTGGACCTGGAGGGAATCGAACCCTCGTCCCAACAATGCTACATAACAAAATTACATGTTTCTCTATTTTATTACATCAGCTGTTGAGTTCAGCATGTAGATAGTTTTACTAGTCTTATCTTAGAACCGCTGCAGTACACTAAAAGCTAGTTTACAAACTACCAAAGTCATTCTTCCACCACTCCATTTACGTTGGAGAACGTCTATTTGTAACCCATAGATGGGTAGTGGAGATTCGGCTTTACTAACCTTGGTTTTCAAGTTAATGTTTCAATTGTTCTGCTATAACTTAGAGTACTAATATTATTTCCTCTAAGCTTCACTCTATACGATAAACAATCCTTTTCTGTTTCTAGGTCTCTCCTGTAACCCGGCTTAGAACTAAATTAATAGATAAACCAGCAGCTTAGGCTGCCATTCTGTAATCGCTTCTTTCAGCAGTTATTGTTTTCCTTCGTTTAAAGAGATTGCGCTCTACATGTTTTGTTATTTCGTCTATCGCGGTCAAATCCAGTCAGGCCCCAAAACTGTTATTCTGAAACTTCAATTTCAGAATTAAGTTCTTCAATTATTGAATTTATAACCTCTATAGTTTCTTGTGCGTCAATAACCTCGAACTTAGCTTCAATGAGATTTTCGATAATTTCTTTAGATTCCTCAGAAGGCAGGTCTTTATTCCCAAGTTTAGTATATAAAGTTTCTACCTGATTCTTCGCAGCTTCGAGTTCTTCCTCTTTGTTGACTTTAGCTAACTGTAGTTGAGCATTGATTCTTTTCTCTTTCGCAGCAAGAACAGCTCTATCAAGTTTTCCACCTAAAATTGCTTTTAATTTTTTCATCATATTTATATTTTAATAGAATGGTTTTTAATTCTTCTCTTTTTAAAGTTCTTAGCAGGAATAAGCATAGTTGCTGTCCACGTCCATTTAGAGGTGGGGTGCTTCAGGATTAAGTCTAACTCTATCTCCTACTTTAAACTTATTCTTTAAACATAACTCTGCATTTTCCATATTATAATTATTATTTAATCACAAAGAATACTCTATTTTCTCAAACCGAGATATTCTATACAAATCAAAGAATATACAACTTTAGGAGATTATAAATCAAAATCACTTAAGAATTCATCCGTATTAATAGATAAAGATTCTTCCTTGATAGATTCTATAAAAGATTCTACAACTCTTTGAATCTTAAAGGTATTTAATTGATGTTTCTTTCCCAATAAATATACTTTATCAATATAATCTCTAAGCTCTCTTGAATCTTCATATGGAATCTCAGCAAGATTTATTTCAGAGTAAAAAAGCTCCGCAACTAAAATGCCAGGAAGATATTGTTGTATCTCTTCTTCAGATAAGATTTGTAGCCTACGTTCTAGTACTGTCATAATTCTCTTATTAAAGTAGCCATTTCGTCCTCGATATCATTTAGAACATCTTCATAAAGTTCGATAAAGGCTGCATTGATTTCACTTGGCTCATCAGCATCTCTAATAAGAGCTTGAGTCAATTTGGCTTTTACTCTTTCTTTTTGAGCTGATAATCTGTCTAATCTCTGTTGAATGTGTTCACCCTCCATTACAAGGGCAAACGTGATAGAAGTTACTCCTACTTGCATACTTTCTCTCCTTTCGTCCATTCTTCAAGAGTGAAATAATATTTGCGTTCCTTATCTTCTATTGATGAAACTTCTACCATTTGAGGAATAGCGTAGTATTTTTCAAATACATATTGTTCATCTTCGATGATTTTTGTTCCTTTTAGAGAATCAGAAATATCTGGCATTTTGTCAGTTGCTACAAGAATTGTATTAAGAGTTACAAGGTCTTGAGAAATACAATCGATGCCAGATTGTTCTACAATTCTTTTGATTGCAAAAAAACTAATTTGTCCATCAGCTATACAAATGTTGTTGATAAACAATGGAAGAATCTGTTCTGGAATGTTTACTGTTTTCATCTTGTTATTTTTTAATTAATGAATTGCATTTTACACCTAAAACTTATATTTACAGACACCGATTGACAAAGGCTTTAAATCCTTTTCGTCCATCCTTGAACTAATCAACCGGATTTTACAATATGGTCTCGCTTTTCAATAAGAAACTGGTGCTCTCAATGTCTTGGGAAGTTATTGGGTTTTTTGGGTTGAGTTATAATTTAATTAATCCAGAAATCATACAAGCTCCCGAATCTCTGTACATATATAGAGGCAGCCTTGTAGTTGTTGATTCGTCAGTAGATAAGAATATCTACAAAGGTGGTTAGCTGGTTGAGAAGTAATTAAATCAAATTCTCCAACTAGCGAATTTCTACGAACTGATGGATTAACTGGGTTGTAATCAACTAATATCATAAGGTAAGATTTTCATATATTCTTCTGGATGAGTTCCAGCTAATCCTAAAATTGTTTTTGCTTTATCTATTCTAGAAAACAATCTACGTTGTACGAATGCATCTAAGTATTGTTCCATCTTTCTTTGATTTGTTAATGATAAATTTTATTGATTGATTAGTTTCGGAATTAATTCCTACTTATAGCATCACCACGTAAAGGTTCAATCTTATTTGATGCCGGCTCAGAGCATATTAACTAAAAGTAATCTAAAATAAATTAAAAATTGGAAACAAATATGTGCAACAATTTTAATCCCGATAGATGAAATTAAAAAATTACGCTCTACATAAAATTTGCATTCTATGTAACGCTCATGGCTTAAACGTCTATTTATAGTCGCCATGACGACTGAAAATAAAAAATAGGATAAAAATAGAGCAAAAATAAGTTTGGATAGAGAAAAAATTCCATTTAGCTATAAGCAACGTTCTTGTAGGGAAAATCGGGAATTTGGAAGATGGGATAAAAATGAGGGAGAGGGAGTTCTCGCTCATTTATCTTTATCCTTCATACTCGACAAAGCTTGAGAGTCCTCGCTCATTTATCCTTATCTTTCACACCCGACAAAGCCTGATTATTTTCCAAACTTTATCATTTATTTTTTTATGTAAAAGTATGTACATTAAAGGAAGGCTGGATTGAGTTTGTTCTACTGGATATATCTCATTTCCAGGAAATGCTCTTACTATCTTAGTTTTTGTATCAGGAACATAACCTAGCACTGTTTTAAACTCTCCAGATTTTTTTCCATATAATTTTTCTGCATGATAACTCATGTTTTTATTTACCAAATGATTTACAATATTTATTTTCCAAAAGACAATATTTCTTACTAAGTAGAATATAAAAGTATTTTATTCGATAGAGTGCTTTCTCAAACTTCAATAATCAATCGTGAGAAACTCACAAAGAAGTCACAATCAAATTTGTACCGTTTATTTTCAAAAATGAACTTTCAAATTTTATACTTCGACTTAAGTGAAACAAGTATTTTCTCGCTTTAGATACACCTCAGCTTCAAAAATTCCTTTAATATAAATATAGTAAAAAATATTTACAATCTTCAAAAATGGACTCTAACTATACTTATAGACGGTCGCGTGCGCTCCCTTGAACTAGACTTAATCTCGCATTCGCTCCGCTCATGCTCGAGCTCAAAATCAGATGAGGATTAATATTTATTCCAACTCAAATCCGATTGCTTAGATTTGGCTACATTAGAGATATTTGCACTTTAGGGGCTGTTATAGTTAGCGGGGCAGCTACACCAGGAATGTGACAAAAAAAATAATTATAGGGAACATTCTCATGCTCCCTATAATTTTGGGTATTAGTCACGTTTCGGGTTGTAATCAATACCGGCAGCGTCGAAATACTTCTTTACTTCGGTATCATCTTTCGGGTCGAATATTTCCCCGTATATTTCCGGCAACTTGGCGTAAATCTCTTCGTTTCGTTCGGTTGTGAATATCCACCGTTTGCGAATAGTCGTACCTTCTACAACTGGCTTATTGTCTTGGAAGTTTTGCGCTATTACCTGCTTTTCTTCTCGCTTCACAATAACGAGTTTGTTTTTGTGGAGATGTTGCAGTATCTCAAACAGAGATTTTCCGCTTGCCCTATTGCAACCTTCGATAAGTTCCACCGTTGGCAGCTTGTTTATCATTTCTTGGGTGCAGTCTTCGGGCAATTTGTCCCAGTCTTCACACACTCGCAAAAGTCGATAGAACGAGTTCATAGAAACCGCCCCATGTTTTACGAACTCTCCGTTATCGTCAAATAACAAGTCAATGAACACACCGAATTCAACGTTATTAGAAGCGATTTTGCGGGCTTCGATTGGCGGAATAGGAACGGTCAAGTAGTTAGGAGAAAGACCGTTATCACTTCCTGCGCTTTGTGCGTTGTTTACAAAATTGCGTACTGCATTGTCGTTGAAACTTTTGATTTTTAAAGTTGTTTTCATTTTCGTAAATGGTTTAAATTAATACTATATATTTATTCTAAAAATGGTTATACAAGGGTAAGCGAGCTAAATGCCCGCTTTAATTATAAGTTGTTTAACATTCTTATGAGCGTTTCTACTCCGTAATACTTTTGTACGTCAATGTAGTTAATACCACTTCTTGAACTTGTCGCAAACATTCTTACTTTGTTTTTTACTTCTTGTTTTATTTCTCTTTTTGTTGCTTTCGTTTCCATATCTTTCAGTTTAAATGTTAATAATCTTTTGGGAAAATGAATGAATTTCTTTTCATTTTTCTTCAAATACCCTAGGGGGGTGTTAGAGGGTACTCTACTTTCGTATTCGTAGCTCATCTATTTTCGTATTCGTAGCTCAAAAAAATTATAGATGCATTTTAAAAATGGGGGGGGGGGGGATTATTTTAAGTACCCGTACTTTAATGTATATGGTTTAGTCTAATTTTGCTAACTACTTGATTTTCAATAACTTAACAATTCTTAATAGTACAAATTTTGTACTGTTTCAAATTTAGACTATCTTTGTATTGCAAAACTTAAAAATTAAAACAGGATGGATAAAACGCCTCAGCATATAAGAGTTCCAAACGATATGTGTAAACAAAACAATTTAGACCCTACAGATGTTTATGTATATAGTTATTTGAAGACTTATATGAACGGAGAAACTTATGAAGCTTTTCCTTCAATGGAAACTTTGGCGAAAGATGCCGGAATAAGTAAAACAACAGTCAATAAGGCTATTAAACATCTTATTGCAAATGGAGATATAACAGTAAGAAAAGAAGGTAGGAAAAATATATACAAATTTAATCCTCTTTCTAAAAACTTCGAAATGTTTACATATAAGTTTATGAGAGATGTGGATTTAACTACACAACAAAGAATATATATTATTCTTACTCAACAACATATGTATAAAGATGAAGAAGGTTTCGGAAAAATGGCTTACTCCGATTTAGAGTTATCGGAACAAATAGGATTAAGCGCTACTACAATTCATCGAAGAAATAAAGAATTAGAAAATAAGGGAATATTACAAATAATAGATACTGGAAAGAAAGACGAAGTATCTGGATGCCCTATTCAATTAAAATTATTCGACCTTACTAAGATAGCTCAAGATGTACTCTTTATTAAGAAGAAGTTAGAAGAACATGATGAAAAGATAGAAGAGAATAGTAAGACTATAAAAATACTATCCAACAAATTAGAAGAGATGCAAAAAGAAATAAATAGATTAAAAGGAATTGATTTAAATCATACGTTATGATAAATAAGGACTTGATAAATGATGCGCTTTGGATACTTAGCGATTATGAAGGACTGAGAAATTATTCTGTAATAGAAAAAATAAAAGAGATTCTTACCAATCGTTCAGGAGATTCTATTTTAAGTATCAATATATCTGACTCTGGTGAGTTAAATTTACTTTTAAATATTGATAATGAAATCATAGAATATCATTTCTCTGATTGTAGAATTACAGAAACAAAGCATATCTCAGCAAACAGAAGAGGGATAGCCTTGATGGATAAATTGCAAACTATGTTCTGGGAAAGCGATGAAGATGTAACATCAGAATTTAATAATAGATTTCTTGAAATAAAAGAAGGGTTGCAAAATAAAATTCCTTTACATAGATTATATACTTTACAAAATAATTTAATTAAAGATATACAAGAGTTTAAATATGAAAAGGAGCGACAATCTCTTATATCTGCATTACGCGATTCAGGAATAAAACTTGATGCGAGAACATTAAAAATAATGCAGTCATTAATTGAAATGAGTTCTCACTCTAATCTGACTATAGATGATATTAACATTAACGAATAACAAAAACAAATGAAAAATATTTTTGCAAACGAAAAAAGCTTTACATTTAACAATTTTGATGAGTTAAAAGGATTTTTAAAAGACAAATATATATTGGTGAGTAGTGAAGAAGAAAATGAGAGATTATATTCAATATTAAAAATTCTAGAATTTAATCACGAATTGCAAAGAGTGCCTATTCCAGAGCATGAGGAAGACGAAAGAATTAAAATTTTCTCTATAGAGGATACAGATTTTACTAGAGATTTTGCATGTAACGTAAACGTTTTAGAAAATAAATTTGTATTATCTGGAGAGGATGTGATAGAAGAATATTTTCAACTAAAAGAACAATTAGTATATTCTATAATTCCATACCCTATCACTATATCTGAAGCAAGAAATATGACTAGAGAAAGACTCTCTGCTATTTATAGATTTTCTAATGACCTTATAGATAAGATTACAGCTTCAGATTTAGATGACTTAAGTGTAAAAGGTATATTAGGAGATTTTGTGGTCAGCAAAGCTCAAATGATTATAGATAATTATGAAATCCAAGAAGACAATTTAAAATATATAGAATGATAGAAGAAATACGTAAAAGTATAATATATCTTAAAAATGTAGAAGGGTATATTGAATCTTGCATAAATCAAATAAATGCTAAACAACAAGAGCTTTCTGTAAAGGAGCAAGAATGTGCAAAAATAATTTCTGAAAATGAAGCCTTGAAAAAGGAGATAGAGTTATTAAAAAATTCAAGCAAGCCGGAAGAATGCAAAGAACCTATAGACAAGAGTTAGAGTTAATGGAAGAAGCTTTATATATGGATGCTTACGTTGCAGATGAATATTTTATTTATTATCTTCCTTATATGGAAACATTATTTTTATATTATGAGTAAAAATTTAAAAGAACTAGTTCTACACCAAATATATTAGCGTAATGGCAAAAATTAAAGTAACTGACAATCAAGAAATAAAAGAAACTGTTCTTGCAGGATTAAAAAGGAATAAAGATAAGTATGGAAAGAAATATTGCCCCTGCTCTCTAGAGAGAACAGATGAAACAGTGTGCATGTGTAAAGAATTTAGAGAGATGGAAAAAGGAGTTTGTCACTGTCAACTTTATATAAAGGAATAACCCTTAAGGAAATTTAAGATAACTTGTTTATTAATTAATCATTTTAAATTATGCATCAATTAATAGATGATTGGAATAAAGCCCATAAACCTTATTTTGTAGAATTCTGTATATTCCCATATTTAAAATCTGGTGAATCTTTAGAGGAATGGACTATGTCAATTTATAATCTTGATACTGACACATTGATATATAGGTCTAGAGGAAATAGTTTTATTAGATTATACAATAAACTTGAACATGAATGGGATAAAATAAAAGGCGACTCCGAATAAGAGCCGCCTTTTTCATTTACAATATTCTCGTAAATTATTAAAAGATATTTCCATAGTAGAACTTTTCATGTAAGGAGCTACTTCTTCGTCCTTAGCCATATACTCCCAACATTCTCTATCGGAAGGAAATTCTTTACACTCAATTCTAATACTTTTTAATGGCCTGGAATGTTTATCTTTACTCCAAATCCATACATCAAAAATAAAATTTCTCATAGACGTAATTTAAAAATCCCCAAATAAATTATCTTTAAAATAAAGCCAGCCCTACAAATATTCCAAGTAGGTCAGCTACAACATCTTTCCAATTCCATCCAGAACCGTCCTCTGTAAATTCATCATAAGTTTCTTTACAAAAAGAAGCTATTACAGCCCCAGCTAAACCAATTACTGGATTAAAGATGATTCCTAATATTACTACAATTAAAAAGTTACAAATGAAATGAGCAAACTTATCATTGCTTTTCATCCGCTGCATTATTTTCTTTACCATCATTAAACTTTTTCCAAATACCTGTTACTGAATCAATACCTAATAAAGCCATGACACAGATTAAAAATGTATCTATCATTAACGGTGCTTGAATTGTAGCTATTGTACAATATATCAATACTGCAATAGCCACAAACCACCCTGTTACTCCACATAGCCTTTTAGATGATATTCCAGAATGTGAAGATATTACACCTTTTAGAAATTCAGTGAATCTCATTGCTATTTGGTTTTATGTACTTCCACCATGAATAATGCTTGCGAGCCTTTAAATAGTCTAAATTTTTCTCATTGTTATAGGCTTCTTCCTCAAAACTAACATCTCTATAAGTCTTATGTTGTCCGTCTTTAGTAAGATGAAATAGCCTTATAATAATATATTCCAGCCCATACCAGATATAGAAGAATATATAAAACATCTCCTTTATCTGTTCTGCATGAATAGATTCATGGTTTACAGTAGTTTTACTTAGATTATCTCTCTTAGTAAATAGTACTCCAAATAAGTTAATAGTACTATATCTTCCAAAGGGGAAATGTTTAGTGTGAATTATTTTCATTTTCTATATTTTGATTATATAATAGATTATCAGGCAGGGCAGATTCCATATAAATTGTAAGAGGACGTAAGTTGAGTAACTGTCCAATCAACTCCGTTAGTAGATGTAGCAACAGTACCTCTATTTCCTGCCGCAACAAATTTGCCATCCGAATAGTAAATTCTATTTAAGCTGTTACCTGTTATTGTAGTAGTTGTCCAATTAACCCCATCAGTAGAATAGGTAACTATTCCATTATTACCCACTCCTACATATTTTCCATCTCCATAGCAAATTCCATAAAGATTTATATTTCCTATAATTGCCATATTATTAAACCTCTATTTTATCAATATATCCATTAGTTCCTGTATATCAACGTTATATTTTGAATTGGCATTTATAACAGAGATTCCAACTGGAGCTGTCATTCCATATCCATATTTATTAAATACCTGTCTAAATCTTTCCTTGTCTTTAATAAGATGATTATAGATTATCTTCGTATATTTCATTGGGTCATTATAAGGCAGACTAAGATATGTATTATTAACAGCATCATCCAATTCACTAACATCTTTAAAATTAGGTACTCCTGGTTTTCCTTTAATCATATTGGATTCTATCAAAGGATGTAGATTAGAACTAAATTCAGTAGGTTTAGTTAGATAATCATAATATCGTTCTATTTCTCTGTCAGAAGCCATTGGATATTGAGCCTTATAACTCTTTGCGAATTGCTCTTTACTTACAATATTATCCGCATCAAACATCTTTTTTAGTCTGGCACTATTGGCAAAATCCTTGAAGAACTTTTCTTTAGTAAGAGGAGCATTATTTATAAACTGCTGCATATGCATGTTTATATTCATGTCCAACAGCATGTGGTGGGTCTGTTCTAACAATAGTTGTAACCATGTTATTGTAACTAGGATGTTCTAGAAAATCTGGCATAACTGCATTATTAGATACTACTTCTTTACCGTTATCCCATTTATCACTTACCAATAATTTAATTTTTCCAGATTTATAATCTTTTTTAAATTGGTCTACTGCTTTAATATAATTAGTACCTAGTTCTTTATCAATACTAGATAATCTCTGGACTGTTTCTGGTTGGCTAAGATACTCTATAAAATTATTTGAAGCATTTATAACATTTGCATCCGTATTCATAGCATTTCCAATATTTAAATATTTATCTGTAACTAAAGGTTTAACACCTCTTTTTATTGCTTGCTTTCCAGCATATTTTACTCCTTTACCAAGTAAAGTTGCAATACCAGTTCCCAATCCCATTACATCTGTAAAGTTAAGAAATCCATTCAAGTTATTCAACCTTCCTGTGTTTTCTTTGATTCTATGTAATCGTTGTAACCTCTATCAGCTTGTTCGCCGGCTTGCTCATGTTGCCACTTACTTTTATTATCTTGTGATAATACAGGTTGAGGAGTTGGAGTATATATTCTCTTAATAGGACTAAGTGGAATTACAGGTCTATAATTAGCAACAGCATCCCTCTTTTGAATACCTTGTGCTGGCTCTTGATACTTAACAACCCCACCTTTCTTATATTTCCAGTTAAAGGTACTATCATACATCTGTCTATTCTGATTTCTACGAATCTTTAGACCTCTTGCTTGATGTTCTCCATGATTCATCTCTTTCTTTGCACCAGCATCATTACCAGCCTTTAAATGCGATTGCAGTCTTTTACTATTCTTGAATTTATTCCAGCCAATATTATAGATTAAATCATTTAACGCTGTCTTTTCTCCTAAATTCAGATTATCGTAATAGGGCATTGTTACCAGAGAATCGGCTCCCATTTGTAAATGCTGTATTAGATGTTTAGATGCTTCCTCTTCTGTAATGCCGTTTCTGTATTTACGTATTAGCTTCGGGTCAGTAAGCCCATATCCTACAGTCCATTTACCGTCTGTCTTATCTCTTTCTGGTTTAGGTCTAAATCCTTCTTTGCTCTTTATAAAGTCTATCAGTCTTACATCATAAGGAGACATTTTTTCAAATGTCTTTTGTCCAAATTCAAGGGCTTTCTTCACTAACAGTTCTTCGGATTTCTGCATTTTACCACCTTCTTCATATTTATTATATACATTTATTAAAGATGTGGCATAGTTCTTTGCTTCTGCATATCTTCTTTTGCCTTTATTAGCTCCAGTCAATTTTGCAGTAAATCTATTAATATCATCGTTCTCGTCAAAGTCATATAGTCTTTTCAAGAACTGTACCTTATCTGCTGCATATTCATCCATAGAGTTATAGGCTCTGAACCTCTGTTTAATTGGATTTCCTTTAGCATCGTGGTCTTCGCCTTCTATGTAATTACCTTTCCATTTAGTTCCAGTAGTCAGATTTCCAAAATTGAATTTACCTTGTGCAGAACGACCCCAGCCACTTTCCAAAGCATCTTGTGATACTAACATTTTTATTGCGTTATCGTTAGTAATTCCAGCTCGTTTATATGCATTAGTTAAATCTACTATCCATTTTTTTCTATCAGTATAAGGACTTTTCCATATTTCTGAATCTAAACTAGAATCTTTTTTTGCGATATCTTCTACAGGCAATTCTTGATTTTCAGAACTTGTACTTTCAGGAACAGTTTCTTTGACTTTATCTATTACTTTTTCTTGTTTCTTTTTTATAGGATTTACAACAATCTCGGTTTTTAACTTGGGAGTGTTTAAATCAATAATAGGGGGAACATACGGGTCTATGCTATTATAAATAGAAAATAAAGTTCCTCCTTCTTGTTTTTTTACTACAGCTCTTTTTAAATCAGGAGTGGGAGAAGTAGATTTTATTATCTTTTTTCTTTTGTCTCGTGTATTTCCTAAAAGTAACTTGTGATTTTTTAATAAGCGAGACTCTTTTAATTTCATTAACATTTACTTGTTTAAGTTTAAAGTTAATTAGCGAAAGTGTTTCGTACTAAATCTACAAAACTTTCACAGTTCAAGTTATTTAATCTACAGATAGTGCCTCCAGTTTTATGTTTCCATTTGGCGGCATTTCTGGCAAAATTAGCTCTTTTTTTCTGAAGTGGAGTTGCATTAGGATTGTTTAAAACTGAACGAGCATGTTCTTGAACACTTTGTCCTGCCCTTTTAGCCGAAGCTGTAAACTTCCCTCTATTTTCCTTTTTTATATGTATACCACTTCCGCTTTTATATCTTGGAACTAAACGACCTCCTCTTTTAAATCGAAGAGCATTTTCATAATCTAAACTTTTTAAATATGCTAAAGCAGCACGTTTTAAAGATTCCGATAAGTTAATTTTTTCTACCATACTATAAATTATTAATATATTCATTTTGTAGACTACAAAAATATCGCTAAATTTGCACATTATCAAATGAATAATGATATTATATGGAATAATGTAGAAAATGTTTAAAAAGATTTTAAAAGCAAGTATTTAATTAAATTTAAAAAGAAGTATTGTATTTAGCATGTTAGATTTCTTCAAAAAGGTGTTCAACTATATAGACAAAATTAATCCTACAATCAAAACAGTTATCATTGTAGCTTTACTGTTTTGGTGTACTCAAATATGCTTGGTAAATCAGGGTAAGGTATATATAACTGATTATATTGAGTCTGTCGAATATAGTAATAGAAAAGCAGAAGAATACTCTATTAAAATGTCGCCCAAAATTAAACAGCAGATTGAGGATATAAAGAATAAAGATTCGGATGCTACAAATGTAATTTTAATTTCGTTTCATAACACAAAGAAAAGTCTGCAAGGGTTTTCATATACGTTCTTAACAGCATTGACCGATTCCCCTACTGGACTTGCCGATAGTTATATTGGAATATGGAGTGACCTTCCTTATTTACAATATTCGGACGAGGTGGAAAAGATACGAAGATTAGGGTTTTTAAGAACCGATTCTATCGGATTTCTAAAAGAAGATTTTCCCAGATTTTATAAAAAGTTAAAACAATGCGAAACTCATGCTGTAGCTATCTATCCAATAGATGGAATAGATTCAGACGGTGCAACAGCTCCAATAGGATTAATTATTATACTTTATGATAAACCTAAGCAATATTATTTAGGATATTATAATACTTGTATTGCCCCATCTACACAAATACTTTCTACGTTATTAAACTATAATGCAACAATAAATAAAAAATAATATGAATATGAAAATTGATAAGAGAAACGGTGAAGTTTGCTATAATGATGAAGCTCATCTTTACTGGAATGAACATGACAACTCTAAGTATATCTCTGTGACTACTTTAATTCATCAATTTACTCAGCCATTCGACAAGGAATTCTGGAGTGCCTATAAAGCTTTAGAAAAACTTATTCCTAAAGATAGTTGGGGAATAGAAAAAAAATCATTGCTTTCAACAAAAAGATTTGATGTATCTATCTTGGATTTATATGATATTTCCAACGAAGAATTTAATAAAGTACAAGAAGGAATACTGGAGGAATGGGATAAGGCTAATAAAGAGTCTTGTGAAAGGGGAACTAAAATTCATGCAGAGTTAGAAAATCAGTATTATAATAAATCTAAAGATATCAGCTTAAAGAAATTTGGACTTGGTGGAAAGTTTGAATGTAAACAAGGATACACAGATTTGGATTTAGAAAATGGAGTATATCCAGAATACTTAATTTATTATCAATCAGAAGACGGAGTTCTCAAAGTAGCAGGCCAAATTGACCTTTTAATAAAAAATGGAAATGATATATATATTGTAGATTACAAAACAAATAAGAAAATTGACCAAAAGTCTGGATTTGACACAACTACTAAAAAGAATGCAACTATGTTATATCCTCTTAATAATTTGATGGATTGTAATTATATGCACTATACTATGCAATTAAGCACATACGCTTATATGCTACAACAATTAAATCCTGACTTTGTAGTTAAAGAATTAATAATGGTTCATTATGACCACGAAGGGAATGAAACCATTTACAAACTGGATTACTTAAAAGACGATGTGAAAAGACTATTTTCATTTCATAAAAAGGATGTAATTAAAGAACACCAGCGAGCAAAAAGACAAAGAATAGAATATTAATCCGAGTAGAAAAAGTAAATAAAGAGAGCATTATTAAAGCCAATATGCTTTAAATGTTAAGCAATGATAATTAGTAATCGAAAGGATTAATACTGTTCTACATAAGTGTTATGGAAATAGGAAACATAGTAACCGGTCATTTAAATGAGGTTCTTAGTCTTAATCAAGATATATCAGAACCTAGGATGAGGATATGTTTAAAATGTCCTCTATACACTCCAAAACTTGGAGGTATGTGTAATATAAGATTATGGCTAAACCCTAAAACGGGTGATGTAAGTACAGAAAAGAAAGATGGATATTATAGGGGATGTGGATGTAGATTACGAGCTAAAACTACTATATCTAAAGAAAGTTGTCCCGCAAGAAAATGGTAAATTTTTTAAAATGTAAATGAATTATGGAAAACAAAACGTACAATCCGCAGTCACTAGAGCTACATAATGTAGAAGAAGTTAAAGTTGCACAACAAGTAGTGGGTCTTGAGTCTGGAGCTCAACACTTTGTTCTAAATTCTTCTGAAGACGTAGAAGAAAGAATGAAACGTGATGCAGCTGTTAAATTCAATGATGCCGTAGATGAATACACATTTAAAATGAATAACTATATTAAAGATGTTGAAGACAAGGCAAAGAGTATAGCAGAGAATATGAACGGACTAGAAATTATGCCTGTGTTTAATTATTTAATAGTAAGACCATACGACCAAAATCCTTATCAAAAAATTAAAGTTACATCCACTGGACTTATTTATGATTTAGGTGGACATAAGCCAGAATTTAAAAATCCTGATAATGGCCAGTTTGAAGAAGAGGAAAATTTTATTGTAGTAGGTAAAGTTATAGAAGTTGGTCCCGAGACTAAATATGTTAGAGAAGGAGATGACGTATTCTTTACTAAGCCTTCACAAACACCAATTCCGTTCTTTAAAATGGGACTTGTTTATGTATCTGAACAACGTGTGCTTGCGGTAGTGAATGAAAAATTGAGACAGCGTTTTTTAAAAGCTTCTCAGGGAAAATTAACAGCTTATAATAAATATTAATATGGAAGAAAAAATATTCTTTTTACCTGGAGATGTAGTTACTCTTAAGCAAGATTTGCCAAATAAGCCGATTATGCTAGTAGTGCAAAAAGAACTCTATTCTCTTCGTCCGAAAAGTAAGACGGAAGAAAAAAGTCCTTTAAAAGGAATTAAATGTAGATGGTTTACATCTGATGGGTTTATGCAAGAAGCTATTTTTAATACAAAGGATTTAGTAAAGGTATAATATATTAACAGATAAGGAAAGTTATTAAGTTAGCTTTCCTTTATTTTTATAGACATGGCAAAGAAAATAAATTTTGACCCAGAATTGATGGGACATATAAAAGCTATTTATGGAGATGCCGACCTAGATAGCAGAAGTTTAAAACAGATTTATCAAACATGGAAAAGTAATCCTGATATAATAAGGAATACAGCAAGACAAAAGAAAGCGGGTTCCGTTCAATTAAATGGACCTAAAATACAAGTTCCAGGTGCGTCTGCAAAGCCGTCAAAATTACAGCAAACTGTAGAAATCGCACAAGACGATTTGAGAGGAGTGAAATCATTTAACGATGCTTTTAGAGAGGCAAGGAATAGGGGACTTAAACAATTTCAGTGGGGGAAAGGCACATATACTACACAGATGGGAAATACTTCTAGGGGAGACTCTAAAAAGAAAAGCACACGAAATAATGTTCTTCCAGAAGTTGTAATAACAGCTTCTCCAGAAGATAATCCTTCATATGATAAGATGGGAACTGTTTCTGAATATCCTTATTCTAAGCAACCTATATGGTGGGCCGGCAAGTTTCAACGAGGTGGAAAATTAGACGAAAAGCAGAAAGCTTTTGTCGCCTACCTTATAGAAATTTCTGGAGCTAAATCTGAATCTGAACTAAATGATTACATTCAAAATCTAGGAGAAGATGGTTTACAAGAACAATATAAACAATTTGAACAACTTATGACACAAGGAACTGAACAAGTATCTGCTGCAGCTAAAGGTGCTAAATTAAATTACATCAAATCTTTAAGAGGACAATGTCCAGATGGATTTGAAATGAATTACTTTAAAAAAGGCGGAGTAATTTGTAGTAAATGTATAAAAAAAGCACAAGCACAACAAGCAACCCCGAAAGCAGAAAAAGGGACCAAAGTAGTTAATGATTTCAAAGCTGAAATGGAAAAGTGCGGAGGCAAAATGAAGAAAAAATCAGCTAAGAAACAAACAGGAGGTCCAATCATTGAAAAAGACCAAAATGGGAATAAGATGCTGAATGAAAAAGATTGGAAAAAGAAAGTTGATAGTGAAGCTAAGGCTGATTCTGCGGCATATGCTAAAGCTTATCCTAAGAGCGAAATAGCTAAGAAGTTTAACAAAGAAAATTCTAAAAAGAAGCCGGCCAAAAAGCAAAATGGTGGAGTAGTTAGCGATTTTCAAAGAAGTATTATGAATAAACAAATAGCTAAAAAAGGTTTAGTAGGAGCTTCTGGTATATTTCAAAGAATTGCCAATAAGAAGGGAGCAAACGCTCAAGCATTTGGAAATATGAAACAATCTATTGATAATCAAGTGAATGCAAATGCTCCCCTTAATCAGCCAGTCTTTTCAGCAAATAAACAAGTAGCTCCAACTCCTAAGGTAGGATATAGAGCTTCTAATCAAATTCCAGTAAGTTGGCAGTCTAGACCAGTACAACAGAACGGAGCAACTTTTAATCAAAGTTCACCAGTTTCGTTTGAAATAGGAACAGCGTATCGTTAATATAATTCCATTATGCAGAAAATATTTCTATATGATAGTGTTAATAATAGAGTAGAGCTTAATGTGCCCGAGATTCTCTTAGTAAGGGAATTTGGGGCGTTAATGGATAATAAAAGAAATATTACGCCTAAGGATAAGAAAGGAGAACATGGAGAGCGAGCCTTTAAAGAATTCAAATATATATGGCTCGCTTTAGATTGGCTATCCCCCTACTCAGATTATGCAGAACAAGAAAGACATCAACAAGCATTGAAAGATTCGGGTCTTACTGAAGATGAATTTAATGACCCTATATTTAGAGCGGCATGTAGAAAATACAGAGCTCTACAAGAAGAAACTCGCTCTATTAAAATGCTAAAAGCTGCACAAAATACTGTTGATAAATTTATTGATTATTTTAACAATATAGACCCAGAAGAGAGAGACTTGCAAACTGGAAGACCTATTTACAAAGTGAAAGATATTATGGCGGAAATCTCTAGTTTGTCTAAAGTTAATGGGGAACTAAAAGATTTAGAAAGTCAAGTAATGAAAGAAAAATCCGAAGAGTCTACTCTTAGAGCTGGAGCTAAAGAAGGATTTATTCCAGTTGGATTTTAATTATGGCAAGAGGTAGAAAAAAGAAAGTAGTAGAAGAACCGGCGATTACTATACCTTCTAGAATCCAGAAAATTATTAAAGAAACAGAGGCTAAAGAAGAATCCGAATTTAGAGAAGTTATCGAGGAAGTAATAAAAGAAAAAGTACATTCTGAATGGGATGTAAGAATAGGAGAAAAAATAGACTTTTTCGATTCTACTTTATCTTATGAACTTACTGGATATAGGCCCATTAATGGAACTAAGGGATTAGATTTTAAATGGGAATGGTTTACAGAAGCCAGAGAAGGATTTCTTAGAACCGGACACTATGGAGGATATAAACCTGGCTCTAAGGCCTATGCTGATTTTTGGACTCAAGAATATATAAGATGCCGAGATGGAATGACTGTTAATGGCTATACTATTACTGGTGATAACTATTTTTTCTTAAATTATTATCAACTAATGGATTTAACTTCTGCAGATAAAGCTGGAGCTGGTAGAGTATATGCCTTTCCAACATTTTTTGTAGCACAATACGAGTATTTTCATTATATAGAATTATGTAAAAGACTTCGTAAAAATGCCATTGGATTGAAAGCTCGTGGAGTCGGATTTAGTGAAATTGGTGCAGCTATAGCTGTAAATACCTATAATTGTAGAAGAAATGCTGTTGTAGTTATTGCTGCAGCTTTAGATAATTACCTTACAAAAACTCTCGATAAATGTTGGAAACAATTAGACTGGTTAAATAATAGTACAGATGGAGGGTTCTTTAAATTAAGACAAATTCAGGATACATCTATGGCGAAGCGCGCTTCTCACTATAAAATTCTAAATGGGCAGAAAGTTGAGGACGGGTGGATGTCAGAAATTACAGGAATAAATGCGGATAAACCAAACAAAATTCGTGGAGACCGAACTGATTTATTAATATATGAAGAATCCGGTTCTTGGCCCAAATGGAAGAAGGCTTTCATGCAAGGAGATGCATTAGTAGGTATTCAAGGAGCTAGGTTTGGAATTAAGATGGGATGGGGAACTGGCGGAGATAGTGGTCCAGCCTTAGAAGGGCTTGCTCATGCTTACGAATATCCGGATGTATATGATGCCTTACCATATAGACATCATTTTACTATGGATGGAAGTGAGACAATAACTGCTTATTTCATTCCAGCATATTCTATTGTAAACGACCCGAAATACACAGATAAAAGAGGATGGACAGACCCAGTCAAAGCTAAAGCTTATTATGAATCAGAACGTGATAAAAAAGTAAATGACCCAGAGGCTTTAGTAATTTACTGTGCTGAGTATTGTTTTAATGCCGACGAGGCATTAGCTCTAGAAGGTGTAAATAAATTCAATAAAGTTTTAATTGCTGAGCAAATTGCGACCATTAGAGCAGATAAAGCTGGAAAACCTATTGAGCATGGAATGCTAGAATATACATTCAATGGAGCTCATAAAAAGGAAAATATTACTGGATTTAAGTGGATAAAAAATGCTAGTGGTAAAGTTCATATATACGAGCATCCGGTTTGGACTGTAACAGAATATGATGATTTAGGAAGACCTATTACTAGACCTAAAATGAACGACCTATATGTTGCTGGCATAGATAGTATTGATATTGGACAAAAAGATACATCGGAAGCAACTAAAGACCCATCTGATTTTTGTATTGTAATTAAAAAAAGAGTCTTAGGGCAAAGTGACCCAGCGTATGTCGCTTATTACAAAGATAGACCTAATGATGTTAGAGAAGCCTATAAAATGGCGATTCGATTATTAGAATATTATAATTGTAAATGTGTACTGGAGGCATCTAAAGTATCTCTTTTAACATGGGCAAGAGAAAATAAATATTTAAAATATTTTATGCGAAGACCTAGAGCTACAATGCCAGATATAAACTCTGGATTAAGTAAAGCATACGGTGCTCCTGCCACAGTCGCTGTTATTGGCCATCAGACGGATTTAATTGCTGCTTTTGTAAATGATTATTGTCACACTATTTGGTTTTTAGACATGCTAGATGAACTAAATAGGTATACAGACGAAAATAAGAGAAAATTTGATATTATAGCCGCTATGGGTATGGCCGAACTTGCTGACGAAGAATTAGGAAGTGTTATTGCTAGACAAGTAGAAGATGTTACTTCAGAATTCGAAGATTTCGGTTATTACTATGATGAAAACGGACGAAAAAAATGGGGAATTATTCCAAAGAATAATCTAAATATACCTAAATATAATTTATTTGAACATTATGACTACGGCGGAGCTAGAAGCAGCAATCCGAGATATAATTCGGGATATTTATTGTAAAGAATATATAAGCAAATTGATTATAACAGAGTTACCCGAAGGAGGGTACTCTGCTAAATTTGCATTGAATAATATAGACAAACCTTTAGTAATATCCGCTCAATTAAATGCTACAGATTTTCTTAAATTTATGAAAGAAGAACTTAGAACAAAAAGCCTTTGGAGAGTAGAATATTCACTTGGGTACAAAACATATCCAGAAGATTGTAAAGACGCGGATGTTAATAGACTAGAACCAATATATGAAAAATACTAAAAAAGATAGTGAATTAATAGAAAAAACTGATAGAGCTATCTCAGAACTGGTATACCCTAAATATAGATTACAGAAGGCTTATAATTATTATAATTGTAAAAGAGATGCAGAACAATATAGGTATTTAGAAGAAAATTTTGGACTTGGGCAAGCTACCTCAGTAGAATTCATACCTTTAATTAGAAAGCATGTTGATGCATTGGTTGGAGAGTTTCTAGGAACTCCAATTATTCCTAAAGTATCTTGTAAAGATTCCGAAACGATTAGCAATATAACAAGAGAGAAAGAAATTTCTATTTCATCAGAAATATATTATTTTCTTCAATCTCATTTACAAAATACTTTATTAAAATTTGTAGACGGTCAAAATATAACTGATACTTATATTGAGAAACAAATTCAGAAACTTGTTAGTGATTTAGACCAATCTTTTGTATCACAGTATGAAATAGCTGCACAGAATGTTGTAGAATACATTATGCAGTCTAGGAATACAGATATGATGACTAAGTTAAGAACACTGCTTCTCGATTTACTTATTACAGGATACACATTTTATAGAATAAAACCTTCTCCGGAAAAAACTAATGTTAGTATTGAAGTTTTAAATCCTCTTAATACATTTATTGACAGAAATCCGGAATCTATTTATATCAAAGATTCATACAGAGTAGTAGTACGTAAATGGTTAACTAAAGCCCAAATACTTAATTGCTACGGAAGAGATTTATCTAAGGAAGATATTGCTAAGATTAAAGATATGTGGCATGAGAGCTTTGATACTTCTCATTATTACGTAAGGTCCTTTACAGACCAAAAAACAGGAGAACCTTTAACAGACGGACTTGATGCTGGAAGAGAAATAGTTCCGGGATTCCCAGATGAAAATATACAATCATATAATTATAAACTAATTCCTGTCTATGAAGTTGAATGGCTAGAAACGGACAAGGATTTTGTGATGCAAAGATATGAAACCGTAAGAATTGGGCAAGAAATTTATATTCTAAAAGGAGAATCTGAAAATGTCATAAGAAGTAAAGATAATCCAGCTTATTGTGGATTAAGTGTCAATGGAGTTTACTTTAACGATAGAAATAATGAACCTTTTTCTCTTGTATTAGCTTGTGCAAATTTGCAAGATAAGTATGATTTATTGCACTTCTTTAGAGATAATCTAATAGCCAATAGCGGAACTACTGGAGACTGGCTGGATTTATCAGTACTTCCTACAGCATTAGGAGTTAAACTTCCAGAACGTATTCAAAAATGGATAGCTTATAAAAAATCCGGAATTGCTTTAATCGATACTTCTCAAGATGGACGTCAATTTAATAACAATACAACATTTTCTGGATTTGATGATACTGTAAAAGCTCAGACCATACAAGGGATTCAGTTAGCCATTGAAGCTACAGAACAAACTACTAGTTCTATAACTGGAGTTTTTAGAGAAAGACTTAACGGAATACAACAAAAAGACGCAGTTACTAATGTGCAAACAAGTTTAAATAATTCATTCATTATTACTAAAAAGTATTACCAACAGATGGATTTAGTAACCAATGAAATACTTCTAGATTGTTTGAACATTGCAAAAATAGTATATAAGAATGGATTAACTGGAACTCTTATACTTGGAGATAAATTTCAAAAAGTTTTTACTGCACTTCCCGAACATTTTACTCTTAGCGATTTCGATATTCATATTATCACAAGTACTGATGTTATTCAAGATATGGAAGCCATACGTGCTGTTATTCCTGAATTTATAAAAGCTGGAAATTTGGACCCTAGTATTATATTTGAAGCATTAACAGCTAAGAGTTTAACTGAACTTAAATATAAAGCTCAAAAAGCACTTAGTGTTCAAAAAGAAGAGAATAGCCAAGCTCAGCAACTAGCTCAACAAAATGAGCAACTTCAACAACAGCTTCAACAGCTTCAACAGCAACTTCAACAAGCTCAGAGTAAATTAGAAAGTCTAAATGAGGCTAAGTTACAGCTTGAACAACAAAAGGTTGAAAATGAAAGAGAGCTTGGATGGTTTACTGCTAAGAACGATGCAAAATATAAGAATGCCCAAGCAGAAAATGACACTAAGAGAACAGAAGTTGAAATACTTCAGTTATATGATAATAACCCGTACAATGATAAAATAAAGCAAGTTTAAAATGGAATTAAAAATGCAAGTTTGTACTGATGATTCTTGTAAAGTAATCATTAAAGATGTCACAGATGTAGGAGACAACGGTTATTTACCAGAGTCTTCTTCTGTAACTGTAAAAAATAGATTTAAATATTCTGATACTGTCTCTATAGATGTTTTACAATATAATAAAACTACCGGCCCAGAAGTTCAAGTTCTTATATATACAGAACATACAGATACAATTAAACCTATTACTCTTCCAGTTGGATTCGATGGATGGTTTGATGTAGTTCATATTGTTTTACCTTCTCAAGAATGGTTTATAAGAGAACAAGAGAAGGAATCAGGGTCAGCTCTTCCAATATATGATACTGTATATTTCTCTGACGGAAAGAGTATTTATAAATATATAAACGAAGAAGTATCTACGGTAGAGTTATCAGAAGTTATAGAAAGAAACGAAGAGGGTACAACTATTTCTAGAATAAGTGAAAATTATGTGTCCATTTGTTTTCTTAAGAAATGTTATATATCTTTGTGCCAGCAAATATTTAATAACCGAGGATTTAGTAAATGTTGGAGCAAAAGCACTCAAATAGGCGAGCTGACTTATAGAAGAGATTTAGTTTGGATGGCGATAAATGTTATCGAGTATATGACTGAATTTAATCAACTTGCTGAAGCAGAAAGAATAATAGAACAAATAGGAGGTTGTAATGGATTATGCAAATCAGAATTTAAGCAGATTTCTAATCACGAATGCGGATGTGGCAAGTAATCTTAAAGAAAAAGTTATTTGCGAATACCAAGATTTACTTTTTTCCTTAGAAAAAGGATATAAACTAGATTATCAATTAATTCTTGAACAAATAAGTTTAATTGATTTACTCGAGAATAATGAAATAGATGATAAAAAATCTATATTTATTTCACAATTTTATATTAATAATAGATGGCAGGTAAAGCTATTTTAACCCCTGGAAATTCTGGAGGACAAGCTTGTCTTCAAGCAGAACCAACAAAAGATACTTCACAGTATCTAGAAAGAGATAATTTTCTGGGAGAATATAGTGAGGAAAGTAAAAAGCAATTGGTAAGAGAGAATTTAGAAGTTTATCCTAAAACTTCTGTATATACTAAACTGGAATCGGATACAATTGCCAAACAATTAATTAAAGATGCGTTTACAACACATCTAAATTCAGACGACCCTCATGGTATTTTACCTCAAGTAAATTCGCAATTAGAAGGGATGGTAAAAGATGATGGAAGTACTCCATTTAAAGCTCCTCAAACAGGAGTTGACCCTATTGCAGAATTCCACTTGACTACAAAGAGATTTGTGACTAGTTTATTAGATAGTCACTTACGTACAGATGACCCACACAATATAATGGATAAAGTAAATGAGGCTTTAACTGCATATACAAAACTTTCTCAAGTATATTTAAAGCAAGAAGTTTACAAGAAGAACGAAGTTGATGCTTTATTCAGTCCTTTCATTAAAAAAGATGGAAGTACTCCTTTTATAAAAGCTCAATTAGGAGTTGATCCTGTTGCTGAGAGTCATCTAGCTACTAAGCGATATGTTGATTCTGTGATGAATAATCACTTAGTAGATATAGACCCTCATGGATTTATGTCGATTCTTAATCAGAGGCTTGCGCTTTACTATAAAAAAAGTGATACTTACTCCAAAGCAGAAACTTATTCAAGAGCTCAAATTGATAGCATTATAAATAGTTTAGTAATTGAAGCTGCAAAAGGTGCTATTGAAGAGCATATAAATTCCTACGACCCTCATGGAACTCTTAAAGAAATCTATGGAAAACATTATGTACAACGAGATGGCACCATTCCTTTTACTGCCCCTCAGTCTGGAGTTGAAGGTACTGAAGAGAACCATTTGGTCGTGCTAAGTCAATTGGATGAACAAATAGGAAACCTTAAAAAAGAACTTCAAAAAGAAATTAAGGATAATCAGCCTGTATGGAAGACTAGTGGACCAGTACAAACAACAGTAGGATTTGTAGAAGATAATTCAGAAGTTGCAAACGAAGTTACATTTCAAGAAGCTATGGATGCAATTTTTTATGGACAGGCAGTTGCAGTTAGTGCTCCTCCTACAGCAGTTATTGGAGAATCTGTTGAAGTAAACATGCAAGTTCATGGCATAATTGCCCTACAGCACGCAGAATTATTTCAAAATGAAATACTAATCGGAACCTTTACTGGAGAAGATTTTAAAGACGGATTTCATTCTATTCAATCAAATCCAGTTACAGAAGATACGGTGTTCAAATTTGCAGTAACGTTAATTAGCGGAGTTGAACATACAGTTACTTGTACAACTAAAGTTGCTTTACCAGTATTTGTAGGATTACTTCCTCAATGGAAGCCGGCATACACTGTATCATTTGAGTATCTACAGGAATTAGTTGGAGCAGATTCAATAAATAATGAATTTACAGCTTTTGGAGATAAAGCATTTGAAATTACTCATAAATATAATTTCTCAACCCCAGAAGAACTTAAACATTTATTTATTGCAATGCCAAAAAGTTATCCAGATTTAGTAGAAGTTGTCACTCCTGCTCAAAATTTTGGAATAGATGCTTTCGATGTAATTAGTGATATACCATTCCAAGTTCCTGGAGCTGCAGAGGATGTAATATATAAGCTTTATGTTTATAGACAAGCATTAGCATTCCTTAATTCTGAAATAACATATAAATTTCAACCACTTTCACCGATATAATAAAAAATGGGACAATATAGTGAATTAATAGGAAGTTTTCGCAGAACAGGTAATTTTCCAATAGAGAGCAATTACATTTTTGAAAGCGAAACTGCTTTAAAAGAATTTTATAATCTTCCAGAAAATAAAGCTACTTTACATAAAGGATTGCTAAAAATAGTAGCAGACTCCACTACAAATAACCAATCCTTATGGTGGGCTATTAAAAAGGAAACTAATGATGAATTGGAATTTAAACAACTTATTACATTTACAGATGTCGGAGATTTAAATTCTAAACTCGCTGAACTGGAGGAAAAATTAAATAAAGAGATACTTGATAGAAAAACTGCTGATGATGCTATTTGGGGAGACTCTGACCATACAACTATTCCAGAAGGACTAAATAGTTTAAAAAAGTTAGCTAAAGCCATAGAGAATTTAAGATTTGATTTAAATACTTTATCTACAAAAGTTTCTTCCGTAAAAGAAGAATTACAAGCTACTGTAGGAACTTCTGTAGAAGATATAAAAGGATATCTATCAACTCTTACATATTCTTCGTTAACTTCAGTATCTAATGAATTACATAAGTTTCTAAGTACTAAAGATGCAGCTAATATCCAAATTAACACATTCCCAGAACTACAAGATTTTTTAGTAGGATTTACTGATTCAGACACATTAAAAGATGCGCTTGCTAAAACAGTTTCTGATATTATGGGAGACCCAAGTCCCACTTCTAATTTCAGAACTCTAAGAGGAATTGAAGATTTTGTAAGGGCATTACAAAGTACCTTGGAAAATAAACAATCTAATATCCAATCTGAATTAGACCAAACTCAAATAGGGGTAGGTTTAAGTGGGGATGGCTCTTATAATCCAGACCAATCTACTACGTATTTAAAAGAGGCAACATCAGTGATGAACGCCTTAAAAATACTTGATGGATTAATTAACGAAGCTATAAATAATGTTAATATTCAATCAGTTGATACAGATACAATTGATTTAACAATCAATAAACTTTCTGATAAAACTGAAATATCTGGTATTGTAAGAATTTCAACAGCTGACGGAAACAATGTTATAGTAAAAAATGATGGACTTTTTTGTAAAATTGTTTCCACCTATGAAAACGGAATTTTAACTATTAAAGTTAATGATGCAATTATTGGGCAGCATATTATAGGATTATCTACTGTAGTAGAAGATGCAAAATATGACCCTGGCCAAAAAGCTATTGTTATTACATTTAAATTATTAGATGGAACAAAGCAAGTAATCAATATCCCAGTAGGAACTTTGATTAGAGAATGGATTATTGATAATTCTGACCCAGATAAAGTAGTAGAACTTGTAAAAGTTGAAGAATTAGGAACTGGGCCAGATAAATTATCCGCGGATGTGAGATTATTTGTTGGTGATAACAACTTGTTACAAAAAAGAGGAAATACTTTATATGCTGGAGGTACTTCTGAGAATATTACACATGACGGAAAAACTTTAGCAACTGTAATTAACGAACTTAGCACAGATACACAGACTGTTAAAACATCTGTTGAAAAGGTAGCCAGCGACTTAGCTACAAGAGCTTTATCGGCAGAAGCTTCTAGAGCTAAAGTAGAAGAAAATAGAATTGGAGGATTAGTAACTACTAATAAGGAGAATATAAATCAACTACAATCTGATATAAAGTTAAAAGCTCCAATTGATTCTCCAGTATTTACCGGAGTCCCTCAATCATCTACTTCTCCCGACGCTAACGACAGCTCTCAAAGACTTGCAACTACTAACTGGGTTAGAAGTGTTGTTCCTAGTCAAGACACTATTGCATCATTAATTTGGGGTAACTACGATGAATAAAAAAATAACAAGACCACAGAATATGAGCCAACTAGACTATTTATGGACTACGTATGGCTCATACGAAGTGTCTAACAAAATAGACACAAAAAATACAATTCCCACTTCTACAGCGATTAAAGAATATGTAAGTGATATTGGAGCGGGAATTACAGAATTAGACACAGAAAAGGTGCCTGATAACAAGATAAAAATTTTAGGCAAAACTCCCGATGGAGAGGAATTAACGTCTATTCTTATTGACGAAGATACTAAAATCTTAGGATTTAAAAGACATACCATAACTCAAGAAGACATAGATTCTGGCTGGGGTACTGCAATAGGAGAAGAGTGGATACTATTAGAAACTTCCATTGGAAATTTTAAAATCCCTATTGAGGACCTAATAATTAAAGGGCAAGAATCGGATACTATTATTAATCAAGCAAAAGATGGAAAAATAGTATCTTCAATTAAAATTAATAATCCTATTATTAATAAGTCCGTTACTTTAAAAACTACTTCTGATGGTTTATGGGCTGATTTGATTCTAAATCCAGATACCGAATCAAAGGTGTTAATTATAAAAAGCGATAAAGGAGTTGAGTGTAAATTTAATTGGCTCGGCACAAATATTCCTGTAGGATTTAAAGTATTTAATACTTTCGATGAGTATCAACTCGAGACTACCGAATCCGGTGTAATATATCTAGTTAAAGATGTTAAATCTATATACTTTAATGGAATTAAGTTCTCATCTGTAGGAGTTGACCCTCAAGATTATTACACTAAGGAAGAAGTATATAATAGAGAGCAAGTGGATGCCATGATTACTCCTCACACAAATGCATACACCAAAGAGGAATCGGACGCATTATATTCTAAAATAGAAACTACCAATAAATTAAGAATAGATTTGGACTATGAATCTTCTAGAGCTCTAGAAGCGGAATCTAATATAAATAAAGAATTAGATAGAAGAGTTACATGGGATGAATCTAAATCTAAGGTTGTACTGCCTTCAGGGGGTCAATTAGTCGGCATTAAATACGGCTCCGATGGAAGTAATCCGGAAGATGGGGCTACGATTGCTCAATTAAGTAAATTTGATAAAATGGATTTTGGGTCTTCAAAATATCCATTGAATCTAAATGTTCCAGCTGGACAAAGACCTACAGTACAAGAAGCAGGTCAATCTGGTGAAGAAGCTCACCAAATAGCATACTTATCCGATATTCCAACTAGCGTAGATGCTTATACTAAATCTGAATCAGACCAAAAATATGCTACTAAATCAGAAGTAGAAGCTAAACAAGATGCATTAATAAGCGGAACTAATATCAAAACATTTAACGGGCAATCGATTTTAGGAATTGGAAACATAGAATTTGAACAAGGTAAAGTTATATTAGTAGTTTCTGAGCTGCCTGAGTCTGGAGATTCAGATAAAGTATACCTAGTTCCTAACGAAAGCTCTAGAACTAATGATATCTACGATGAATATCTATGGATTGCAGAACAATCTAAATGGGAATTTTTAGGTAATAAACACGTAGATGTAGACCTTACAAATTATTATACAAAAGAAGAAGTAGACGAATTAATTACTCCTCATGTAAACGCTTATACTAAACAAGAGAGTGATGCTAAGTACGCTACTATTGAAGTTGTAAATACTAAGGTTGATAAAGTAGTCGGAAAACAATTGTCTACAGAAGATTACACCTCTGAGGAAAAAGAAAAGCTAGCTGGACTTTCTAATTATGATGATTCTAAAGTAAAAGAAGATGTTAGTAATAATACTCAAGCCATAAGTACTTTAACCCAAACAGTTAATTCTAAAGTAGATAAAATTGAGGGAAAAGGTCTTTCCACAGAAGATTATACTTCTAACGATAAAACTAAACTTGCAGGAATAGAAGAAGGAGCTCAAGTTAACATTATTACATCCGTATCCGGACGTACTGGAGATGTTGTTTTATCTAAAACTGACGTAGGGTTAAATGATGTAGATAATACTTCAGATTTAGATAAACCTATTTCTACAGCAACACAATCTGCCCTAGACCTTAAGGTTGATAAAGTTTCTGGTAAAGGATTATCGACTAATGATTACACCTCTGAGGAAAAGTCTAAATTAGAAGGAATAGAAGCAGAAGCTAATAAATATGAGCATCCAACAACATCCGGTAATAAACATATCCCTTCCGGAGGAACTTCTGGGCAAATATTAGTTAATACGGAAGACGGAACTGCAGCATGGGCTGATACAAGCAGTAAAATTGAAGAACAGTTTCAATTACTTAATACTAGGTGGAAACAGCTCCAAGAAGAACAAGTAAATCTTCAAAGTCAAATAGATTCTATGGTTATTAACGAAGATGTATATGCTTATGGAGTTGAATGGGACGTGACAGTAGCAGACCCAACTTTGACAAGAATAGGAAACCCGCTATTACATAAACAACTTCCTATTCAATCTTCTTTTAGAGGTTGTGTTGCGCAGGGTCCAGTTATTAAATATTGGTTAAATCCAAACAATTGGGCTTATAAAGAAAATGGAGAAGCTTCCGTATTAGATGGAACAGATGGTACTGTGAAAGTACACTCTATAAAATTTTATGGTAAATCTGGAAGTAAAGAAAATAAACGATGGGTTAAAATTTCCACAGTAAAAATCGACGACACCTGGGTTGAAATTCCAGAATTATTAATTGATGCATATAGATGTACAGTGGATACTACTAATTCTGATACACCCAAGGCCGTATCGGTAGTAAATACTTCCGCAGAATTTAGAGGTGGAGCTAATAGAGCCAGTATGGACGACTATCTTGATTCTGACAAATTTAGAACAGACCTAGGTAAACCTAGAACTAGTGCTTCTAGAGCAACTATGCGAACTTATGCTAAAAATGCTGATTCTGAATTACTCTGTTACGAATACTATAAATGGATATTTTATTGGTGCTGGGTAATAGAGTACGCTACATTTAATTCACAAGCAGCATATAATGCTGATTTAACAGCTGAAGGTTATCATCAAGGCGGATTAGGAGATGGGGTTACTATGTGGGACAGTCCTAATTGGAATAACTATAATGGTTATTGCCCACTAACACCATGCGGATACTGTAATGAATTTGGTAACTTTACTGGCGTAAAGGATTTAGTAATTCCTGAAACTGTAAAGGATGAGTCTACAACAATAGCTTCTAAGACATTTAAAGTTCCAAGATGGAGAGGATTTGATAATCCATTTGGAGACATCTGGACTAACTTAGATGGAATAATATTAAAAAGAGAAGCTACAAATGAGGATGGTAATGTATATACAACAACTAATCCCGAAGAATTTACAGATGAAGTAGGTAGTAAATCTATTGCTGGAATAGAAGTTGCAAGGGACGGTTATATAAAAGCCTTTGACCTAGGCAGGACTGGAGAAATTATTCCTTCAGAGGTTGGTGGTTCATCAACAACATATATGTGTGATTATCATTGGTGCAATGTTTCGAATACATCGTTGAGAACGCTCCTCGTTGGCGGCGACGCTAATTATGGTGCTTATTCCGGTCTCGATTGCTTCTATTCTTACTATGGGGTCAGCTATGCCTATGCCGCTGTCGGCTTTCGTACAGTAATTAGACTAAATTAAGAGAAATAAATATAAATTAGGGTGTTATTTCTTTACTTTTGTATTGGTTCAGACAAGATTAGTAGCAAACACTCCTCGTTAGCAGCAACGCTAATAATGGTACTAATTCCAGTCTCAGTAACTTCAATTCTAACAATGGGGTCAGCAATGCCAATGCCAATGTCAGCTTTATTATATATTAAGTCAAGTAAGAATAGTTTTTGTCTGAAATAGTATCCTTGCCCCTTGGCAAAAAATGACGTAGTATTTAACATAACGGGTGTTAGTAGGATTATTCTCGAACGCTTCCAACTAAAATATATAAGACCTTGAAACGAATAGGATATTTACACGAACAGATATATTCTCTCGATAATATTTATCTGGCAGATAGTAAGGCTAGATTAAATAAAAGAAATAGGTGGGGAATAAACAAACATGATAAGCATAGAGATATAGAAAACATCGAACTAGCTTTGAAACTGAGAGACCTAACATATGAAACCTTTCAGTACAGCACATTTACAATATATGAGCCTAAGGAGAGATTAATCTTTAGGCTCCCTTATTATCCGGATAGAATAACACACCATGCTATAATGAATATCATGGAGCCGATTTGGACAAACATTTTCATAAAACAAACATATTCGTGTATAAAAGATAGGGGAATACATAATGTAGCATATGATTTAAAAAAGGTCTTAAATAAATATCCAGAGGAAACAAAATATTGTTTAAAAATGGATATTAGAAAATTTTACCCCTCTATTAACCACGACATCCTATATAATGATATACTCACAAAGAAGATAAAAGATAAGAAGCTTTTAGCACTTCTTCGAGAAATTATTTATTCTGCAGAAAGGGTTCCTATTGGAAATTATCTATCTCAATTCTTTGCAAATCTATATTTAACTTATTTTGACCATTGGGTTAAAGAAGAGTTGAAATGTAAATTTTACTTTAGGTATGCTGATGATATAGTTATATTGAGCGATAATAAAGATTATTTGCATAATATTCTAGTATCAATCAAGACATATTTAAAGGAGGTCTTAAAATTGAAATTAAAGCCAAATTACCAAGTTTTCCCAGTAGCCAGTAGAGGAATTGATTTTGTTGGTTATAAATTTTTTCATACCCATACTTTGATAAGAAAATCTATAAAAGTTAAACTTTTTAGATTAATTGCAAAGTATAGAAAAAAGAAAATATCGAGAACTGAGTTAAAACGAAGAATTCAAGCCTATTTAGGTTGGCTCAAGTATTGTGATTCTAAAAATTTATTAAGAAAAGTTCAACGACTAACAGGGTTAAGATGTACAAACTGGAATGGGAAAGAATCTAATATTTGTAGATTTTATAATAAATATATCCATGTTGTAGAAGTAATCAATTTCAGTAAGTGTTTCAGAGTTGATTTTGTCTACAAAAATAAACCTTATTATTTTAAAAGTAAGGACAAACGATTATTTTATTCCTTACTCAGATATACATTTCCGGTAAATTTTAAAATAAGACCTAATGTTAGAACCAAAAAGAATAAGCATGAACGTTCAGCCAGATAAAATTCAATTTCTTGGGAACGGAACATATTACTATAATTATGACATTCAATCTGAACAAGTTTTAGTAGATAACATAGAGACTGATGAACCGCATGAAGAAACAAGATGGAATTATATCCAAGTACATTTAAGAGGTTTTCCAGACTATAAAAAATGTATCGAGGCTGTTATTGGAGCCTATTTAACATTAAGTGAAGAACTCGCAATAATTAACAAATATAGTTCGTATCAATTAGGAGTAATAAAAGACCCTTCTGCTAGTTCTGATTATTATGAATATGCTAGTTTAATAGCAACTATAAAGACTAATGTGAAAAAAGATTTTGAAATTTTAGAACCAGAAGTTTCAGAAGAACTTGTTCCAAGTCAAGCAGATATGATTAAACTATTACAAATACTTATAACAACTGCTGAACTTTCTGATACTCAAGCATTAATGTGCCAATCCTTATATCCTACTTGGAGGAGTTGTATAGGAAAAACGTTAAATGCTGGCGACAAAATAACGTACAAAGGAATTTTATACAAGGTAAAACAAACTATAAATACTGTATTGGAAAACCAAGCACCTGGTATAGAAACTGCAGCACTATACGAAGAAATTAATGAACAACATAAAGGTACAAAGGAAGACCCTATTCCCTATAACGGAAATATGGAGCTTAAATTAGGCAAATATTATTCACAAGAAGGAGTAATTTACCTATGTTCTAGAGATAGTGGGCAAGCAGTTTATAATTCCCTAAAGGATTTAGTTGGAATATATGTGGTTGTTGCTTAATAAAAAACTATTAATAAATAATATTTATGGCTGAAGAAAAAAGAGTTATATTTAGTTTCTTGACACTTGATGGCTTTAAGGCAAGACTTGCGGATGGAACATTTACCCCTCAAGGGAATTATATGGTCTTTATTCAAGACAAGAAACTTATTTGGACTAAAGGGCAATATTTTGCTGAATCTAATGTAGCTGTTATTAAATTAAGTCGTCCTACTCCTAAGTCTCCTGGATATAATATAACAGAAGAGGAAGCTCGAACTATCGACGAAGCTTATGCTAATGGAAAGGTATTGATTTTTATAGAGAACGATATTCCTCTGCTCGTTAAATCAATAACCCCATCTGAATCTGAAGATTCAGGCTCGTATGAAGCTTATACCACTGATGTGATTTACAGAGATTCTTATGGATTTAAACTACAGTATTATAGAATTTATATAGATACTAAATCATTATTAGTCGAAGTAGTTTATTCAGATGATGAAGTATTATACTTAACTAATGCGGGAAACGGGAGTGAGTATCTAGCTAACGATGGAGAATATCATGTTATAAATGCAGAATCTGTTGAAACTACAGAAACAATTCCTGTTGCGGGAGGACCTCTTGCCGGATTACTAAATAATGCAGGAATTACAAGTATTTCATCCAAGACTAATATGCAGGATTTACTAATGTCATTGTTTACAAAAGAGTTATGGCCTAATAGTCTTACATTTACAGAAGGTGCACCTAACGCTACTATTTCAGTTCCTTCATTCACATTGAGTTCTACTGGATTAGTAGAAGTAGGTACTCCTATTACTATTAGTGATACCACATTATCTGCAGCTGTAGCATCTAGTACTCCTAGAAAGTATTCTGGATTTACTTATGGTTATAGTGCTGCTAATGATAACAGTAAAGACTCAGATAATAATACTATTACTATAAATGGTTCTAATGTAAATCTGTTAGAAGAAAATTATACTATGGCTAGATTAGTAAATGGAGAATCAGAAAGTGCTACTCCTAATACAGATTATTCTGCTGTTACTTTAGAAAGTAAAGTATTTAATGCAATTGAAGGAAGTAATACAGTGAAGGTAGATATTAAAGGACCAAAAGCAACTGCTACATTTGCATCTATGCCTGTATATTATGCTTGTTCTAATCTTGGTAAGACTAGTGATGAACATAAGACTGTAGCTAAAGAGAGTGCTACATTTAGCAGTATTGTTCCTGGTAATACTAAGACTTTAACTGTTACAGGTGTATATCCTTACTTTACTAATAAAGATAATATCATTGAATTTGCTAAACTTGCTTTAACTACTAATAAAACTTTAGATATTACATTTGTATCTGAGACTGCTAGTAATAAACACTCATTTAAGTTACCTGCTAAGTTTAATGTAACTAAAATTACATTATTAAATACTCTCAGTGGACAGTATGAAAACTATGATATAAATAAATTTACTACAACTGAAGAGAATATAGATGTTCAAGGTAAGCAAGTAGCTTATAAAGTATATACTCGTAATGATGGAACCAATGGAAGTTCATCATTTAAAATCACATTCGCATAATTATGAGAAATAAAGGAACGTTTGAATTTAGTGGTAATTTAGAGGTAAGGAAAGATGGGCCTCTTGAAGCCAAAAGTCTTGCCACTAACTATACCGATTTAGTTAAAGAAGAAAACTGGACTGATTCAGATGGAGTAGTTTGGGTATATCCAGGACTTAATGTTACTTGTAAAGATAGGCCTGGAAAAATATATCAATTAGCCTCGAATGATTATACAAATGAAGATAATTGGATTCCGATTGGGGATACATCAGAAATTAGTTCTAAATTACAGGATTTTATAAACAGCAAAGGCTCTGCCAATGGAATTGCTTCCTTGGATGAACAAGGGGTAGTTCCATCTGCCCAGCTTCCATCATATGTAGATGATGTAATTGATGTTTATGCTACTTATGATAAATCTGCAGAAGGTGTCTTAAGTAATATACAATTATTTTCTAATCAAGAAAAAACAACTCCTATCACTCCAGAATCAGGTAAGATTTATATAGATGTAGAAGGAAATTATCAATTTAGATGGACTGGAACGCAATATGCAACTGTAGGTGCTCCGACTGTATTGGGAGAAGTTACTGGTACAGCATATGATGGAGGTAAAGGTAAGGCTTTATCGGATACAATAAATAAAATGTCTGATAGTGTAATTAAAAGTATTGATAGTATATTAGCCTACCCGAACAACTTAACCTTATGGTATAAAGTACACAAAACATCCACTGATATAGATGAAGCATACAGTAAACAAATTTATGCAGCAACTGCTGCTAATGCTGGGGTAATGTCCGCAGCTGATAAACGAAAATTAGATACTATAAATCTGACTAAAACTTTATCGAGTGCAACTGCTGGACAATGGATTAGATTTGCAGAACTTTCTGATTCTGGATATAATTCAGCTTTAGTAACTATAAAAGAAGGAACAGCAGGAGCTACTTTCTTTTTTAAATGTAGAAGTAACGGGGAAGTTACAGTTAAAGTGATGGATGTAACTCCAAATATTTATTTAACTAAAATAAGAGTTATAAAGCAAAATGGACAATCTAATGGATATTTAGAGGCTTATGTCGATACTGCAAGTTCTTCTATAGCTGCAAATATCTCTTTAAGTATTAATATAAACCTTACGGATATAACTGTCACTAGTGAAATTCCAGGAGGATATACATCAGAAGAAGTAAGTTTAGTATAAATTATAGGGAGAGTTAATCTCTCCCTCAAATTATCTATTATGACACAAGAATATGTTATTCAAAGAAAAGGAGCAGTTATATCAGAGGGAGAAAATTCTTTTGTTCCAGAGGAAGGTTTAAGAGCTGCAGAATATAGACTTATAGGGAATACTCCAGATGCTAAAGCTTCTGTAATATTACTTTGTGAAAGCCGAAATCCTTCTCAATGGGTTGGAAAGACTCTTTTAATATATCCTGGATGATAGATGTAGTCTGTACTCAATCTTATACTGACAACAAAATCTTTAACGTTGGAGCTAAAATAGGAACAGGCCAAGCATCAATACAAGCTGGAACTTGTGAATATCAAGGAAAAACTTACTTAGCTCTAAGTGTAGGGAGCGATTCTACTATGACACTTTTCTTTACAGGACTTCATTCAGGAGATTGTTTATTTTCTATAGTTAATCTAAATGATGTTAGTTGTCATACAAGATACTTTTATCATACAGAAGGTGGCGCAGATAGCTGTAAAGAAATAAATGGACTTGCTTGGAAAAATGCAGATACATATGAATTAGATTTTCTTTATGAGTACTGGACATCTGGTATTCCTTATACAAAAAAGTTGTACTACAAGTTGCGGATTCAAACAATACTAGAATTGCTATTATAGAAGATATTTCTACTGACAAAAGTTTAGAGCAAAAATTTACACCTAGTGAAAAAAGGCTAGAAAGTAATAGCGATTTAAATGATTATAAAACTCAAGGCTCATGGTGGGAATCAAGTACCGCAACATTAAATACTATAGCCAATAAACCCGTAGGAAGAGTAGGAGAAGCTGTATTACAAGTCTTTAGTTGCGGTAATAATTATAAACTTCAAGTATTTTATAATATTACTCAAAATCTTGTTTTTACAAGAGCATATCAAGCTGACCATTGGACTTCTTGGAAAGATTGCAGCGGCAATGTTACTCAAGGTGGGGATGGAGTAATAGAGATAGGCAGATATATAGATTTTCATAAGGATTTCGATAGCAATAGTTCTGATTATACTTGTAGATTACAAGATGATAGTGATACTCCTAGACAAGTAATTCTTCCTTCAGAAGAAGGTACTATTGCTTTAACTAAAGATATAAATTGGGATAATATACAGTCTACAATAAGATTCAGTAATGAATTTAATTTCTGCGATGATTCTCAAGGTGATTACTGTTGGATAAATTATAGAGGTAAATCTGGAAATACTACTTCTGCCGATAAACTGTTTATAGGAAACGGGCAGAGTAATGGAGGGTATGGAGCATTAGTTACTACTCATTACGACCATCCTTCAAATCAACAAATGTATTTAGGTTCTAAATCTAATAATTCTTGGATAAGATGTCAAGATATATGTTGTCTGGATGGGGAAGTTGGAGATGGAATATGGTCTATTAGAACCAATGGAAATGCCCAATTCCAAAGAGTAGCCTCTGTTAATGGATTCTTCAAAGAGTCAGATAAGAGATTAAAATCCGATATCAAACCTTTAACTCATACATTAGACCAGATATGTTCTATACCAACTGATAGTTTTACTAAATCAGGAATAAAACAAATCGGAACAATTGCTCAAGACTTAGAAAAAATAATTCCAGAAATAGTTTCTGAAGATTATAAATTAGCTTCTGAAGTTCCTAACAAAGAGGAGTTTGAAATTATTCAGCATCAAAACAAAGACCAAGTTGATGATTACATAAAAGTGAAAAAAGTAGAATATGATATGTTAGGAGTCATAGCTATTGAAGGAATTAAACTTTTAAAACAAGAGATTGATAAATTGAATAATCGAATAAAAGAATTAGAAAATGGCAGAGATAGCGACGTAGAGCATGATTAACTCTAAAACTGGGTATGGTTCATCGGGCTCTTACTGTCCTACAAAATCAGAAATATTATCTTACAATAGATTATATGTGGAAGGAAGCTACTCCGATAATCAACTTGTTCAAATAGACGATGTTAGAGGAAAGACGATAGGAAATATATACATACTCAGTATAGATAACAATAATGGATGGCTAACTGTAGCTGATAATGCTTTAGATAGAAAATCTCAGCTGTCAGTAACATATACTCTAAGATATAACGGTAAAACTTTATCTAATACTAAAGTGATGTATACAAACGTACATTCATTTATGGTATATTTTACTGCAAATACTTTTGAGTCATTTACAATAGATTCTGTTAGCCCTACTGAAGATAATGATTATATTTACGTAATAGGAACACCTTAAAATGATTAAAATTTCGTGGTATAAATATGCTATTATTTCCATGATAATAGCTGCAGTATTTGGAATCACATTGGGTATGGGAACCACATGTCTGATTCCTGTGTCACTTGCAGTACTAGGTTGTAGTGCTTATGAAAACTTTCATAATGATTTATCTTATAAAAAATCTCTTTTAGAAGGAGGGTTGCCTTCATTAATTGGAGGAATAATTATTTGGATATGCTTTTTATTAGCATAAGATAAAAATTTTACAGTATATCTACATTCATCAATAGTCTGTGCGGATAAATTTTGAGTGCGATTATATTTATTAAGGACTTTTAAAGTTTTTTAATAATTTAGTTGCAGGACTCAAAATTTATCCGTATTTTTGCATTGTTATCATAGGATGTAGACCGAGACGTCTAAAATTATAATAAGGTCGAAATTCATTGGTGACAGGTAATCTAACGTCGGATTACTTAATTTTTTAACAATTTAAAAATTTTAAACAATGGAAGAAGCCGAAGATAAATTCGGTAAAAAGGGGAGAACGAACGCAGCCTTAACTCTCGGTATTATCGGTACTGCACTTGGTGCATTTGCTAATAACGGAGGTTGTGGATGTGGAAACAACGGTGGTATTTTAGGTGGACTCTTTGGAGGAAACAACAACTGTTGCGCTATGCAAGCTGCTGAACAAGCAAAAACTATTGCAATGGCTCAAGGACAACAAGCTGATAATTTAGCTTGGGCTAACAGAGTGGAATCTATGCAAAATGATATAGATTTATATACCTATATCAATGGCAAAACACTAGCTACAAATGAAAGAATCGGAAATGAATCTCAAGTTTTAACTAACCAAATTTGGAAAGGAAGAGTTGAAGATTTACAAGAAAAGAGTGGAATGTACATCGATTTAATTACTCGTGACAACGCTCAAAATCAAAGACTTTGCGATGAATTATACAAACGCAGAGAACAAGATGTTCAAGAAAAAGCCGATTTATTTGCTAGATTAGGTTCAAGAATCTCTGAATTAGAGAAGAAAGAAGCTGCAACTGCTGCTGCTCTTCCTTTAATGTTCGAGCTTAATAAAGTTAATGCTGAAAGATATGCAGATAATTGCTGCTGCAAAACTGAAAAATCAATCATGGCTGTTGATGCATATCTGCAAAGACAATTAGACCATAAAATTGATGGACAGTTGAAGTATGCTTATAGCGATTTATGTGCACCAGTTCCAAGCATAGCTCCTTTATATTGTAGTCCTTTTACTCAGTACGGTACAGGAATGTACGCTGGTCAAGCTGCATCCAATTGGAATGCAATTAACACAGCCGTAAACGGGGCTTGCCCTACTTGTGCTGCTCAGTAACTAATAGAGATATTAAAGGGAGATTATGAAAGTAGTCTCCCTTTATTTTTATTTACCTAAAAATACACTGTGTAATGAGTATAAAAATCACTCCCTTTGGGACTACCACTGATACACAAGGAGCACAAATGACATCTCTACCATGCGGTGCAAGAACAGATATAGCTCCTACTTCAACACTAACCGTAACTACAAGATGGGCAGAAGTCGAAAATGGACTTCAAGTTACTAAACTAGATTTAATTCATAATTTACAATATGTAGACTGTAAAGGCGCTACCAAAGTCGTTACACATCCTTATTCTACAATCATTGCAACAACCAACGCAACAACAACTCCGGAGACTATAACACCAGTTGTTACTAAATATGTTGACGTTTTAATTCCGAAAGGAGTTGATTATGTTACACAACAGGTAATTTCTGACTCTCCTACAGTTAATGCTCAGATAGCACATTGTGCTTATTCTGTATTTACAATTACGTTACCTGCAGCCCCTGCAGCTTAAGATTAGTAGAATAATAATTTAAAACTCGAATGACATGTTTGGCAATGCTTATGGCTCTACTAGCTTGGGTGATTTACAGAAATCTTACTATCAACAACTGGAAACGTTAAGTAAAATGCAACAACAGCAGCAAATGCAGAAGCTGTCTATACTTGATGAAATTAATAGAAGTGTAAGTTCTTTATCAAACGAGGAACAATCTGTATTAGCACAATCTCATGATTATCAACTAGCGAAACAAACTTACGAAGCCGGATTTATGGCATTTATAAGTAATAAGTTTGCTGGAGAATATGTAGCTACTCCTGATGGAAAAATAGCTGCTGATAATCTATTAACTGCAATAAATCGCTCAAAAGAAAAGATTTCTGAGGAATTAAAAGCAAAGCAAGAAAAAATAGATACTATGCTAAGTCTCCTTGAAAATGACCCAGAAATCAAGAAAAGATACAATGAATTAATGACAGGCAAAGAAATACAATAATGGTTAGTGATAAAGAAATATTAATGCAAGCTGCTGAAAAATATGCAAAAGGAATCGCGAGTAACTTTTTCGGATTATCCTCGCTACCAGTTCAAACGGCAGTCACATATGTTATAAGAAATTGGGTCGATAAACATAATGATATGATTGACCTTTTCGTTGACAAAAATGGAAACATTAATACTAAGATACTAGGTGATGCAGCAAAAGCTGTACTAAAAGAAAACGGTGGATTCACTTTGGGAAAAGTCAAATTTGGAGAAGCCGATGTAGATGAAGTATTTGGAATGTTCGACGAAATCAAACGTAAGAACTCATAATATAAATACCATCGGCAATCCTTTGTCGGTGGTATTTTTGTTTAAATCAAATAATTATGAAACACATTTTAGTACAGAGAACATATAGAGGAAACGCTTATACTATCGGTAAACTTTTCATTGATGGAAATTATATCTGCGATACATTAGAAGATGTTGATAGAGGATTAAGTAATACTATGACGGAAGATGAAATAAAAAAAATAAAGATATACGGAGAAACTGCTATTCCGACTGGAACTTATAAAGTCGTTATGAATGTAGTCAGTGAAAAATTTAAAGATAGAGTATGGGCTAAACCTTATGGTGGAAAACTTCCCAGATTAGTTAATGTTCCAGGATATGAAGGAGTATTAATTCATGTAGGAAACATTGCTAAAGATACTCTTGGTTGTATTTTGGTAGGAGAGAATAAAGTTAAGGGTCAAGTAATATCCTCTACTAACGCATTTAATAAAGTAATGAGTATTTTAAAAGATGATAATGATGTTGAACTAACAATTAAATAACATGGAAAAGTTATTTGGAAGAACTTATGAAACTATAGGTTCTACTGGTTCAGACTTTATCATTAAAACCAAGGGCCAAGTAAAAATTCAATGGGGAGGAAAATTTATTGATATAGTCAAGGATGGGAAACTAGTTTCCGACACAGATTTATTCCATGTGGTATCTACTGAGAATGAAATAGCGTCCATTGACGGAATTTATTATGTGTTAGAAGGCGGAAGTATTTATGTAGTTATAGGAGGAAATAAAGTTAATATAGTGGGAGGAGCAGGAACTGTATATGTCTCCTTTCAAGCTCCTCAATCTATAACAGCGAATCAAAAAACACAAGCTCAAGAAAACATAGGTCTAATATTTGACTCTTTAGAGGAATTGGAATCTTCAAACCTTACAGATGGGATAGCTTCTATAAAAGGAGATTCTGTTATTTATAAAATAGCTAATAAAAAAATAACTCCTTACATCCCAGAAATTGAACAACCATGGACTAAACAGTTTATAATAAAAAAGGAATCTGGTGGTGAAGGAGCTTTAGTAATCCAGGGTAATAATAAAAGTAATTCTATTAAATTTGGCCAGTCAGCGTATATTTACTATACAATAGACGGGTTTAGAATAGAGAGTGATATTCCAGTTATTATTAATGATAATTTTGAAATACGTAATAATTCTGCAATTATAAGAAATTCTGCTACTTTCAATAATGGATGGAAATCAAATTTATTTTCGTCATCCGACGGGTCGGCATATTCTATGAAGGTTCTTAACGGAGAGTCATATTTAAAAGTAGACCATATTGATTGGACTTATATGCCTGAATTTAATTCTATCTCTCCATCTAGTTGGGCAAATACTTCCACAAGAATATCTTCAGCAACATTACTTACTGAGTCTTCTGATACAGACAATTATAATCATTATTTAATAGACTTGAATACTTCGATAGAAGTGCAGACTGGAGATGTTTTATGTACATATATTTATGAAATAATTACGTCAGAGGACGAAGAAATTCAAAGTACTCAATTTACTAAAGTACAGCTAATAGTAGAAGATGCTTCGAATCCAATGTCTATACAAGTTAAAACTGGGGATTATGATATATCTGCTAATCTAGAAGATGTACTTCAATATAAAATGGTTTATTTAATAAACAGAGTTCCTATAACCAGAACTTCGAAAAACAACATAGATTTACTACATGTAAATTCTGTTGCAGAGGAAGAAGATATCAATAATATAAAAACTAGAATAGGAAGTATTCAAGACCTTAATTTTACAAGAGAAGGGCATAATGTAGGAACTTTGGCTGAAGGAAACATTGGAATTTATTCTGATAATCTTATAACTGTTGGGGCTAAACAAATAAAATCTGATTTATATGCCCCTACATTTAAAGCTTCTCCTAATGGGGAATTTCCAAAATATGATACAGGGTTTGATATTCCGGTTGATGACGATTCTAAAACAATAGTAACTTCTGAATGGGTAAATGATAAAACTGATAAACGTTTAGAAGAATATGTTCGCAAAGACCAAATTATATCTTTAATAGAAAGTTATATTCAGCCGGTTGATGGAACAGATTCTAATCCAGCAGTTTTATTAAGCGGAACTGTTAGAAGAACTACTAATGCTTCTACAGAATGGTATTTTATAGGTAGTAAAAAAGATAAAATCATTAACGTAGAAGTGACTGTAGAGGGAGGATTAATGACAGTCTATTTAGCTCCGGCATCGGGCAAAACAATTTTTATAACTTCAGTTTCTGCGGTAATTGGCGATACTGGTCAATTTAATGGTAATTTTAGTGCTATAAATATTGGCGGAAGAAGTACGGGTGGACACTGGTGTAATGCAATCCAAGACCCGAATAATTTAGGTATGATTAGAATTAGGGAATATCATCAGGCTAACAGCAATAATGATAGTTGGGCAACAGATAATTGGAACCCATCCAATGGTCCAATTTCAGTATCTCTCACAGCTTTTGGATATATAAAATAGTAAAATTTATATTTACACTTATTAATAGTGTCTAGCTTAAATTTACTTATAAAAAAGTTTGCAAATATGATTATATTAAGAATAAATTAAGTTTTGGCTTAATTTAGTTTAATGTAAGAAAAAATATCACTAAATTTGCAAATAACTTTTAAAAGGATACATATGGCAATGAACATTGATGATTTAGACTTTAACGACGACGACCCTATCATCCAAAACATTAACAACGATGATGGCTCTCAACAACCAGATTTTGATTCTCTAGACCAAGAGAAACCATGGTTAGATGGGGCAGAAGGAGGAAAAAGCACAAATTCCTCTCCTGCTGAACCAGAACCTAAACAAGAACCTGAAATAGAAGAAGATATTATTCTTTCTTTACTAAAAAGTAAAGGCATAGAAGACCCCTCTAAACTTAAATTTGAAAATGAAGAAGGGGAAATTGAAGAAGTTAATTGGGAATCTCTCTCAAATGAAGAGAAATTGAATATTTTAACTTCCAATGATTCAGATATAGATTATGGATTGGATGAAGAAGAACAGAGTCTTTTCAACTATTTGAGAACTAATGGAATTTCTCCATCCGAATATATTCAATATCGTGAACAAATAGCAATAGAAAACTATAAACAATCATTAGAAGGCAATCCTCAATATGAGATTGATAATATTACTGATGATGAATTATATGCACTAGATTTAGAATCTCGTGTAAAAGATATCACAAAAGAAGAAATCGATATTGCTCTTGAACAAGAAAAAGCTAACCCAGCTTTATTCGAAAAGAAGATGCAAGGTATTCGTCAAGAATACAAGGAAGCTGAAGACGACAGACGTCAGCAAGAAGAACTATTGCATCAACAAGAGAGACAAGAACAATTTGAAGAATTTCAAGATGGAGTAATGCAGGCTTTAGAAAACCTGACAGAGATTGGAGGCGTAGAGCTTAATCTAGGACAAGAAGACTTAAGCGAAATTGCCGATTTCATACTGACATCAGATGCGGCAGGAGTTAGTTGGCTAGGCAAAGCGCTCGATGACCCAGAAACATTAGTTAGGATGGCATGGTTTGCTATTAAGGGGGACGAGGCTTTTGAATCACTCACTGAATATTATGCTAAAGAGATTACACAGCAAAAACGTGAAGCATATACTGCTGGATACGAGGATGCTAAAAAAGGAGTTCAACCTAGAAGAAATTCTAAAGTTGTTTCCAAACCAGTCCCTAAACAGGACAACGATATTCCACCTACAGACGTAGGAAAGAAAACTATTGATGATATAGATTTTTAATAATTTAAACAAGTATGATAGTAGCAAATTTTGTATCAAACAGACCGACTATGTCGGAAACTAGAACTTATGAAGATTTCTATAAGTTTTTAGGAACCAGACCAACTAAGTTAGGCGTTGTATCGAGACTTTATCCAGAACTTACAGCCTCTTATCTAACAGAGTCTTTAAGAAATATCTTTTATCAAGATGTTAAATCTGGCAATAGATATCAAAGCATCGACGCAATGTATTTTGAATGGGAAGTAGAAACCAACTATATTAAGAGAGTTGAGTTCGCTGACGTTCCTACTGAAACAGGTGAAAATGGTTCAGAAATTGTAATGGCTTTCAAAGAAAGATATTACGAAAAATATGATATTTTTAAGATTGATAAAACAATGCAGCAATGTATTGTTGTTAGTCGTCCAGTTCGCAAAGCTGATAACTATTGGGAAGTAGTTGTAAGATTAATTGATAACGATTATTCTAGTGTTCTCGACCTTAGTGGATGTCAAATAGGAGATACTACTCGCTTCCAATCTAATGCTATGCCTGAAATGCATGAAGAAGGATATGTTAAATATCAATCTAATATCGAAAAGCATAGAAACTATATTACAACTCACCGCGTTGATGATAGCTACTCTGCTCTTTATGCAGCTCATGAAAATGTATTCATCAGCATTGCAGAAGGTAAAGACACTGGAAGTTTAAAAGAAACTTTATATAAGATGGACAAGAAAGAAAAAGTTCTTCTTGATAACTTCTTATATGTAAGAAATAATGGTTTACTGTTCAACAAATGTAATGTTGATGTTAACGGCAAGCCTACAATTGTAGACCCAGATACTCAACGTCCTATTTATATCGGAGACGGTATTATTCCTCAAGTAGAAAGATTCGCATCCAAGTATGCCTTTGCTAAGCTTTCTATTGATGTATTCCAGACAGTTTTAGCTACTATGAATGAAAAAGCGGCGCAGCCAACTGGAAACAAGTATATGTTCATCTGCAACGAAAGAATGTGGTTCCTGATTCAAAGTGTTCTTGGAGATTTCTTAGCTAAGTACAAGACTACAGGTACTTACTTATGGTCTCAAGCAGCTAATGACTATATTAAAGTTGGTGCTACATTTAACTCTTACGAGTTCGCAGGAAACGAAATCACCTTTAAGGTTGATAGAACATTCTCTCGTGAATACGGAATGGAAAAAGGATATTGTTTATGTCTTGATTTAACTGCAGATAAAACTTCTGCACAGCCTCCTATCCAAATGTTTACATTGAAGGGTGGAGATTTCATTACTAATAAATATCCTGGAGTTGGTGGTCTTGATGGATTAAGCTCTGGAGTTGTTTCTAGTCCAGTTGCCGCTTCTAAGTTAATTAACTGGGGCTATTCTGGAGTAGGAGTATTTAACCCTTATAGAAGCTTCATTTTAAGAGAAATCTAAGATAAACAAGGTAATTAAACAGATATAGTAAGGGAGTTGAAATAGGACTCCCTTACAATTTTTTATATTGTAACCAAATTTAATGATTTAATATGAGTAATGTTGTAACCCCTGCTGATGATATTATCATTCTTAGAAGTGTTTATGGAAAAGTTGGAATGAAATATTATATTCAGCCATGTAAAGACCCTAAGACAGGCCTATATCCAGAATGCGTAAAACCTGTAAATAGTTTAGGAGATATTGTTTTAAGTGATAAAGAAATACAAAGCGGAAAGGTTTTCGTTAAAGAAACCGAAACTTTTGTTATTGAAGACGGAACTACTTTAGATATTGGCAGAAATCCTCTTCATGCCGCTGAATGGGAAGCAATTAAAAATTGTGTTCTTATTGCTCCTGAAAGATATGCAAAAGACCCAAAGACTGGCGATTACTTGATTGATGGTACTGTTGGATGGAAATCCCAAAGACCTAGATATGGTGTTGCAGAGCTTTATGTTGATAGACCTGGATATGAAGCACAAAAAAGAGTTTCTAAGAAAAAGAAAATTCATAATGCAGGCTCCTTTATTCTAGACGATTCAGAAGAAGGAAGACTAAAGATGGCTAGATTATTAGGTAAGCACATGAAAAATATTGCTAGTGCCGATATAACTGATTATTTACTACTTGTTGCAGAGAAAGATCCAGATAAAATTATTGATTTATATACTGGAGACGATATCAATCTTAGAATCCTGTTTATGGATGCCAGAGATGCACATGTAATATATGTAAAGAATAAGTTGTATCTATATGGAGATAGCGTAATTTTGGGTGCAACAGACGATGCTGTTATTACGTGGATGAAAGATTCTCGTAACAGAAAGACTCTCGAATTAATTAAAAAGGATACATATCCTGATTTTTACGAGGATGAGGAAAAAGAAGAAAATAAAGAAAAATCCTCAGAGCCTAGTACTACATCAGGAGCTAAAAAGTAAATAAATGACTTTAAGACAAGTTTACAGAAGAGTTCTTATAGAGTTAAATAAAGAACATGCCCCTGCCCTTCTTATAGATGATTTTAATCATTTTGCAATGAGGGCTATATATCAATATATAAATAAGAGATACAATCTTTATGATACTACTCAGCAAACTTCCGATGATTTAAGAGTATTGAGCACTACTGCAATTCTTCCAGCTAAACTGTCTGATAAATATAATATTACTAATGCGGAAGGCATTGCTAATAACTCAATTTATGAAGTAATGCTTCCTACAGATTATTTTCATATCTTAGGATGTACCTGTAAATTTAAGTCAAAAAAAAATATAGGATGTCTAAATGAGGGAAAATTTATTGATAAAGTGGCAACTAGAATGACCGCAGATTTAAATGCAATTATTAATAACTATTATTTCAGACCTTCATTTAAAAGACCTTACTATTATATACATAATGTAAATACTAGTGTAGATAATCCGACTAATTCTTACAGCGAAAGTAATATTTCTGGAACTGATATAAAAGAAATTGATGATTCAGGGCAAGTTATCAGTGAAAGACCAAGAAGTATAAAGATTGGAAATAAATCTGCTTCCTTAGTAAAAAGACAAGGAGAAGTACGCTATGGAAACGTATCTCCAATTAGAATGGAAATTCGATACGGAAACGACGATTCTAAATTTGAATTGGTAAGTGTGTATGTAGAGTATTTAAAAGTTCCTCAACAAATGGTACTTACTAAAGAACAAGTAGACTTAGTAGAGGATACTTCGCAAATAATGGAATTTCCAGATTACGTTTGTTTAGAGATAATAAATGAGCTGGCCCACATAATCATGGAAAACTCGAGTGACCCACGATTAAGTACCCATATTCCAATATCAGTTTCTATTGCTGACTCAGCTCAGGCAGTAGGTAAAAATAAAAAATAAGTAACGTATGTTTCAATTTACAACAACTACACTAATCAACGACAATTTAGATTATACTACTAAATTACCTAGATGGACTGTTCAACAAGAAAAGGGCGATAAGGTAGGTAGTTTTAATATTAAAAGAGTTGGAAATTTTAAAAAGCCTTATGTAGCTGCTATTTATAAAAAAGAATATTCTGCTCCAGTATTAGCTAAAGCTACATTAAACCTTACAAAAATTACTTCTAATTCAGGAGTGTTTAACATCTTTATGTATATTAAACTTTCTGGGAATCAAAACTCATTGTATTCTAATGATATGGTATTCAAAGGAAAGCCTTTTAATATCCAATTCGAAAAGAAGGCCGGAGAATCTGCTAGCCAATTAGCGACTAAAGTTGCTGGCATCGTTAACAAGTATTTAAATATGTATAACTATAAATACTTTAACGTAAAAGCTGTTGATTCCAAATTAGAAATTGAGGCTGTTGATGAGTATCAAAGATTTACAGAGTTAGACGTTCAGGAATATGATGAAAATGCTGGACCTGTAGTTTATGCTGATAGAGCTGGCGGTTTTGTTACTATATTCTCTGCAAAAGAAGCCTCTGACCCAGAATATGATGGAGCTAACACTCTAGTTCAAGGTAAAGAAGGCTTCGGAACATATCAGCACATCATTAAGGATTTAAGAATTCCTACTTTAGATGTACGCAGATGGGAAGCACCTCTTCAAGATGAAGTTCCTATTATTAATGGTAAATATAACCAATATATTATTTACTACAAGAAAGATAGAGGTCTCATGGGAGGAGCTGCTGTAGGACAACAAGTTATTTCTCAAACTACTCATGTATTCTATGTAAATCAGTCTATAGCTAATGATTTTGAGACTGGACTAACAGCTATTGGATTTACTGGAGGAACTGGAGGTCCTACTGGAAATAGTACTTCCTTTGAAGAAACTCAAAAGATTGCACAGGAAGCTCTTACTAAAGCAAAAGCCGTTGCTGATAATGTATATACAAAAACAGAAGTATATACAAAAACAGAGGCAAATGCTAAGTTTGAAGCAAAAGCATAAGAATAAATTATAAAATTGTAAGAAGGCGAGGGCTCTATTAGCCTTCGCCTTTTTTATTATATAACTATGGGATATTACGGAAAATTAGCATCTGCAATATATAATGATGTTGTTTCTGGACTAAGAGGAATTCATTCTGGACCAACAATGTCACTAGAACAATTAGAAGATGATATAGCAGATGAAAGATTACAAATCATTAAAGAATATTCTTTAAAAGGAATTTTGCCTAAAAATGATTTGTACCTTTCTATAAATTGCATTGAAGTTGATTGTAAAGATTTGGATAGATGTAGATGTGGACAAGGAGGATGTGAAACACCGGTAGCTCATTTTGAAATTCCACAACTATTAAATGATTATGGAGAGCTTGCTGTAGATTATATAGGTTCTACCGATAGACAGGTTCCATTTATATATTATACTTCTTCTCAGGCATGGCAATATCATCAATATAGAAAAAGAGGGAGATTTCTTCCTTATGTATATATTGATATTACTCCTAATGAAAACAATATGTGTGATTGTTTTATTTTTAACGCTCCTCTTATAAAACAAGTAAGTGTTGTAGCGATATTCAAAGACCCTAGGCAATTAGAGGAATATGGATGTTGTACTCCAGCAGATGTAGAAAATATGTCATTTATAAATAATGAGATAAAGAAAAGACTTACAGAGAAGAAGTTGAGATATTATAGACAGTTTGCAGCTCCAATTACTCCTAACGACCAAACTCCTAAATAATGGCACAGTACAATTTTCATCAAGCTATGTTCCAAGCTAATCTATTATATGGAATTGAAATGCTTCCTCAAGATTTTGAAGAATATGGATTAATTGCTTGGAATTTAATCGGAAATAAAAATGTTAGATTATATAGATTTTGTACTAAAATCCAATGTCCAGATTTTACAGTAGAATTACCCTGCAATGCAGATATTGTAGAGGCTGTAACTTATCGCGCAGAAGATTGGAATTATGTAACAAATAAGACTCCTAATGGAGATTACAATTCTCAATTTATAGAGAATTACATTGAAGGAAGAAAGTTGTTTGAGAACCCCTTGTACATGTCTGGGAAGTATGCAAAATATGAAAGAGTAGGGGATACCTTATATTTTGATAAAAATTATGGGGAGGTTCAAATATTATATAAAGGAGTTATTCTCGATGAAGAAGGACTCCCAATGATAAACGATAAAGAAAGTATTGCTATTGCTACATTTGTGGCTTTTAGAAAAAAGTATAAAGAAGGTCTGATGACTAATAATCCAAATATTATTCAATTATCACAATTACTTCAACAGGACTGGTATAGGTATTGTGATGCAGCTAGAGTTCCCGAATACATTGACCAAAACGATATGAATGAAATTTTAGATGCGAAAACAAATTGGAATAGAAAAATCTTTAATAAATCTTATAAACCAATACGATAAAATATGAATTATGCTGTAGGTCATTCATTTAATGTGGATGAGATGTTTATGAATTTCCCGTATAAAAAATTAAAACTTACATGTGAAGATTGTAAACGAATAAATGGGAATAAAGATAGAGATGCTCTGGTAAAAAAAATTTTTAGAGATTCTGTTAAAGTTATTTTAAGTGATATAATTGATAATAATGTAACTTTTATACTTCCTACAAATAAAGGTATTGCTGATATTCATGTTAGAAGAACTTACGGCGAGGATTTTAAAAAGGCTAGAAAGAGAGGAAAATGGAAAAATGTAGATTTTCTCTCTTCTAACTTTTCTGGCAATGAGCTAGTTCTTAGTATGAAGCACAATGTTTTCTCTAAAGAAAAAATAATTTATGTAGATAAAAATCTGAAATCTAAAATTACAGAAAACACTAATAATGGAATGCAATATTGTTAATTATGCAAATAAAGAAAATATCAAACTATTACAAAGCTCTTTATGAGTTGTATCCGGAAGTTCCTAAAAAAGATATAGAAAGGATTATGACTTATGGATGGAAATTATTATATTTGTATAATATTTATGGGGGAGATACCTTAATACAAGATAGAGGTATTTGGTGTTATATTGGAAGGCTTACAAAAGATTCTGTTAAACATTTTCACTATTATATAAAAAAATTAACTATCAAGTTTAGGGTTTTATATAAAAAGAAGAAAATTCCATATAACGGATATTACTATTTTGCTTTATCGGATTCTCAATATGAAAATTTTCTATCTCAACATAATAAAAGAGGTAGAAAACGTAAGACATTTCAATACGGAAATCAAGTTCTATATAAGATTCTTGATGAATGTAGAATAAATGAATATAACAGAAGATATATATTTAAAGTTCCAATAATAACGGATATGGGCTTTAGGTTATATAAAGAAAATTTTATATCTGGAGAAGCAGAACTAGTAGAGACTAGAGGCCCCATGAAATTTAAAGATATATTAATTAACAATAATGAAAAATATGAATATTTGAAAACATGAGTAAACAAGAAACGGTTAATACGTTTACTGAAGGTTTAGTTATGGACCTTAATCCAATCACTACTCCCGATAACGTATTAACAAACGCTTTAAATGCAACTCTTATTACCTATAATGGTAATGAATTTGTGCTTCAGAATGATATGGGTAATGGTAGAGTAGAAACTGCTTATCTCCCCGCAGGATATGTACCTGTAGGTATAAAAGAGTACGGGGGAATTATTTATGTTGCATCATATAATCCACTTACTAACAAAGGGCAAATAGGTTCGTTTCCATCTCCTGAGAGAAATATTAGTAGTGATGAAGTTAGTCAAACTAAAAATCCCTTTTTAACAGCAGAAGATTTTGGAACAAATTCTTCGTTTAAGCTAGTTCAGAGATTTAAATTATTTGATGATAGTATAATTATACGTTCTGGTGACAAATTTTCAATTCTTTTAAATACAGGGGGAGATATATCTAAGCTTAAGTCTTTTGTATCTAACTGTTTAAATACAGATTTGGATGAATATGGAAAAATAAAAATTAAAAGTCCTAAAAATAAATTACTTACTATAAGTGTTGCAGTTAAAGATTCGAATAATAACTTGAGAGATATAACTTCCAATTTAAAAAGATTTGATGAGGAAAATAAAATTATAGACATTTCGGATTTAGCATATGATACAGCATCAAATATAGGATATTATATGCAGACTTGGAATGGGGGAACTGGAGACGATGCCGTAGATAACTATAGAGGAAGCAGTAGAGCAGTCAATACATATAATAATAAACTTTTTGGGGAATTATATATTGTTGCTGAATTGAATACTATTCAAGCGATAGATATTTCCGTAAGAGGATTTAGAAATATTTCTTTAGAGGAAACTGTTTATGAGGGAGAAAAGGTTCCAAGTAATGGAACTTTATTAATATATGATTTAGATTATAAATATAATTGTCCGGATGGAGTATATGAGGAGGAATATGGTAAGGGTTTTCCTGAAGAAGACTTTGATAACAAGTATATTTCTTATTATGGTAGTGTTAATGATTTTAAAGATAATGAACATGATTACAGTAAACTTATAAGCGGAACAGAAATCGTTGTTACTACTGAAAACCAAAACCAATATACGAATACAACATATATGCTTCCATTTACTACTGAAGTTGAAGATACGTTAACATATCCTAGGTTTGATTTATCGACATCTCTTTATACTACTAGAAACAGCGCAGCTCTTTTATTAGAAAATAAAACTAGCGGAATAGTATCTTATAATGCTACTCCGTGCATGATATACACCAAATTGTCGGGATTAAATATACAAGGCTCAATAAATATAGATTTATTAGGAACTGGAGCTGTTTTGTTATCGGAATGGAGATTTTATTGTAGTTCTGATAGTTTACAGTTAACTTGGGGGCTACAAGCATATCCAAAAGAGGGAGAAACTATAGAATTTATAAAATTCATATTCTATGATGCAATAAGTAAGAAAGAAACTAAAACATTAGAAATAGACGATAAAAGAAGTTTTAATGGAACATTTACTAATGTTATCCCATTTTCAGATGGAGAATTTGAATATGGAAAACTATATTTAGTAAAAATACAATATAAATTATCTAGCAATTCAGATTTATCTACAATAGCTTGGCGATGGACTCTAAATACTCCATTATATAATAACTTGTACTATACGGCTGTTGATGCAGATTTTTTATCTTCTAATAATGTTAAAGAGATTGAAAATCTTAATAAAGTAGATTTCGACTATGACCATTCTTCAACTACAATATTACTTAATTCTAACACAAAAGATGTAGTGCCATCTTATAATGAAGGATACGAAGATAACACCTTTGCTAAAATAATTGAGGCTACATATAATTATAAATCTTCAGTAGTAAGTAATGTGTCTACAAAAAATGCCGTTAATTATCCCTTTAAAGTAGGAAATGGAGATGTAGAGTCTTGGGAATATAATGGAAATGTAATTACTTCTATCGGGGATTCTGTATATAATGGAGATTATAGTACATACTCAAACAGAATTAAAATACAACCCCCGAGATTGTCTAATCTCGAATCTGGCTCAGACGGAATCAAGTTTACTATAGTTTCTCAATCTGAACTTGTTGGAAATAAAACTGATTCTTTGGTATCAGTAACATTTCCCTTTGTTCCAGCTATACGCAAAGATAATTGGAGCAGTCTATTTGGATATTCATATAATGACTCTTTTAAAAAAGCTACATCGGGTCTAGGAATAGGAGTTAGAAAAAAATCTAAGGGCTCAGACCGAAACTGGAGTATTGCTGTTAAAGTCGACCGCAATGCATCTTCTACCATATGTACATACTTATATGAAATATATTATAAAAAAGGAGATGACCGTCATGAAAAATTAATAGGATACTGGTCAGAATTTCAAAAACAAATAACTGATGCATTTAATGGAGCACAATTTATTATAGTAACAAATCCAGGATATGATTCCAATACAGAGGGATTTAATGTTAGTGGCGGAGATAGTTATAATTTTGGATTACATGGATTAAAATCTTATGTGGTTAATAAATATCAGTATCTTCTGTGGAAAGATTATAGTGGAGAATATAGATTTTCTCAAAAACTAGCGTCAGGTAGTTTAAGCTTAGAACTTCCTGGACAATTATATAATTATTTTAGAAATTATTACATATATAAAGGTTCTTCCGGTGCCATCCCAATTAAATCTTTAGATTTTAATTCTTACTATTATAAAGAAGCTTGTCCAATTACAATATCTGGCATTATTTCTGCTACTCCAAAAATAGTATCTTATGATTCTGCAACTGTATTTACAAATGATGTTGTCAATTATGCTAAATCTTTAATAGAAGATTCTTTTTGGAATAATTCTTATCAAAAAGTTTTATCATTCGTATTGCAACCTACTTCTGATGATATAAAAATTTCTTCTATAACTAATAACGGATATAACATGGATTTACAATATACACAATTACAATCTAGTTTATCTGCAGGGTATGCATCCGCTATTTTTAAAGAGAATTCTGACGGAAATTATGAAATTGTAGAAAGTACAATAAATAAATTGGAATCTAACTCAACCTACATCTATAATGAGGATGGGAACAGAGTAAATAATGCAAAATTTGAAGTTCATAATAATGATTCCGGCGTTCCTACCATTTTCGCTTCTTCTTCTAGTAAAGTATTAAAATCATTTTATTGCAATGCTGGAAATTATATGAGAATGGATATGGCAGATTGTCCTACATTTGAAGACTCTGAAATATTTTCTGGAGAAAGTATTATAAAATAATTTTTTACGATGATAAAATTTGTAGAAGGAGACTTTATAAGTAAAGATTTAGAGTTTCCGAGTTTAGAATTTTCATATTTTCTTAGTCAAATAAAACCAGAAGGGAAAATAGTCTATGAATATAATCCATTACGTAATTATAGATTAACTAAAGATTCTGAAATAAATGGAGAGTTGTTTGAAGCTGGAAGTATTGTAGATTTAGATACAGAGCAATTAAATTTTAGCTTAAATAATCCAATAGAGATAACTCCTCAGCCATCATATGATGGCTCTGTTAATTTGATACTTAATGATAACAGAAATATTCCTAGATTAATAAATACAAGATTTTCAACTTTACAGAACAATACTTATGAAATAGTAGATAGAATTGGAAATAATGATACAAATATATATGATGACTCTCAATTTAATTTAGATACTTCCCTTTATAAAAGAGTAAATTATATTCCAAAAATTATATATAATGGGGTCTCTTCTTTCGGAAACTTAAAAGTTGGAAACTATGTTATATACATAAAATATTCTGATGCGGATGACAACGAAACTGATTTTGTAGCTGAATCCGGAATAATCTCTTGTTTTAAAGGAAACGACGGAGACCCTTTCTCAATAGATGGAGGTATTAAAGACGAGAATTCTAATAAGTCCATTGCATTGACGATTACTAATATAGATGAAGCTTATGACTATATAAAGGTATATTATACCAGAGTAACGTCTAATCAAGACGAGAATGCAATTGTGCAAGCTGTAAAAATTAATAAAAAGTATGTGGTAAAAAATTCTTCTGTTTCAATTATAATAACAGGGTATGAAGATTCTACTGATATTCCTATTTCTGATATAAATACCCAATACTTTATTGCAGATAAAGTAAAAGCTCAAGCAGCTTGTCAAAATATGCTTTTTTTAGGCAACCTTAATAAACCAGAATTAAATCATAGAGATTTATTAGATTTAAGTTTACGCATACTACCGTATGTCGAATCTACTAAATCATCAGAGCTAATCGGAGACATGGGTTATGACTATACTGATACTAGTACTGCGTCTACTCCTGGAGAATATTTTAATACAAAAAACATATATTATCACGTAGGATATTGGAATGAGGAATTTTACAGATTAGGTATTGTTTATATAATGGATGATGGAAGCTTGTCATCAGTATACAATATTAGAGGAAAAAATGAGCTCCCAACATTAAATAATATATATGATTCTGTCGAAGGATATACTGAATATTCTAAAATATGGGAAAACGAGGCTGAAGGAGAACGTTATTATATAGAAATAGATGAAGCCACTAATGAAATAAAAAACTCTAAGAATTTTGAAAATTCTAAAGGGGTAGTAAGATTAAAATCTTCGTATGATACAAATGCATTTACTGTAAATGGACTAGGAGTTTATATTCCATATTCTGTTGTAGACTATTTACAAAGTAAGCTAAATATTAAAGGATTTTTTATAGTGCGTCAAAAACGAATTCCAACTATAATATCTCAAACATATACATTGCCTGTAGAAAGCAATTCTGGAGTTCCTGCGATTAACTATGGAAACAATTACTATATAGAAAGATTCATGTCTGATTCTAGAGTGCTCGTTCAAGATTATAAATCTAGGTTAACTAGTGAAATAGACAAAAGTGGAAGTGAATTGGTACCTAGATGTGGAATATGTCCAGAATATTCTCTAAATCAACCGTACTATAATCAATTATTTACGGGAACAGAGTTTTCTATCAAATTAGCTAAAAATAATATAAATGGAACAACTCTATCTAGAGATAGATATGATAATAGGCATTATTATGTAGCAGCTTATCAATATTCAGACAACTCAAATTATCTTACATCAGATATAATATCATTATCTGACGACCAACCCATTTCAACACTAGGAGGATTTAATTTAAGAGCTAGAGCCGGAGAAGCTGAAGATGCTACAAAATTTAGATATATAAAATTAGATAATAGAACCAAGGAGGCTTCTAATTTAGTTAGGGGAATCTATTCTCCTTATTTAGGAATGTCCGGAAATCTTACTATCGGAAAAGTATATAACATATATATTCCAGGCTATTCTCTATCCAATATGCAGATATATTTTTCTTCTAGATATGAAGATGAATCTACTTATTATCCTATAGGAGATAGGATTGGTTTCGACGCTTTATTTTCAGAATTTAAAACCCATCAACGAGTTGTACTAAATGAAGGTAAACAAGAACCTAGATTTGCTTATTATACTACTTATTATAGGGGTGATTGTTATATATGCAATTATACTCATAGATTAAATAGGAATTTTCAAGACCCAGATGCTCCTATTAATGACACTATCGTAGATGAAAATTCTTGGAAAGAAAATTATGATATAGAAAACAAAGAGAATAATAACAAAATAAATCGGGGAGATATAAATGCTATCAAGCTCGGAAGTTGGATAACGGTTAAATTTTGTTCTTCTACTAATTTATCAGTTCGGTCTACTGATATGTCAAGGCCTGAGGAAGAAGGATTAACTGGATTAAATAGAAGCTTCTATCCTTTACAAGAAAAATCTGTGGAGGGTAATTATAAAATTCCAGAATCTCATGTTTATAATAAAGGATATACAAGAACAGTAGGCGAAAAAGTAGCATACATTCTTCCAGATGTGCCATATATAAAAAACAGATATGATACTAGAATTGCATATTCTGATATATCAGTAGGAGACGCATTTAAAAATGGATATAGAGTGTTTCAATTAACACACTACAGAGATTATCCTAGAATCTATGGTGGAATTATGAAGATGGTTGAGTTATTTGGAAATATTCTTTGTATTTTTGAACATGGGGTGGCTTTAATTCCAGTTAACGAACGTGCCGTTGCTGGTGAGGGTTCAGGTGGAAATGTCTTTATTAACACCTCTAATGTGCTTCCAGAGAATCCAAAAATGCTGTCGGATACCTATGGTACTCAGTGGCCGGAAAGTGTCATCAAGACTCCCTATTACGTCTATGGAGTGGATACTGTTGGAAAGAAAATTTGGAGAACTAACGGAACTCAATTTGAAATTATTTCAGATTTTAGAATTCAACAATTCTTAAACAGAAATATTTCATTATCAGAAAGGGAACTTACTCCAATTATAGGAATTAGAAATGTAAAAAGTCATTATAATGCATTTAAACAAGATGTAATGTTTACTTTTTATGATAATCTTCATGGATTCGAAGAAAAAGTTTGGAATATCTGCTATAATGAAGTATTACAAAAATGGATAACCTTCTATTCCTGGGTTCCTTCATATTCTGAAAATATAGATAATATATATTTCAGTTTTGATAGAAATACATCTAAATGGATTAGTAAATTAGGAACTACTTCTAGTGAATCTACTTCTGCTGATGGAATAATTTTAGATAGTGCAATTATTGATGAATGGGAAGATTTTGAAGGACATAAAGCTACTAATCTTGATATAGTCAACCGAGCATTACCTAACATAGATAAAACTGGGGTACTTATGAAAAAAGAATTTGTATTGGTTAGAGACAATTTCAAACAATACAAAAACTTTGAAATCAGGAATATAAATGACTCAGAAAGTAAGTTAATTTATTTAGGAGAATTATATACAGACGAATCCGGAGCTAAGCATCCAATTATTGATGATTGGAAAACTCCTGTCATTCAATTAAATATTCAATGTAATGTATCTGTAGATTATAAATCTGGAACAGTGCCTACAGATATAAACGAATATCTAAACGGATGGCATGAATATGTTACCTATAATGTAGGGCTGTACCAATCAAGCATAGCAGTCACATCGAAGGCTATTATCGAAAACGGAGTGAATGATGGATTAAATTTAACTACTGATTTCTGGAAACATGGTCAGTCTGGAATTATAGATATTAAAGATAAACTTAAACCAACTTATTGGTACGGTAAGCAACATCCATTCGAGTTTGAATTTGTTGTTGTAGATAATCCATCTACTCATAAAATTTTTAATAATCTTCAGATTATTTCAAACAAGGCTGCACCTGAGTCTTTCCATTGTGAAATTGTAGGAGAGGCTTATGATTTTAATGAGGATAAGCCTAATATGTATTACAGACAGGAGGCTACTAAAGAATTATATCAAAATCTTGGTTCGGATGTATTATTTGATTCTGAATATACCGACATTAAAAATCAATTAACACATCCTAAATTAAATAATGGATTTTATACTAAGTCTACTCTTCTTCCATCTTATTACACAAGAGTAGATACTTTCAATGAAATCGAAGACTTCTATCATAAAAAAGATGCTATAGAAGGTGCTACCTATACTGGATTATCAGGAACAGAAGTTGTTAGAGAAGATTTATTAAATGAATTTAGACTATGGACTCACTTCGAGGCTTTAGACCTTCAAAAAGTGGGAAGAATGAGGGGAAATATGAATTATCAAGAAGATAAGTGGGATGTTCAGATTGCTCCTATTACATTCATTCAGAAAAATGAAGATGCTTGGCCTACTTCTGATGAAGATTCTCCAGGACTTCCTCCTATAGTTTTAAATCATTTCCCTGAAGATATTACTAAAGAGGAAATAGCTAAGGAAGATTTACCTAGAGATTACAAAGATTATAAAGTTCCAATGTATGATGCTGTAGATGTTTCTCTACTTGAAGGTGCTGAAATGGAAGGCACTCAAGACAAAATAGACTGGAATAAACAAACCTCTAAATGGACAAATCGTAAAGAAACTAGACTTAGAGATAAATATATAAAGATTAGGGTTAGATATTCTGGAAAAGATTTGGCAATAATTACAGCATTAAAAACATTATATACTATAAGTTATGCTTGAAAAACGAAAAAGAGTTAGAAAGTGGCAAAGTGGAGGGTTTAATACCCTCTTCTCGGCTGCCGGATTAAGTCAAAATGGAACATCTACAATTGTTCCTCAGCCTCCTAAAGCACCGATAGATTTTGGGAGCCAGACTAAAGGTATATTTAGTAAAGCTAATATAGGAAATACCATGAATATCGCAGGGCAGGCTGCTAATATATTAAGTTCATTTTTACCACAAAAACATGAATATTCTGGAGATAGAGGAGGTCTAACTGCAGGATTAGACGCTGGATACGATGCTGTTGCTTCTGCTGCTGGAGCTATTCCAGGAGTAGGTTCTTTAGTAAGTGGAGCTATGCAAGTTGGAAAATTTGTCGGCAATGGATTAAATGCTATTACTGGAGGAACCGATGGAATGACTGGAGGAGATGCTTTTTTAGGAAGTACATTTGGTACTACATTAGCTATGCCTTTTAGTATTATAAATAGTGCTTTTGGAAAAAAGGCTGATACTATTTATAAAGATAATGAAACTTGGGAAAGCCAAGGTTCGGCTTATGGAGGCTCAATGGCTAAAGTAGATGATGCTCTTACTAAGAGTGGTAAAAAATATGGTGCATTTAGTAATAAAGCTAGGAAAAAAGCTAATAGGCAAATTGCAGAAGCTAAACGACAACAAAATGCAGTTTCTGATATTGATGAAGAAGCAAGGGATGCATTCCAATCTCAAGCAGGTTCCATTGATAGACTTAATAGAAGAAATGCTTTATCTATGGCAGGTGGATACCAATCTAGAGGAATGAGAATAGGAAGAGTTGGAGTAAAGTTACCTACTCAAGAAGAAATAGCTAGAGTAAGAGAATTTTTAGCTTCAAGAACTAAAAAGTTTGCAGAAGGAGGAAAAATGAACGTAATTCCTGACGGAGCTTTACATGCCCATAAAAATCATATGAATGTAGATGGGATTACTCATAAAGGAATTCCAGTTATTACAGAAGAGGACGGTGGAGTCATACAACATGCCGAAATAGAAAGAAACGAAATTATCTTTACTAAAGAAGTTACTGAAAAGCTAGAAGCTTTAGCTAAGAAAGGTACTGACGAAGCTGCAATTGAGGCAGGAAAAATTCTTGCAAGAGAAATAATAGAGAATACTCAAGATAATACTGGATTAATGCGAGAAATTACGGTATGAAAATTGAAATAGGTGATAAGGTTTACAACGTGAAAGTTGCTAAAACTGACGAAGAAAAAATAAAAGGGCTGCAAGGAAAATCAGCTTTAGCTCCTGATGAAGGAATGCTATTTGTATATGAAAAGCCAGATACTATTGCTTTCTGGATGAAAGATACAGAAATACCTCTCGATATAGTTTTTATAGATGAAGATGAAGAAGTTATTTCTGTAAGGCAAGGAATTCCAAATGACGAAACTCTACTAGAAGAAGATAATGTAATGTATGTTCTAGAGGTTAATAGAAATTCTGGGATTAAACCTGGAGATGAGCTTGATGAAATAGACGAGGATGATTTAGAAGTACCTATAATGAAAGTACTCGCTCCAGATGGGTCTACTCAAATGGAATTAGAGGGAGGAGAGCGTATTTTTAGTAGAAAAAATACAAAGACTTTAATAAAAATGGCTAAACGAGCATATTCTTCCGAGAAGGATAGAGATTATAAAGCCTTAGGAAAAAAAGTTTTTAAATATTTACATATACAAGATACAAATACTCCCGAATATGTAGATGCGCCTAGAAGCAAAGAAGATTAAAATACTTTACTGGAAACAGACTCGTATTACTAAATAATTATTTATTTACTTTGATATGTCTGTAAATATTATTAACTTTGTCGAGTATTTAAACGTTTAATATAAAAACACTGAAATTATGGAAGTAAAACCTAAAGTTAAGAAATTTCAAGAAGGTGGTCAAGCTCCAATGCCTGCTGACCAACCAATGCCTGCCGAACCTCAAGGTGGGGCTCCTGCAGAAGGTGGAGTAGAACAAGTACTAATGCAATTAGCTCAAATGGCTTCTGAAGCACTTCAAAGTGGAGATTGCAATACAGCCTTGTCTGTATGTGATGGTTTTGTACAACTAGTTCAGCAACTCACACAGGGACAACCTGGACCAGAAGCTCCTCAAGGAGAACCTGTTTATAAAAAAGGTGGAAAATTAGTAGGTAGACTTAAAAAGTAAGAGTTTAAAAGGAGTGTACAGATTTAATGTATACTCCTTTTTTATTATAATCAAATAATATATGGCACAAGCGGTAAGAAAATTTGAAAATGGAGGCGGTGTCAATCAGGGTACTAATAATACAACAAAAGAAACTCCTGAAACTAGACTTTTTAAAGTAGATAATAGAAATATAGCAACAGACGATTTAATTCGTAATGCTAGTTCTAATTTGGAATCTTATTTAGAAAGTACTGGATGGAGTAGAAGAAAGAAGGATGCTTTTAGAGAATCGTATGGAGATTATATAAAAGCAATTGATTCTGGAAATATTTCTTCTAGAGACCTTTCAAGAAATTGGATTGATTCTTCCGGAGTTCTTTCTAATACAACTGGTCGAGGGTTTGATGCTAACGGAGCAGTTGCCCACTATTTAGACCAAATAGTAGATGTTATTCCTGATTACATAAAACCTACTGTAGAAAAAAAATCTAATCCGAAGTTAGATTTTGGAGTCGGATTTAGAAAAAGATTATCTGATAAGATATTTGGAGGAAATTCCTTTAATAAATCTGTTTGGTACGGTAAAGACCCTGTGGACCAAGCTACTGGAAAAAGAGGAATTTCAAATAGATGGAAAGAATATGTATCTATATTTAACGAATACGCAGATAGCTTATTAAATGACCAGAATGTCAATTTAGAGGGCACTGCATTTCAAAATAGGGACGATTTAATTGCAAGAATTAATGCAGCTAAAGAAGAATTAAATAATTCAGATTATACTAACGCAGATTGGGAAAAACTTGCAGCATTAGGAGTTAATAAAGATGATTATAGAGATTGGTTCGGGGAAATCGACAATGAAGAGGTTCCCAAAACCGACAATTTTGAGGGAAGACAAAATACTGCTGGAAACTACAATAAAAAAGCTACAGATTCTGGATTACTTGCTAGAATAGATGATAAAGGAAATACTTTTTATTTAACTCCAGAAGGAAATAGAATTCAAAATGGAATAATTTCTAAAACATTTAATCCTACATTAGATAAATTAGAAGGTTGGTATTCTGTAGATGGTCAGTTATATGACCCTAGTGAATATTCTAGTTGGAAAGATGATATAAAAAATTCGTATAATAGACTTTTAAATCAAAAAGATTTAAATACTATTTGGACTGACCCGTTGTATGATTTTCTTAGAAGCGAGCATGGATATACTCATATGTTAGATGCTAGCTCATTCTTCGAAGGATTAAAACCTGGGGAATTAATTAGAGCTTATACAAAACCAAAAGCTGGGGATTCGTCTAGTTATAAATCTCAATTCTATCAAAATATAAATGGAAAATTAGTTCCTGTTATAGTTGATTATGACAAAAATAATAATCAATACTATATCAATAACAATGGAACTACCAGAATGCTTGGAAAAGCTAAAACAGTTGGAAGTCAAATAGCTGAAGGAAGTAATGAAAAGGTTGGATGGGGTAGAATAAATCAGTATTCTTTATCTAATAATCCATATTCTCAAGAGAATGTTACAGGTTTATTGAAGAGAATTTCCTCTTATCCAGAACTTCTTAAGAACAATAAAGTAAAAATTTGGCTAGAAGATTTATTTAAGGCTAAAGAACAAGGATTATTGGACGACTATATAATAGATGGAAAACCTTTATCTAGATATATTCAACCTGGAGTAATAAATGCTGCTCTTGTTCCAAACACAAATAATGCCCCTCTAAGAGCTATTATTGATTCTAATGGGCGTATTACTGGATTCACTTTTGATAAAGCTCCAATCTCTAAAGAGCAGAAAGAAAAATCGCAGGGATACAAAGAAAATGTTCCTTCGTTTTTACGACCAAGGCCAGTTAAACCCTTATTTAAAAAAGGAGGAATTATTAAAGAACAATGGGGAGGAACAGTAAGTAAACTAGTTGATACCAATATCCCTGTAATTAAGGATGAAAAGAAAGCTAAAGAAGATTCCAAAGTAAATGAACGTGCTGCAGACAGTCACGATAAAGTTTCTGGAGTTGCTTCACTAGGTAACTTGCTAAATGATAAACCTTCTCCGGAAGAACAAGCTTTGATTGATGCCGGTGGAATAATTAAAGCTTCTGATAAAGTAAAACTTGGAGCTGCTATTACAGACTTATTAAGTGCTGGATTAGGTTTTGTACCAGGAGCTCATGTAGCTTCTGCTGCAACTGGAGCGATTTCTTCAGCAGCGACATTTGGTGCAGATTTATCAGACGGATTTGATTGGAGTGATGTAGGAAATTTAGGAGTTAATTTAGGTCTTGATGCTATTTCTTTAATTCCTGGACTAAAAACAGTAAAAGCAGGTAAAGCTTTGCAAGTTATTTCTAAATTAGTTCCAGCATTGAGTACTGTAGTAGCTATGTCTGGAATTCTAGATGAAGAACAAAGAGCTTCTATATCTAGTACTTTAGCTAAAGTAGGAAATCTTAATGTTAAAGATTTAAACACTAATGATTTTAAAAATCTATCTTTAATTGCAAGTACTTTATTAGGTGCAAGAAATTATGTTAAAGCAGGAGATTCAGGAGTTGCAAAATGGATTAGAGGAGAAAAACGACTTCCATCTCAAGAAAGAACCATCCAAGTACTAGTTAAAGGAGAATCTACACCATTGAATGTAACTCTTAAAAACTCCCAAATAACCGGAAAATCTTCAGAAGAAATTAAATCAGCAGCAATCGAAGCAGCTAAAAAGAAACTTGTTTCTGAAAGAGGATTATCTAAGGAAGGGGTGGACAAATTAAATGATGATGCTTTAACAGTTATAGAAGGAAGAAAAAAATATGGATTATGGGGAGAAAGAAAAATCCCTACTAAAGAAATCCCAGGGCAAACATATTCTGAACAAGGATGGTTTAGAAAAGCATTAGGATTCACTCCTTACAAAGCAAAAGGTACAGATAAACATATTTTTAGACGTATTTCTCCAGAGTATGAAGCCTTAGTAAAACGCAAAAATTCTATTAAGTTAGTTCCTACTTATATAAATAAAAACAAGCCAAATTATATTCAGCTTCCTAAATATCTAAATCCCAAAACTCCAGGCTCTTCTATACCTATGGTATTTAGAAACAACTCTTTTACACAAAGAGGTCAAGATATGTATCAAGCTTATCTAAAGCGCAATCAGTATTTAAGTAATGTAGGTAATAATTACATGGAACCATGGTATAATCCAGGAGCATATAAAAAGGGCGGAAAAATTCCTAAAGGGCAGAATGGATTAATTACTGGGGTTAAACAATTAAAAGGAAATTGGTATAATGATATATATACTCCTTATTCGCAAGGACTTTTAGATTCTTTAAAATCGGGAAAAATTACCTATCAAGATATTAATGAAATGCAAAAGCGCCATGCAGGGCTATATAAAGATTGGGGAGTAAAGGGAGATTCTTATAGAGGAGATAATGTAAAACAATATCAGACTGATATTAACAATAGCTTTAACTATGTTAATGATAAAGGCATTCGTAATGCTTTTAATTCAGGAAGATATGGAATTTCTAAAACTGCATATACTGGGGATAATCCAAATAAAAATTATGTAGCTGACGGATATTATAGTAGTATTACTGATGATAGACGATTACTTGGAAGGGAAGGAGACTATACTCCAGAACAGCTTCAACAAGTACGTAATACATGGAGAGATGCGGGGTATAATATGGATTTAGACAATACTACGGGATATTATATGTTAAATCCTTTGAATACTTCTCCTCAAATTCCTATATCTGAAATCTCTGAAATAGACGATACTGTTCCCGAAGTTGAAGCTACTCCTCAAGATATTAAATCTCCTCTTGCTTCAAATACGAAAGGCACACAATCGAGAAATGGATTTAATTGGGGAAACCTTTTCTCTAGGTTAAATCCCGCAGCTTTTATTGGAGCAGGACGACTTGCAGGAAATATATGGAACAATAATAGAGTTGCTAAAGAAACCATTAAAGGACTAAAACCTTTATATTTAGATACTTGGGAAGTTCCTAGACAAGTTGTTGGAGATTTAGCTACTAAGCAAGCATATTATGGTCAAGCTGCAGGACTAGAATCTTTAGCTGCTAGACCTAGAACTTCCGATGCGTCTCTCCAATTAGCTGGCCAATTGGAAGCGGGTAATAAAGCAGCGGGACTTAGAATGGAAGGGGATTTAATTGACAATCAACGTATTAGAGAAACTAGTGAAGCTGCATGGCAAAATACAAGAGATGCAGTTGCACGTAGAAGTGATGTCACTAATAGAAATAGGGCCTCTGCTCTAGGAATTGATAAAGCTAAACACGATGTTGAAGCTGCAAAAAAATCTGCCAATTGGACATCTATAGAAAATTTCTTGAAGGAAGGACAATATAATTCTACACTTAATAGAGATAGGCAAAAACAATTTCAATTAGGGGTTGCAGAACAAAACATTCAAGATGTAGCTAATGCTAAACTTGAACCTTTAAGACGTCAATTACAAGCGATGGAAGATAAGGGAGAGGATTATACTAAATCTCCTCTCTATCAACAATATCAAAGACTTGTCGATTCTACTGGAAGAGATGCGCAAACTCAAATGAATAAAGCATACTCTGATATTTATGGATGGAGTCTTCCTTCTATTAAATGGAGAGCTAGATATAATAAAAAAGGTGGGACTTTGACATATGCAGAACGTTCTAAATTACAAAGACAAAAAGATATCTCTGCCGCTGAAAGACAAAACGCCAAACTTTTTCAAAGAACAATAGAAAAGTCAATAGATACTAATATAAAGATGATTAATAATTTATCATCTGTATCTAAACAACTTATAATTAAATCAATGACTTTATGAACTTAAAACCGGTGGTTAAGATGCAGAGTGGGGGTGGAATGCCCCCATTTACTTATTATGTTCCTTTAGGGATGACTTCTCCAGCTCAAACAAATACTGCGTTAGCAACTAGTTCTGAGTCTGCAAAATCTTCTAATGAAGGAATTACTGATAAAGATGTGTTAAAGATGATAGGAGATATTGATGCTTTACCTAGTGACACCAATAAAATTATAAATGGATTAAGTTGGATTTATAGAGGAGATAGTTTGTTTTCTAATGGGAGAATAAATACTTCTAATATAAGTTCAAGATATTTACAGGCGTTAAAGCAAGTAAAAAATGCTGCTTTTAGTAGAAAAGAATATGATTCAGCTTTTGAAACTGTTCAAGAAAATGGAGGATTAAATGAAATCGCCATTTCTAATACTGGTAAAGTCGTAGTTCAAGATGAGGAAGGGAATATGAAACAAATTTCTCCAGAAGAATATTTAAATAATCAGGATAAATATTTTGCCTTGAAGAATTCTGATTTACTTTATCTACGTGCCCACAACGACCAAATGGCAGGCAGAAATGAAGTTTTTAGTGTGGTGAAGAATGGAATTGGAATGTCTACAATTAACAAAGCTATTCAAGACACCATTACTAAAATAGGAAGTACTACTGTTTCCAAGGAAGGATATGCTCATAAAAAAGGAGATAAAATACTTCAAGGTTTAGAACATTTACAACAGTTAGTAAACGAAGGAGCTGATTTGTCCGGCCTAGGACTTGATGGAATTTACAAAACAGGGCTTCTTAGTAAAAATCAAATGCAACAAGCTGCTGATGCAGTTAAATATATAGCAAGTACGTTAGATACGAATGCGATGACGTTACTTGAACTTAAATCCGGAAATAAAAGTAACCCTAGAAAAGGAGCTCTGGATTTAATAACTACTATGGTTACTAGTCAATTAGATAATACGACTGATTTTAAACTTAATTTTGAAGATAAGCTTACAAAAGACTTAAGCGGGTCTGGAGATGACGGTAGTGGAAGCAGAGGTGATTTAAAACAACTTGACGCTATCGCAAGTGGAATTGCAACTCAACAAAAGGACTTTGTATTAAACCCTCACTCTAATTATCAATTAGTATCTCCCCAATCAAATTGGTGGACAGCTCCACAAGATGTGGAAACTGGAAAGAGCATAGGTTCTGATACTTTAGCTTCTCTATTACAAAAATCTGGATTCGATTCCTTAATTTTACAAAACTCAATATATTTTGGCTCCGATAAAGTAGAACCTGTTGCTGCAAAAAATGTTATAGTAGATTCGTCAGAAGGAGTTGCTCAAGTATGGCTTCCTTACACAGAAACATCCAATGGAGGAATTGCTCCTAATTACGCTTTATTAGATACGATTAAAAGAATCGAAGATAGTCTTTCTAGAAAAGGAAATATTTCTGAATTAGAAAGGCGTCAAGCATATAGAGCAGAGGGTATAGAACCTTATTGGAACGTCATGAACGACCCAAAGACTGCTGGAGAGCAAGGACTTCTCCGCCCATTTTTAGCAATGACTGGAGTTGCTCCAGACACTACTGCAACTATTGGAGGTATAGTCACTGACCAAAACAAAGCAGTGGACAGACTTAAAGGAGATGAAGAAGCTAGTTGGAAAAAATATATGATGGAAATTTTAAATAAGCCTGAAAAAAATGCAGGAAAAAAAGGGCATAATAAAATAGATTCGTGGTATGAATGGGATTGGTTAGGAAATACTGCTGATATGTTTAGAGGGACAATATTAATGCCTCTTGCAGGAGATAGAATTAGTGTTGCAACAAGAACTGGGAATATTAATCTTCCGAAACCTATGTTTGATGCAAGAAAAATTCAACAAAGAGGCCAGATACAAAGTAATTTTAAACCTATGGGTCCAACAAATTTTTAATAAGTAACAATGAATAATGAACAGCAAAACGATTGGCTAGCAACTATACTTTATAATCCAGATAAAGATTTCGCAAACTTTAAAGCCGCTGGATTGGATGCCTCTAACACTACTCTAGGAAGTAGGGATTCTTACTTAGATATCCCTGCTATCCAAGAAACTTTTAAAGATTCAGAAGGAAACTTCGATAAAAAAGCGTTTGACCAATTCTATGATAGTGCTAACAGAACTTATAATACATTTGTACAAGATGATTTAGAAGATAAATTTCTTCACAAATTAGTTACGAGTCCTCTAGATATTTTTTCAGATAATGAATCTGTAACTCGTACTCCATTATTTGTAGTACAGAAAGTATCAAATCCTACGTTAAAATCTCAAGGAATTAATGGACTATTCGGTGAAGGTGTGGGAACTATTTCGATGAGACAAGCGGCGCAGACCCAAAGGGTATTCGACACTAAATCCGATAAGGAATTAGACTGGACTCCGGATGATGATGATAAGAGTGGATTTTTTGATTTTATGTTTATAGACCCACTGGTAGAAGCTAGATGGGAAGAAGATGGATATCATGAAGACGCGGATGGTAGAAAAATTAAACATTATAAAGGAGATTATAAATTAAATGCTAATGGGATGCCTTATTATGAAACTTTAGGAGATAGAGATGCTGCCGGCAAAAATTTTTTACATTGGACTGATACACTTACTTCTACTGGTTCTAAATGGGAAAAATATAATTTCTTAGCTTCTGATGGAGTTGAAAAAAGTGCTTTAGGAACAACTCTAAAGCTTGCTGCAACAGTTGCTCCCATGCTAGTTCCTTATGTAGGACAGGCTTATGGAATTGCTACGGGAGCTATGTATTTTGGACAAGCTCTTTCTATATTTGGAAAAACGTTAATTGATGCTGTGTCTGATAGTGATGCAGAGGATAGACCTGGAGTATGGAAGTTACTAAATAAAACTGATGCTTTTGTAAGAAGGTTCGATTCTTCTACTAGCGATGAAGGCAGCCAGGGAATGTTTAATTATGAACAATTTGCCACACTTATCAGTGATGTAGTTGGACAATTATATCAACAACGTTCCATTGCAAAAATTCCTCAATGGATTGGATGGGACGGAGGAGCAGCTCGTAAAGCTAAAGCGTTTGTAGATTCTCATGAAGCTGATTATGTAAAAAAATATGGAAAAACATTAAAGCAAGCTATATCTGATGGAGATGTGGCTACTGACTATAAAAATTTAGTTAACAACGATTTATTAAATATATTAACAGATTCTCAACTTGCAGTTAGTAAATTTGCAAAAAATAGTTCTCAATTTTACATGGCAATGACTCAAACAAAAGACATGTATGACACATTTAAAGAGAATGGTTTTAGTGATGCTACAACGGCAATTGGAATGGGAGCTGCACTATACGGATTTAATAAATTATTTAATACCTCTCTTGGAGAAATTGCTTTAAGCGGACTTGGATTAGATGAGTTAAAACAAGCTAACAAAAGACTTGTAAAAGGATTTATAAATGAGTTAAAACCTCAACTTGATTTAGTAGAAAAGGGAGCTGGAACAGTATCTAATGCTGGAAAACTAAAGTGGATTAAGAGCTTAGGAACTAAATTTAAAGATTTTTATGAAAAGCATATAGTTTCTGACCCCGAAGGATGGATTGCTAACTCTTTGAAAGAATCTGTTGAAGAGGTATCAGAAGAAGCATTACAGGACGCTGTATTTGAAGCAAGTAATAAACTTGACTGGGCATTTAATCAGCTTGGATGGACTCCTAAAAAAGGAAATTATAATTTTTTAGCCAGCAGTCCTTTAGAAAGATATTTTATGTCTGCTTTAGGTGGTGCTGTTGGAGGGGCCATTTTTCCAGCAATTACTAAAATGGAAAATCTTAGAGATGGAATACAGGAAATACAGAAGAAAATTCCAGAGTCTTTAGCGATGGATATTGCAACCACTATTAGAAATAATGGTGTTAAAAAATCCATTGAATATATAAAGAAAGCAATGGATAAAGGAGAACTTGGTTCTACTACTCTATCAATGAATCTCGTTACTAATAAAACTGACGATGGTAATGTTTATTACGATGTAGCTAAAACTAGAGAGGAAAGTCAAAATAATGTAATAGGAAATTACTTGATTAATTATTTAAATTCTCTAGATTCTATTATTAATGCCGAAGGTTATAACATGAAGGATTCCGAGGTTATTGATAATGCTTTGATGAAAGATTCTAGACTTACAAAGCTTGCTCAAACAGGAGTAGGAGAAGACATTTTATGGGATTTTAGAGAACAATTAAAGGGTTACATAGATTCCACTATTGAACTTCGTTCTGCAGGGGAAAATGCAGATGTTGGAGCAGCTAAGAGAAAACAAGGAGAATTTAAACAAAAACTTGACGATATTATAGCTGGAAAAAAGAATGGAGAATATGTAGAAAAAATGGCTTTTAGACTTAGTAGAAGTTTAAGCAATCCATTTGTTGCGCCTGATATTTATTCATATGCTAAATATGCTAAAGGGCTTAATTATTCTACTGCCACAGAAGAACAAAAGAGAGACATTGAAAAAGCTTATGAGGGATACACTAAATTAGGAGAAACCGATAAGTTTAACCTAGGCTTTGAAATGTGGAGAAACATGAAAGCCGAAGTATCTCCTGCAATTTTACGTTATAGAGATTCAAAAGTCTCAGCAATGAAAAAACAATTCTATAATGTGGTAGAACAATTAAACGCCTCTCAAGGAATAAATCAATTATCTGAGGATGAAATAGTCGCGTTTAAAGATGAGGTTAGAGCAGGGCGAACCGATGATGAAATTATCGCTGAAAATAATCTTAACCCTAGAGAATTTGCTTTAAGTCCTACTGAAAAAGAAGAAATTGTTGATGCTTATTTAACTAGAGAAATCTGGAAAACTGGAGATGATTCTAGCAAAATAGGACCTGCATATAAACAACAACTGTCTAAAATAGTTAACTCCATGGGTCATAATATGGCTATCGGAGTAGACCCTATTCTTAATCAAAGAAGGACCGGAGAATTACAAGTCTTATTTGAATCTATAAAAAATTTAGTGGCTCAATCTGGATTTATAGATAACGAAATCAAAACCATGATTGATTCTGTGAAAAATGGATATAATAAATTTAATCCAGAAAACTTCATTAGATATTTATCCGAAAGAACTAGTATGGAAGCTTTAAAAGGATTCACTATAGAGGATGAATATGAAGGAATTCAACAAGAATCTACATATATTGGGACTAGTGATGAAGTATCTCCAGATGATATGCAAGATATAAATTTTGATGAATTAAAATTTGAAAATCCTAATTATACTGGATTATATTATATATTTGAAAATCCTAACGGAAATTATGCTTTAACCCAAGACCAATTACGAGAAGCCTTTAGAGATATGTTTTATACAGAATTTAAAGGCGAGGCGTCTGATGTTCTAATCGGAGGAATACTATCTGATGGAAATCTCTCAATGAACTCTTTAAATGCTAAGGAAAGTTTAAAAAAAGTTAGTGATTATAAGAAATTCAATGATTTCCTGTTAGATTATTTAAAGCATGATGAAGAAAGAATTGCATTGATTGCAGAGGTAGATAGATTATCTCAATTAAGTATGGTTAATAACCCTATGTGGGAAATGTTATCTACTTTATCTCAAAACATATCCGGAGAAGACGTATTTAAATTGATAAGGGACGAGGAAGGGAATTATTCTGGATTAAATAATTTAAGTGATTATGTCATTAGTAATAGCCTTACAAGAGACCAATTACAGGTGGCCTCCGCGGCAATTACAGTTCTTAATGAATCTATATTACCTTATCTTGTACAAGGTACAGATTTTATAGATATGTCTAATCAATATAAACGAAATATTGGAATGGTAGAGGATATTCCTTTAACTTCTGAAGAAGTTGTGTTGATTAGGAAGGAACTTGACAATTTACAACAAAAAATATCCTGGCTTACTTCAATTTCTGATATGAATAGTTTAAGTAAAACTGCGGACAGTAATAAAACAATGAGTAGAATTAACAGCATGTATGCACTTATTTTTAGTGGAAATGTTGACCAAAGTTCTCCTTTGTCTAAATTTAAAACTATAACATATACGGACGACGATAAAAATAAGCACAATTTAATTACAGAAGATTTTCTTACTGGAGACGAGATAGCTTTGGCTAACGATATTATCAATAGTGGAAAAAGTGATATTCCTGCTATTTCTGCATCAAACGAATTAATACTAAAAGTTCATAAGCAAATATTTGATAAATTTACTAATTTATCTTCTGACCAAAAAGAGGAGATTATTTCTCAATTAGCAAGCGGCCAGATAATAGATTTTAATAATGCTCAATCTACTAAGCTAAAAAGTAATTCTACTTATTCTGACTTAAATGAATTAGATTTAGCGCAATACCTAATAACTATGATGGCTGTTGAGCCTGAATATTTACAGGGAACATTAAAGCAAGCAATTCTTAATAATAAATTACATGCTCCATTCTTCAATCAAATGATGAGTGTTCAAGAAATGTTTGCATTATATAAAAACCCTGATGTATTTAATACATTCTTAGAAAAAGTAAACGAGTTTAAACCTTTTCAAGATAAATCTTGGGGAGATTCTAATACTATTACAAAGAGTTTAATTACTTTATTGGGCGGTGCTGGAACTGGTAAATCTACTGGGGTAGCTTTAACAGCTTACAATATGATTAAGGTAGATAATCCAGAAGCTAAAGTTATGATAGCCGGGTCAGCAGAAGATGTTGCCGAGAGACTTGCCACAACTTTAGGTGAAGAAAAAAGTTACGATAGGCTTCAATTATTTAAAACACTATTAACCGATAGTGGATGGAATAAAATGAGGGATGCTATAGCTGAACTCAGAAATCCTGAAACAGAGCTTTCCAAGTTAGAAGAAGCTAAGTATTTAAAAAATGGAGCTTATTCTATCTTTAATCCAGACTTTTTAACAGAAGAAGATGTAAATGTAGCAGCAATTCCGGACGTGTTATTCATAGACGAGTATACTCATTTTACAGGGATAGAAATTCAAGCTTTATCCAGTTTAAATAAGTTCCTGCCAAATGATAAAAAAATGATTATATTTGCAATTGGAGATAACAAGCAAGAAGGAATCATAAATAAAAAATCTCATATAGACATTGATTTGTCAGGAATGTATTTAAATACTCCCACTCTAATGTCTAGTATTAGAGCAAATAATGTTCATAAAAAAGATAATCTTAGCAAAGTAAGTGGATTGTTAAATGTGTTGTTAGATATGCAAGAAGCCTCAGCTAGAACAAATACTCCCCTTAGAATAGACTCTTTAATGAGAGAATTAAAATCTAAAACTGTTCTTAAATATTATGAGTCTGATGAAGAAGGAATTGTATCTATACATGGAGATAAACTAGCTAATATATCTGAATTAACTGAGGGATATCTTAAAAAAATAGCTAAGGGATTAAAAGAAGGGGAACGAATTGCTTTAATTACTGATAACGTCCTATCCGATTTTAGAACCAGTGTATTTAAAAAGTTAGAGGATGCTTATCCAGGACAAGCTGTAGTTAGAGATTCTCACGATGTTCAGGGTTCTGAATTTAAATATACTATCGTAGATGTTAATTGGGCGAATCTAAATACTCCTACTGCATTTCCAAGTAATTTACGTTATTTTTATACATTAATGAGCCGCTCATCTGATGGAAACATTATCGTTAAAAAAGATAGAAATATAGTAAATAAAGCAGACAAAGCAAATACTACAAGTACTTCTGAACTCAAACAGGAAGATATTTCTAATTATAAGAACACGATGTTAGAAATACTAAAAGGTAAGGCTCAAGAAGTTTTTGAAACTGAAGAAGAAACTACTGGAGATGCTACTATAGCCCTAACTATTACAGAAGTTCCTACTAATCCAGATTCTTCTGATAAAATTGAACCTATTGTCGATAGAGCTGATGAACAAGATGCCGCCAATAGAGCAGAAGCGAAAGAAATAGATGAAAGGGAAGCAACTAGAGTAGAAAATGATGAAATAAACTCTATTAAAGGAGATAAAAGAGGAAATCCAGGATTAAAGGCTGCCACTTTCCAGATGAACTCCTTTTATAATCATTTAGCTCTTAATATAAAAGAAGACGGAGTTATATCTACCCTTCCTGTTACCAACAATATTTCAGAAGATTTGCAAGGATTTTCTGAATTTATTAATGGAAAAACATTAGATGACATAAGAAGTATAACACTTTATGGAGTACACGATGTTGATTTATTGAAATCTCTCGCATATTTACGTTCATTATTTATGAGAAAGAAGTCTGAAATCAATCAAATGTTAAGTTCTAAATTAGCTCCTGCAAGTGATTACTATAGATTTTTAAGGCCATTTATAGAAAGATATTTTGATGGAGATTCTAAATCTAAATTGCTGGCATTTAAATCTGCAATAGCTAAAGGTAATTTCTTATTCAAAATAACTAAGTTTAAATCGGGATACGACAATGCTTACAATGTAGAAAATTTTGAACCATTACAACAAGACACTTTATTTGGCAGAATTGTTTATCAAATTCCTACTGATAAAGGTAATTTAGATGTTACATTAGGTTCAACTTCTGACTTTAGTAAAATTATAGAAAATTCCGAATATCAAAATATAGTTAATATTCTTAAAGATAAGAAAACGCTGTCATCTAAAATAGATTCTAAAGGTCAGGTGTATTATAGACTTTCTGATTTTGATGCAATCAAAACAAATATATCTTATGGACAAAATATATATGGGTCAGGATATAAATGGAAACCTGAAGTAAGAAACAAATTTAATAGAGGTAATACTTTAGATAAAACAAAATATAATCATCCAGAACTTCAATTTAGTCAGGTTTATTACGACGCAGACCAAGATAGAGGATTAGGCAAAAAATCTATCACTAAAGGATATCCGGTCGTATTTATATCTGATGACTTATGGAAACAAAGTCCAGGTGAACTTTTAGGTAAACATGCTGAAAAAATTTCCACCATCCTGTCGTATAAAAATACAGAAGAAGGAAGGCCTCCTAGAGATATAGTATTTGGAGTAAGTAAGGCAGCTTTAAATATGAGAGGACTTACTATAAGAGAGTTTTTTAGCGAATGGAGTAATATGGAAGATGGACGTAAGGGTGGAAGAATTTACGGTGTCGGAGAACTTGGAAGACTTGCCAGGCCAGTAGAAGCTGCAAGATTTCTGTACAGTCTTGCTGCATTACAAGCTGCAACCATAAAAGAAGTAGAAAACTATAACGAAAGGATAAAAACTTTTAATAATTCTTTAGTTCTTCCGGAAGAAGCAGATTGGATTAAATCTCCCATAGCGGTTGGAACTGATGGAAAAGTAGACGAAATTGAATTAAATAAAATTAAGGATACCATCAAGGATATCTTTGACGATTTAGAATCTCAGTTTCCTCAATTGAAAGTAGGTAAATTATTTAATTCTACCACAAAAATTGTTGGAAGATATAAGAATGTAAAAAAGGCCGATGAAAGTAATACACAAAGTAATCCATATACTATAAAGAGTATATCTGAATATCGCACTCAACCAGTTTCTCCAGAAGCTGTAATTGAGTTATTTGAAGATATTGGTTTGGTGACTAAGCATAAAACAGTGGATTCTGGTATAGTCAAAATTCTAAACGGATTATCTGGAAAATATAGAAATATGACCAAGTTGCTAGAAAAATTGACTGACCCAAATAACGATATTTATAGTTCTCCGGAAATTCCAGATATCTACAGAACTGGTTCTGAGAACTTTAATCAAGTATCAAAGACCTCTGCTGTAAACACTTTTGTAGAATTACAAACTATGTTAAGTGAATATGCAATAAATGCTTCAGAAGCTCTACTCCCTAACATTAGAAAAGGTTTAATTGCTGGATTTACTTTGTCTAATTCTGTAATTAGAAGATTGTTTTATAATCATTGGAGTATAAGAGATAGCGGAAAACGAGAAGTATTCCAAAACGCTATTGATTACGCTGGATTATATAAATTCGGTATATGGACTAATGGCTTAGATTCTTCAAATGTTAAAGAACCTCAAAATGGATACTATATATCTCCATTACACGACATAGATTTATATTTTGATGGCCCTATACAAGCCCCTAATTATTATGTTGATTATAATGCAATAGATACAAGTGTAGAATTTGAGGTTAACAAAACTCCAGAGATTGTTGCGGAAGAAACTCCCGAAATTGTTGTTAAAAATCATGTTTCTCAGGAATTAGAAGATAATGCTATATTAGAAAACGCTAATAAAAATTTACAAGAATCCATTAGGAATTCTATAGAAAATAATGTATCTTTGCAGAAAGATGAAGTTTTAGAAATGGTTAATGCTGCTATTAATTCTAATATAGTTCCCATTGGGAATACTTTAGAAGAAAAGATGGCGTCCTATAAAACTCAACTAACATCTAAGATAAGAGAGAATTTAAGAGTTCTGCCTAGAAAATTATTTATAAATTCTAATGGAATTGTTTCTGTTTCTCCTACGTATTCTTTCTCAGGAGACTCTGAAATAGTAATCGATGCAGATAGTGAAGTTGCATTATCTAATTTTATTACTAAGAATGAGTTACTTAATGGAACCGATATAAGCTCTGTTATACTTAATCCAGAAGATATTAAGTACAATGAATCAGATGAAACCTTTTCTATTAAAGTAAATGGTTATACATATACATATACATACGATGGAGAATCAGGAATCGAAGAGAGGTCTGTCATTCAAGATGAAATTGTTTCGAATACAGAACAAGAATTAGAAAAATATAGAAATATCGTTACAAAAGGTATTCAAGATGCTATAAAGGAAGGAACGAAACCTGTTGATATTACTAAACTTAGCAAAAAAGAACTTATTGCTTATAATAAGGCAGCTAAAGTTGCAAATGCTTTAAATTCATTTAATCCAAAACAATTGGACGAGATTATCAATAGAGGGTTTGCAAGTAAAGAAGCAAGTTTCTTAGATATTATAGAACAAGTAACAGGATTTGAAATCACTCCCGAATTAAAAACTATTTCGAATATGTTCTCTTCATTAAGAACCGAATACATTAGTGATAAAGACGGAAAATCTAATTGTTAATGGCAAATTGTAAAACATTACCATCTCTGGAAGAAATAGGTGCTGCTTACGATGTAGCGTTTGAAGTTCTTCCAGATAATTTATTAGGAACAGTTGAAGGTAGGAGAGAATTTATCTCTTCTGCCTTAAACTATTTAAAAGATAATTGTGCTGTAGTTCCATCTAATCAAAGTTTAAAAATGATTGTTAAAGAACTAATCTCCTACGATACAGAATGCTACGAAGGAGCGATGGAGTTTGCTGACAATGTAAATGATGTAGAAACTTTTGTTACAGAAAATTGGAATGAGGTATCAATAGAAGAAGATACAAAAAATATAGCTCCTGAGGCTAATGATTTTCCACAGGCCCCAATCCCATCGTTGAGAGACGGATTAAGTACTATATTTGATAACATCAATGACCAAGAAAGATTTATAAGAATTTATCAAAACGATATTGTACGTTTTTCCTTTGTAAATTACAATGGAAAAAATGGACCTGAACTAGTATCAACTACAAGGGAACTTAATGTTTCAATTAGAAATTATAAAAATGAATTGTTTCAATCATTAGCTAGAGATTTAAATCAGCCAGTTACTTCAATGTATATTGGGGAAACTTTTCAAGTAGATGAATATAATAAATTAATTAATAATGCAAGGATATTCTTTTATCCACATACATTAGATGGAGTATTTAAGTCTGATGATATAAACATTATTAATGCATATAATAAATTTGTTATGCTTACTAACTTTGATAATTTTTTATACAAGCATAGCAAAGATTTAATTCAAGTTGCTCGAGGATTTATGGGTGGACATATTGAACCTAGAGCTGGATATAAATACACTTATAACCTGGGCAAACATATAAAGCAAGATTATAATAATGAACTTCAAGACATGAATGAACATGTTAATGGTGCTGTTCAACTATTTATTAATTCTTTACCTATACTGGACATTGACGGAAAACCTACTGGGCAGTTTGTAGAATTTAAAACTTTCCAATCTTTGATTAGGATTTTCAGAAATATTTCAGAATCTAATGATGGCATTTCTAAGGAAATCAGAAATAATCCCAGGGAAGCTATAAAAGAAATTGTAAAAATAGCCTATAATAACAGACGTACTTATTTTACTGGAAATGACGCCACTTTATATCCGGCATTTAACAGCATTTATCATTATGTATTTGATAAAAATAATCCATCTAGTTTAGCTTCTTTGGAGAGTAGTATAACTTCTCCAGACCAAATGAATATCTATTCTATGGTTCTTAATCATATTAATAAGACTTCTCCTGTTAGTTATTTACAATATAAATATAGTACTGATACTGGAGCTTATGTTGTAAGTTATCTTGATAGTGAAGCAATTTCTCAAAAGCAATCTGACCTAGAAAAACACTTAATGATTCAAAGCAAATTTGATAATTATACTAGTATGTTTGCAGACCACGGGATTTCTATAAACGAAGACCAATATAATCAAGTGGTAAGTGTTAATTTTAATATTGGAGGGGCAGATTATAATTTTAATCTAGCATCTAAAAATCTTACGAGAAATGGAAGTCTTGTACAAGATTTTAAATCTGATATACTAGGAAATAAACAAGGTTGGAGTGACTTCTTGTGGGATGTTTTAGAAAGACCAATTGATTCTACATTCCTTGAAACTGCGATAGAAATCAATAACAACGAAGACCTAAAAGGATTTGTTAATGTAGCTGTAGCAACGATAATTAGTGCAGAAATTCAAAATAGAGCACGAGCTACAGGAAATACTGTTAAAGAATTATTAGAAGGAGAATTTTCTGCAGTGCTTCCAGAAGGAAGTAAAGCTAAAGTATATTATGAACCAAATCTTGAATCTCCAAGAATTGGAGGAATTTTAAGCTCATTAACCGGACTAAAAGCATTGAGTAGAACAATAGCTGCAAACAATAGAGACACCACTAAAAGCTATGTGAAAAATGCTGAAGGTAATAATCTTCCAAAATATCGTTTAACTAGTGCAGGTAATGACGACATATATATTCTTAATGATGTTAAAGAGCAAGCTGCACTAGAACCTGGACATCCAATGAATTCTAATTTATTTATTTCAGTGGATGGATTATTAAAAGGAACAGCTCTAAAAACTGATTTTACGAATGCAGATAATCAAACAAAAAATATATTTAAAATGCAAGCTAATGAATTATTGTATTCACAATTTGTGTTTGATTATTTGCAACCCAGAAGTAAAAATACAGCTGATAGACAATCAAATGAACTGGCTGGAATGGCAGCAATTCAACCTACAACTTACTCTGATAAGTCTAATATCTGGGTTAAGCTAATTGACATGGAGACTAAATTTACCTATAGAGATATTTACGGTAATGAAGTATTTACCAATAAGAGTTTGGGAGAAATGTCTGCTGACGAACTTAATCAGCTGAGATTTTCTACATTACATGGAATGTATGAAAGTTTGTCTAGACAATTACTCTCTGATTATAAACTATTATTTCTAGGTACTCAACTAATTACTCCTAGCGAAGATGGGTTAGGTTTGTCGCTTACAGAATATAACTCATTATCTCCAGAGTTGAAAAATTTATTTGAAGAGACTGAAGAGTTTATTGGAGACAGTTCTATAACTACTTATAATTACAAAGAGAATTTAACTATCAACGATTTTGTTCCGTTAATTTCGAAACTTGATGAAACCAGAATTTATCAAGCAATATTGTTCCTCCAAAAAGAAGGATTCTATATAGAAATTCTTCCAGAAGTTCATTACAGTAAGACTAAAAAAGGAATACAGTTTAATACTACTTTATTAGAAAATATAAAGAATTATTCTTTAAAGAACCTTTCTAATAAATCTACAATAAATAATATTCCTGAATCTTATTGGGATAAGAAAAAAGCAGAGGATAAATTATATGCGTTAACTCTTAAAATGAGTGGAGTTAAATTTGATTTATATGATGAAAACGGGTCTGAGATTAAGACATTGACCAATAACATAGATATGTCTGCACTTCAATCTGATTTTATCAGTAAATTAACTTCGAAATCAAAACAAGTTCTATACGATAAATTAAAGCTTACCTCAGATGAACAGGCAACGTATAAAAATATATGGGTTGATAATAGAACTCAGCGATTAAATAATTTTTATATCCTTAAAAAGAACGGAAATAAATATGACATCGTTGATAATATAGATTTAATGAGTAAATCTTCTGACCCGGAGTATGAGGTATATTTAAATCCTGAACTTAACACATTTAAATCTTTAGATAATTTAGTAAGCGATAATTATAATACAGCTACTATTGGATTGCCCTTTTTACATCCAGCTAAGGGAGCGTCAACAAATAATAACGCTTCTACTATGGATAAACTAATAGAAGAAGCTGCACGTACTACTGCTATGTATAAACGTGGTGTGGTTGTAGGAGCTACAATCCATCCCTTTATAAAAGGAAAAATTACAGGAATTCCAGATAGATATAAATTAGCTGTAATTGAAGACCTTTCTACCCCTGTATTTAATATACAAGGAGATAGTGACGGAGCTAAACAATTTGATGGTGGTATCTTTTTACACCCGATGATTGCTAGATATGAACAGAATTCTCTCGAAGAAATAGAAATGAGTCCTATTCATAGAAAACCTCTTGGGTACTTTTCTATGTCTAAATATTTATCTTCAGGATTGTTAAAATGTGCAACTTTTGCAGTTACTAACGAGTATATGAGAAATGCACAGTCAGGCTCTATTATAGGTAATTCCTTAATGAAGCAAATGGCTGACAATCTTTGGGATATTCCTAACTTAGATATTACTGTAGATAGGAATGGAAAAAGAATTTCTTATAACGGAATAATCTACAGAGATATAAACACTTTAAAGTATTGGAAAATACGAAATATAACAAAAAATTATAAATTAGGATTTGACGAAAACGGTAAATTAAATAATCAATATACAATTGAAAGAGTTCAGTTAAATAGTAAGGGAAGTCCTATTTTTATTAACGGCAAAGAAGTCATAGAAAAAATCACTAAGGATATAAGTTCCAATTATGATTTATGGATGGCTTTAGGTGGAGAATTCTCTGCACAGTTAGAAAACGGACAAATAAAATATTCTGAAACATCTCTTGATAAAATTACAGAAGTTGGAAATCTTGTAGCTTTTAATAGAAATACTTATAATCAGCATCCATTAATAATGGAAGCTAAACTTCGCGGTTATAAAATCCATATTCCTCCTTCCTCAACTCAAGAAGTAGATGTTTCTCAGAATACTTATTACCAGCCAATGAAGTTTTCTGATATTGCTTATTTAGCAACTGCTGGAGCCGTAAAGAATGGAATGGCTAACTTAAATCCAGGAAATTTATTTAAGAACGGATATAACCCTAATATTCCTGTATTATTAGATTCTGATAGAATAATATATGGACATCCTACAATAGGAAAAACCTATCTAAAAACTACTCACGACTCTTTTATATCATTTGATGATGATTATAAAAGTGATATAGATAGTTTTATTGATGAAAGATTAAAAGAAGGCCAAACTAGACAAGACTATAAAAGAGAGGCTCCTAGTGAATATAGACAACGCTTGTTAGAATTATATGAAGAAGCTAAAACTAGAGCTAATCAAGAAAATAAAAGATTTTTCTTCTCTGACCAAGCTCTTCTTAAAGCTTTAGATGAAATAGGAGAATTAGAACAAATTGATAAAGTTCTCAATATTAAAGAAGCTGAGTTTGTTGAAAGAAGTAGAAAAAGAGGAGAAACAAACGATGAAAATACGAGGGATTGGAAAAGAGGAATTGACACTTATATAAGTAAGCTTTCTGATAGAACTATTGATGTTGGAAGATATTACTTAGGTGATATTCTTGATAACAGTATTAAAGGAAAGCAACGCTCTTCTCTTACTTATATAACTATTAAACCTGACTATATTGGAATACAGCTAAACGCAGAACATGCGGTAGATGAATCCGAAGTATCAGAAATGACTCAAGTAATTTCTGCATTGGAACAAATGAGTGCAAGTCATGAACTTGCCAATCAGGTATATGAAGATATCGGTAGGGTAATAGCAAAAGGATTACAAGAGTATAACTTTGATTTAAATAGTGAAGAAGACAAAACAAGAGTATATAAAATCTTAGGTAGAAACTTATTAAAAACATTTAGTGGAGGAAGTACAGATAGATTAGGACTTGCTTCTGCATACCTCGATTTAGTAAAAGAAGATATTTTAAGCGATAAGAGTTTAAGTCAAATGCAATATAAAATTCCATTTGATGATAATAATATCTTCGGTATTTTTACTAATGGATTTACTAATGGAATAAATAGAGATATTATTAAACGTAAGTATAGCGGATTGCAGGCAATCTTAAATCCTTCTCACGATATTGTGACTATTTATGATAACCCAGCAGGAGGAGTTTGGAAATATACTGATATTTTAGATAGAGTATCTACTCCGGAAGAAAGAGATGCTATATTTAGAGCGATGGATAAAGAAGTTGATATAGGTGAAATAAGAGCTGGGGATTGGATTCAAATAGGTAGAGAGTCTCCTGTTCAGGTTATGAATTATAGAAATAATAAACCTGGACAAATTGGATTACTTGACCTTAAAGATTTAAGACTTACTGGAACAACTACTGTTAAAAGATTAGGTTCTAAAGGAAGAAATCTTCGTTCCGCAAATCATGTTCTGACGTTAGCAGACGGTTCCGCTTCTAGAGGAATTGTCACTTTCGATACTTATGATTTAGACACTTCTAGACTATCATGGACCTTAAACGATAAAAAGTGGAAAACTCTAATAGAGTCCGATGTTAATCTTCAAATTGCTTGGAATGAGGTTGTAGAGCGAGTAAACCAAAAATTTGGACATACTCTAAAGTTAACAGATAATAAAGATATAATAAATAGTTATCTCCGAGACCTTATCAATGAAGATTTAATGGATTTATCAAATGGAAGATTTAGAATTCCAGTAGCTTATAGAACGACTGATTCTATTTTTGCTAATATAGCTAATGATAGGTTTGATGCTAATGAATTAGCTATCGGAAAAAATACAGCATCTAAATTCGGATTAAGGGTTGGAGATTCTCTTGATGAAATTGAGGCGCAAGGACCTAAGTTTTTTGAAACGAGACAAAGAGAAACTATAGAAACTGATATAAGCTCTAGAAATTATGATATGTATTTTGTAAAAAACAATAAAGAGCATTTACATATAATGTTAAATAATAGCCCAGAAGCTAGAGCTAAAATTGAGTTATGGATTAAATCAGGAATGCTTGTAGAAGACCAATCTATTGATAAGGGTACTGTAAATGGAAATGATTATGTATTAGTTGATGGAGAAATAGGATATAAGATATCGGGCGAAGATAAATTTTATACTTACATTACTTCTTCTGGAAAGAGTAGAAAAGTGTTAGTAACTTCTAATTTAGACACACTAAAAGCTATTGACCAATCTAGACTTTACAGTAATGTAGTTTATAATTATACCGGAAATAATATTGCAACGCTGTTTCCCTTACAAGTAAATTCTACATTCACTGCACTAGAAGACAGAGAAGCATTAGAAAATTGGGAAGAGCAACTTAAAACTGCTAGCTCAGAACTAGAAAAAGAAACTCTAGCTCAGCAAATAAATTCTAGTTCTCATGCTGCATTGAACAATAGAATAAAAAAATCTTCTCAAGATATGTTTACTTCGTGGCAAGAAGCAATCAAGTTCATTGTAGCACGTATTCCATCTCAATCAATGCAGTCATTTATGAATATGAAGGTTGCAATGTTCACTGAGAGCGAGACTAATATATGTTACGTTCCAGTTGAACAAATTTGGTATCAGGGTTCTGACTTTGATATTGATAAGGCGTTCATGTTAGGAGCAAGTATTTCTAATCAAGGAACATACTATAACTGGAGTCCTTTATTTAATTTCTTAAATGAAGAAACTTTAAATATATCTCATGATTTACCTTTTCCATCCGGAAAAAGATTTTTCTCGGCTGAGAATGGAGTTATCTTAGAAGGAAATTATGATGAATTGCTTAGAAGAACTCCAGAGGAGATTATGAATTCTCCAAAACTGTATAGATTACTAGTTAACTTAGTTAGAGAAACTACTGATTTACCTGCATCTGGTAATAATAACGTTGTAATGATTCAGGGATTAGATGAAGATTTAATAGAATTATTAAATCAACACAGTTTATATAATTTAAGTGAGAATGATTATCAGGAGGCAATTAAAAATAAAATTTTTAATGCTTTATGGAGAATTGGTTCTGATATACGTAATGTAGTGTCTGCTACTTCTCCTATTTCTATGGGTCCTGCTCAAGTAGCCGCAGATAATTCAACTTCTGGACAATTTAGCAAACTAGTTTCAAATGAAAATCCTGGAGCGAGAATAATTTTACAATATCAAAATTCTATTGGTAAAGATGGAATTGGGGTATATGCGACAGGCATTAAAGTATTCTCTATCTTACTAAATTATTACAATGAAAAAGTAAATTCTGCAACTGAAGATACTTTGGGAAGATATACATTTCATAATATAAAAGGCATAGAGTCTAATGCTAATCCTGATGAATTGGCGAAAAAAACTGGAACCATTGATGTATATGATAATGAAGGAAATTTAATAGAGCTAAAAGAATCTCCAACATTACCTAATATTGCTATAAAATCGGATATTAATCCTGCTTTATTGGACCTTGCTGAAAAAGTTTATAAAAGAGGACCTCAAGAAGATGTATTTTTAACAATTTCAGTGTTACTTTCTGCAGCTACTGACAATGCTAAAGAGCTTATTCTTGAAAAGATTAATGCTGGGCCAGATTTAGCCTCTGTATATATATATTTATTAGCTACTGGTGTAGATTTTAAAACTGCTTCAGATTTCATGACTACTAGAGCAGTTACTATGGCTAATAACAAAGCAAAAAAAGATATACTATATATAAATGGAAAAAGGAATAACTTAAAGAAAGCCGTTCAATATTATACTGAAATGGCTGACCCAGATAATTACATTCCTATCATATATCAACAATCAATACTCGATTGGGGAGAAAGAATTCTAAATAAATTAGTTAAGTATCCAGAGTTTAAGTCGGAGTTAGAAGAACTTATGAAAAGTAGTTCTAATTTCTTTGAGATTCTAAACAAAATTCAAAATAAAAACCTGCTTGATGTAATTCATGAAGCTGCATATTCTGGAGCTGACCTATTGAAGGTAACTAAAAAACAGAGAAAAAAGAAGATGTCACAAGAAGAAATCGAAAATATGATGAATGATTTTGATGATTTAAATGACATTGCTTGGGAACAATCAGAATACTCAGAAGAGTTTGATATATATAACCCATCTTCAAAGGATACAAGACCTGAAAAAATGAGACTTTTATTTTCAAGATACATCGATGAACTTAAGAATAGGCGAGATGAATTAAATACTTTAACTGAGAAAGACCTTCACAATATGGAGGTTTTATTAGATTTAAAAGAACGTTCTGATGAACTTACAAGACTAGGACGTTTTGGAAGCTTAAATCAAGGTATTAAAACTAAGTTAGTCGACAAGATTAATTATATTAATCAATTAGAATCATTTATTTCAGGAAAATTTAAAAAGTTCAACTCTGTAAATAAACTTAAGCCTGACGATGACGGTTATTTACCTACGAATTTTGATTTATTGAACTTCATTCAAGATGAAGATTATAAACAACAAATGATAGATAATTATGAGTTAGCTAAGGATAAGTTTAATATTTTGGATATTATTACATCTGTTCCTCATTTTAGTAAAATGTTGACAGCTCTAGCCGTAGATAGCAAAGTTCTTGGAGCTTATACAGTAAAAAATAATTTGGCTAAAGAGTTAACAATAAAGGCTTTACAAGATAAAGCTATTATACAATTAACTCAGAAAGATATGAGTGAGGTTAATAGATTTATTAGTGATGCTATTATTATCAAATTCTTGAAATCTAATATAGTTGGAAATATATCACTGTCTCCAGGAATGAAAATGTATAATTCTACAGGTAAAATAGTTCCTGTGTCTTCAGTAGGAAAAACTTTAGATTTAGGAAATGTATTTGATAGAGCTACATTTAAACTATGGTTTGAAGAAGAATTTATTCCAGACCAAAAACGCATCAATCCAAATAATAAATTTATTCAAGCTCTAACAAGTACGTATTTTAAGAATCAATACGGAGGATTTAATTTCTTATATAAACTTCCTATAGATTTAGGAAATCTTGAAGTTGAAGCAAATGAGATAGCGTTTTCTAATTATTTAAAGGCTTTCGATGAAATTAAATATACTAGACCACTATCTAGTACAAATATGACTTTGGGAGATTTGTTCTTCTTATATAATTTAATTGTCAGCAAAAACAATTTCGGAGATAATACTCTAACTAAAATTTTTGAAAATTCTTTAAATATAAAAGACAAAAATGAACGAGTTGAGGTTGAAAATAGCTTACTTCTTAAATTCATGGATTATGAAGGAAAATTAAATCCTGCACTTAACAGTGATTCTAATGGACTTGTAGAGGGAGAAGATTATAAATATGATGATTTATTGATTAGAATTATTAAGAAGGGAGAACCTAATGAAACTAAATTTACTAAAGAGTATGACTCATTAGAAAAAAAGACAGTAGTAAAAGAAACTGAATTTGGCCAAACTTCTAATATAGAAATGTTTTTAGAAAATAATACAATGTTAATGCCATTCCTTACAAAAGGATTTACTAAATTTAGTACGGAAACAAAGAATGATTTCATTTCTAAACTTGTAAATCTAATTTCTAATAATAAAGCAGAAGTAAAATTAACTTGCGATGAATAATTGTATTCAAATAACTATAGGCAAGCAAAAATATCAATTTAGAGACGTTGACATGAGTAAGTCTTCGTCTCTAGATGATATTATTCAAGCAATTGTTTCAGATTCAAATTATGCCAGCCAATTAGAAAATTTAAATGATGAATTGAATCAATCTGACTTAAATATGATAGAAAGCGTTGATGAAATTCCAGAAGATACTTTAGATAGAAATACTTACATTGCTGATTACCTAATAGGTAATGTTAATCCTTATACTCTCGTCCAAATATATAAAAGGACTGGTGTTCCACATTCAGAGTTTTTAACAGCATTTAAAACCATTATGGAAAGAGGTAAATCTAATAAACTTAGTTTTTTAGTATCTACTTCCCCTACGCAAGTATTTCTAGGAAATAAAAGAGATTTAATAGTTCTTAATAAGAATGATATGTACGATATGCCTAAAGTGCTAGGAGCAATGAGTTATGTATATGTACACAATCACTTATTAGATAATCAAAGTGCGGTGTATAAAATAGTAGAAAACACGTACGATTCTATTATGAAGGAACCTACCGCTTTGAGAGAAGAACTTGCAAAAATTCCTGATAAGTATTCTGCTTATAGGCGACTTTTATATTATACTCAATCTGCAAGATATGCGGATAAGCCTGAAATAATAAATTTAAAAACCACTCTAAGCAATCATATGTTTGGAGATGTAGTTAAAACCATTAAATTTAATAAAGATAAAGAATACTTTAAAGACTTACGTTTAAATCATTTACAATTTAAAAGTCTGGAAAACCTTTCGATTAATCAAGAATTTCCATCATCTATAAATTTTGGCAATTCATCTGTTTCAGTTAACGACCTTAATAAATTTAGGGTAGATTTTCTGAACGCTGAAAATTCGGAGGTTGAAGATGTTGTTGATGATGATATGCTTATTTTAAAATTTACAACGTTAAATCCCAATGGGGCTTTTGATGTAAATTTACTTCCTACTAACAAAGGTCAAAGACTTTTGTTAATGACAAATCCCGTTGCAGCTTTTATATATGATATATCTAATCTCAATAAAATTAGTAAATATGTAGAAAGATTTTCTACTTCTACAACTGAAGAGTCTGAATTACAAGAAAAACTGGTAAATACATATACTACATTTGGAAAAGGTAAGCTGGATGTTAACACTTTTATTTTAGATTTGATTCAAGAAGCCTCCACTAATAAGCTTAATTTTGATAATGCAGAAGATTTGCAAGGATTTGAAACTTTATTTATTCCAAATGTTGATGTACATATGGATGAAAGTTTGACTTCTGAACCCAATCGTCTATTAAGGTTTAACCACTCTTCCAGTAAAAGTAAGTTTACAGAAAACGGGATAAAGATTATTTTTAATCCTAAAGTAAAATATATAGAAGCTACTCTAGGTTCTAGAACTAATAATCCTAGAATAGAGATAAATCCCGATTTTAATCTTAATATTGACGAACAATACGAAGACAAAGTAGCAGCTTTAATGAAAGTTGCTGACGCAATTAATTCTTCTAAAAGTTCTAGAAGAACACTTGTAATGAAGTATGATGAGAAGTATGATTATTCTTTAGAGAATGGAACGACTAATATAAATAAAGCAGCTTCCGCATTTTCTACATTTTTAACTTCTATAGCAGATTATTTAAATCCTAATAAACAGTTTCTATATATGAATTCAGATGGTATAGGACAATTTGCTCAAGCAATGGTAGTTGTTGCAGACCATAACAGTCTCAGTCCTGTCGTATTTGACCAACTAAGTAAAGATGGGATGTATGATAGAACTAAAGCTCCTAACATGACAGAATGGGTAGAAGTGTTTACTGGACTAATGAATTCTGTAGAATTTACCGATAGTGCTGTTCATCATTTTTATAAATGGGACTCTTTTTTAGAACGAGCGTTTAGTTCTAAACGTACAGATAGCTCTGGTAACGTTTGGAAAAATTTAAATGATACTTTAACTAAGATGGAAGAAGACAGCGAAGAGCCTCTTAGTCAATTTGATTTATTAAAATCTGGAGTTATTAGTATGATTCCTACTAATAAACAGAAATATAATTACGGACTCAGGCATAAAAATATAGGCGATATATTCAGATTAAAGAGTGAAGAAAATAAAGAAAACTATATTGATGTTGAGTTAGAAGATAAATTAGTTCTTACACATAGACATTTAGGAAGTAGGAACTTAGATGAAACCAAAACACTTCAGCCCGGGGATGTATTTAGACCTACCCCAACAAGTAATTATCAAATTACGGTTATAGAGGTTAAAAATAATGGATATCTATGTGCGTGGATTGATGATAAAGGATTCCATTCAGAAGTTTTGACTAAAGAAGACTTAAAAGATGTTGATAGAACTCAATATACCGCTGAAATCAGAGAATTGCCCAGTGGAGACAGAGGAGTTTATACTAATATAGGAATGTTTGTTCAAAGAGGGGACATTGTTCAATATATACATGTTAGAAACTCTGCAAAAATTATGCCTCTTTTATATGATTTCTTTAGCCCAGAAATTACTGATATTTCTAATAAAACAGGATTTAGTGAAAACTTTATTAGAAGAAATTATCTATCTTCGGTAGATAAACTTAGGGATGCAATCTTTATGGAGTTTTCTTTATCGGATGCAACGATAGATACTAATACTAGTATTGGTGCTTTAACTAATTCAGATAATCTTTCTACTCCAGAGTTTGTAGAAGATTTGGCTAAAAGTTTATCTGATAACGGAGTTGGGATTAAAACTCTTACTATGGAGGAAATGAAGGTCCAGTTCCCTACTTTAAACAATGTAAAGGCATTTGTATATGATGGAGAAGTTATATTAAATAGAGACTTGATGACTGATGATACACTTATTCATGAAATATCTCATTTATTTTTGGCTGATTTGAAGTTTAGGCGTCCTGATACATATTATGATTTAGTAAATAAAATGGAAGGTTCTGAAATTTACGAGGACATAAATACAAACGGAGCCTATGATGAACTTTCTCATAACGATAAATTAGAAGAAGCTTTAGTACATGAGTTTTCTGATTATTTCACTAGAGTTCTAAAAGATTATAGAGATAGAGATATTAGCTTAGAAGAGGTTGACTGGAAATCTATCCTTTCTGATGCATTACAAATTGATGTTAGCGAATTTTACGATGAAAACATTTATTCAGTAATGCAATTAACTCTTAGTGAATTTCATAATAATTACTCTACTCAAAAAACAATATATAATAAACAAAATGCCTTAAAATCTATAAGATTAAGTAATATAAAATCCGAGTTGTTGAAGAATGCTAGTACAGACTCAGGATATAGACTAATTGAAATTTGCGAATAATATGGCTTGTTCATATATTTTAAGAGACAATAAATCAAATAAGGTTATTACCTTCACATCTGAAAAAGCATTAGACAACTACTTGAAACTACATTATACTGAATTTGAAGGCTTGATTAATCATGCCTTTAGATTTAGTAAAGACTATACTAATATATTATCAAGTGATTATGAAAAATCTAAAGCTATATTAGATAAGGATAGAGAAGCGGCGAGAGCAGCTAAGAAGAAAAAAGATACTGTTAAAACTTTTGCAAGTTCTGGAAGTAATATTTATGATGTAATTGAATCCGATGATGCAACTTCAGGAGGATACGTTTCTGTGCTTAATTACATTGCTCAACAAGGTTTTGTTAAGGCATTAGATAGAGATGCTTATACTCATGCATTAGAGAGCGAGGCTTTGAAAGAAGTTCCCTCAGACGCCCAAAATAAAGAAGCAATATTATTAGAAACTAGAAATTATATAGAAAAGGTAGAATTTCCTTACTGGCAATACCTGCAAGAAATAGGTAGAGGCTTTCACTATATATTTGACCAAATTATTAATGCTAAGCCAGGTTCTAATGTATCTATAGAAATGATACAATCTATTTTTAGGTCTAGATTTAGAAAAGATTTTGTATCTGGAAAAAATGTTACTCACATTGATGGAGTATCTGATAAAGCCTTAAAATCATTTATTACTCAGATAACTGCACTAAAAAAGAATATAATAGACAATAAAAATAGAGGTAGAAAAGCTATAAAGGTATTTACTGAATATATTGCAGACCATAATGGGGGAGAGGGCAATAAAATAAGAGGTAAAATAGATTTACTAGTCGTTTATGAGGACCAAGAAGGAAATCAATCTGTTGAAATTTATGATTTAAAACTTTCCACAAAACCAGAAGATAGATGGGATTCCGATAAAAAAAATGCCATCCAATATCAGTTAGGGTTTTATAAGAGAATGCTTCAAGAAAAAGGAATTCCAGCTAGAAATATTTCTATGAAGGTTATTCCAGTTCTTCTAGAGGATGTCAATAAGGAAGATTTAAGTCATGCAATAGGTAATGTAAATGTAGGAGAGCCTATTACATATATTCCAAGTGTAGGTCAACAAACTAAAATAGAACAATCAATTCCCATCCCAATAGGTAAAGAATTAGTAAGTAAGCCATTGTTAGAAACGGTTGCTGGAGTAGTTTCTAAATTTTTCCCTGTTAGTAAAATCAATCAAATAGATGCTATAGATTTCGATGTTCTGTATAAAGATAAAAAATATGGGGTAAGTATCGACCCATCAACTGGAAGATATAGATTTGAAGATACTACTCGTTCTAAGAAAGAGCATAGATTCATTTATGCTGATACAGAAGAAGAAATCAAGGATGCATTTAAAGATTATTTAAGAAGAAAAAGTGACCATTATAATGATGTTACTAATACAATTTCTAAAGACTTAAAGTTTGCCTTAGATAGAATAAATGGAAACATGGGATTCAATCCGAATAGAGCTTCTTTAAATGTAGTTCCAAGCGGAACATATGAAGATGTAAAAGGTTTACTTGAACTAAACTTATCTAAGTATAAACTGGAACCAGATTGGGAAGTCATGATAAATGAGTCATTGACTTCCATGAACATTATTATGTTGGTAAATAAATCAAGAAAAGAGATGGATTTTATATCTTTATCTCCATATCCTCTTGATAATGTTATTAACCTAGGGAAGGGAACTTCTTTAATGGGACGATTTAAAACTAATTCTCAAATGGAATTGGATAAGTTATCAATAAAAGCTTCTATTGGAAATATAGAATTGATGAAGTTGATGGCGGTTGCCAATTCTTTTTCTGATACAGATTTAGGAGATTTTTCAATTGGAGAATTAAAAACCATAAATATAGACAAAAGTGAAGTAGTTTATTCTTATATAAATCAGGATAAACTTATCCATAATTATAATATGTTGGCTGACGCCGCTGGATTAAAAAGAAATGGATTTAAATTCACTGATATGTTTACTACCGTAATGAGATATTATCAAAGCATTGCTAATAACGATTTACAGACTAGACTTAAAGGTATAACTGAATTATCTCCTGATGGAGATTTAGATTCTTTATCAAAAGCAGCTAAATATGAAGAATTAAAATCTATGTTTAAAAACTTGCAAAGTAGATTTTTTTCAGGAAATGTTGCCCCAGATATTAATAATCCTATCACATTCTTATATCTTCAGGTAGCTAATGCTTTAACTCAATACGGAAATACTGCAGTAGATATATTTAATGATGAACTGTGGAACAAACATTTTGGAGATGTTTTTAAACAGTTAAAAGACGGCTCTCTATTCAATGGCACGTATTTAAATACTATCGATACTACTCCTATCGTTCGTTCTATTGCAGCTAGACTAAGTGCTACTAACAGAAATATAACCAACAGATATGAAGCCTATAAAAATAAAGATAGACAAATAACTAATAAATATTACAAAGGTGCAGGTCAAGGGTTCGTCGGAAAAACAATTCTTAATAATGCTACAGTTATGTTCAAAAGATTATTGGACAATTCCGAGGAAGGCAAGAAAAAATTTAAAGTTAAAAACCCTTGGGATTCCTCTAGCGATTTAAATCCGGCAGAACGTGAATATCTAAAGTATTGGTTAGAAGACTTAAACAGAATGCGTTTCCCTAATCAGTCTAGAGAAGAACTTGGAGAAAGATATTTTGAAATTCCTTTATTACGAGGTTCTTCGTGGTCTAAAATGGTAAACGGAAAAAATAGTCTGGCTACATTTAAAGAAGATGGGGCATTGGAAATGGTTAATCCTAGAATGACTACTACTGAGCAAGAACGTTACATATCAGAAGATTCTCTTAAAACTTTGGTTGAGATGTATAACGTATTTGATGCTTCTAACTCAATTGGTGCAAGAGAAGGAATGTTGGCATCTACAAATGGAAAACCTGAACAAATTTATGAAACTAACCTTGAGCATATCAAAGATATGTATCAATTCTCCCTTATTAGAAAAGAGGAAATGGATGAAATTCTTCCGGCAATAAATGCAGCTATCGTATCTCTTCAATTTGTTCAAACATTGTCTCACAAAGATGCTAAAGCGACCATTGACTTTTTGAATGAATATATTAAGTCTTCTGTATTTGACGAATCGCTAGTTCCGAAAGAGAGCAGAGGAATGTACAAATTGCTAGGAATGGCTAAAGGTGTTTCTACCAACCTTATTCTAGGTTTTAATTATTTATCTGGAACTAAAGAAACTATAACAGGATTTTTTAATCTATATGAAAAGGCTATTGCAAACTCTTTAACAGATAAGGATAGAATTGGAGTTAAAGATATGACCTCTGCATACACTACAGTGTGGGTAGATTCAGCTAAACAAGTAGGAACTATTACTCTTCTAGAACATTTAAATTGGCAATATCGTATGGCAAATGTCGATATGAATGCTTTAGTAGATAGAATGAACTATGAGATTACAGATGGATTAAGATTTAAAGATAGAATGTTTTGGGCTAATAGAGCTCCAGATTTTCTAAATCGTATGACTATTCTTGTAGGATATATGAAAAAACATGGATGTTATGATGCCCATACTTTGTTGCCAGATGGAACGGTAAAATACGACTGGAAAAAAGACAAGCGTTTTAATTTATTAGCTAATCCAAATGCCGATATAAATTCTGCAGAATGGCAATATCAACGTTCGCTCTATAATAGAATGATAGAATCATTTATAGCATCCAATATTAAAGTAGTAAATCCAGACGGCACAACTAGAACTCTTACTACAGAAAAGGATAGTAGAGGTGTGTATAAAGATGCTTTACCGCAAGCCTATACTGAGGAAGAAGCCAAAATGATTAAGCAAGAGTCAGATAGTATGTTTGGATATATGGACCACGATACTAAATCTTTGTATCTAAAAAAAGGATTATTCTTATTCCTTCACCAATTTCAAACATTCTTATCTGCAAAGAAAAATCAGTGGTTCTTAAAACGAGGAGTTTACGATTATGGACACTGGGTGCATTTGACAGAAAACCCCGATGGTACAGGAGCTAAATTATACTGGAAAACTATAGAAAATCCAGATGGAACCATCGAAAGAATAAAAACTACAGAAAATACTGGAGAGCCTATTATAGATTGGCAAGGTAAAATAATGGAGGGAATATTCTGGTCTCTGAAGGATTTATTTAATTTTACTAATCCTAAATTAGCAGCCGAGGCTTGGAGAGACCCTGTTAAAAGAAGAAATTTGATTCTTGCTCTAGAAGATATGGCTATTATAGGATTCATAGCTCTCATTATAGCTTTATTATTTGGAGACAAGGAAAAGAATTCGCTTTCCCCAGCTGAACAAAATGTTGTAAGACTTGCAAATAACATTGGGGGAGAATTTAATATGTTTAAAATATTTACTGGTGCTGTGGATTTTAAAATGACTATGTTCCAATTCTACGGTGAAGTATTTACTGATGGAGTAAAAGTATTAACCGGAGATAAACATGTATTACGTATATTAACTGACAATACAGGAACATTTAGGCCATTAAAACCTACTGTAATGGAATACTTCCAAGCTCCTAATTCACAAAAATAAAAAAAAATAAGGGCGACAATCAAGTATATACTTTCGTATATGCCTGACTATCGCCCTTATTTTTATAAATCCACATGAAGTTCTTGTATAGTGTACTTATAAGCTCTAATTACCGAAGTTATAAATTCATCTATAGTTCCATTGTTATCAATTTCTAGTTCAACCTTTAATTCATCAATATGTTTTTCGCTCTCATGATTTCCAGCTCCTGCGCTATCTCTAATAATTTTCCAAACAACACCACCCTGTTTGTGTATAGCTTCTTCCTCATTTGGAAATCTTACATCTGGAATTATCCATTTAGTTTCTACATCATATTGACCATCTGTATCTCTACTAAATTGATACTCATTCATTAAAGCTTTTACCCATAAGTCTTTATCTATAGCTCTTCCAACTTGAGTTCCAAATAATTGAAGGAATTCTCTATTTGTCATAGGGTTACCTTCTGTATTTAATAACGGAAGTTCAGTCCGACTATTTTTAAAACTTATAGACTCAAAATCATCCGAGTTACAACCTAATATAAGAGCTGCGCATCCTTTCAATGCTTCGGCAAAGCTATGCTTCTCCCAATCACAATTAATTAAATATGAGAAATCTGGTTCTTTGCCAGATATCCACTCTTTACAGAATTCTTCTAGAGTTTTACAGCTAGTTACTATATTAATTTCTCCACAACTAGCCTTTCTCCACACATCTATTGCTTTAATAATACTACATGCAGTATCTTTTCCAGCTTGAGCTTTTCCAGCTATTCCAATAATCATTTTAAATAATAGGTTAATTCATTCATTACAAATTCATTATCTAGATATGGCATTTTCTCTAATATTACTCTATAGTATTCAGATAATTCTTCTCTTGATATTTCATCGGTAAACCCCAGTTCTGAAAAAGGGTCGGGTTTTAGTATTAGCCTATGTATTTCACTTGATATACTGTGCAGTATCGGGTCTGATTCTTCTAAATTATGCATCATTGTCAATATTTGCTCCAAATATTGTTAAAAATGCTCCAATTCCAGCCAATCCAAGAAGGACGTGGATGCAAAACATAAAATATAATAGTATAAAAAATAATATAATTCCTCCTGCAGTAGTACATACTACAGATAAATTATCTTTCAACCAGCATCCCAACAATTTCAGCCACGAGTTTTCCATTTGCTGTAGGAAATTTAGATTTTACTTCTTTAATAACTAAACCCATCTCTTTCTTCTCTATGGAGTGATAATTATTATTCTCTAGCCAGGCTTCTATATCCTCTTTAGAAGGAATTGCCGGAAGAAACTCCTTGAGAATCTTAGCTTCGGACAATTCGATTTCAGATAGGTCTACTCTACCTGCATTTTTGTATTGTTCTGCAGTATCCTCTCTTTGTTGTGCCATCTTTTTAATGATTTGAATTTCAATGGCATCGTCAAGAGGTTTTGCATTTTTCTGAGTTGAGTAATTTACAAATGCCGTTTTGACAGCTCTAAGAACTTCCGTTTTTGTTTTGTCCTTAGCTACCATTGACTCTTTAATGAGAGTTCTTTAATCATATTTATTAAGATATTTGATGTCTTCTCTTTATATTTTGAGCTGTCCCACTATCCCATCTTCCCTTTCTTACAAAAGCTATATCAACATCAGAGCTCCTGGTCATAGCGGAGTCTCTTTCCTCATCAGTTTTATATCCCCCGTGATAACAAATAGGGACTCTATCTGTTACGCTTGGAGTATGCCTGGGTTTGTCAAGCATATGATATATTGTTAATGGACACATGAAATTTTCAGCAATGTAGTCCATAGCCATTTTATCAACTCCCTCATAATCTCCTACTACGAACTCTGGTTTATCATCTTCATAATAAGCAGTTCTCAAAGCCATCATATAGTACTTCTCAAACTCTTCTTTAGTTATGTCTCTATGTCCACTTACAAAATATATCATGGTACTATTTGATTTTCTAATGGTTCAGATTCTATTACTTTAATATTATACCAAGAAATAGCTTCAGTGATTCTTTGTTTATGATTGAATGCCCATTCGTATTTCTCGATATCTCTGATTGGAATCCATTGAATTTTTTCAACTTCATTCTTCTCTCCTCCTCCGTTTAAAACAGCTTCCATTGATACTGAGATATCATCCTTCCCATATTCTAGAATAGCAATATAGCGGAGAGTTACATTTCCGTTGCTATCATTTTTAGGGTCAGTCTCTACACCAAAGAGCGTCCATCTATCTGGATTTATCTTAACTCCAGTCTCTTCAAAAATTTCTCTAGAACACGCTATTTCAGCTTTTTCCATATCCAGATAACCACATGGACAATTCCAATAACCTTGAAAATCTGGAGTCCCGCTTCCTCGCTGATTAGCTAATACACACCATACATCCTTTATTTTACAAAATGTAAATGCTGCAACAGCACAATATCGACCAGACCATAAAGTCTTGCCAGTATGTTCTCCCTCTTTAATTGTATAACTCCAATTTCTCATCTATGTCTTCTTTTTGAAATAATTTTTGAATCCTTACAATCATCTGGACAATATCGTGATGATTTAGAAGATTCGAAATAAACATTTTGAATTCCGTGTATCTCATCGTCTTCTACTACGGCTTTATATACTTGAAGAGCTCCATCTTTACGCATATAAGCAATATATATAGGAAGATGAAGCTGTAATGCTGTATCCAGCTCCTTACGAACTCCTCTTGTTAAATCAGATAAATCCTTTGACCAATAATAACAACCTAAAATGAACACTACTGCGTCAGATTTGGATAGACACTCTTTTTCATAAGGAGTTCCCTTTTTCCAATAAACAGGATTGGTTCCTTTATGTTTTAAGAACTCAGCTACCTCTTTAGCGTAATGTTCGTTTGGAATACTATATGAAATATATACGTTATTTTTCAACATTTTTGTAAAGGTTAAATCGGTGAATGTATTGACTAATTGCTTTAGGCACTAAAGGATAAATTTGTTTCCCGTCTTTTACTAAGTACCTAATCATAGTAGAACTAATATTAAAGGTATTGCTGATATATCCATCAACTCCAGTTTTGAAAGCAATTCCATCTCTATTTACTACTATGAGTTTAAAGTTATCAAGAATCCATTGACCCTCTTTCCAGTTCTTGATTTCGTCTGCGATGTCTGCACCAACTATTAAGTAAAGCTCTTCATTAGGATAATCTTCCTTCAGTAACTGAAGAGTTTGATAAGAGTAATGAGGGTCTGGAGTTCTGTAATCAATACTAGATAGTGTACAATTATTAATTTCTTCAATAGCTAGTTGAACCATGAAACATCTATGTTGAAAGTCCACAGCTTTACTTTCTTTCCATACGTTTTGCATTGTTGGAACTACTACTACTTCGTCAACTAAATTATCGTTTAACACAGATGTAATCATATACAAATGACCCATGTGAATCGGGTCAAATGTTCCTAATAAAAATCCTACTTTCATTTGTTATATTATATTAATTATATTTTTCTCTTAATATATAAATTGGGGCTTTCTCACGTTTAAACTCAGATGTCTGCTCCATACCTTATTAACTACATCTTCTCCATACTTTTTATATAAATCAGATTTTTTATTTGCTTGGATGTGTACTACATTTCCAGCAAGCATATAAGTTTCCTCAGAACTTTCGCATGAGATAAGTGTTTTAAGAATATCATCAACTTCATTATAACTTTTAGCTCCAATCTGCTCTAAGTCACTATTACTAATACCAAGGCCATCAGTAGGAGTAAGAGACATTGACTTTTTAATAGCCTCACACATATCACAAATTTTCCTAGCACCATCCGCATCCACTTCTTTCTTTATCCCGCACCCATAGTAATACCCTATTAGCCATTTAGCCAATTCGTACACTTCAGTCTTCCATAGTCCTTGGATTGGGTCAAAATCACCTACATCACCATGAATAGTCCAAAATCCAAGCTGGTATTCAGTTTGATTATCTGTAGATATTACCAAACCATTATAAATAGAGGCTAAGTTATAAAGATAAATCATACGAAGTCGAGCTTGAATATTACCATCAGCAATAGGAGTTTGTCTTAAAGAAGTAAGATTATCTCCATCTACTAAAGTTAAGAATTTATTGAATACTTCATAAAGATTTGTAACCTCAAAATTATTACAAAAAGCTTTTCCAACTAACTTAGAAGTATCAAATTCGTCATTCTTATTCTTGATAGGAAGACTTCTACCTATTAATGGAATGCCAGTTTGTTTACTTACTTCATGGCAAATAGCTGCTACAACAGTAGAATCGATTCCTCCACTGATTCCCAATACCATCGCTTTTAGGTTGTTAGTCTTCACATAATTTTTAGTCTCAGTTACTAAGACTTCAAATACTTTACTATAGTCTAGATTATTCATTTCAATTCACGTTTAAATGTGTATATAAGTCTTGAGACTTTAGTAGAAATAGAAATGTCTGCACATTTAGAATATTCATGAGACACCATTCCTACTAATTCCCAGCCTAGGGTTCCCAAAGCATCTAATTCATTCTCAGATGCAGGACGAACTTTTTCTAACACCTTGTACTCAAATTTCATATTAACTGTGCTTGTAAAATAGATAATTGTATTGGGCTTCTGTTATTTTGACAGCAGCACACAGAATCCATCCTTGAGCTCCAAGCTCATTTAGTTCATCTATACTCATTACTGAACCATATACAGTCTTCCTAAGATATTCTATATCCATATCCTAAATCAATTAAACACCTTTGAACGTCTTCAATCTTTCCAGTATGTTTGCCAGCATCATCAGACAATTTAACACAACCAAAGATTGGCTGATTAGGATTCATCTGACAACTAGTAAGTTTCATTACGATATTAGCTGGCTTAAAACCAGTATCATTAGTAAGATTAGTCCCTATTCCGAATGAACATCTGATTCTACCTCTACAATACTCCATAATGTCTTGACATTTATCAAAATCTAAGGCATTACTAAATATAATAGTCTTAGTTGTAGGGTCAACACCAAGTTCTTTGTAACGAGCAATCATATCATTTATAAACTTATATTCATCTCCAGAATCACATCTTACTCCGTCAAACAATTTAGCCTGTTTACGGGAAAGATTTTTCATAAATATATATGAAGTGTAAGTATCTGACAATGCTATACCTAAATCTCCATCATATACGTTTACCCAATTTTCAAGAGCCATATAGTTAGCCTGTCTGTAACCATACATAGCCCCATGAAACATAAACCATTCATGAGGATGTGTTCCCATCATAGACATATTATACTTCATTGCTAAATAACAATTAGAAGTACCAGTACAATAAATAGAACCTTTTTTAATCGTAGATACTACTTCATCCTGAACATTATAACTAAAACGTCTTCTAGTACCGAATTCTGAAAACTTGATTCCAGCAATGTTCGAGAGCTTAATTTTGGGTTCAAGTCTCTTGATAACATCTGTTAAATCACAATTATTATCAAATATACGATTACGCAATTCAGACACGATTGCAAGTATAGGAACTTCATATAAAGTAACTTTATAAAGATAATCTGTTACTTTGATATGTAGATGTCTATTTTCATCCAAGGATGCTTGTATTTTGCCAGAATTAAACTTAAACGAGGATAGCCATTCCCAATAAACTGAAGGAATAAACCTACAATTGTTATTCATATATTCTTGTTCATCTTTAGTTAGATGAAGCATTCCCAAAGAGCCAAATTCTAAGTATAATTTTTCTACAAAATCCTCTGGATATTCTGTATTATCGCGGTCAATAAATTCAAATGTTCCCTTAGCTTGAGGGAATAATTTCATATAAGCATACGAAGTTGTAAACTTATATAAGTCTGTATCTAGTATTGATTTAATTATCATTTAATTTGAATTTAAATTATATTTATTAATTAACTTATCTAATTTATCCCCTCCGTCTATAGAAGCTATATACCTAGTATCTACCAGAATATTATTTTTGTAACCCATAGCTATCAAACTACATATAGTTTCATACACACAGTAATCACCAGCTATGCCTACTACTCTAATTTCATCATCTGGGTTAGACTCAAAATCAACTAGAATATCAGATAAGGCATTGAAACTAGTTATATTATCAAACACGCTATACTCTTCCTTGTCAGGATTGTTTCCTTTAGTAAAGATATTTACATTATACTTATTAAGTACACTCCATAATGGAGTATATATACAACTTCCGGTGGCGCCTATAACACAATGGATGGGCCATTGACCTCAGTTCTCTTTAAATGAGCAGTGATTGGAAGGATGACAGTCTTTAGTAACCATTACACAATCACAGTCAATATCATCGTTTAATAATGCATTGGCAAGAGCGTCCATTTTTTCCTTAGCTCCTTCCACAGCCTAAGACCCACTGATGAAATCTATCTGTGGGTCTACAATTAATAAAATTTTATTCATGGTTTGTCAAATGCTGCAATTACTATTGTGAGTATAAGAAATCCAAATATAAGAGCAAAGGGTATCCATAGTGGGGCAAACACCCACCACCAAGACCAACTTATAGTACCTATAAGCTTTAACACCAGGAAAATTAAGAAAAGAACTGTAGAAATTTCTATTCCTCCACTTGAATTTGTCATTCTATATTTAAAATTAAAGGATTATTTACTAATTTATATTGTTCATTTACAGATGAAACATTAGCTAACTTAATATCATCCAAAGTTTGTAGTGTATGTTCTCCAGAATGTATATGTCCGCAGAATACATATTTCGGATGTTTTCTAAGAATTTCATCGGCTAGCCAAGGATTTCCAGCATCTACTCCACTTTGAAAACCTTGGGTAATTGTACCTACCCCGCACAGTTTTGGAGCATCGTGACTGAGAGCAATATCACAATGTTCTGGCATTGTAGAGTATGCTTCTATCAATGTCTCAGGTTCATACATATATGCCCAATTACCAAAGATTTTACAATATGGAGTTCCCCATATTACATATTTCTTATCCTCGAAGTAATACTCTTCTCTTTCATTATCGAGAAGCGTTATTTTGTATTTGGTAGGAGCATATAGTATACTAGATTTCTTAAGTTGGTCTTTATACATATTTGCTAGTGCAAAGTCGTGATTTCCTCCTACCATAAAAACATATTCACATGGAAGATTAATAATCCATTCTGCAAATTCTGTTTTAAGCCACTTTTCACTTTGAGGAATATTCCTTTGCATCTTAAGTGGGACAATATCTCCGCAGATTAAATAAACATTACATTCTTCTTTTATTTCTGGGAGGATTCCATGTAAGTCTGATAATGCACCAATTTTCATTTATGTTTTCTAGTTTTTATATATTCTTTACTTTCCGATTGTTTAGCAAAAGGAAGGACCATAGCAATATCTATTTCTACGATTTCTCCTTTTCTGAGGAGGTCTGCAAAGTCAGTAATGTAGTAATAGATGTAAGTATTAATTTTTTCATACTCTCCGTTATTCTCCCGCCAAACTCCATCTTCATTAAAAGTAGGTTTTATTCTCCACAAACGGAATTCTTCATCGTCTCTCGTTATCCAAAGTCTCATTCTGTTATTTTCTTTTTAAATTCTTCGAATGATTTTATCTCTGGAACCTCGTCTCTGTTAATTATCCAATATTTACTTGGAGCCTTACCTTTATGATTTGCTCTATATTGGTTATACATATCAGCGATTTCAAAGAATGCTTCGATATTCTCTCCCATAGCATCCGCCAAATCCTCTATTTTAAATATAAAGTATTTGAACTGATTTCCATTTTCATCTTTTCTTGAATACAAGTCTTTTATAAATGTACTCAAAGATGGAATTTCCACTGGCTCGTCTTCCCACGTTTGGTTTCCAGCGTAGAAATAGAACATTTCCTTATATATGGGCATTAAGTCTGGAACAAAATCAAACGATATAACATCGTCATCCTCTACCCACTCTTTTTCTCCTTCTCCACGTTTAGGACAACCACATGTATCAACAAGCCATTGCTTACCATTTTTATCGGTTACTGCATATGTCTTTCTCATATTTCAATTTCAAATTTTATAGGTTTATCCATATATGTCATATCTTCTGGAATAGAAAAGCTAAAATGACACTCTGATGCAAATCATTAGTATAACCATAAATATCGTATTCAGGGTCTACATTCCAACTTTCTCCATCAAAAATAGGAGGGTTGTCATAATACCAACCCTGCCCATCTTTATCAATGGCGTAGTAATAAGTTTTAATCATTATATGATATTAGTCTATAATATACAGCACTACCTATCCAATGCAGGTTTACTAAGCAAATCTCTAAAATTCTAACGACATTAGATTACATACTATATTTGTTTTGTGGAGATGTTTTCTCAAGATTTATTAATACCTTCATGTTTTAACCAATCTTGGAAGTACCACAATTGTCCACATCCTCCACCAATATCATCTTGGCCAGCAGGATTAAATACTCTCGTCGAGAAACCTAGCTCACACAGTTTTTCATTGAAATCTCTGATAAGACAAATTTGTCTATCAATAGAATTCTTCACAGTTTCATCCTTTTCACAAATTACAGAAAGAGTAGTTTCCCAAACATCAGTCCGGAAAAGTTTGTACAGTCTCTTTGCATCTTCCTCTGTGTCATTTCCTTCATGCACACAGTAATTAAAGAATGGCTTTCTTCCTGTATTGGCGGCCCAAAACTCTCCTGCCGAGGCAATCTGACGGAGGGTACAAGTCTTAGTCGGAATTAATTTTGCTCTAGCTTCATCAGTTGATTCATGGACCGAAAACTGCAATCCGACTTGAGGTATTCTTTTAGAAAGCTCAATAAACTCTGACATTGCATAATACAATGTAGATGGAGCAGATGTAGATATTAATAATTGAGCATTTGGATATAAATCGTGTAAAGACTCAATAGCCCGTTCCAAATTAATGTAATTTAAAAACGGCTCTCCCATACTCATAAACATAATTTGAAACTTCTTAATGTCTTTAGTATCACAATCAATGGTGCTTAGAACTGTAGTTACTTGTTCTACTATTTCACTCCAATCCAAATTTCTTACAAAAAACTTACCAGTTCCACAAAATGTACACCCAACTGGGCATCCTGATTGTACAGAGCAACAAATCACTGTTCGCTTAGAATATTCTCCATAACGATAAAGAACCGCCTCTGCGATTCCCTTCTTTGTTATTTCATTAGCTCTCTATTCAAATACAAACTTCTTAACGTTAGTGTCAGAAGATTCAAAAATCTTATATTCCATTTAACCTCTTAAATTTCTCTTAGTGATTATTTCTTTTAGTTGTTGCCAAGACACCGGCGTGTAATCATTATTATCCACGCCAACATCATATTGATTTGGCACCAGTTTATCATCGAAGGGAGTTTTCTTTCCTTTTTCAGTATGGATGTGTCCATATAATTGCCAACTTCCTCTATGAGAACCATTCCATGTAATCATAGGATAATGACTCATAAAAATCTGTTGGTTTTTACATTCATCATCACCAGTTACAGTAATCATCATTTGTCTTTCGACAGCCTCAAACCCATTTTCTGGAATATATGAGTGTTTGTTGTGATTACCCAGCACAAGGTATTTTGAGCCGTTTAGTTGAGGTAAGATTTTTTCCCAACGTGTCCTTTGACCGAAGCAAAAATCTCCCAATATGAAGACCGTATCGTCCCACTGAACTACTTTATTCCAGTTCAGAATGAGTTGTCGATTCATCTCTTCGGCAGTTTCAAATGGGCGACTACAATATTTGATAATATTTGAATGGTCAAAATGACAATCAGAGGTAAAAAATACATGATTGCAATCAAATTTATTATTTAAATTCGCCATTTTTATCTAATTTGTAATAATTGTTCATCGATATTGCGAGCTTCCATTCCAGTTAAATATGGTTCAGCTTTATATGTAGTATAACAAGTACACTTTTTAAACTTCTTTCCAGAAGTACAGAAAGGGCAGATGTCGTTTTTTCCAATTTTATGTCCAGTCAGTCTCAATTTATTTCTATATGGGGTATGCATTTTGACCCACATATTTTTAAAATCCTCGTTATTCATAAGTTCTGACATAGTTTCTTTCATTGTAGCTTTATCACTATTCATTTCCATTATATTTAACTTTTAATTTTTTAAATTTTCCACATTTAATACATTTAAAAATGTGGATTTTATATCTTGAGCTGTCCTTATCCACAAGAATTTCTCTGAACAATTTAAAATCGTGACAACAAAATAATTTGTCAACAATTTGTTTAACTATTTGTTTTACAAATTCCATATCACCAGCATGAAATATCTGTTATATCTTTTTTAGCCCCGCATATGTCGCATTTTACTATTACAACACATCCGAGTCCAGTAGGATAAAATGTTATAGAATATCCTCCACCTATAATTCCTGCCTTCTGTCTACAAGATTTATGCTCGGCTACAAACTTATGATATTGTTCAGTCTCGTTTTCATTTAACGGAAAGGTTGTTGTTTTCATTAAATATGAAAATCTATTACAGTTACAGGAGTATCATCTCTCAAAGTGTCTATATATTCCCAAAATTCCGAATCCCATTTATCTCGGTCTTTTTCATTAGAAGTCATTCCAAACCATCCCATTTCAGCTGACTCTACCCAATCTCCCCCGCAAGTAACATAACAGAAAGGAACGTGGCCATTTTCTTTCATTGCGTTCCAGTCAATTTCATCTTTAGTTGCATACACAGCCTTAAGAGAATTTCCATCTTCATCTTTTTCTTTAAGTAATAACCAAGCTCCCCATCTACCGCCTTCAATGTACCAATCCCATTTAGAATCAGGATTATAAGTAGACAATAGATTATCTTCATCATCAATTTCGTATCCCCACTCTTTGGCTATTTTCCAGGCTTCTTCATATGAAATATCTATTCCTTTATCTATAACTTTTTTAGCCCAATCTACATTGCTTTGCTCCTGTTCTGTACTAGGATTCGGAAAACGCTCTAGCACTCTTAAAGCGTATTCATAAGTATCTATACGCTCTTGTCGAACTTGATTGATTGCATCATCTTTCGTATACTTAATGTATACATCAACTTCTCTATTTTCGTCATACGGTTCTAACAATTCATTATAATTGTATCCGAAGACTAATCCTACAAAATGTGACATACAAATAAACTATTAATCAATTTCTACTTTTGTTTCTGTTTTCTCTAGATAGGCATTTGGATTTGCGTCAAACACAAGATTCAATAAACATTCGTCACTAACTTTATCTTCCATGAAGAGGGCAAGTGTCGCAGTTATAAGAATCTCCCTTAAACTCTGAAAGTTTGTATACTTTATTATTTATTATAATTCCGTCCATACTCTATTTGTGTAAGTCCAAGGACTTAATTAAATACTTAATAGCTTCAAGCTGTCCGTAAGTTAATGAAATAACTCTATCATTGATAGTGATATCCCAACCTTCACCATTATGCCATTCTGTTACTTCAATAAAATCTGATTCCTTAGCCAGATAATCATATTTCTTAAGTTCGTCTGTTACAGATTGTTTATTATAATATTCCATAATCGAATTTTATTTAATGTATTCTTTTTTAGTAAATTCCTCTCTTAACGGAATAGCTAATTCCCTAGCTTGAGGATGGGCAGCACTAGAACATCTTAGAGGAAAAAATCCTCTCTCAACAATTCTATACCTTTCTTTGTCTATATTATCCAACTCTTTCCAGAACATTCCGTGAATTATTTGGTCTATTAATCCAGTGTTCTTATCAAAGACTAGATATTCTCCCCACCAGTCATCTACAAAAGCTGTCATAATAATTTCACACTTAGTAGCTAATGGTAATACGTTTCTTGCTTCTTGTGGTTTCCACCCACTCTCAATTAGATATAGATATTCCTCTTCAGCCTTTTTAAGAGCATCTAAAAAATGTTCTCCTCTAAAATCTTCCGAAGTCATGGAGGCTAAAGACCAACAAGGTTTAATAAAGGTAAGTTCATTATTGAATTTATCCTTTGAATAATTACAATAACGGGTACTTTCAACAGCAAAACTGGCTGTTCTATGTCTGGTAAACTCTCTAAGAATGCCCTGGTCTGTTACAAATCTAACACTAACTCTCTTAGCGTGATACTTAGTAGGTTCACATAAATAATGTAAGTCTCTAAACCAATTATGTTCTACTATTACCCTATAATTAGTAGAGATATATACATCAGATTTCCATTCTTCATCGTGAATAATTTTTACTTTTGAATATGGATTATTGATGTAATGATTGACAACATAATTTCCATAAGCTACATCAGTATCTTCTGGGTTAAGGAACACTCCAAGTAATTGTAAATATACAGTACCATGCTCTAGCATAGCCCAATGACCACTATTAACTAGTTTATTTACAAATTCTTTGGCAGAAGTGTCTGTGATTTTATCTTCGGATTTGTAACAGGTTCTTCCAGCAATTTCTATTTGCCTGTATATAGAATTTAAAAGTTCCTCTCTTACCTTACGTGGGCCTATTTTCATGTCATCAGGGACAACAATTTCTTTCGGCTTTTGTTCTAAAATTTCAAACGACGGTTTTATTAATTTCATTAGTTTTTAAGTTTATTGATAGTTTCTTGAATAGATAAATCTCCTAATACTCTCGCATATTCGTTTATCATTTCTAATCCGTACTCTTTATTATAACCTTCATCACGTCCTATAGTATTCGAAACCATTTGGATTGCAGCAGTTATTAATCTAATATCCTTTATTGTAGCGGGGATTAAAGTATATGTTTCATCTATCTTATCTCTAAAAATAAATCTAAAGCTAGATATAATATATTGTTTTTTGATAAATGTAACATGCTTAAGATTACAGACACTATCGATTAGTGTCTGCATTGTTACTCCATCATAAAAACCCATTCCGATAAGAAATCCGTTTCTATATACTTACTATACTTGTTGTTATACCACTCGTAAAATTGTTTATAATTTAGCATATTAATGAATCCAATGGTCTCCTATTGATATATCTGCCGTCAATGGAGCTCTAGTACAGAAAGGTTTTCCTCCACTCTCCATACATAGTTTGAGAACTTCTGCAACTTTATCTGCAATATCTGCTGGAGCTTCAACATTATGTTCATCGTGGACTGGCACACAATAAAGTACTTTGAATAATAAACTATTTTCTTTAAGCCAGTTAAAAAATTTTATTGCAGATAATTTAAAGCATAGGGCGCCAGAGCCTTGTATTGGATAATTAACAGCTTGTTTCATAGAGTCAGTAAGTCTCCTCCTTAAAAAATCAGCTTCCTGAAATAACGGGTCATCTTCAATTCTATTTTGTAAAACATATTGCCCGTCTACAGTACCTAAATCGTCATTAATTCTGTTTAAATTATCCCAATCGTAAATAAAGGCTTTATGTCCAGTTACAGGGCTTAATAAAATATATCCATTTTTTATAACAAACTCTTTTTGCCTTTCTTGATATGCTTTCAATCCTGCAAAACCATTCATATAATTCCTTTCGATTTCTTGAGCTCTTTTTTTAGAAATACCATAATTTTGAACTAAAGTATTTGCATTCCCAGCATAGTTGAAACAAAATTCATATCCTTTAGCTTCTTGTCTGAGGTCGTGAAATTTCTTTTTAATATCTTTAGTAGGCATATCTTGAGGAATAACATCCTTAAATACCATTTTAGCTGTCAATGCATGCATATCCTTAGAACCATTAATTAATTCGTCTAGCATAGCTTTATCATTGGCTATGGATGCCATTAAGAAACTTTCTTGACCTGAATAATCAATACTAATCCATTTATTACCTTTTTCGGCAACAAAACAAGACCTAGTTATTTCATCATGAGGAAGATTTTGCAAATTAGGGTCACTAGAGCTTAATCTACCAGTATCAGTTCCAAGTTGATAAAAGTTAGCATGAATTCTACCAGTCACAGGATTGATTAATTTTAAGAATTTTTCTCCAAAAGACTTTACTAACTGACCAAATTTCTTATATTCAACATAAGGTTCTACAATAGAACATTTATGTTTTTGAGGTTCTATCTGTTTTATATTCACAGACTTTGTCTTCTGCTTAGTTTTCTTATCAATAACAGTACAATTTAATCCAAGCAATTCAAATAAAGGAACTACTTGTTTACTGCTGTCCCAGTTTATTACACATCTATAATTAGTATCAAATCCTGAAAACAAATCACCTTGAAGATTTTGTTTTACATAGTCGAATGGAATCCCATATTTGTATTCAACACCTTCATCAGTAATAATTCTTCTAACTCCGAATGCAGAAGCTGGAATATTCATGAGGTCTTTCGTTTCTCTCTTTAAGGTAGTTTTCATTGTAGCCTGGACAAATGGCTTACCTTTATATTCTGGACTAGGATGCTCTATTTTGTGTTGATTGTAATAATCCTCGACCCATTTATTAATTTTAGCTTCTGCTACATGCATACTCTCAATATCTTTCTTCATCTTAATTCTCCACTTATTCACATCAATTTTTGCACCACAATATTCAATGTACGCAATGACTGGAATAAAGTGATTTTCAAAATCTACAGCCCGAAGAAGATTTTTTTTCTCAAGAGCAATCATTTGTTTTTCTTTTATGGATGTTAAGTACATAACATCATGAGCTGCATATACTATAACATCCTCGGTAAGACCAGTATTAATGATTTTACCTCGAATACTTTTATCTAAATCTAAATCTAAATATTGTTTGGCTGCAGATTGTAAAGACAAACTATGGAATTGAGCAGGATACCCTAAAAAAAGTAACTTTTCGGCAATCATTCCGTCCCACACATGTGAAGGGACAATCTTGTGGCAATATAAAAATTTTAAATCAAAAGATAGATTCCATCCTAATAATGTTATCTTGTCGCTTTCAAACACTGGTCTAAAATATTTAACATCCACTGTTGTAGTATCTACTACTATTTGGTCTTTCCCTAACCCAAATTGAATGCATAACAAAGCTTTTGTGTGAGGGTCTAATCCTTCAGTCTCGGAATCGTATTCTATCCAATCATGTTCCAGGATTAATTTTAAAGCCTGTTCCTTATCTATTACTTGATAAGCATCTGACTTAAAAAACCTTTGTTGTTTAGTTACAAGATAAATCATTATTATACATCAACTACAATTCTAAACATATCAATATCTCCTTGAGTTTTAATTAATTCTGTAATTCTTTCCTTTATAATGTTCTGGATATCATAATCATCTACATCAAGGTCTCCAATATACTCATAATAAAATTTTCCAATAATATCTACAGAAAAATCGTATACTTTTTCATTCATATTATATGGAGCTGCCGGGTCATTCCCGGCTCCTGCAGGTACGTTCATAATTTTCTGAATTTGCACTAGTAATAAATTCGTTTAAGTTTTCTAATGCAGTTAAAATTTTAATAGTCATATCCCTCATATTACCCTGAGCACTTTCTGGCAAGTAATTTATCATAGTAGGAACAACTTTAAAATATTTAACTACCATAAGTAGGTCTCGAGATGCTTTTTCAATTTTGTCTTGGTTCATAATATACTAATGTTAAGGCATCTTTCATAATGGCTGGGGCGTCAATATTTGAGATAGCCAATTCTTGTTTAAACTGTTCTGTATCAAATTTAGAAGTAATAATATGATATCCTTGTTGAGTTGGAAAAACTTCTTTAATTCTATTTTCCGGATTTTCGTTACCTCTACATTTTTTAATAACTTCTATAATTTTAGTTATAGAGTCCTTTTGTTCGTCTACATCTACAAGTCTATATAAATCCTTTCCAGATAAAGCTGGAAGTTCTCCACATACATGATTCCATACTCCTGGGGCTTGATATGTATTGCCTTCCATAATAAGTTTTGCAAGAACTTGTTGACATCCACAGGATATCTTGAAAAAACTTCTTTTATTAACAGTTATGTATGCTCTTGCATTATTATTTTTACATAACTCAATTATTTTATTTTTCTTCTCTAACAGATGTTGAGTACTTCTTATGTAATAGGCTTTTATAAGCCTGGCCCCATTGTTTCCTCTCCCGGTTTCATTTCCGTCTTTTTTACGTTGAATTATCTGTAAAAAATAGAAATCATCTGGGTTAGAGAACTCCATGAATTTAATTACTCTATCAAAATTATCTGTTATCATCTCTATAAATTTTTAATTTAGGTTTCCACACTTCTCCTATGTTACCCTTATTACATCCGAGGCCTATCCATTTAATTGTAGGAAAATACTCAAATAAATATATAAATACTTGAGCTGCTATATTAGGAATTTCAAAATCATTAGTATATAACATAACATAAGAGTTTTCTATGTAGTACCCTCTAATTGTATATAAATATGATATTCCTTCTTGACTGAACCATTCAGCGTGTGAAGTATTCATGTGTTTAGAGGTTGGAAACTTTATTAACAACGTATTGTCGTCAAGGTAAAATGGTTTTCTAAGTTTATGAAAGTCTGATTCAGTCATCTGTTACTCCTATCTCTTTAAGTATTTCTTCAGTAAATGTTATCCCATAAGATGTTCCTAAGAACCTATTAATTAAATCAGCATCATCTTCAGAAATTACTTTGGCATCGGCGAACGTTTCAACAATTTTATTAAAGTTTAATTGATGAAATTCGTTAGTTCCAAAATAAAATTCCAAATTTTCAAGCTTGTCTTTGAGAGCATTATCACAAGTCAACAAGTTCAACATTGCTTTTTGATACTTATTCTCACTAATGATATCATAACCATGAGTACTAGACTCATCAGCCCAACAATTATCCCATACTATAAGTCTATACATATCAGTCTCTAGGTTCTACATTTAAATCAGTCAGATAAAAGAAAGGGTTATTTAAGTCGTTTTGAATAAAATATCCATTTACATCCACATTTTCACCACTGAGAGTATGTATCATAACTTCTCTGTCTTGGTCAAATTGTTCTAATATTTTAATTAATTGTCCCACTAACATTCCCATAACAACAAATTTTTTCTTTTACTACACTATAAGTTTTTCAATATATTCTCTGCCTTCTCCTTTAAAGATTGGAATCTCGTTATCGATAGTCCAATGACTTCTTAAAGTTTGATGATGCTTCCTCTTTTAAATTTAGTGAGATAGTCATTCCAGTTGATTCCTTTCTCCTGGAATAGTAACTCTTGAATTTGGTTAGAGTTCAAACCTTCCAACTGTTTGTGAGAGAAATGCGCTTGCCCAGCTGAGGAAATGCTATTCCTAGTAGCATCCTGTTGTCTCCATAGGATACAGTTAGTTACTTCCTCTTTTGGAATGTTAAAGCATCTAGCATCAAACAATGCTCCAGATTTTATAGCTCTCTTATATGCTGAGATAAGTTCATCCGGCTCTACAGCTCGATTCCAACACTTTTCATGAACAATTTCCGAGAATTTTCTATTAAAAGAATATGTAGCCATAGATGCTGCTACACTACATATCTTCTGGACGTTATAATCAAACCAAGCGTCAGTAGTAAGTTTCTGATAGTCAATAAGCACTAAAGTAATTTCGTCAGACTGTGTGTATCCTAAAACACATCCTTGAACATTCTCACATAAATACTTCATTGTTTCCTGCATAGCATTACACATAACCTCATCAAAGGGCTTATTAAAACCTCTTGTAAATGTGTGAAATGCTTTTCCATCAAGTCTTATAATAACTGGTATACGCCTAGTTAAAAATGTTTTAGAACGATTCTCATAGTAAGATTTCATTCTATCTCCTAGCTCATCTTTCATACTTTTTCTCTATACTAATGTTGCCATTATATATATCTCCAATGATTTGATAGCTAAAGTTTTTCCCAGGTTTAGTATATGTTATTTGATATGTACAATTAGTAAGGGATACAGAGTCATTAGCCTCATAACCTAAGTCTTTCATAACTTCTTTAACCAAGGAGAGAGATATATTTCTTCCCTCAAACACTTCTGGTTCGTCTGCCATAATAGATAATAGATTTTTAGAAATATTTCTCAGACTCTGAGTAATAATTTCACCTCTATTAACTAGTTCAGCATTATGCCATATAAGTTCATCCTTGTCGTTATAAATCTCTCTAGTAGGGCTTCCATTATTATCTACTGGATCTAACTCATCAATAACTTCATAGATTTGTTCGGAATCATAACAATCAACCTCTTCATACCTAACTTTCTCAACCGCCTCCTCTATAGTATTAGCTTCTACATCATAGAAGTACCTGTTCCAAGAGCGGGACAATATATCCTCATATAGTTTAAATTTTGTCATAGCTCACTGATTAAAATTTCAGAATCCAGGTCTTTTCCACTATAGTCAACAATCTTAAGTTTCCAGTTGCCGAGGAATCTGGCTTTACATACTTCCTTAGCTAAGGCTATTATATCTTCTGGAGAGTGAAAAGCATTAGTGTAATCACCAACTTCATATCCATTCCATCTAGACTTGTCCTTTTCAATTTCTTCTCGAGTGATAGGCCTTACTAATTCTACATAGTAAACCCCAGCAGCTAAAGGATTTTTCCTTTCAGCTTCATATGTTTCTTTGCACATAGTATATGTATTCAGATTATCTTCTTGACTAAAGCTAATTCCATTAATATGTAGACTACCATAATAGTGAATAGCATTCCAACTTATTCCACGATAAGAAGATATTTCTAATGTAATCACTCTAGGAGAATTACGTATAATCCAAGACCCTCTAGTAACGAATCCAAGAATAAGAATATCTAATCCAACATCATCCCTGAATATTTCTGGGTAGTCCCTTTTATCCCAACAATGTTTAATAGCTTCTTTTATGTCCATCACAGTCTTTTATATTAGAATTTTCCTTCATTAGGTTGCAAACAAATTAAACCTTCATTTCTCCACATCTCTACACATTTACAATTATCCTCAAGCACGAAGGGTATATAGAACTTGTTCTTAATATTATCCTCATACAATTTCTTCTTACATACAGGACCAGCAGTAAAGCTCTTAGCTGGGCGCATAAGAAGCATGTCTGGATGTAAGAAATTGTTGTCTAGCCATTGCTCTGTAGCTTTACGTATCTCAGGAGTATCTTCTCTGCCAGTTAAGATTATTAACTTAGCAGGATAATTATCACAGAAGTTTCTAATAAGTTCAAGAATAGGAGTAATAGGCTCATCAGTAAGCATACCTTCAGCTGCTCCTTCTCCATAGAACGGACGACCACTAGTATTCAAACATACAGTTGCATCCATATCTACAATGATTGCCGCTGGTAAATTAGTATCCTGAACTAATGCCTTAGCTTTAGCTGCCATAATTTCTTCATGGATTATGAACTCTTTATAACGTTTCCAAGTTTGTCTAATAACTTTCTCTCCTATGGGATTATTTCTTTTGGCATCACGACGAATGCACTCATCGACTGGAATGAAGAAATCTTTATATTCAACTTCATACTTCCAATCATAGGTATAATTCTCGTTGAAATCTTTAACCATCTTTCTCAACTCGGCACAAGTCTTAGGGTTAAGATTCATATTATCAACTACAATATCATAACCTTTCTCCATACTGTAAGTTAGTACAGTGTTATAGGTTGCAGTAACAATATTTTCTCTGCTAGGAACCCAATAATCACCAAGCATATTACGAATGTCGTCGTTATTGAATCTTACCCGATGCTCTGGGTCTTCGTGGCACCATTGTTTAGCCCAAGTAGATTTTCCCGACCCCTGTCACTGGAGCCCTCTGCATATAATTAGCTTTCGCTGGTAGAGGGCTCCTTTATCATTAGTTTGTTCCATTTACGTTTCAAATGAAATAAGTTATTGTTAGTTATTACATCTTGTAACAACTGTAATATCTCTCTTCTACATATTCTAATAGTTATAGTTGTAGAATCCTTCCTATTAGATATATGTTCTGGAATATCAAGTGCTTCCATAAGTTCTTGATAGAATTGAGTCCATGACTCATGAGCTGTAATAGTTATACAGAATGCATTTGAAGACCCATTAGATTGGATGCTGCCATCACCGTCTATTATCCCTATTAGTAAAGATAATAGTAAATTCTTATCATAGTTTTTAAACGTAGAGAAGTCTATTGGGTTATAGGTCTTTCTTGGCTTAAACCCATATTTCTCCATAAACTTAGGGTTCTCTATACTGTTAGAAAACGATATACGATATGATTTAGTGTCCTCTCTATACATAATCTTATTTGTATAAGATATATAGTCACAAAACGCTTCTATAACGTCTAAATCTCTTTCTGCTAATCCTAACTCAAATTTACCTCCGCTATGGAATGAGCCATCGGCTATTAAAAATCCAATCCAATAAAACGATTGAGGTGTTTGTTCAGTTACAAGTCTACTTAGACTATTTCCTCTCTTAATAGAATCATTAAGATGATGACCAGTTTTAAATATACTACTTTTACTAACAGCACAACTCTTACATACTGAGCCCTTCTTAATCGCTTTATTATAATCTGACTTTCTAGCATACGTAATCTCTTTTCCGCAGTTTGGGCACTCTCTAATAAATTTAATTTCTTCACACATACATATTATATTTAGCATGTGTAAATTTATTTCCAGAACCTAGTAAAACACGTTAAGGATTGTTAAAATTTACCGCTTCCCTGAATACCTCTACATATAATTAATTTTCTTGTTTCCATAAATCATCTAGGTTCCATGCTAATAACTTCTTCTGCATCAAAATTATATAACTCAATATAATCAATATGATATTCGTCATTATAAACAAGTTCTTCAGCTTCTTCAAGACTATTAGCTTCTACGTGTACGTCTTTTTCACAAGTACAAGTTCCGTGCTCTACTATTTTAAATTTATACTTTTTCATAACATTCTATTTAATGGAATATACTTACTTCTCGCTGGTCGGCTTAAGCCATAAGTTGGTTTTGTCAAAGATGTAATCTTTTAATATAGGAAATTCATCAAGATACCAAAGAGTTAACTTAGTGTCATACTTGAAGCACTTAATGAGTTCCTCTCTAATTCTCTCCTCTGATACCACCGGCATCTTATTATAGTAATCATAGCTATCCATTGCTTCATATTCGGAATCTCCTAGTGTAAATCCTTTGGTAACGGCAAATCGTATTCCTCTTAAAATCCTTAGTGGGTCATCGTCAAACGTTAAAATTGGGTCCAGAGGAGTTCTTAAGAGTCTGTCTTCCAAATCCTTCATTCCACCAAAGTAATCAATGATTTCTCTAGTATCAGGGTCTTTAGCCATAGCATTAACAGTAAAATCTCTACGAGATAAATCATCATATAGATTACCTGGCACCACTATAGGAGTTCTAGTGCCAGGAACATATCCTATCTCTTTACGAGCCATTACAAAGTCTGCAACACCTTGATATTTATACCCTTCTGGGAATTTGGCACGTATAGTATAGCAATCTGGAGTTACTAAGAAAATTTCAAACTTCTCTTTTTTTAAGAATGCTTCTAACTTGCTGAACATGTCTTCTGCTGTATACAAAAGAGTGAAAGTCTTATTGGCATTACTACAACCAGCATCGAGCATGCATCCTCTAGGTACAGCTACATAGTCGACATCTTTGCTAGTAAGACCTAAGAGTTCATCTCTAATCTTACCTCCAACTTCATAAAATTTAAAATTTTCCATTCTAGAATTTTCTGTTATAAAATTTACCAGTCATATACACAGCCAATTATTTTGTTCTCTTTAACAAAATCATATAATTCATCTATTCCTTCTTCATATGTTAACTCCGGCCAAGTAGCATATTCATGCTCCCCAAAACTATATTCATCCATATAATCCATGTAATAGATAGTAGTATATCTATTAAAGTAATCGTAAGAATCCATAAAATCTGGAAGAGTTATCCATTCTGCTATTGGTAATAATTTGTTACCTGTTAATATACTTAAAGCTTCCTCTTTACTCATATTTCCTGATTCAACAGAATCAAATATGATTTTAGAAGCTTCTAATTTAATCTTAGAAGCTTCATTTTCCAAGGATTCTAGTTTAGATAATAAACCATCCAATATTTCATTCATATTGCTAAAATTATTTATACACAACTCCTCCATACTCTTCCCACTCTTCATCGTCACCTTCGAACTCTTCAATAGTGAAATTATAGTATTGAGATTCGTCTCCCACAACTTATCCCAGTCTGAATCTTCCATTTCATCTGGGTCATAGCCTTCCTCTTCTGCTATGTCAGCTTCACACCCGTATGACTGGAAATTGTCATATGCCAGTTATTCGGCTAGCTCATATAACTCAAACTCATTCTCGGCTTCTGCCCTGAATGTGTTTTCCATACCGCACCAATATGTGCTAACGTGTATTAGAAATCTTTTCATAATTATGCCTCCGATTCTATATCTACTTCACCCTTATCGAGTTCTTTTCCTTCTTTATCCAAAAACTTGAAACATTTTAGTTTAAAGGCTTCAGATTTCATATTTTCAATCTTAATTACTACTCCTTCATGAGGAACTTTATTGTCACAAGTTGGCGAATTACATTCCATATAGAAATTCTTATCATTAGCTAATTTAGCTAAGAAATTTTCATTCCAATGTTCAGATTGGTTTAAATCTGGATACAAATCACTTGCATAACCATAGTAGTATTCTTCTACAGGTTTAAGATTATGCGATATTGCCCATTGCTGCACTTCTCGAGCAGAAAATTCATGTACGTTACCATCAACATCTGTAATGGTTACACGATAAATTTGAATTCCGAAATGTCTACCATAGGTGTATACTTCATTTCCAACGGGAGGAATATAACCATAGTCATAATTCTTTTGAATATATCCGCCATTAGGCAAGAATCCAATAATTTCATAATATACTGTCATGCCCTTAGAAAGACATGGACGAACAATAGCATCTGCATATTTCCATACATCGACACCATAAAAACCTGTACCTACAGTTTTGTTGTAATATTGATTTTTAATTACACTTCGTGACGAATATAAATAATCATACTTATAAAAATCTTCTCCAGTAAGCCATTTAGCTATTTTCTGTTTCCAGCTTAATGGTTGTTTACATAATACGTATGCTGAAATTCCAGAAGTTCCATGCACTTTAGCAGTAACACTTATAAGATTTGATGGATGAAGCACGTTGGGGCATTTCTTAATAAGAATAGTATCGTAGTGAAATCTAAATTGATTTTCAATAAGCTTATCAAGGCCCTTAGGCTGTTTACCTCCGGCTTTTGTTCCTGAACCTGACATTCCGGGAGTGCAAGTATTTCTAGGAATATATTTTTTATTTACCCAGAAAGACTTTCCATCATGTTCTACACTATCAAACTCTGTTCCAACTTTTATTTCAGGCTCTATATTTACAACAGAAATAACCCAATTTTGAAATACAGAAATCGGGATAATAAATCCTTCAGATAATTCACCACGCAATCTAATAGCCTTTACACGTCCATTATCTTCAAACATACCAGTTTTTGTCTGGTCTGAATTTAACTCACCATGACGATACAAATTAGCATAAGATAAGAACTTAGGATTTATACAACAAGCAGTAGGAAAATATACATATAGTCCGGGTTCTGAATCTATCCCAGTAATAATATTATATCCGTCAATGAAGCAACATTTTAGTTTAGTTACTTCTGGGTCAGAGTGTTTATGGAAATCTTCTATTTTTACAATTTTCGCCAAATAATTTACATTGGCATTTTTACTTTGTACTAATTTCATAATTTAACTACTTGTTCTGGTGTTACAAATTCAAAATTACTTTCTCCATAAGTTTGATGGATTTTATACGCTTCAAAATACTTTATTGCAGAGATATATTCCTGTACAGTGTCCCCTTCAAGTATTTCTGAACTCCATACATGTACCTTTCCATCTGCCCTGAAGTAGCAGGCAATTTTACCGCTCTCGGGATTAATTTTTAAGCAGGAATTTCCAACAGTCTTTAAGTAATGATTTTCGACTCTCCTATAATCCATAAAAAGAGCCGCGTTTTGTAAATCCTTACTGTTCATATATACTCCATTCTTTGGAGAGAACTGCATCAGTATAGAATTTAGTTACCACATAATTTACATGTGAACCTTTAATCCCGCAGATAATTTTCCCATCTTCCATGTAATACATACGAGTTTTATCACCAATAGTCAAACAAACTGTAAGACCACTTTCCATAAAGGAGATTGCATCTCCAAATCCAAATTTTTCCATCTTAATTAATATTTATCATTTAACAAATCTATTAAATCATCTATATAAAAAAGTTTATTATGAACCTCTTCAATAGTATCAGAATCGTATTTTTCTAGTAAAATACACATACATTCAAACATATCAGAAAACATTATGTTACTTTCACTAGAGTCTAAGGTATTTTTTGTCAACGCAGTTAGTAGTTCTGCTAACTTGTATGATATTTCAATTTTCTGTTTACTCTGCATCAGATGTAGCTAAAAATTCACACATAAAATTTGAAAAGGACTGAGCTAGACATTCATCAGTTTCAGTATTCCAAAAGTAATTAAAACAATGAAAAACTTCATGCCAGAATGTATTTTTTCTAGCTTCATCTTCTATATCTATTATCTCTTCTCTACTTTTTATTTTACGCGCTACTCGTATTTCATTCTTTGCACAATCGTACCATCCAAAATAGTATTCTCCATCCTCGATAATAAATTCTGGTTGAGAAACTTTAATTACTTGATTTGCTATTTTAAATTTGCTTGGAATGGTTTCATTAATCATAATCTCTAATACATTTTAATACAGGTTGTAAAGGAGTTCCTTCATCAGATAAGTAAAAGAATTTGACAGTAGCCATTTTTCCAATAAGAGAATCTAAATCTTCACGATATTGTTGTTTCAACTCTCTATTACCCATTGGTTTGGCTTTAAACTCTATACCCTTATCAGTTACGCACACAAAACACATATCTTCATCTCTAAGTCCCTCTGATAGTCCTACAATTTCAAATTCTGCATCTTGATACTCCTTCACTTTTATCATATCGTTTGTTCTTTTTCCAAAACCGTAAGGCTTATTAGGGTTTCTAACAACGATTCCCTCAAAGCCTTCAGCCACATATTGGTCATGGAGTCGTTTAATACTAGCCCATCCAGATATTTCTACTTGAGGAACCATTTGAAATTTTAGGTCTTCTCCCTCCCATTCTTTATTAGGTTCAAACCCTAATTCGAGAACTTCCTGTATTTCATCAAGTTTATTTAATCTATCAGAAAACGGAATATCCGGAATCATTACATCGTATATATAGTATTCCAATATAGAACAATCTTTGCCTTCATCTTTTTCAGTTCTAGCAAGTCCGCTTAAAGACTGCAAGCTGTATCCATGACAATATAACTCTCCATCAAGTACAATTTCAGGATTAGATTTTAAAAATTTTATAAGTTTAGGATGATTTCTAAGATGTGAAGTGGAAAAATCATAATTTCCTCCACCTCTGCTTGCAGATTTTACTTCTCCATCCTTCCAATAGAAAGAACATCTAACTCCATCAATTTTTCTACTACCGTACCATATTTTTACTTTATCGAATACACTTGTTGCAACCTTATTGAAGTCTTTAGCTAACATATGCTTCTTAAACCCATTAGCGTCAGTTGTATGTTCTGGAAGAAAGGACTCTAGTTGAGCTTTAGTATATTGATTAATAGAGTTTTCTATTTCTTTATATCCTTTATCTAAATATTTCTTGACATGTGAATTAAATTCTAATTCTGCTTGTTGAGCAATAGTTCTTTTTACCTTTCCTTTAGTAATATAAATTTCTGGTTGAGCTGTTATTTTACCTTCATATTGATATGTATTTCTATAAATGGTATAACGCTTCTCGACGTCGTCCCATTCGCATGATACCTCAGCTACTCTAATTTTACCTTTGCTATCCCTAGTAATTAAAGTTTTATTCATTGTTTAATTTCTACTATATATTCACAATCAAGCCAATCATTAAAATCTACAGAGTCATAATGTCTAACTTTAATCTCTTCTATTAATTCTTCATCACTCCATCCGTTTTCTTCTTGTAGCTCTAAAAACCAAAGTAAGTCTCCGTCACATAAATCATCGCCCAACATAAATTGTTGAGGTTTCATGCTTATATTTACAACACAATTTTGTAGTTCTTGAAATGTCATACTCCAGTACTTCCAAATCCACCTTTACGGTTTGTTTTCTTTAAAGAATCTACTTTATTCCATTTACATACTTCTACCTTAGTAAATACTAATTGAGCAATACGTTCACCGTCTTCAATATAAACTGCTTCGAATCCATTATTAATGAGAATAATTCCAACCTCGTTTGTATAGTCAGCATCTATAGTTCCTGGGGTATTTAAGACTGTAAGGCCTTTCTTAAGAGCTAATCCACTACGAGGTCTTACTTGGCATTCGTATCTAAAAGAACCGTCACCTTCTGGCATTTGCATGAATAATCCGGTTGGAATAAGTGCTCTAGCTCCAGGGTCTAATCTAATCATAGTTACTTTATTAACGTCAGACTTAAAAAGAATTTCACAGTCTCCAAATGCTTTTATTGTGTTTTCAGGAGTTACCTTACTAAAATCAGCACGAACATCCATACCTGCAGATAAATCAGTTTCATACTGAGGAAGATTGTTACTTGAAGTATTAATTACGTTTACTATCATGTAAATATTCAATTAAAGATTTTATTATATTGGAATCTACTTCTGTATAAAAGGCTTTTATTAATTCATCTCCATCAAAGACTGCGGCGAATGGAGTTTTTCTTGCACCACAAGATGATTTTAATTTATATGCTAATTTCTTTTCTTTATAGCTACCTTCATCATAGGTTTCTACAAATACTCCATCTAAATCCGCATCGATAAACCTTTGTAGGTCTAATAAATCACTAAATACAAATTTAACTGTAAGCATTATCTGTAAATTGTAGCTACTGGATAATTTGCACCATTGACATAAATCCACTCATAATCATCATCCATATCATAAATATTTTCCTCTACCATATCTTCTGCATATCTCTCAAAATCAAACCATGGTTTAAGATATTCAGGAATAGATTCAGATACACTATCTATGTATTCCTGTTTCAGATATTTAACGTCTGAATCGACCTCTTGAGAAGATAATATAGTTTTAACAATGTTTTCTTCCCAATAATCAAAATCTTTATTGTATAAATATAGAGTATAGACATTATCCCCATCGTCTTCTATATGTTCGATAATTTCATTTAACATAGGATTATCTTCGTCTAAGTCTATATCTGCATATATCATTAATACAATAACCTTATTTGCATCACTACAGTTAAAATTATACTTCTCAGCTAATTCCATTTGCATTTCATTTATTGTAACACATAAGCATCTTTCCTAGTTCTAGATAAAGCTACATATTGTAGTTGTCGTCGTTCATCTTTATCTTTACATAAATTGATATTTCTCATATCAACAAATACTTCCCAAAACGAACTTCCTTGGGATTTATGAGCAGAACATGCATATCCGTAATCGAATGATTTTTTACGTATAAGTCTGTTATCATAATATAAATCCATAGGAGTCGTAAAACTACCTATCAATTCATAATAATCTCTCCATCTTTTAGATGCAGCCTGAAATCTTCCTATTTTCTTCAAATTGATTGCCTCTAGTCTTATATCCTCTATTCTAGATGCTAAGGATTGTAAATAATCATCACTTATGTCTCTAGACAATATCAACACAGGACACGAACTTTTATAAACAGAATCGTATAGAGTTAATTCATAACCTGGTAAATTAATAAATCCTGGAATATTAATATCCGTCCTATGAGGAGGGTCTATAATTATATAGTCCATGGAATTCCAGAATTTAGTTCCGTTGAATTCTAAATTTTCATATCCAGTTAAAAATTCAAATTGGTTATACTCTTCACTTTTATAATTTTCCCACATAACACGCCTTATGCAATTATTATAACTTGTAACCATTGCATTTGTATATGCTAGGATTTTAGTGGCCAAAATATCTCCATCTCTCATCGCTTTTTTAAAACTCGGAACAGCATGTTTTATAAAACTAAGAGCATCCCTATATACAAACAAAGAGCCCTCCTCAGCTTCTCTGGTCTCAAATTTATCAACTAAATCTGTTCTTAGAGTAGTGAGCAAGGGCATCAATGCATTGTTTTCCGATTGTCTGTATATTTTTGTAAGAGTAAATTTATTTTCAACATTAAAAACCTTAGAAGTAGTTAAAGAATTAACAGGTCGAAGTTGTGCTTTATCTCCTACGAATATTACTTTGCTACGAAATTCCTTGACTTTTTCTAACAATAAATCGAATAAGTCATCGTTAATCATAGAAGATTCATCACATATAACAACTCCCTCATAAGGTATGTTCAAAACACTATTTTTAGTTACGAATTTTAAATCTTTAAAGTCTAGGTTTAATATTTCTAGATTTGGAGAAAGTGACAACAATTTATGTAATGTGATGGCTTCATCGTTGGTAAATCGCTCAAGCACTAATTTAGCTTTATGAGTAGGAGCGCAAAGACATTTTTCTATACCTTCTTTCTCCATATACTCAATCAAAGTTTTCATTAAAAAACTTTTTCCTGTACCAGCAGCTCCAATTAATGAAAATACTTGTGCATTTTCATCATTAAGGAAAACTTTCATAAGATTTAGTGCTTTTAACTGCTCTTTACCTAAAATGAATTCAGATTTATTAATTCTTTGGTCTGCAATCTTAATTTTAAAATCTAGCATAAGGCTATTAGAATAATAGCTAAGATAACTATTCTTATTGGAACATAATATTTTTCCATTTTTATAGCCTTCTTGTAATCTTCTAATGTAATAGAGTCGACAAAAACCTTATCAAAAGATTTTATAAAAAGAACTATTTGGGCAAATATTAAAATCCAAACAATTATAATAGCTAATGTAGTCATTTCCAAAACATATTTGTTATATCCATGAGCCCATAAATAGGGTCTCCATTTTCATCTACTTCTTTACTCATTTGAATTTCATAGAGTCTTTGATTAGTATTGGGATTGTCAAGAGGTCCATACTCTTCAATATAAGGGCCTAACTTTATATAGTTAAAGTTCTTAATATCAATGTCTTTAGACAATTCCTGCCTGCCACTATACCATCCAATTTTTAAATCGAGTGGCACTTCCTGAGTGCATTTTACTTTTACTCCAGCCGGAATAGTTACTTTGGGTAGTTTTATTTCCTGGTCAGTGATAAAAGACTTTATAACTTTAGTAGTGGTAAATTTCCTTACTTGCCTAGCATAATGGTTGACAAGTTTCGGGTCATTATCTCCTCCCATAAAACAAACAGCAGTAATCCCATCATTCTTTTTAATGAGTTTTTCCAACCTTGTTGCAGTTAGAATTTCCCCAATATCCTCAGCCAAGTAAGAGCTATGACAGCCCTTACAATGACATGGACAATTAGATAAATTTATACAAAGAGTAACCTCATCAGGGAGCTCTAGCAGTGTTATTGCAGTATCAACATATTTAAGCATTTTCTACTTTGTTGTAATTTCTATGTTTTTGTTCTACCTGTCTACCTGCAGACCAGTTTTTAATTTTCGTTAAATATCCGATAATTCTGTCATACATATCAATATGCTTACTACCACATTTAGGACATTCTGATATGGGAATTTTAGTTATAAATCCACAATCTTGACATTCGGAATTAGGAATATTAAATGTAAAATAACTACATCCAACAGCAGCAGCATAATTTAATAGTAGACTGGCTTGATTCTTTGTAGGATGTTCAGACAAATTAATATGAGCCGCACTTCCTCCATCTAACCAATCTCCAACATATTCACTTCCATGAAGTTTAATTTTTTCTAGAATAGAACTGCTAGATTCAGGTAAGAACACATAAGAAGTATATAAGTTTCTATCTTCTGGAACCCAATAATAATCAGCTTTATCCCAGTTATAATTCTTCACTGCAAGACTTTCAGCAGGAACTAACTCTGTATTAAACATCATCTTTTTACAATTATGCAATTGATTTTGTTCTTTGATAGTTCCGAATATGAAATTGCAAAATTCTTTATATGTTGAATTATCACTACATTCAATTCCCAAAAACATTGCAGCTTCATTTAATCCATTTAAACCAATAGTCAAGTATTGATTATTTAAATTGATAAATCCAGCTTCATATACAGGAAGTAAGTGAGCATTATATAAATCCCAAAGTAACTCATTGTAAGCTTCGTGGTACTTATAAACTCTATCGAGAATCTTCTTCAAATATTCTCCTAGTTCTGGGTAACGTGAAGGACTTAATGCAGTTCCAGGTATTGGATTATCGTCTATATATTCTCTTACATAATTTTGGATAATCCTATTCAAATTGAGTGTAATTACAGATTTAGAACCGGTTTGTTCTCCAACTAATCCATTGGTAAATGTAAACTCGTTAGATTGGAGTTTATTTTTTAACCGACAACAGCTAGATAAACTATCTACACTGTCACTTATGTAGGTAAAGAAAGAATGTCCTTCTGCATATTCTTCTGCAACAAACTCAGCCCATTCTTTGTCTTGAAACTCCCCATCTTTATAAAGAAGAGATACCGTTTCTACGGGAAAAGTTAACATGCAACGAAGTCTTTCAGCATTAAACCATTTCATAAACTTCTTTTGAAGCCAGTTAATAGAATCCCACTTTGGAGTATCTCCATCAGGAAATACAAAGTGCCCATACATTCCTTCAAAATAAGGTTTGTCAAAATAGCTTACATTCCAGAAAGCTGATTGGAAACCTCTTGCTGCAGCAGGTTGATTAATTGAATATACAATTTGTTGAAATTTTTGTTCAATTACTTTCTCAATAGTTCTGCATTTGTAACCTTCTCTTTCAGGATTAAACTCTTCTCCATAAATTTGTGCTCCTCTATTAGCACACTTCCAATAATCATCACCCCATTCTTTACGAGCAAAATGGTCAAACATTACTAAAAAGCTGGCAGTTGCGACAGCTCCGGCAAATTGAGAAGATACTGCAAATATCATATTTACAAACATTCCACAGAATGAATCCAAATTCTTAGGAGATGCAGACAAACCTCCAATGTTTTTAATTCCACCTTGCAAGAATGGATAACAAGACAAAGCTACACAGTAAGGAAATCCAAAGGTAGAGTTTTCATCATGTTTATAAATAATATGATTTCGCAAATCCCTTTCATACTGTTTGTAATCAAAGTTTGGATATAAAGTTCGAAGTTTTTCTGCAACTCTGTATCTATTTAAATCGATATTGTTAGATTTATAAAGTTCGTTATTAAGAACTGCAATATTCTTATTTGCTACATTAGAATTATCATCGACTTCAGACCCTTCTGCCGCATTAGAAGCTTTCATGAAATTCCTAATAAACTCCTCTCTTTCTTTTACATTTTCACGAATGCGTGCTCTATTCTCTCTATAAAGAATAAATGCTTTAGCCACCTCAGGAAAATCAAAATCCATAAGAATTTCTTCAATCTGGTCTTGAATATCCTCTATATTAATATCTTCCCATACTTCAATTGAATCTATAATATCGTTGATAGTTTCAACAGATACTTCGTACCCACATGCAATAAACGCATTTAGGATTGCATTTTTAATTTTGGAAGCATTAAATACTTCTGTTGTTCCGTCTCTTTTTATTACGTTCATAGATATAAAAATTTGTTTTTATAATACCGATAAGTCTTACAAAGATAGTAAAAAAATTCGACATTACAAAACAAATCACTCGATTGTTAGAATGTCTTTAAGTAATAAAGTTTTCTCAACTTTATTCATTATATCTTTTCCTCCATCATTGCTGATTAATTGAGTAAAGGCATTGTAAACTGTAAACATATTAACTGGGTGGTCTTCTGGAATGAAATAATCTGACTTTTCATTTTCAAACATCAACTTATAAGCATCAATTGGAGTGCTTGTAGCCAGCTTAACTTTTCCATATCCAGTATCATAAGATAAATTAATAGAATTACGAATCCACATCCCAAGATTTCTTTCTATAAGTTCATCTGTTCTATCGAATTCTGTCTTGTGTAGTTTTTCGAGCCATATTTTTAAATCATTTGTTTGCTCCATAAGTCTCGTTATCAAACTAAAGTTAACAGGTTTCTTAGGCTCTAATTCTCGAACGTCTAAAAACGATGGGTTAAACACACATAAATTAGTACATGCTCTATTTAATCCTCCTCTATAAATTTTTATTACCGGCTTACGAACGTCAAGCCCGTATACTAAACCAACCACTTCATCGTGATTATCAAAAGAATATTCCTTAGAAAGGACTGCTTGCACCCAAACGCGATTATAGGTAATATCATCTGTATTTATTTCTCCTTCTTTAGTTTTAGTAATCTGGTCCGGAAGCTTTACTTGTATTCTGAAATCATTAGTAAACTTAGACATTCTTTCGACAAAAGGTTCTACATAAGCTTTGGTTTCAAGGAACTCGTTGTCCTTGATAACCGTAGCTTTACCTTTATACAATTCAGGGAGTGTAATTTCCACTAGTCTATTCTTAGTTTTAAAGTTGTTGTCTCATTTATCTTATCTACAAATTTCTGTAAAAGAAAAAAGGTCTCATCTTCATTATTAACTTCTAGTTCATCGAAGAGTATGTAACTATCAATAATAATAGATTTAGTAGATTCATCAAAATCTAGGTACCTAACATCTAATATTCCAGGAAAAGGTTCTATAGAGAGAGCTTTAACCATAGTATAGTCACTTTCGAGTATACTTTGAAGTATCCACAAAATTTCATTCTCAACATCATCGTACATAAAAGTATACGGATTAAAATCTTCTATATGACAAGGCCTAATAAATCCAGAGACGGCATCGCACAAATTTTCGTATTTTTCAATATTATCTCCTGAGTAATACTTAAGTAACTCTCCTAAGAAACTATTCTTCCAACTCATATTCTGTGATGTCTGTAAATTCATAATCCATAAAATAATTTCTCCGCATTTGTAAATCGTGAAGAAGATTTTCATCTTTAGAATATTCAGGATGTAAATATAATACTCCCTCTTCAATTGAATCAAAGAACCTATCATGTTCTTGTTCGTAATTCTCTACTTCTTCCTCCAGTTTGTCTAAAAAGTCATCAGTGTAAACTCCAGAGTACTTACGGCTATTTTCACTAAATTGCTTAGCTTTTTCAGCACTCTCTTTAGATAAGTAGATTCCTATTATTGTCTCCCACTTATCTTCATATTCTCCACCGTATTCGGTAACTACATAACATTTTCTCATTGCAATACTATTTTTCCATCAAGAATATTATTATCTCCATCTAACACAGAATAATCACAAGCTGCTGGTGTATTTCCAAAATTCTTATGTATCCATTCTGAACTTCCAAACAAAGAACCTACAGATTTATATGTAAATCTTCTACCATAAGTAGTTGCAGATTGATGTAAATCCCCCTTTACAAAAATTACGTTACCTGCAATCATTTTGGTGTCAAGATATTCGTTAATAAAGTTTTCAGTTTTAACATCCAACGTCAAAGGTAAATTCTTAAACATATCTTTATTGTCTTTACCATGACAGAGAACAAATGTGGTTTCTCCTACTTTAAATTCCCCTATAAATTTATCGAATATTGTACAATTTATTCCCTTATTAGATAATATAGCCTCTAAAGCTACATTAGCAGCATAACCAAAGTCGCCATCGTGATTAGACTCTCCTACACACACATAATTCAGTTTATTACAATCAAGCTTACCAAGCTCTGTAAAGAAATAATTCATAGAAGATACAAACGTATGAATTTGTTCTTTATTGCACATATTTTGAGGTAATGAATGTCCACCTCTAGTTGTTTGTCCATTATATCCATCTAAAGAATCTCCAAGATTGCAAACATAAATATTGTCAAATCCTTTATAAATATCGTTTAAGTCATATACTCGATTGAGAATAATATTCATTCTTCTAATTACTTCATCTTTATCATATGGATTGCTATATATAGACAAAGGAGATACATAGGCTCCAATGTGCATATCCGAAAGATAAATAATGATGTTCTTTTTAGAAGATGTTCCAGTCGGAGTAAATGCTTTCATACCAGTAAGGTCTAATCCTTTCAAATCTACCTTAACTCCCTCTTCGAGCTTTCTCTTCAATTCGATATTTTCAAGAGCATATTTCTTTAATAAAGCTCTATCATTTTTAATGGATTGCTCTTCTATTCCTCTAAGAAAGTCATTTTCTTTTTCTCTCATTTGCATATCCATTAATTCTTTTTTAGAATGTTCCTCTATAATATGAGGGGCAAATGGAGAAACAGCCTTAGTAATATTAAAGACTCGTAATATTCTTTTAAAATCAATAAGAGAGTACTCTGGGAAATATCTACTAATTTCTCTTTGAGTAATAGACATTCCATAATATGAATACATGCGATAGACGTTATTCATTTCGTCTCGAGTCAATCTTCCAACTAAGGGAGATTTATCTCTTCTAAGCACTTTAAACTCATAGAATTTAATTTTTCCATTATCGTCTCTTATGATATTTACAGAGTTTCTGTCGTCGTCTGGTTCGATAGAAATTTGTTCTAGAGTTTCCTCTTCGAGCGGAATGTTTGCCTGGATAGGAAGAATTTTTTCTTCAGCTTTAGTCTTAAAAACTTCGTATTTAGAATCTAATTTAGACATAGCTTCAATTACTCTATTAAAATCTTCAGAAGATATAATATTTTCTTTATATCCTTCTAGAATTTTATTAATATTCACGGAAAAATAAGTAGCATATAATTGTTTATGAGCACAATAAGCTGCTCTGCTCAATCCTGAAGAAATACATTCATTAATATTGTTTATGAAGTTGTCAATAGTAGATTTTCTGATTTGTTTCATTTTTCAATGTTTTAAGTTAAGCTGTTACGCCTGTAGATTTATAAAAAATAAAGGAGCCTATCCATAATTACTTACAGATAGGCTCCTTGATGTGTATTGATTTTAGTAGATTATGCTTCAATACCAAAGCAAAGATATGTTCCTTGTTTTGCACTCTTAGCTGGAGTATATTCAACTTCAAATGCAATAGGTTCTCCCTCAATAATTTGTTTTGTGTACAGACAAACAATTTTTCCTTTAAAACCATCTTCTGTATACAGCTTCTTAGCTAACTCTTTAGCCTTAGCTTTAGTTTCGTCAGTTTCGGTAATGATTTTACCAGTAGCTTTGTCGATTAATTGATAAGTAGTTTTGTACTTTCTCTTACCTTTTTCGTTTTTAATATCGTTAACTTTATACGGGCGTTCACGAGTATCGGCAACACCAGCTTCAATTGTAATTGAGCAACCTACACCAGGAGCATTCTTAGTATGCTTTGCAAGATATTCAAGGCAGAAATCCTTAACGTCTTTGTCAGTGATTGCGCGACCTAAATCCTTCTTCCAAGATTTATATGCCTGGGTTGCATCACGTTGCACAAAGAAAGGTGCTTGTTCAATTGCTTCTTTTCTTGTAAATCCACATACTTCTACTTTCTTAAAATTCAATACTTGAGTTGTCATAATTTAAAAAATTTAAAAACATTATTCTTATTAATCATCTTCTATATTTATATCACAAAGATACGAACTTCTTTGGAGTTCACCAAATTATAAAGGTGAAAGAATCTTAATTAATATTTAATCTAAAGTTCTTTAGAACTAGCTATCTCTTTCGAAGAAGTGATACAAAGGTACTACTTTTTCCTTATACTACAAAATCTCAGTTGTTAAAAAGTGTAAATAAATTCTTTACAATTTTTTGTCTGGTTTGTTTTGAGGAAAGCAAAATTTGTTTTCACACATTTGAAGCCAAGTAGTTTTACTTTCTTCTGCATGAGTGTCAACAATTCTATTGTTATCTCCATTACATCTGTATTCTTCCCAGCGAAATATCCCAATGTTCCACAATAATTGAGTAAATCGCAAATCTGGATATTTCTCTACTAATTCCGA